>ERZ761602.7665-NODE-7665-length-11298-cov-8.327137_pt1 | contig 11298 bp, 8 predicted proteins | sample MGYA00512165_ERZ761602 | MGnify/ENA primary metagenome ERZ761602 (study PRJEB28899, sample SAMN02445085) | bioreactor sludge metagenome | biome: EBPR sludge; isolation source: Thorneside wastewater treatment plant | place: Australia: Brisbane, Thorneside... | reverse complement strand
AGCTCGTCGCCCAGCAGGTTGTAGGTGGGGCAGGTGGCGAGGCAGAAGCCGCAGTGCACGCACTTGCGCAGGATGGCCTCGGCCTCCTTGCCCTGCGGGGTGTCCTTGATCCAGTCGGCGAGATGGGTCTGCATGGGATCGTCGCGTCAGAAGTTGTCGAGGCGGCCGGGATTGAAGATGCCCGCCGGATCGAAGGCGTCCTTCAGGCGCCGGTGGATCTTCGCGAGGGCCGGCGGCAGCGGGTGGAACACGCCGCCCGTCCGGTCGCCGCCGCGGAAGAGCGTGGCGTGGCCCCGCGCGCGCTGGGCGGCGTCTCGCGCCGCGCCGCGCGGCACGTCGCCCGAGTACCAGCGTTGCCCGCCGCCCCATTCGATGAAGGCCGGCTCGTCCAGGCCGGCCGGCGCGGCCGTCTGGGCGACGCTCAGCCGCCACAGGGGCTTCGCGGGATCGAAGAACGCCAGGGACTGCTCCCGCACGGCGAGCCAGTACGCCTCGCCGTCCGCCACGGCCTCGCCACCGAGCTTCGCCTTCGCGGCGGCCACGGCGCTCGTCGCGCCCGACAGGCGCACCCGCAGCACGCCGGCCTCCCACGCCGTCGCCGAGAGCGGCAGCGGCTGGCCCGCCCAGCGGTTCACGGCCTCGATCATCTCCGCCTCGTCCATCTCGAAGGCGATCGTCGCCTCCGCCGGCGGGCGCGGCAGCACCTTGAAGGACAGCTCCGTGAGCACGCCGAGCGTGCCCAGGGCCCCGGCCATGAGGCGCGAGACGTCGTAGCCCGCCACGTTCTTGATCACGCGGCCGCCGAAGGAAAGATCCTCGCCCTTGCCGTTCACGATGCGCGCGCCCAGGACGAAGTCCCGCGCGGCGCCGGCATAGGAACGGCGCGGCCCCGAGAGATTGCACGCGACGGTGCCGCCGATGGTGGCGGCCTCGCCGAAGCGCGGCGGCTCGAAGGGAAGCACCTGGCCTTCGGCCGCGAGCGCCGCCTCCACGTCGGCCACGCGCGTGCCGGCCCTCACCGTGAGGACGAGCTCGCGTGGCTCGTACGCGACGATGCCCGCGTAGCCCGCCATCTCGAGCGCTTCTCCCGTCACGGGGGCGCCGTGGAAGTCCTTGGTGCCGCCGCCGCGGATCCGCAGGGGGGCCTTTCGCGCCGCGTGGTCCCGCACGCGATCGGCCAACTGGGCGATGAAGTCGGTCATGGCTCTAGAACCGGGGAATGTCGGGATGGGGAAGGCGGCCGCCGCGCACGTGGAGTCCGCCCCACTCGGCGCAGCGCTTGAGCGTGGGCACCGCCTTGCCCGGGTTGAGGATGCCGGCGGGATCGAAGGCGCGCTTCACGTCGTGGAACGCCGAGATCTCGCCTTCGCGGAACTGCAGGCACATCTCCCGCAGCTTCTCGACGCCGACGCCGTGCTCGCCCGTGATGGTGCCGCCGTGGTCGATGCACAGCCCGAGGATCTTGCCGCCCAGCTCCTCGCTGCGCTCGAGCTCGCCCGCCACCGCGCCGTCGTAGAAGATGCACGGGTGCATGTTGCCGTCGCCGGCGTGGAAGACGTTGCCGATCACCAGGCCGTACTCGCGGCCCAGCGCGTAGATGGCGTCGAGCACCTCGGGCAGGGCGCGGCGCGGGATGGTGCCGTCCATCGTGTAGTAGTCCGGCAGGACCGTGGCGAGGGCGGCGAAGGCGCCCTTGCGCGCCTTCCACAGTCCCGCGCGCTCGGCCTCCGTGGCGGCCACGCGCACCTCCGTGGCCCCCGAGGCGACCAGCAGCGCCTCGATGCGCCCCCGCTCCTCCAGCGCCTCCTCGCGACCGCCGTCCACCTCGACGAGCAGCAGCGCCTCGGCCGCCGGCAGCCCCAGGGCCATGTAGCGTTCGCAGGCGTCGATCACCACGCGGTCCATCATCTCCAGGGCCGCGGGCACGACACCCGCGCCGATGATGCGTCCCACCGCCTCGGCCCCGGCCTTCACGGTGGCGAAGGCAGCGAGGATCGTGTGGGTGGCCTCGGGCCGGGGCAGGAGCTTGAGCGTCGCCCGCGTGACCACGCCCAGGTTGCCCTCGCTGCCGCAGGCAAGCGCGAGCAGGTCGTAGCCCGGCGCATCGAGGGCCTCGCCGCCCAGCTCGAGCACGTCGCCCTCGCCGTCGACGAGGCGCACGCCCATCACGTTGTGGACGGTGAGTCCGTACTTGAGGCAGTGGACCCCGCCCGCGTTCTCGGCGACGTTTCCGCCGATGGACGAGACGGTCTGGCTCGAGGGGTCCGGCGCAAAGTAGAGGCCCGCGGGGGCGGCCTGCTCCGTCACTCGCGCGTTGGGCATGCCGGGCCCGACCTGCGCCAGCCGGGCGAGCGGATCCAGGCGGTGAAGGCTGCGCAACCGCGTGAGCACGAGCAGGATGCCCTCCGGGTCCGGCAGCGCGCCGCCCGAGATGCCCGTGCCCGCGCCGCGCGAGACGACCGGCACGCCGCGCCGCGCGCATTCGGCCACCAGGCTCGCCACCTGACGCTCGTCGTCCGGCAGCGCCGCGGCGAGGGGGCGCTCGCGCTTCTGGATGTAGGCGTCCATCTCGAAGGCCGCGAGGCGCTCGGGCTCCGTCACCGCCTCGAGGGGCGGACGCGCGAGGGCCAGGGCCTCGAGGGCGTCGCGGCGACGGTCGGCGGCGATCATCAGAACCGCGGCAGGTCCGGAAAGGGCAGCTGGCCCCGGCTCACGCGCATGCGCCCGTACTCCGCGCAGCGGTTGAGCGTGGGCACGGCCTTGCCGGGATTGAGCAGGCCCGGCGGGTCGAAGGCGGCCTTCACCGCGTGGAACTGCGCGATCTCCGCCGGACGGAACTGCACGCACATCTGGTCGATCTTCTCGACGCCGACGCCGTGCTCGCCCGTGATGGTGCCGCCCACCTCGATGCACAGCTCGAGGATGGCGCCCGCGTATTCCTCCGTCTTCTCGAGCTCGCCGGGCACGTTGGCGTCGTAGAGGATCAGGGGATGCAGGTTGCCGTCGCCCGCGTGGAAGACGTTGGCGCAGCGAAGGCCGTATTCGGCCGACAGTTCCTCGATGCGGCGCAGCACCTTCGCGAGCGTCCCGCGGGGGATGGAGCCGTCGATGCAGTAGTAGTCGGGCGAGATGCGCCCCACGGCCGGGAAGGCCGCCTTGCGGCCCGACCAGAACTTCAGCCGCTCCGCCTCGCTCGAGGACACGGCGAAGGCCGTGCTGCCGGCCGCGCGCATCACCTCGGTGATCTTCGCGATCTCCTCGGCCACCTCCTCGGGCGTGCCGTCGGATTCGCAGAGGAGGATCGCCTCGGCGGTGAGGTCGTAGCCGGCGTGCACGTAGTCCTCCACCGCCGCGGTGGCCATGCGGTCCATCATCTCCAGGCCCGCGGGCACGATGCCCGCGCCGATGACCGCGGCGACGGCATCGCCCGCCTTTTCCACGTCGGGAAAGGACGCCATCACCACCTGCGCGACCTGGGGCTTGGGCAGCAGCTTCACCGTGACCTCGGTGATCACCGCGAGCAGGCCCTCGGAGCCCGTGGCGAGCGCGAGCAGGTCATAGCCCGGCGCGTCGAGGGCGTCCGAGCCGAACTCCACCGCATCGCCCTCGATCGTGAGGGCGCGCACCTTCTGGATGTTGTGCACCGTGAGGCCGTACTTGAGGCAGTGCACGCCGCCGGAATTCTCGGCGACGTTGCCGCCGATGGAGCAGGCGATCTGGCTGGAGGGATCCGGCGCGTAGTACAGGCCGTGGGGCGCGACCGCCTCGGTGATCTGGGCGTTCCTCACGCCCGGCAGCGCGCGGCAGGTGCGCGCGAGCGGATCGACGCCGAGGATGCGGTTGAACTTGCCCAGGGACAGCAGGATGCCGTCCTCGAGCGGCAGCGCGCCGCCCGAGAGCCCCGTGCCCGAGCCCCGCGCCACGACGGGCGTGCCGGTCTCGCGCGCGACGCGAAGGATCGCCGCGGCCTCGCCCTCGTCCGCGGGCAGCACGGCCACCAGGGGCTCGCGCCGGTAGGCCGAGAGGCCGTCGCATTCGTAGGGCCGCAGGTCCTCGGCGGCGGTGAGCACGGCGTGGACGGGCAGGTGCGCGGCGAGGCGGCCGGCCACCGCGTCACGGCGGGCGGCATCGGGAGCGGCTTTCGCCGGGGCGGGGGCGGTCATGCGGTGCGCATCCTGCAGGGGGTGTCCATACGATAGCATGGGGTCCCGTCCCCCTTTGCCGCCGCCGCGGTATCAGGTCCTTCGCCTTGGATCCCCTCGTCCTCAAGATCATTGCCGCCCTCCTCGTCCTCGTCGGGCTCGCGGGCACCGTGCTGCCGCTGCTGCCGGGCATCACATTCGTCTTCGGCGGGCTCGTCGTCGCGGCGTGGGCCGACGGCTTCCAGCGCGTGGGCGGGTTCTCGATCGTGGTGCTGGGCGTGCTCACGGCCCTCGCGATCGCGGCGGATTTCGCCGCCTCCGCCTTCGGGGCGAAACGCATGGGCGCGAGCCCGAGGGCCGTGGCGGGCGCGGCGATCGGCGCGGTGGTCGGAATCTTCTTCGGGCTGCCCGGCATCGTGATCGGGCCCTTCGCGGGGGCCGTGGCCGGGGAGCTCTCGGCGCGCCGCGACCTGCGCGAGGCGGGCCGCGCGGGCCTGGGCACCTGGATCGGGCTGCTGCTCGGGTCCGTCGCGAAGGTGACGCTCGCCTTCCTGATGCTCGGCGTCTTCGCCGCCGCCTACCTGCTGGGCGGCTAGGACATCACCGCGAGCTGCTGGTTGGCGGTCTCGAGGCGCTCGACGAGCGTGTTGAGGAAGCGCTCGTCGAAGAGGCGGCGCACCGTGAGGCTCGCGCCCCGCAGGTCGTCGGCGCGGATCTTGACGACGATGCAATCGGACGTGGTGGTGACCGTGGCGGAGCGGTGGGGCGCGTCGGCCTTGGCGAGGTAGGCCATCTCCCCGAAGCAGTCGCCCGCCGAGAGCACGTTGAGCGTGCGCTTGCCCCGCGTGACCCGCACGTAGCCGCCCGCGAGCACGAAGAACGAATCGCCGTGGTCGCCTTCCTTGATGAGGACGGTGTCGGGGGGGAACTTGCGCCACTTCGACAGGCGCAGCACCTCCCAGAGCTCGTTCTCGGGGAAGTCCTTGAAGAACGAGAGGTTGCGGCACAGGCTGAAGCGCTCGGTGTCGCTCTGCTCGCGCTCGCCGTCGCGAAGGGCCTTCTTTCCGACCTCCGCGAGGTCCGCCCCGAAGGTCTCCCACGACGGGTAGCGCGCCGCCGGGTCCTTGGCGATGGCGCGCATCGCGATGGCCTCGAGGGCCGGGGGCACGTCCTCGCGCCAGGCCGAGGGCGGCTCCGGATCGGTGTTCACGATCTGGTAGATCACGCTCATCGTGTTGGCGCCGGAGAAGGGCAGCCGGCCGGCGAGCAGGTAGTAGAGCACCACGCCGAGGGCGTAGATGTCGGTCGCGACGGAGGCCTGGGAGGCGCCGGTGACAAGCTCCGGCGCCATGTAGGCCGGCGAGCCCACGTTGGTGATGATCGTGCGGTCCGAGACCTTGTTGATGGCGGCGCCGAAGTCCGCGATCTTGATGTCGGTGCCGTCGACGTGGAGGATGTTGCCGGGCTTGATGTCGCGGTGCGTGAGGCCCAGCGCGTGGGCGAAGGCGAGGGCCCGCACGCACTTGAAGATGATCTCGGCCACCTCGGCCGGCGGCAGCAGGGCGTCCGGCTCGCAGAACTTCTCGAGCGTGCCGCCCTCGACGTACTCCATCACGATGTAGCTGAACTTGTCCTCGACCACCGCGTCGTAGATCTGGACGATGTGCGGGTGGTTCAGCTTGCCGGCGAGCGCGGCCTCGTTGAGGAACATGCTGCGGTAGAAGGCGCCGTCCTCCTCGCTGCGCAGCGCCTCGGGAAAGGCCACCTTGATGGCGACCTGGCGGCGCGTGAAGGGATCCGTCGCGAGATAGACCTTGCCGGTCGCGCCCCGGCCCAGTTCCCGCTGGACCTGGTACTTGCCGATGGATTCCATGGCGGGGCTTCTCTCTCCTGGATGGGGGCGGGCGAGGCGGGGCGGCCTCGCCGCGATTATCGCGCAAGGGGCCCCTCGCCCACCAGCGCCGCGCCTGCCGAATATCGGACAGGCCCGGCGGGCGCGCCGGCTTCCCGGGAGAGAACGGGAAGCCCGGCGCCTTCCGGCCAGCCCTAGAACAGGCCGGTGATCTTGCCGTCGTCGCCCACGTCGATCGCGCAGGCCGAGGGGACCTTGGGCAGGCCCGGCATAGTCATGATGTCGCCGCAGACCATCACGATGAACTCCGCGCCGGCGGCGAGGCGCACTTCGCGCACGTTGACGACGTGGCCCGAGGGCGCGCCGCGCAGCTGCGGGTCCGTGGAGAACGAGTACTGCGTCTTCGCCACGCATACCGGGTAGTGGCCGTAGCCGGATTCCTGCAGCTTCTTGATCTGCCCGCGCACCTTGGAATCGGCCGTGATGTCGGCGGCGCCGTAGATCTTGGTGGCGATCGCCTTCATCTTGTCCCACAGGGGCAGCTGCTCGTCGTAGACGTACTTGAAGTCGTTGGGCTGCTCGCACATCGCGACGACCTCGCGGGCGACGTCGGCCGCGCCCTTGCCGCCGTCGGCCCAGTGGCGCGCGAGCACCACCTTGGCGCCGTGGTGGGCGAGCTTGTCCATGAGCAGCTTCACCTCGGCGTCCGTGTCCTCGGTGCGGTGGTTGATCGACACCACGCAGGGCAGGCCGTAGTTGTTGCGGATGTTGTTCACGTGCCGCTCGATGTTGGCGATGCCCTTCTCGAGGGCCGCGAGGTTGGGCTTGCCGAGCTCCTTCACGTCGATGCCGCCGTGGTACTTGAGGGCGCGGATCGTGGCCACCAGCACGACGGCCGCGGGCTTCAGGCCCGCCTTGCGGCACTTGATGTCGATGAACTTCTCGGCGCCCAGGTCCGCGCCGAAGCCGGCCTCGGTCACCACGTAGTCGCCGAGCTTCAGGGCCGTCTGGGTGGCGAGCACCGAGTTGCAGCCGTGGGCGATGTTGGCGAAGGGGCCGCCGTGGATGAAGGCCGGCGAGTGCTCGAGCGTCTGCACCAGGTTGGGCGCGAGGGCGTCCTTGAGCAGGGCCGCCATGGCGCCGTGGCACTTGAGGTCCCGGGCGAGGATGGGCTTCTGGTCGCGGGTGTAGCCGCAGACGATGTTGCCCAGGCGCTCCTTCAGGTCCTTCACGGACGTGGCGAGGCAGAAGATCGCCATCACCTCGGAGGCGACGACGATGTCGAAGCCGTCCTGGCGCGGATAGCCGTTGGCCGGCCCGCCGAGGGACACGGTGATGTCCCGGAGCGCCCGGTCGTTCATGTCCATCACGCGCTTCCACGCGATGCGCCGGACGTCGAAGCCGAGCTCGTTGCCCTGGTGGATGTGGTTGTCGATCATCGCCGCCAGCAGGTTGTTGGCGAGGCCGATCGCGTTGAAGTCGCCGGTGAAGTGGAGGTTGATGTCCTCCATGGGCACGACCTGGGCGTAGCCGCCGCCGGCCGCGCCGCCCTTCATGCCGAACACGGGGCCCAGCGAGGGCTCGCGCAGGCAGATGACCGCCTTCTTGCCGATGTGGTTGAGCGCGTCGCCCAGGCCCACGGTCGTGGTGGTCTTGCCCTCGCCGGCCGGCGTGGGGCTGATGGCCGTCACGAGGATCAGCTTGCCGTCGGGCTTGCCCTTCAGGGAATCGATGTAGTCGAGCGAGATCTTGGCCTTGGTGCGGCCGAACGGCTCGATGGCCGAGTCCGGGATGCCGAGCTTCCCGGCGATCTCGCCGATGGGCTTCATCTTCGCCTTCTGGGCGATCTCGATGTCGGACAGCATGGTGTCTCCTCGTCGTTCGATGTATGGGGCGCCGGCGAGCCGACACCGGCGATTGCCCCGGAGTATAGGAAGCGGCCAAAATGCGGAGCCTTGACTCGGGTCAAGGCTTGACCCGAGTCAAGAAAGGGACCGTCCATGCACCCGCACGAGAAGCTCGTCCGCGATTTCTACGCCGCGTTCGCGCGCCGAGATGCCGAGGCGATGTCCCGCTGCTACCACCCGGAGATCTTCTTTTCCGACCCGGCCTTCCCGAGCCTTCGCGGCGAGGAGGCGGGCGACATGTGGCGGATGCTCACGGGACGCGCGCCGGACCTGGAGGTCGCGCTGGAGGAAGCCACGGCCGACGGCGACGGCGGCGAGGCCCGCTGGACGGCCCGCTACACCTTTTCCCGGACGGGCCGGCCGGTGGTGAACCGCATCGCGGCGCGATTCGCCTTCCGGGACGGGCTCATCGTCCGGCACTACGACCACTTCGAATTCCGGCGCTGGGCGGCGCAGGCCCTCGGTCCCACCGGGCGCTGGCTGGGCTGGTTCCCGCCGCTCAAATGGATGGTGCGGCGGCAGGCCGCGGAGCAGCTCCGGCGCTTCCGGGAGCGCCGGGCCGGCTAGGCCTCGGCGGCCGGCCTCCTCAGGATGATCACGTTGCCCGCTACCGAGAGCGCCACGCCCGCGAGGGACAGCAGCGTCCACCGGTAGCCTTCGAACAGCGAGGACACCCCGAGGGCGACGATCGGCACCATCACGCCGATGTAGCCGGCCCGCGCGGCGCCCACCTTCGCGAGCAGGTGCAGGAAGCTCGCGAAGGCGAGGATCGATCCGAAGACCGCCAGGTAGGCGAGGGAAAGCCCGTAGGCGAGCGTGGGCTCGAACGCGAGCCGCCCGCCCTGCGCGAAGAGCAGCCCCAGCGTGAAGATCGCGCCGTAGAGCATGCCCCAGGCCATGTTCTGCCAGATCGGCACGCCCGCCTCGTGGTTGCGGTGGGCGGCCAGGCTGGCGAAGGTGGAGATGAGGACCGCCGCCACCGTGAAGGCAGCGCCCGCGGCCACGGCGCCACCGGCCTGCACGCGGGCGAATTCCGGCTGGAAGACCAGCGCGATGCCGACGATGCCCAGGAGCGAGGCGAGGCCCACCCGCGCCGTCATCGGGGTGCCGAAGAAGATCCGCATGCCGACCATGGACAGCAGCGGGCTCGCCGAATAGCCCACCGCCACCAGTCCCGAGACCACGTAGCGCTCCGCGTGGTAGACGCACACGTAGCTCGTGCTGAACATGAGCACCCCCTGCAGGGCGATCCACGCGTGCTGGCGGGGCGGAAAGCGCAGCGGCAGCCCGCGCGCCGCGCAATAGGCGAACAGGAGCGCCGAGGCGGCGAGGAAGCGCCAGAAGACGCTCGCCTCGGGCGCCACGGTCCCGAGCTGCCAGGTGATCGCGATCCAGGTCGAGCCCCAGATCGCCACGCACGCGGCGAAGAGCTGGCCGGCGGTCAAGGCGCTCGCCCCGTCACTTCGCGAGCCCCAGGCGGTCCAGGATCCACGCGGTGGTGAACGCGGTCTCCCGCAGCGCGTCGTAGCGGCCCGAGGCCCCGCCGTGGCCCGCGTCCATCGTCGTGCGAAGCAGCACCGGGTTCGCGTCGGTCTTCACCGCGCGAAGGCGCGCGACGTACTTGGCCGCCTCCCAGTAGGGCACCTGGCTGTCGTTGAGGGCCGCCTCCACCAGCATCGGCGGGTAGGCCTTCGCCGCGAGGTTGTCGTAGGGCGACCAGCGCCGGATGCGGCGATAGGCGGCCTGCGTGCCGGGGTTGCCCCATTCGTCGTACTCGAGCGTGGTGAGCGGCAGCGTGGGATCCTGCATCGTCGAGAGCACGTCCACGAAGGGCACGCCCATCGCGATCCCGGCGAAGAGGTCCGGGCGGAGGTTCGCGACGGCCCCCACGAGCAGGCCCCCCGCGCTCTCGCCCTGGATCACGAGGCGGTCGGGCGCGGTCCAGCCCTCGTCCACCAGCCGCTCGGCGACGGCGACGAAATCCGTGAAGGAATTCTCCTTCTTCGCGAGCTTGCCGGCGTCGTACCACGCGCGCCCCCGCTCGCCGCCGCCGCGCACGTGGGCCACGGCGAAGACGACGCCCCGGTCGAGCAGCGACAGGCGGGTCGAGCGGAAGTCCGGGTCGAGGGCGTGCCCGTAGGCCCCGTAGCCGTAGAGCAGCATCGGGCGCCGGCCCGTGCCCCGGAGGTCCTTGCGCCAGACGAGCGAGACCGGGATCGCCGTGCCGTCCTTCGCCTTGGCGTACCGCAGGACGGCCTCGTAGGCCTCCGGCCGGTAGTCCCCGAGCACTTCCCGGCGCTTGAGCAGCTTGCGCTCGCGCGTGGCCGGCACGTAGTCGTAGACCGAGCGCGGGGTCACGTAGCTTTCGTAGGTGAACCGGTAGCGGTCCGTCCCGAACTCGGCGTTCGCCCCGCCCCAGGCCGAATGCACCGTCTCGGGCATCGCGATGGCGTGCTGCGAGCCCGTGGCGAAATCCGTGATCCGCAGGCGCACGATGCCGTCCACGCGCTCGGCATCCACGCGGAAGCGCTCGAAGAGGTCGATGTCCTCCAGCATGATCGCCTGGCGGTGGGCGATGACCTGCTTCCAGCGCGCGGGCGACGGGTCCGCCACCGGCGCGCGCACCAGCCGGAAGTTCGGGCCCTTGTCGTTCGTGCGGATCCAGAACTCGTCGCCGCGGTGGTCGAGGTAGTACTCGTGGCCCTTGCGCCGGCCGGCGACGCGGCGGGGCGCCTCCTCCGGCGAGCCGGCGGGAATGACCCGCGTCTCGGACGTGTCCTTGGAGGCGCTCACCGCGAGGATCCACGCCTCGCTCCGGGTGCCTTCCACCGAGAGGTTGAAGCGCTCGTCCTTCTCCTCCCACACGAGCGCGTCCTTCGCCTCGCCGAGCCGGTGGCGCATCAGGCGGAAGGGCCGCTTGGCCTCGTCCTGCACCACGTAGAAGAGCGTGCGGTTGTCCGCCGCCCACGCGATGTCGTCCACGCGCGAGAGGCGGTCGGGCAGCAGCTCGCCCGTCGCGAGGTCCTTCACGAAGACCTCGTAGTCCCGGTGGCCGTCGAAATCGGCCCCGTAGGCGAGCAGCCGCCCGTCGGGACTCACCTCCCAGAAATCCACCCCCGTGTAGGCGCGCCCCTCGGCGAGCGCGTTCACGTCGAGCATCACTTCCTCCGGGGCGGCCATCGTCCCCCGGCGCCGGCAGTAGATCGGGTACGGCTTTCCCTCGACCTCCCGCGTGTAGTACCACCAGCCGCCCTTCTTCCACGGCACGCTCTCGTCGGTCTGGCGGATGCGCCCGAGCATCTCGCGGTAGAGCGTCTCGCGAAGCGGCGCGAGGGGCGCGAGCATCGCCTCGGTGTGGGCGTTCTCCGCCTTCAGGTGCGCGATCACCGCCGGGTCG
>ERZ761602.7662-NODE-7662-length-11301-cov-4.903254_pt1 | contig 11301 bp, 8 predicted proteins | sample MGYA00512165_ERZ761602 | MGnify/ENA primary metagenome ERZ761602 (study PRJEB28899, sample SAMN02445085) | bioreactor sludge metagenome | biome: EBPR sludge; isolation source: Thorneside wastewater treatment plant | place: Australia: Brisbane, Thorneside... | reverse complement strand
CCGCTGATCCCGATCGGGGCCAACTGGAACACGTATCCGGGCGACGCCGAGAGCCGCCGGCTCACCCGCTGGCCGGAGGCCACGCTCGGGTTCCTGCGCGATGTGGCGGCGCGCGTGCCGGTCTTCTCCTGCCGCGAGCACCGCGTGGTCGAGATGCTGGGGCGTCATGGCATCCACAATACGCTGATGACCGGGGATCCCGCGTGGTACGACCCGGCGGCCTTTGGCCGGCCGCTCCATCGGCCGCGCGAGATCCGCACCGTCGTGTTCAGCCCCCCGCTGAGCGCCTTCTTTCGCGACCAGGGCGCGACCGTGCTGCGCCTGCTGCGCGACCTTTTCCCCGACGCCCGGCGCTGCTGCGCGATGCATCTCACCGACCCGCAGGCTTCGCGCTTCGCCGACCGCAGCGCCACCAACGACGCCTCGATGCGGACCGACGTGGCGGAGAAGAACGCGTTCCTGCGGGAGGAGGCCTCGCGGCTCGGTTTCGAGGTACTGGAACTCGCCGGCGACTTGGAGACGCTGCTGCGGCTTTATCCGCAATGCGACCTGCACGTCGGCTACGAATGCCACGCGCACGTGAGCATGTTCCGCGAACGTCGCCCGTCCGTCCTCATCGCCGAGGATGCGCGGGGCGTGGGATTCAACGATACCTTCGGCGCGGGCGGGATCACCGGCTTCGTCCGGCAGCGTGCCGGGCTGCCCGCGGGCGCGGAGCTCGGCGGGACGTCGGGTTATTGCGTGTCCGCCGACCAGGCGGCGCTCGCGCCGGCCCGGACGGACCTTCGCGACGAACTGGAAGCGTACCTGCGCGCCGAACTCGCGACGGGCTTCCGTCGCTTCCTGGGGGTTGGGCCGCTGATCGACGAGACTTACACCCAGGCGATGGGCCCGTTCCTGCGCGCGCTGCCCGGCTGATCCGGCCCGCGGTGGCGCCATCATTGGACCGGTTCAATCCGGTTGAAACCCGCCCGGCATCTCCTCTGCTCACGCTGTGCTCTCCGTCCCGCCCCGGTTCCGACCGCTCGTCCGCACCTTCCTGATCGGCCTCCTCGCGCTGGCGGGCGCCGCCGGCGCCGCTCCCGGGGCGACGGTGGGGTATCGGGTCAGGCTCGACACCATTTCCGACGGCTACGACGGCGTGATGTGCTGGTTTCATCCGCGCGCCGGGGCGATTCCCGGCGCGACGCCCACCGTCGTGCTCACCATGCAGCGTTGGAACCTGAAACGGAGCGACGTCTTCTATCCGGTCGTTTCGCTCACCTCGGCCGACCTGGGCGCGAGCTGGTCCCCGATCATGGAGCACGCGGATACCCTCGGCCGCCACCGGCTCGATGCGACGCGCGAGGAGGCGATCTGTGATTTCACCCCGAAGTGGCACGCCGCGTCCGGGCGGCTGATCGGCACGGGCCACACCGTCTTCTACGCCAACGATGTCCTCATGCCCGTGCGGCCGCGCCATTCGGTGTGGTCGGTCTACGATCCGGCGCGCCGCGCCTGGACGCCCTGGGCAAAGGTGCGGATGCCCGATCACCCCCGGTTCGGCAACGCTGGCGCCGGGAGCACCCAGCGCGTCGACCTGCCGAACGGCGACCTGCTCATTCCGATCTACGCGAAGCCGGTCGAGGCCAAGGCGTACTTCTCGACCGTGATGCGCTGCCGGTTCGATGGGAACGCGCTCACCTATGTCGAGCACGGCACCGAGCTGTCTTCCGACATCGACCGCGGACTCTACGAGCCGAGCCTGGCGAAGTTTGGCGGCCGGTTTTTCCTCACGATTCGCAACGACCGCGCCGCCTACATCGCGCGCAGCGACGACGGGCTGCACTTCGAGCCCGCGCGCAAGTGGACGTTCGACGACGGCTCCGATCTCGGCAGCTACAACACGCAGGCGCACTGGGTGACGCACCATGACGGACTCTTCCTGGTGTACACCCGTCGCGGGGCGGACAACGACAACGTCGTCCGCCACCGCGCCCCGCTCTTCATGGCGCAGGTCGACCCCGGGCGCCTGGTGGTGCTGCGGGCGACCGAGCGCGTGATCGTGCCCAACCTGGGGGCGCAGCTCGGGAATTTTGCGGTCGTCGACGTCAGCGAACACGAGACCTGGGTGACGACCTCCGAGGGCATGGCCCCGGGCAACCCGGCGCAGTACGGGTCGAACGGCCGGGTGTACGCCGCGCGCGTGCTCTGGGAGACGCCCAATCGCGACTGGAACCGGCATTGAGCATCCATCCCTGTCAACTCCCCCGCATCATGCGACTCCCGACCTCGATCCTCCTCGGGCTGGCGACGCTGGTTTCGACGCTGCCCGGCGCGGACCGACTCGACTACACGCTCGAACTGGCCGAAATCCTGCCGAACGCCGCCGACGGCGGGAAATGGTTCCAGCCCCGGCCCGTCGCGATCCCGACGGCGGACGGCCGGCCGCTCGCCGTCATGACGGTGCAGAAGGCCATCGGCAGCGACTTCTTCACCGGCCTCAGCTCGCTGCGGAGCACGGACGGCGGCCGCACCTGGTCGCCGCCGCGGGAGGAGCCCGGCCACGGCTGGAGGCCCGGCGGCGAGGGATTGAACGTCGGCATCTGCGACATCACCCTCGGCTGGCACGCGCCGACGCGGAAGGTGATCGGCATCGGCCACACCGCGACGTACACGGCGAAGAGTTTCGCGGGGATCGAGCACCGGCGCGACACCGTGTGGATCGTGTACGATCCGGCGACGGACCGCTGGACGCCCTGGCGCATCCTGGAGTTTCCCGCGAGCGCCGACCAGCGCACGTTCATCAACGGCGTGCACGGCCAGTGGCTGACCGAGCCCGATGGCTCGCTGCTGGTGCCCTATTACTTCCTGCCGCCGAAGATTGCCGACAAGCGCTGGCAGTTTTCCTTTCGCGGCGCCGTCGCGCGGCTGCGTTTCGACGGCGACCTCCTCACGTATGTCACGGAAGGCGCCGAATTGAACCTCAACGTCCCGCGCGGCGTGTACGAGAAGTCGCTGACGTGGTATCGGGGAAGGTACTACCTCACGATTCGCAATGACCAGAAAGGCTACGTGGCCGTCGGCACCGACGGCATGAACTTCGGGCCGCTCCGGCCGTGGACGTTCGACGACGGCAGCGACCTGGGCAGCTACAACACCCAGCAGAAATGGGTCACGCACAGCGACGGGCTCTTCCTCGTGTACACGCGCCGCGGCGCGGCCAACGACCACATCCCGCGGCATCGCGCGCCGCTCTTCATCGCCGAGGTCGATCCGGAGAAGCTGCACGTCCTCCGCCACACCGAGCGCGTGGCCGTGCCGGAGCGCGGCGCCGACCTGGGCAACTTCGACGCCACGACCGTCAACGGTCGCGAAACCTGGATCACCACCGCGGGCGGCCCGGCCTACCTCGCCCGCATCCAGTGGTCGAAACCCAACGCCCTGGCCGGGCGCGTCAACTGATGCCGGCGATGAAACCCCTCTCCGCCCTCCGGCGGGCCGTGGCCCTCGTCGCCCCGCTGGCCGCCGGCGCCGACTCGCCTGGCGCCGCCGCCCCCGGCGCGCCCCGCCTCCCTCGACGAACTGCGGACGGCGCGCCGGCAGGCCGCCGAGCGGCCGCGGCGCGTGATCTTCAACAACGATGGCAACGAGCCCGTCTACCTCTGCCGAACCACCGCGCCGGAGGACCTGCTCGGACACCGGACGGCGCCGCTCGCGGGCACGCAGGTCGACGCGATCTTCTATTGCACCTGGAGCTCCGGCTTCGGGCTCTTCACCCACGGGACGAAGGTCGGCCAGGTATTCGCGACGAAGGAGGGGCTGTTCGAGCGCAATCTCGCGCCGGAAATGCTGGCCGCGGGCACCGACCCGCTGCGAGTGATGACCGGGTTTGGCCGGAAACACGGCATCGAGGTGTTCTGGTCGTTCCGCCTCAACGACACCCACGACGGCAGCACCGCCGCGTACGGACCGATCATGTTTCGCGCCAACCGCCTGAAGCAGGAACATCCGGACTGGCTCATCGGTTCCCCGACGCAGAAGCCGAGACACGGCGCCTGGTCGGCGGTGGACTTCACCCGCGCGGAGATCCGGGACCTCGCGTTCCGCTACACCGAGGAGGTATGCCGCGACTATGACGTCGACGGCGTCGAGATCGACTTCATCCGTCATCCCGTGTTCTTCAAGCGCGCGGCGCAGACCGGCACCGAGTGCAACGATGAGGAACGCGCGCTCATGACCGGCCTGCTGCGCCGGATCCGCGCCATGACCGAGGCCGAGGGGCTGCGCCGCGGCCGGCCGATCCTGCTTGCGGTGCGCGTGCCCGACTCGGTCGAGTACTGCCGCGCCATCGGACTCGACCTGCCGCGCTGGCTGGAGGACGGGTTGATCGACCTGCTGGTGACGGGCGGCTATTTCCGGCTCAACGACACCGCCTACAGCGTGGCGCTCGCGCGGCGGCACGGCGTGAAGGTATATCCGTCGCTCGACGAATCGCGCGTGCGCGATCCCGATGCGCGCGCCCTGCGCACGTCGACCGCCGCGTACCGCGGCCGCGCGCTCGAGGCGCTCGCCGCCGGCGCGGATGGCGTGTACCTGTTCAACGCGTTCAATCCCCACGACCCCATCTGGCGCGAACTGGGCTCCCCGGCGGTGCTGGCGGGCGCGCGGCAGGACTATTTCGCCAGCGTGCTCGGGCAGGGGGCGGCGGCGGGCGGAGCGTATCCCCATGCCGGATTCATGCGCATCCCGCGCCTGAATCCCGCGAGCCCCATTCCCGTGCCGCCGGGGGAGACGCGGGAGGTTACACTCCCGCTTGGCGCCCACGCGGGGCGTCCGCCGGGTGCGGGCCGGCTGCGGCTCCAATTCGGGGCGCCGCCGGAGCCCGGGCGCCTGACGGTCGCGCTCAATGGCGCCGTCCTCGCCGGCGCCGCGGTGGCGGGAAACTGGCTCGAGTTCCCCCTCGATGCCGGCGCCTGGCGCGCGGGAGGCAACCGGGTGGCGGTCACGCTCGCGGCCGGCGCCGCGCCGCTTGCGTGGACGGACGCGCATGGCATCGTGGAGCCCGGAGCCGCCGGGCGCTGAGCGCGGCGCCCGCCGCCATGTCCACACCTTCCCTTCTCGAGGCCCGCGACTTCAACCCGCGCACGCGCGGCCTGCTGGTCCGGCAGCTCGCGGACTTCCAGACCGAGCTCGTGCGCATCCTCGCCGGGTTCCTCCCGGGGTGTGTCGTGTGGGCCCAGCGGAAGGAACTCCCGCTGCACCTGTTCCGTTCGCTGCGCCGCATCCAGGACCTGCGCCAGCGGGGCCGCGAGCTGGGGATCGCGTTCACCGAGGTGCACCTCAGCGCCGGCGTGCCGGCCCGGGCGCTGCTCGACGCCCTCACCCGGGCACCCTCCACCGCCGCGGCGATCCAGGCGGCCATGGTCGAGGTGCCGGCCGCGCTGGTGGCCGCGATCGACGGCTACCGGCAGCGCAACGAGGGAATCTACGACCTGCCGACGCAGCCGCTGCTCGAGGCGACTCGCGACGAACTGCAGGCGCAGGCCGCGTGGGCGCGAACCGCGGTGGCGAACCTGGCGAGCGACCACGGCGACACACCCGACGAGGCGTTCCTGGCGGACATCCGGGACCGGTGCACCGCCCTGGAGGAGGCGCTCCACGCGCCGGTCGATCGGGGCGTCGCGCCGGTGCGGACCGGCCGGAGGTGCGGGCGGCTGCCGCTGGCGGATTCGGCCCTGCCTTCGGGCTTCCGCCCGCTCGAGTTTGGCCCCGAGCCGCTGCCGCCGGTCAACGGCTACGCGGACCGCGAACGGTATCACGCCGTGAACTTCCTCCAGGAGGTGCAGGCGGCGGATTCGTGCGCCTCGATCCTGTTCGAGGCTCCCGACCTGCCGTGGGACTTCTATTTTGACCTGGGCCGGCACCTGTGGGACGAGTCGCGCCATGCCATGTTCGGCGAGAGGAAACTCGCCGACCTCGGCACCACCGCCGCGGCGGCGGGGCTCTCATCCAAGGCCTACGCGCTGCGGCAGACGCTGTCGCCGCTCGATCGCTACGCCGCCCTGGCGACACAGGAGGCGGACGCGTTTCCCGGCAAGCACGCGGGCCTGAAGGACGCCCTGGCGCACGGCGACCAGGTCAGCGCGATGGCCTGGAGTTACGACATCGCGGACGAGACGCAGCACGTGCGCTTCGGCAACACATGGATCCCGGTGCTGATCGAGCGGACGGGGGAGCCACGGAGCTTCGAGCAGGTCAAGGCCGACGCGGTCCGCTGGCGGGCAACCGTGCTCGCCGAAGCCTACAAGCCGGCAGCCGCGACGTTCGGCCGTTAGAGCGCCTTAAGTGAAAGCGTAGCCGCTCAGGGCGGGATCCGAAACGCAAGGGCGCGAAGGAGAGCAAAGACTCGCGAAGGAAAACGTGGCGAAACGTCGCGCTCCTTTGCGACGTTGCGTTTCGGTTTGGGCCAAAGAATGATTGAATCTGCGGTGGCGCGGATCGGAAACGGCTGGGCAACTCTCGAAACCGCTGCAGCCGGCCGCGTCAGCGCGCGCGCGGCAGGAGCGAGGCCCAGCGAATGCGGAAGACGGCATCCGTCCGGTGGCGCTTCCGATCCTCGCCGCCCAGGCAGTAGAGCCACTCGCCGCTCCGCACCAGGCTCACCATGGCCGCGTAGGGCAGGGGCGTGGTCGGCGTGAACGTGCGCCGCTCCACGTCGTAGACATAGGCGTCGGTCACGAACTCGACCTCGTCGTTGCGATACCCGCCCGCCACCAGGATGTGACGCTCGTCGAGCGCCACCGCGCAGTATCCGCGCCCCGGATGCGGCAGTGGGGGCAGTCGTTCCCAGCGGTCCGTCCCCGCGGTGTACGCGTGCGCGGACGCATGGTTCACCACGGTCTTCCGCGTGGCATCCCAGCGCGCGCCGCCGAACACGTGCAGCCGGCCGCCGGCGACCGCCGCGGTGGCCGTGGTCAGCGACGCCTTGGGATAGTCGGCGAGGCGTCGGGCGGCGCCGGTGCGGAGGCTGATGCCGAGGAAGCGGGAGGAGATGCGTTCGAGCGCGGCCTGGTCGTCGGTCCCGCCGACGGCATACAGCGTGTCGCCGATCACGCCGCCGGCGGCGTAGACGAGGGATGGCTCGATCGTGGCGACCACCTGCGGCGGCTGGCCGGGAGCGACCCGCCAGAGCTGCCGGTGCGTGGCGGAGCCGCTGCTCCCTCCCGCGAACCAGAGCGTGGTGCCATCGGTGCCGACCGTGGCGTACGCCTGCGGCGCGGGCAGCTTCCCGGCCGCGGTCCAGGCGTTGCGACCCGGCTCGAAGCTCCAGATGCCGTCGAGCCAGATCTTCTCGTCGCCCCGCCAGGTCACTCCCCCGAGCGCGACGATCCGGCCGCCGCTCGCGCCGGCGACAAAACCGCCATTGGGCACGGGCAGCGGGGCGAGGCGCTCCCAGGCGGCCGACGCGGCCGAGGCGGACAACACCGCGGTGAGGAGGGATCGGGAAAAAGTACGAAGATTCATGGCGATGAAAGCAGGCCGGAGGGGCTCAGGGTGGAAGGCGGCGCGAGGCTGCGGGCGGGCCGAGGCCACGGGTCATTTCTCCGCGTCATGGCGCTCGCTCCAGGTGAGGCCGGAGAGCTGGCGCGGTTCCGGCGGGCGGCCGCAGCGGCTCACGACATAGCCGACGAGCATCGTCACGACGCAGCCCACCATCGCGTACCAGAGGAACGAGATCCTCGTGCCGAAGCAGACCCAGATCGTGACCGCCAGTCCGGCGCCCCAGCCGACCAGCGCACCACGGGCGTTGGCGCGCCGCGTGAGAATACCGAGGAGGAACAGCCCGATCAGCGGGCCGCCGATGAGTCCGATCACCTTGTTGGTCGCCTCGAGCAGCGTGCCGAGGCGCTGGACGAGAAACGCGAGCACGATCACGAGCGCGCCGTACGCGATGGTGAGGATCCGGGCCAGGCGCAGCTGGAAGGTCTCCGACAGGTCCGGCTGGCGCCAGAGCCGCTGGTAGAAATCGACCAGGCTGGCCGAGGTGAGCGAGTTGATGCCCGACGAGATGGTCGACATGCTTGCCGCGTAGATCGCGGCGATGAAGAGGCCGGGCATGCCGGAGGGAAGTTCGGTGACGACGAAGTACGGCAGGATCTGGTCGGGCTTGGCGATCCTGCCCGCCGCGAGCGGGTCGCCGTTGACCTGGTAGAACGCATACAGCACCAGGCCCGTGCCGTAGAAGACGCCCGAGACCGGCAGCACCATCCAGAGCTTCAGCCAGAGCCCGCGCTGCGCCTCCTTCAGGCTCTTGGCGGTCAGGTAGCGCTGCACCGACACCTGGTCGGTCGCCATCTGCACGAGATGCATGAACGCCGCGCCGATCAGCAGGCCCCACAACGTCAGCCGCACCGTTGGATCCGGGCTGAGGCTAAGATCGAGCCGTCCGCCCTGCTGGCCCAGCTCGACCACCTGGCTCCAGCCGCCCGGCACGCGGGAGACCGCCACCAGGATGATCACGACCTGGCCGCCGAAGAGGACGAACAACTGCATCACGTCCGTCCAGATCACCGCGCGCATCCCGCCGAACGTGGTGTACAGCGTGGTGAGGACGCCGGTGCAGAGGATCGTGAACCAGAGCGGCATCCCGGTCGCCTGCTCCAGCGCGAGCGCGGGAGCGTACGTGGCCGCGGCGAGCCAGAGCAACACCCGCACCACGAAGGACGCCGAGGCCAGGGTGCGGAGGTGGACGGAGAAGCGAGCCTCGAGGTACTGATAGGCGGTGAAGAATTTCGCCCGGTAGTAGAATGGCAGGAAGAACAGCGTCGTGACCGGCGTGGCGACGAAGAAACCCAGGGTCACGAGGTAGAAGACCGGTCCGTTCGCGTAGCCCTCGCTGGGCGCGGCAAGGAAACTGATGCCGGAAAACAGGGACGCGAGGATCGTCATTGCCACGATCACGCTCCCGATGGAGCGCCCGGCGAGGAAGTACTCGTCGAGATTGCGCTGACCCTTGATGAAGAACGTCCCGATCGCGACGGTGAGCAGCAGGTAAACCGCGAAGATGCCGTAATCGAGCAGCGTGAAGGTCTGGGAGAGTTGGGTCATGCCGCTTCTGGGTGTGGGGGCGGGGAGGGAGGAACGCTATTGCACCCGGCCGCGCGCCTCGACGCGCCAGGTGTCGACGACGCGGCCGGCTTCGGTGACGACGACCGAGTCCGTGAGGTTCACGACGGGACACACGTGCGCCGGCGTCAACCGTATCCGCTCGCCCACGGACAGCGCGTCGACCGCGTTGCCGCGCAGATAGCCATGCTCCTCGTTCACGCGCACCACGGAGAGGTCGCGACCGTCGGCATCGACCGCGAAAACCCCGTCGGGCGTGCGGTCGGACGAAAACGTCTTCGAGCCGGCGTCGATGAGCGCGAGTCCCGGCTCCGGCTGGTCCACGACGGTGGCGAGTACGGTCAGCGCCACGTCGTCGCTGCGCATGACGCCGGTGATCTTCGAGAGGTAGAGGTCGCCGAACACGTAGGCGCCGGGACGCACCGCCTGCAGCCGCCCTGCGCCGGTCGCGGCCATCAAACGCGCGCTCACGCTGCAGCCCGGCCAGACGGGAAGGTCGGGAGCGATGGCGTCGCGCACGGCGCAAAGGCGGGCGATCACCTCCTCGACGCGCGCCGCCCGCTCCGCGGGGGGCGCGCCGTAGAGGTTGCCCTCGTGGGTGTAGAAGCCGCGCAGTTCCACATGGGGGCTGCGGGCGAGCGCCGCGGCGATCCGCGCGGCGGTGGCGCCGTCCCGCGCGCCTTCGCGGCCGAGCCCGGTGTCAACCGCCAGCAGGACGGGGAGTCTCGCGCCGGTGCGGGCCGCGAGCCGGAGAAACGCCGCCAGATGCGCTTCGCTCGTGACGGCAAGCTGGAGCTGGTCGAGCCGCTCGACGAGCGCGGACAGGCGTCGGGCCTGGCCCGGATCCACCAGGGAATGCGCCACGAAGATCTCGCGCACGCCCGTGTCGAGCATGGCCTCCGCCTCGCCGAGCTTGGCGCAGGTGAACCCGCGAGCCCCGGCCGCGAGCTGCCGGCGGCCCACCGCGACCATCTTGTGCGTCTTGACGTGCGGGCGCAGCTCGAGGCCGTGCTCGTCGCAGGCCGCCTGCAGGGAGTGGATATTCGCGTCGAGACGCGAGCGATCGACCAGGACGGCGGGCGTCGGGATGGAGTCGAGGGAAGCCATGGCGCGCGGAAGGGCGGGGACTAGGTCACGGGGACGTCAGGTTGCTGGACGATGCGGACGGGGACGTCCGCGCTCCCGCGGTTGACCGTCTCGAAAATCATCGCCGCGCTCCCGGCTAGAGCCGGCCGACCTGGCCGACGGTGAGGCCGCCGTCGACGACGAGCACCTGGCCGGTGATGTACGAGGCGGCGGCGGACAGCAGGAACACGGCGGCGCCGGCGCAGTCCGCCGGTTCGCCGACGCGGCCCAGCAGGATCTTCCTCTCGTAATGCTGGCGCAGCTCCGGCTGGCGGCCATTGAGCCAGGTGCCCGTCAGCGGCGTGTGGATGAGGCCCGGCGCGATCCCGTTGACGCGGATCCGGTGCGGCGCGAGCGAGTGGGCGAGCGAGCGCGTGAGCATGACCAGCGCGCCCTTGGAGGTGTCGTAGGCGGTCGAGTCGGGTTCCGACTGGAAGCCGTTGGTCGAGGAGACGATCAGGATGGAGCCCGGGCGCTGCCGCGCGACCAGGGCGCGCGCGAAGGCCTGGGCGGCGAAGTAGGTGGCGCGCACGTTGAGGTTGAGCGTGCGCTCCCACTCGGCCGCGGCCATGTCGAGAAAAGGCACGTCGAAGAAACTGCCCGCGTTGCAGACGAGCAGGTCGAGCCCGGGCCGCGCCTCCAGCGCCGCGCCCACGACAGAGGCCGGAGTGTCCGCCTGGAGCAGATCGCCCGCGACATACGGGGCCTCGGCGGGAACGGCGCCGGGGCGTTCGCCGGGACCGTGGAACACCACCGCCGCACCCGCGGCGCGCAGCCCGAGCGCGATTCCCAGGCCGATCCCCTGGGTGGAGCCCGTCACGAGTGCGGCGTTACTGGCGAGCGAGAATGCGTTCATCCTTGAGGCGCAGGAGCGCGAGGAGGTTGTCCTGGCCGACGGCGTGACGGGCGCCGGCGGAGAGCGCGTGCACGCAGTCCGCCTCCTCGGCGTAGGTGCTGCGCAGGGAGACGAAGGCATCGCCATCCCGGGCCACGTAGCTCTGGAACGGCGTGTCGGAGCCCCAGATCAGTTTGCGCGGATACGCTTCGGCGAGCGCGGCGAGCACCGCC
>ERZ761602.7661-NODE-7661-length-11303-cov-4.718439_pt1 | contig 11303 bp, 10 predicted proteins | sample MGYA00512165_ERZ761602 | MGnify/ENA primary metagenome ERZ761602 (study PRJEB28899, sample SAMN02445085) | bioreactor sludge metagenome | biome: EBPR sludge; isolation source: Thorneside wastewater treatment plant | place: Australia: Brisbane, Thorneside... | reverse complement strand
GGCGCCAATACGGTCTACGCGATCCGGGACAAGAACACCAAGGGCACCGAGTACCCCGTCACGCCGGCGGCCGGGCGCTCCACGCTGGTGCAGCAGGAAGTCCTCAACGAGCAGGTCATCGACTACGACGGCTTCGTCGAGGGCATCCGGGTCACGACGAACAACGAGATCACGGACGCCGACGACGGCTGGTACCTCGATCTGCCGACCTCCGGCGAGCGCCAGGTCAGTTCGCCGATCCTCCGGGGCGGCCGGCTGATCTTCACGACGGTCATCCCGTCGGGCGATGCCTGCTCGGCGGGCGGCGAGTCCTGGCTCATGGAGATCGACGCGCTGTCCGGCTCGCGCCTGACCGAGTCGCCCTTCGACCTGAACCGGGACCGGTCGTTCGACATCAAGGATTTCGCGCCGCTGGATCCGGAGGATCCCAACAGCCCGCTCGTCCCGGTGAGCGGTCGCCAGTCGAAGCAGGGCATCATCAAGACGCCCGGCATCGTCACCGACGACCGCATCGAGTACAAGTTCGCCTCCGGCAGCGCGGGTGGCATCGACACCACCATCGAGAACGCCGGCAAGCAGCGGGGCCGCCAGTCCTGGCGCGAGATCCAGTGAGGAGCTTCACCATGCGGAGAGCAGTGTTGATCGGCGGCCTGATGGCTGTGAGTCTCGCCGGGGCCGCCACCCCGCCGGAGCCGGCGGTGGCCCGCCTCGAGGCGGTGGACGTGGCGTCCCGGCAGGTCGTCGCCGACGGCACGACCTGGGCCCTCTCGGCCACCGTCACGGTCCGGGTGCCGGGGCGCAGCCGGGCCAGTGTCCGCGACCTCGCCCCGGGCATGAATGTGCGCATGAACCTGGCGCCGGCCACGGGCGAGACCCCGGTGGTGAGCGCCATTACCGTCCTCCCGGACTGAGGCGATGACCATGAGTGCAACCACACTGGCTCCCGGCCACCGGCAACGGGGCTTCACCCTGGTCGAGCTGATGATCGTGGTCGTCATCGCCGGCGTGCTGGCGATGATCGCGATCCCCAGCTACCAGGCCAGCGTCATGAAGAGCCGGCGGGCCGACGGGCGCGTCGCGCTCAACGACGTTGCCCAGCGGCTCGAGCGCTGCTACACCCAGTTCGGTGGGTACGACGCCGACGACTGCCCGATCGCGGACGAGGAGGAGATCACGTCCCAGGAGGGCTTCTACGTCGTCACCGTCGCCGTGCCGGACGCCGCCACCTACACGCTGACGGCCGCGCCCCAGGGTGCCCAGGCCGACGACGAGGAGTGTGGCAGCCTGGAGATGGACAATACCGGCGCCCGGGACATCACCGGCGACGGCGAGATCGAGCGCTGCTGGTAGCCCTGTCCGTCAGGGCACGTACGCGTCCGCCTCGATCTCCACCAGGATCTCGGGACTGATCAGCTTCGCGACCTCCACCATGGCCGTCGCCGGGCGGATAGCGGCGAATACCTCGCCGTGGGCGCGACCGACCTCCTCCCAGCGGCTGATGTCGGTCAGGTAGATCCGCGTCCGCACCACGTGCCCCGGCCCTGCGCCGACGGCCGCGAGTGCCTTGCCGATGTTCTCCAGTATCTGCCGGGTCTGGGCGTAGGGATCGTCGATGCCGACGATGTTGCCGTCCGGACCACTCGCCGTGGTGCCCGAGACATACACGAAGTTGCCGATTCGCACCGCGCGGGAGTAGCCAATGATCGGCTCCCACTTGCTGCCGGTGGAGTGGTTGATGCGTTCCATGGTGGTGGTTCCGTTGGTAGGGTTTCAGTCGAAGGCGGCCACAGTGGCCGCCAGGTTGTCCAGCGGCTCGAAGCACTCCATGCCCCGGCACACGTATGCCAGCACGCCATGCGCCGGCTCAGCCTTGGAGGCCAGGCCGGGCGGCAGTGCTCTGGTGCCGCCCGGAATGACGAACACCAGCCTGCGCGGATCGTAGGCGGCGCCGAGCGTGGCCGCCCAGGCCGCGGCTTCGGACGGATCGCCACGCAGGATGCAGACCTCGGGCGGCTGCAGGAATTCGTCCAGCGCGTTCAGCAGCGAGCAGTGGCCGTGGGGAAATTCCTGCACGCCGCGCCAGCCGGCGCGCAGCGCGCGCTCGCCGGCATCGAGGTAGCGGGGCTCCGCCAGCAGGTAGCCGAGCCGCAGTAGGGCCCCGGCCGCGATGCCATTGCCCGAGGGCAGCGCCTCGTCGGCCATCGGCTTTGAACGGTGCAGCAGTGCCTCGTGGTCGTGGGACGTGAACCAGAAGCCGCCATGCTCCCGGTCCTCGAAGTGGGCGAGCAGCCCCTCGGCCAGGCTGACGGCGAAGTCGAGGTGCGCCGTGTCCCACCGGGACTGCAGCAGTTCCAGGCAGGCATCCAGCAGGAAGGCATAGTCATCCAGGTAGGCGTTCAGCCGGGCCCGGCCGTCCTTCCAGGTGGCCCGCAGCCGGCCATCGACCACCAGGGAGGTGCGCAGGAAGTCGACGGCGGCGGCGGCCGCCTCGGCGAGGTCGGGGCGGTCGAGCGTCCGCGCGGCGACCGCGAGGCCGCGGATCGCCAGCGCGTTCCAGCTGGTGAGGACCTTGTCGTCGAGGCCGGGACGCACGCGGCGGGCCCGGGCGGCCAGCAGCTTCGCCCGGCCCGTCATCAGCCGGTGGCGGACGGTGGACAGGGGCAGGCCGGTCGTGGCCGCGATGTCCTCGACGGTGGCGTGGACGCAGAGGTGCCAGGCCCGCACCTGGTGGTGAGGCTCCTCGAAGTTCGGCGGCTGGTCGAGGCCGAAGCGGGGTGACAGCACCGCGTACTCCTCCGGATCCACCACCTCCCGCACCTGGTCGGGGGTCCAGACGTAGAAGCGGCCTTCCTCGCCCTCGGAATCCGCGTCCAGGCTCGAGCAGAAGCCGCCGCCGGGTGAGCGCATCTCCCGCAGCAGCCAGTCGGCGGTCTCCCGCGCCACCGTCCGGTAGCTCTCGTCGCCGCTCACCTGGAACATCCGGGCGTAGAGTGCGAGCAGCGGGCCGTTGTCGTAGAGCATCTTCTCGAAGTGGGGGATGGTCCACGTACGGTCCACCGCGTACCGGCAGAACCCGCCGCCCAGGTGGTCGTAGATGCCCCCGTCCGCCATCCGCTGCAGGGTCAGCGCCACGAAATACAGCGCCTCCTTGTCCGGCGAATCGCCCTGGGCCGTGCCGCGCCAGTGGCGCAGCAGCCGGTCGATGATGGTTGGGTGCGGGAACTTGGGGGCGCCACCGAAGCCGCCGTACTCCCGGTCGACCTGGGTGCCGGTGATCGCGCGGAACCCGTCGAGCGGGCCAGGGTCCAGGCCTGCCGCGGTGTCCGCCGGCTGCGGTTCCAGGCTGCGGAACGCCTCGCGCAGCGCATCGGCCTGGTTCCGCACCTCGGCGCCATGCTCCCGGTACCAGGCGGCCACCCGCTCCAGTACCTGCGGGAAGGACGGCATGCCGTACTTCGCCGTCGCCGGGAAATAGGTGCCACCGAAGAAGGGCACCCTTTCGCCCGGGGTCAGGAACATGGTAAGCGGCCAGCCACCGCCCCGCTGGGCGATGAACTGGTGGGCGAGCTGGTAGATGCGATCCAGGTCCGGCCGCTCCTCCCGGTCCACCTTGATGTTGACGAAGTGCCGGTTCATGACCGCCGCAATGGCCGGGTCCTCGAAGGACTCGTGGGCCATGACGTGGCACCAGTGGCAGGCCGAATAGCCGATCGAGAGCAGGATGGGCTTGTCCTCGGCCCGGGCCCGTGCCAGCGCCGCCTCGTTCCAGGGATGCCAGTCCACGGGATTCGATGCGTGCTGCAGCAGGTAGGGGCTCGTTTCACTGGCGAGCGCGTTCATGGCCGACACCCTAACCGATTTCGGTACCATGGCAACGCCATGCGCATAGGTCCCCACGTCATCGATCCGCCGCTGGTGCTCGCCCCCATGGCGGGTGTCACCGACAAGCCCTTTCGGCGGCTCTGCCGGTCGATGGGCGCCGGGCTCGCGGTCTCCGAGATGACCACGGCCGAGCCGCGACTCTGGGCCACGCGGAAGTCGCGCCTGCGCATGGACCTCGCCGGGGAACCCGGCCCCGTGAGCGTCCAGCTCGCGGGCACCGACCCGGAAGTGCTGGCGCAGGCAGCCCGGCACAACGTGGCGCAGGGCGCCGCCATCATCGACGTGAACATGGGCTGCCCCGCGAAGAAGGTGTGCAGCGTCGCCGCGGGTTCTGCCCTGCTGCGGGATGAACCCCTGGTCGCCCGCATCCTCTCGGCCGTGGTCCGGGCGGTGGACGTGCCCGTCACGGTGAAGATCCGCACCGGCTATTCCCGGGCCGAGCGCAATGCCGTGCGCATCGCGCGCATCGCGGCGGAGGCAGGCGTCGCCGCCATCGCAGTGCACGGCCGCACCCGGGAGGACTTCTTCACCGGCGAGGCCGAGTACGAGACCGTGGCCGCCGTGAAGGCGGCCGTCTCCATCCCGGTGCTGGTCAATGGCGACCTCACCAGCCCGGAGAAGGCCGCGGCCGTGCTGAAGGCGACGGGCTGCGATGCCCTGATGCTCGGCCGGCCCGTGCTCGGCCGGCCCTGGCTCTTCCGGGAGATCGCCCACTACCTGGCCACCGGCCAGCGGCTCTCACCCCCGGAGCCGGCGGAGATCCAGGCGGTCGTCAGTGGCCATCTGGTGGCGCTGCATGACTTCTACGGCGAGCAGCTGGGTCTGCGGATCGCCCGGAAGCACCTGGGGTGGTACTGCCGGGAGTGGCCGGGCGGCCGGGATTTTTGCAATGCAATCAATCGGGTGGAGTCCGCGCCGGAGCAGCGCCGGCGGACCGCGGAGTACCTGGCGGGGCTCCCGGGCCACCGCCTGGATCCCGCGGCCTGATGGCCTTCGGGCAACAGTTCCGTACAATAAACCTTTAATAGCGGAACATTGAGGACCGGCCCCATGGCCAGGCCCGCGGACCATACCGATGCGCTCAACCAGAAGCGCCGGCGGGCGGTGGAGATGCGCCTCGCCGGCGCCTCCCTCGCCAGCATCAGGGCCGAGACGGGTCTCAGCACACCGACGGTGATCCGCGCCTACAAGGCCTTCGTCGCCGGCGGCTGGAGTGCAGTGCCCGTGAAGGCCCTGGGCCGGCAGGTCGGCCAGGGCCGGCGCCTGTCCGCGGCACAGCAGGCAGACCTGCGGGCCGCCGTCCTGGAGGGTCCCCCCGATGCCCGGGGCCTTACCGACGGGTTGTGGTCGGTGCCGGCCGTCCAGGCCCTCATTCGCAGGCAGTGGCAGGTGACCGTCGCGGACAGCACGGTGCTGCGGTACCTCGCCCGCTGGGGGCTCACGGCGGCACCGCTGCGGGAGCGGCGGCCTGCCGACGCCAGTGACCGCCGCTGGCTCGAGGTCGAACTGCCGCGTCACCTTCAGCGGGCGAGGGCCCGGCGTGCGCGCATCAGCTGGGTGGGGCAGCTCGTCGCGGATTCAGGACGGGCCCGCGTGCTGTGTGCCATGAGCCTGCGGGGCCGGCCGTCCTGGCTGCCCCTGGCGGGTCCCAACCAGGTGGCGGACTACGTCGCGTTCCTTGCCCGGCTGGTCGCCGCCGGCGATGGTCACGTGTGCGTCCTGCTGCACGGCGTGGACGTGGACCATAGCCCCGAAATCCGGGCCTTCGTGGCGGAGCAGGGGGACCGTCTCACCGTCGTGCCGTGTCCGCTCGCCCTGGAGCATTCCAGCCAGTCGTCGCCCGGCAGGGTGGCCGCAGCCGCACCGAAACCCGCCTCACCAACCGTATCCCGCGCCCCCGCGGGCAGAGATCCATCCATGCCACTCACCCACCTGCAGCGCCTCGAGGCCGAGGCCATCCACATCATGCGCGAGGTCGTCGCCGAGGCCGGGAAGCCGGTGATGCTCTATTCCATCGGCAAGGACAGCGCCTGCATGGTCCACCTGGCCCGGAAGGCGTTCTATCCCGGCGTGCCGCCCTTCCCGCTGCTGCACGTGGACACGACCTGGAAGTTCCGGGCGATGTACGAGCTGCGGGACCGGGTCGCCCGGGAAACGGGGATGGAACTCATCGTCCACCGCAACCCGGAGGCGCTGGAGCGGGGGATCAACCCGTTCGACCACGGCTCCCAGATCCACACCGACCTGTGGAAGACCCAGGGACTCAAGCAGGCGCTGGAGAAGCATGGCTTCGACGCGGCCTTCGGTGGCGCCCGGCGCGACGAGGAGAAGTCCCGGGCCAAGGAGCGCATCTTCTCGTTCCGCAGTGCCCAGCACCGCTGGGACCCCAAGGCCCAGCGGCCCGAGCTCTGGCGGCTCTACAACTGCCGCAAGCGGCCCGGCGAGTCGCTGCGGGTGTTCCCCCTGTCGAACTGGACGGAACTCGACGTGTGGCAGTACATCCACCGGGAGCAGATCCCCGTCGTGCCGCTGTATTTCGCCGCCGAGCGGCCGGTCGTGGAACGGGATGGCGCCTGGATCATGGTCGACGACGACCGCATGCGCCTGAAGCCCGGCGAGGTGCCGGTGATGCGCCGGATCCGCTTCCGCACCCTGGGCTGCTACCCCCTCTCGGGCGGCATCGAGTCCGCCGCGGACTCGGTGCCGGCCGTCATCCAGGAGATGCTCGTCAGCCGGAGCTCCGAGCGCCAGGGGCGGCTGATCGACCACGACCAGGCCGCATCCATGGAGAAGAAGAAGCAGGAGGGGTACTTCTGATGGCCACCACCGACGTCACCGCCGACATCGAAGGCTACCTGCGGGCCCAGGAGCACAAGAGCCTGCTGCGCTTCATCACCTGCGGCAGCGTGGACGATGGCAAGAGCACGCTCATCGGTCGCCTGCTCTACGAGTCGAAGAGCCTCTTCGAGGACCAGCTGGCCGCCATCGAGGCGGATTCGGTCCGCTGGGGCACCCAGGGCCGCGACGTGGACTTCGCGTTGCTGGTGGACGGCCTGTCGGCCGAGCGTGAGCAGGGCATCACCATCGACGTGGCCTACCGCTACTTCACCACCGACCGGCGCAAGTTCATTGTTGCCGACACGCCCGGTCACGAGCAGTACACGCGCAACATGGTCACGGGGGCGTCCACTGCCGACGTGGCCGTGGTGCTCATCGACGCGCGGCGCGGGGTGCTGACCCAGACCCGGCGTCACACGTACCTGGTGTCCCTGCTCGGCATCCGCAAGGTCCTGCTCGCGGTCAACAAGATGGACCTGGTCGGCTACGACGAGGAGGTGTTCGCCCGAATCGTCGAGGAGTACCGGGAATTCGCCGGCCAGCTGAACCTGGACGAGATCACCGCCATCCCGCTGTCGGCCCTGCGGGGCGACAACATGCTGGCGCCGAGCGATCGCACGCCCTGGTACCACGGCCCGACGCTGCTCGGTTACCTGGAGACGGTGGAACCCGCCGGTCGGCCGACCGCCGCCGAGCCGTTCCGCCTCCCGGTGCAGTGGGTCAGCCGCCCGAACCTGGATTTCCGGGGCTTCGCGGGCCTCGTGGCGAGCGGCGAGGTGCGCCCCGGCGACCGCGTGCGCGTGCAGCCCGCCGGGCGCGAGAGCCGGGTGGCCCGCATCGTGACGGCCGATGGCGACCTGCCGCTGGCGGTCGCCGGCCAGTCCGTCACGCTGACCCTCGCCGACGAGATCGACATTTCCCGCGGCAACGTGCTCTCCGGCGCCGACTCGCCGGCCGAGGTCGCCGACCAGTTCGAGGCGACCGTGGTCTGGATGGCGGACGAGCCCATGTTCCCCGGCCGCTCCTACCTGCTCCGGATCGGGACGGAGACCGTCACCGCGACCATCACCCAGCCCAAGTACAAGCTCAACGTGAACACCCTGGAGCACCTGGCCGCCCGCAAGCTGGAGCTGAACGAGATCGGGGTCTGCAACCTGGCGCTCGACCGGGTCGTGGCCTTCGACCCCTACGAGGCCAACCGGCACACGGGGGGCTTCATCCTCATCGACCGCATGACCAACCACACTGTCGGCGCGGGCATGCTGCACTTCGCCCTGCGCCGGGCCCACAACATCCACCACCAGCACCTGGACGTGGACAAGGCCGCCCGGTCGGCCCTCAAGGGGCAGACGCCCTGCGTGCTCTGGTTCACGGGCCTCTCGGGCGCCGGCAAGTCCACCATCGCGAACCTGGTCGAGAAGCAGCTGCTCGCCATGGGCCGGCACACCTACCTGCTGGACGGCGACAACGTGCGCCATGGCCTCAACAAGGACCTGGGCTTCTCCGAGACCGACCGGGTCGAGAACGTGCGGCGGGTGGCCGAGGTCGCGCGCCTCATGGTGGATGCAGGGCTCATCGTGCTGACGGCGTTCATCTCGCCCTTCCGGGCCGAGCGCGCGCTGGCGCGGAGCCTGCTGGAGGCCCACGAGTTCCTGGAGATCCACGTGGACACGCCACTGGACGTGGCTGAATCCCGTGACGTGAAGGGCCTGTACCGCAAGGCTCGCCGAGGCGAGCTCCGGAACTTCACCGGCATCGACTCGCCCTACGAGGCGCCGGAGAGCCCCGCGCTCCGGGTGAACACGGCGGGCTGCACGCCCGACGAGGCGGCCGAGCTGGTGCTGGGGCTGCTCAAGGAGCGCGGGCTGGTGCGCTGACCCGCCGGGCTGCGGCTAATCGGCGCATAGGGGATAGTCCAGATGGACTTTACGGGCGGGCAGTACTTATAGTCCACGTGGACTATGAGTACCCCGAAGCCAGCCGATGCCCGCACGCTGATGGTGCTGGGACTCCTGCAGTCCGGGCCCCGGCACGGCTATGAGTTGCATCGCATCCTGTCGGCCCACGGAACGCTCTACGCCGAATTCAAGAAACCAACCCTCTATCACCTGCTGCACCGGCTGACGGAGCAGGGCGCCGTGCAGGTCCACTCGGAGCCCGGGGCCCGCGGGCGGCGCGGCGAGCGCCTGGTCTTTGCGCTGACGCCCCGGGGCAGCGAACTGTTCGACGGGCTGCTGCGCCAGGCACTGAAGACCTATGACCGGGACGAGGTGACCTTCGAGGTCGCTGCCGCCTACCTGCCATGGCTGCCGCCCCGGGAGGCCCGCGCACTGCTCACCGAAAGGCGTACGGCTATCGCTGACCTCCACCGGCACGTGGCCGGGGAGCTCGACCACGTCACCGCGTTGCCGGCCGGCCGCATGCAGGCGGCCCGCTCCCTGGCCACCGACCACACCCTGGTCCTGCTCGAGGCGGAACTCGACTGGCTCGACCGGGTACTCGACCACCTGGCCCGGCCCGCGGGCCGGACTTCCGCGCTGCCCAGGCGCACGCGGCGCGAGCCGTTCCGCGCTGCCCAATCGATGAATTGATCACCAAGGAGAATGTACCCATGAACCGCTTCGCCCTGATCCTGCCCGTCCTTTTGATGATGCTTGGCGCCGCACCTCCCGCCAGCGCGGCCGACACCCCTTCGTTCGCCGGCACCTGGGTGCTGAACACGAAGAAGGGGGAGAACCTCGGGATGATGTCGGCGGTCAACGAGACCGCGAAGATCACCCAGACCGCCCAGCAGCTGAAGATCGAGTCCTCGGCCAAGTTCATGGGCACCACCAGCGAACGCACGGTGACCTACGACCTGGCCGGCAAGACCGTCAACAACGAGGGCCCCATGGGCACCCGCGGCGACACCGTCGCGAAGTGGGATGCGGGCAAGCTGGTGGTCACCTGGACCGAGCCCAGCGCCATCCCCGGCAGCAAGGTGCAGAAGGTGGAGACGCGAGTGCTCTCCGCCGACGGCAAGTCCATGTCCGTCACGACCACCCGGGGCACCAAGCCGCCCATGGTGATGGTGTACGAGAAGCAGTAGTGAGGGCGGGGACGCTCATCGCGGCCGGCGTGGGGGCCGTGCTGCTCGCCATGGGCGGGTGGTGGGCCTGGTCCCGGCTTGCCGCGGATGATGCCGCCGCAACCGCCCGGCAGTTCGTCACGCCGGAGAGGCGCCAGGTGGGCGCCACCGTGCTCGCCACGGGCATCCTCCGGACCCGGGTCGGCGGCGAGGTGCGGGTTGGCGCCCAGCTTTCCGGCATCGTCGAGAAGCTGAACGTGGTCGTGGGCTCGAAGATCGCGAAGGGGGACGTCATCGCGACGATCGACGCCCGGCCCCTCCGGGCCCGCCTGTCCCAGGCCGAGGCCCAGGTAGCCGTCGCGGAGCAGGAGCTCAAGCGGGCCGAGGTGGACCTCGCCCGGAGCCGGCAGCTGGACGAGCAGCGGCTCGTCGCCCGCTCGGACGTGGAGGACAAGACCCTCCTGGTGAGCGAGGCGCAGGCCCGGCTCGAGAAGGCACGCCGGGACGCCGCGGTGGTCGAGACCGACCTCAACTACGCCGTGATCCGCTCGCCCATCACCGGCACCGTGGCCTCGGTGACCACCCAGGAAGGCGAGACGGTGGCGGCCAGCTTCAGCACGCCCACCTTCGCCACCATCATCGAGGATGGTGCCCTCGAGCTCATCGCCCTGGTCGACGAGACCGACATTGGCAGCGTGGCCGTGGGCAATCCCGTGACCTTCACCGTGGAGTCCTTCCCGGCGCTCGAGTTCACCGGGCGGGTGGAGCGCATCGCGCCGAAGGGCACCATCATCTCCGGGGTGGTGAACTTCGAGGTGATGGTCAGCATCGGGTCGCCGGTCGACCAGCTGAAGCCCGACATGACGACCAACGTGTCCATCAGGACCGCCGAGCGGGAGGCGCTCGTCCTGCCCGCCGCGGCGGTCCAGAAGGACGACGCCGGCCGCTACGTGTGGCTGGAGAAGGACGGCGGACTCGTCCGCCGGGATGTCACGGCCGGCGCCCGCGACGCCGGCCTCATCGAGATCCGCCAGGGCGTGGTGGCGGGTGACCGCGTCCTCCTGAGCCCATTGCCTGCCGCGGCTGCGACCGGGGAGTCCCCATGATCGAGCTCGACCACGTCGTGAAGACCTACCAGCGGGAGGACGGCACACCCGTGCCCGCGCTCCGGGACATCACCTGCCGGATCGACGCCGGCGAGTTCGTGGTGATCCGGGGCGCGTCCGGCTCCGGCAAGTCGTCGCTGCTGAACATCCTGGGTTGCCTCGACACGCCGACCAGCGGCGTCTACCGGCTGGCCGGCGAGGACGTATCCCGCTACTCGGACGCCGAGCGGTCCGCCGTCCGTTCCCGGCGCATCGGCTTCGTGTTCCAGTCCTTCAACCTGCTTCCGCGCACGACGGCGGTCGAGAACGTCGAGGTGCCCGCCCTCTATGCCACCGCCGAGGTCGACCGGGACCGCGCGCTGGCCCTCCTCCAGCGCGTCGGCCTCGGCGCTGTCTCTTATACCCATCTG
>ERZ761602.7659-NODE-7659-length-11306-cov-6.149587_pt1 | contig 11306 bp, 9 predicted proteins | sample MGYA00512165_ERZ761602 | MGnify/ENA primary metagenome ERZ761602 (study PRJEB28899, sample SAMN02445085) | bioreactor sludge metagenome | biome: EBPR sludge; isolation source: Thorneside wastewater treatment plant | place: Australia: Brisbane, Thorneside... | reverse complement strand
GCAAGCAGTGCCGGAACAATTACGAATGGAAATCCTTCTTTTGCCACAGGAAGATGAGTTACGGGGGCGGCTTTCCTCCACCCGCCTTACGCTCCAAGCGAAAGTAAGGTAAAAGTTTATCCGATACGAAGCGGTTTTGCGAACACGAAAAAGCCCGCCGTCATCGGACAAGCGGGCGAAAGGAGGATCAAATGAAGAACGGTCAACGAACGGGATTGTCCTTTGCGTAGCTGTAAGCACACCAAGCAGCGATAAAATGAACTACCCAACCGAGCGTACCTGCGGAACCTATCCACGAAACACCGGTCAGAAGAAGCCAGATGATACCAACGATCACGCGGCCGTTATATATCTGCCCGACACCCGGAATAAGGAAACTCAAAATACCAGCTATGAACGGATCTCTCATCGTGAATCTCGCCTCCATCATCTTATACGCCCGGCGATGTGGGAAGGTTCCCAAAATCGATCAATGCGAATGCGAAAAAAAGCTGAGGAGATAACGGACCAGAAAAAAGAGCCCGACACCGCCAAATACCGAGAGAGAAACGAAAGGACGCTTGCCGCCGTGGTGGTTCACTTCGGGAATTAGATCGCTCGCCGCAACATAAAGCGTAACTCCGGCCGCGAGCGGCAAGGCATACATAACTGCATTCTCAAACCGAGATCCGACGAGATAAAAACCGATAACGCCAAGCAATGTTGCCGATCCGATAAGTCCGGTGGCGATCAAAACCTCGCGAAACCCGCGGCCAGAGGCGAGGACCATCGAACCGATGGTAAATCCTTCCGGAAGCTTGTGCATAAATACCGCAAGGAATACCAGGAACCCGACGTGCGGATCTATCTGTGCAGCGGCGGCGATAGAAACACCGTCAAAAAACGTGTGGATCAATAACCCCGCGATCCCGGCATATGCCGACCGCACGGAAAGCACCGTATCGATATGAACCTCTTCTCCAAGGTGGAAATGCGGGGCTATTGTGTGTTCAAAGAACTGCGTTGCAAGGTAACCGACAGTAACAAGAAGAAACGGGACCGTGTAACGCTCTGGGCCGGCCATCACGTCTCGCGACCAGAGTTCGAGAGCTCGGGGAAAGATCTCCAGCAATGTGACCGCAAACATAAATCCTGCACCAACGGCGAGCAGGTAATTAAGGTATTTCTTGTAAGTCGTATGCACCCGAGAGGGAAACAGAAGCAGTCCTCCGACCACGTTGCCGATTCCGGCAAGTGCCCCGAAAACAATCAACTGAAAGAAAAGATAAGACATACGCTCGAAAGCCGAATAGGAGACTCTACCGCAAAAATCGGGTTATGTGAATCGAGGGAGATGGCCGAATCAGGCAATTTGAAGAAATCTTAAGCAGTTGATTAAAATTTATGCAAAAATCTCTTGACATTGCATAAGCGTTCGGACTAATATAACTGAGTCTTTAGGGGCAATTGACAAGCAAATGCAAAGAAATGGCCAAAAGTTAGTCTCCCGAAGGTTTAAGCAGTTGGCGCATTTTCGGCAAACGTTTTGGCGAGTGTCCTTTCAGGCACGGTGAATGGCGGAATGCAGGCCGCCGGAAGCCGATTCAGCAATAACTTTTCCTTAAGAAGTAAATATTTCAGTTCGAGACTGCCGCATCGGGCGGCAGCGGGATAGATGTGTCTTAGGGCAGCAGCCTCGGTAATGCCACAGCTTGATGCAGCTTCCAGACACCGCTCGGTGTTGCTTGAAGAATCACTTGGGTTCTTTGACTTTGCGACCGCGGAGATCGTCGTCGATGCGACGCTCGGTATGGGCGGCCATAGCGAAGCGATGCTTGAAAGTTCCGAGGACGTTCGCGTTATCGGTCTCGACCAGGACGCGGCAGCTCTTGATCTTGCTCGGCAACGCCTTTCGAGATTTGGAGAACGGTTCACGGCGGTCCATACGAATTTCGCCGATATTCGCTCCGCACTTTCCGAACTTGGGGTCGAAACGGTTGACGGCATCCTCGCCGATCTTGGTATCTCATCGTTCCAGATCGATTCGCCTGAGCGGGGTTTCAGTTTTCGGTTCGATGCACCGCTCGATATGCGGATGGATCCGGATTCGGGCAATGCCACGGCAGCCGAGCTCCTTGAGGAATTGAGCGAGGAAGAGATCGCCGACTTGATCTACGGCTTTGGTGAGGAGCGGGCATCGCGGCGGATCGCCCGGAGAATCTTCAAGCGGCGTGAGGAAGGCAGGCCGGTCCGGACAACGACCGAGCTCGCCGATCTTGTAGCTTCGGCGCTCGGCAGAAAGCACGGCGAGCGGATACATCCGGCGACGAGAACCTTTCAGGCGTTAAGGATCGCGGTCAACCGGGAAACAGAGATACTTGCCGGGTTCATAAACGATGCCACGGATATTCTAAAGCCCGGCGGTGTCTTCGCGATCATTTCCTTCCATTCGCTGGAAGATAGGATCATCAAGAACGAATTCAGGCGGCTTTCGGGTAAATGCAGTTGCCCGCCGCGGTTGCCGGTTTGCCAGTGCGGGGCCGAAAAGAAGCTTGAATTACTTACAAAGAAACCAATTGAGCCGAGGCCGGAAGAAACAGAGGCAAACCCGAGGGCACGAAGCGCAAAACTTAGAGCGGCAAGAAAACTCTCATTGATAGAGGCAGTTTGAAGATGAAGAAGCGAAATTCAGTAATAAAAAGAAAGACAAAGCGAAGCCCTCGAGGCGGCTCATGGAAATATTTGCTTGTCACGGTGCTCTGCACGGTACTTGTTATGGCCGGCTTCTTTCTCGTCGCCGTTCAGCACTTTGCGACCGTTGAGCTTGGGATAAAGAACTCGGAGCTTCGTTCTAAAGTGGAGGAGCTAGAAGCAGAGAAGCGTCGGCTGCTTCTTGCCCGCGAGACCGCCCTCTCGCCCGCCGAACTTGCGCGGACCGCTAAGCGGCTCGGTTTTGTAGAAAGGGAACTCGCGTCTCCGGACGTGCCGGTACTTGCGGTGGCCACCAAACCGGAGACTGGCCCGACAAGGGCTTCATCCGAACCCGCGGTTGAACGGATCGTTTATTCCAAGCCTGTTGCCGATGCTCCGAGAGTCGCCGAACGGGACCGAAAAGCGTTTGACGCGGCGAAGCCCGAGCAGAAACCGCGGGTTACTGTCGCTTCTATCGAAAAGAAGTCGCCCGCCGATGTGGCCTCGCGCTCCGAAGGCAGGCCGCGACGCGTCGCCGAATCTGCACCGAAGACAACTTTGAACGCAGCAGCAAGACTTAAATAGAGCGTGCGTATGGCCAAGAAAAACCTGAACGCAAAGAAAAAGAAAACGGCCGCCGAATTACGACAGACCGCATTTATCCGATTCATGATCGTGATCGCGGTCTTTGTCGTCTGGTTTGGCGGAGTTGGGGCTCGGCTGGTTTACCTACAGATCACCCAGCACGAGCCCCTCAAAGAAAAGGCCGTCAGCCAGCGGCGAGATGTGCGCAAGAGCCGGCTGCCTCGCGGGACGATCTACGACCGCAACGGCAGGGCTCTCGCGATCAGTGTTTCGGTTAAAACGCTCTACGCCGATGCGACCGCGATCGAGGATATACCGAAAGCGTCGGAGGATATCGCGAAGGCGTTGAAGACAAAGCCGGCCGAACTCCGAAAAGTGCTTGAAGAAGCAAAAGAACTCGGAAGAAAGGCGGTTCCGATCGCAAAAGGGCTTGACGCCACCGAGGTCGAAGCGATAGATCGTGCGCTTGATACGCCAAATCTCCGAAAGGCCGGGACACCGAAATACGAAGGGCTGTTCTGGCGTGACTCGCAAAAGCGGAGTTATCCGCACGGCCCGCTTGCGGCGCATGTGATCGGGTTCAGCGATGCCGAAGGCGTCGGCCAGGCGGGAATTGAACAATCTCAGAACGACGTACTTTACGGTGCCGTCATCCGTCGAGAGCAGGAACGCGACCGGCTTGGCCGCGTTTACGACGAGGTGGTGACCGAAAAGGCTCCGCCCGGTGATGTCGTGCTTACCATCGACAATTCGGCCCAGTATTTTGCAGAGACCGCACTTGCGCAAGCGGTCAGGAATTCAGGTGCCAAGGCGGGTATTGCCGTCGTGATCGCGAATAAAACCGGCGAGGTGCTTGCGCTTGCCAACTATCCGACATTTGACCCTTCGAAACTCGAAACGATCGGCGAAAACAATCTGCGCAATTCGGCGATCCAGAACATGTACTCGCCGGGATCGGTCTTTAAGCTGATCACCTACAGTGCCGCACGCGAGCGCAACCTTATCAGCCCGAAAAGCCACATTGATCTAGGCGGCGGAACGATCGAGGTCGGCTCACGACGTTTTAGGGACTCGGGCCGATACGGTTCGGTCTCATACTCAAGGGCTTTGGCCGTATCAAGCAACGTTGGCGCGATCCGTACGGCGATGCGCGTTGGGAAGAAGGATTTCCATCAGAGCATTTTGAATTTCGGTTTCGGGTCGGCTACGGGTATTGAATTGCCGGCCGAAACGGCAGGCGTCGTCAGGCCTCCCGAGCGTTGGTACGGCGATTCGCTTGCATCGATGGCTATCGGGTATGAAATTGGAGTATCTGCATTGCAAATGGCCACGGCTTTTGCGACGATAGCAAACGACGGCGTCAGAATTCAGCCACATATAATTAAGGAAATCCGTGACCATGAGGAAACGATCGTTTCAGCGGCGAAGCCGGCAAAAAACCGGGTCGTTTCTGCCGAAACTGCGCGTGACGTTAGGGAAATGCTGAGAGAGGTCGTCGTTTCCGGCACCGGAAAAAAGGCGGCTCCGAGCGGTTATTCGGCGGCCGGTAAAACCGGAACCGCGTGGAAATTCGACGAAAAGCTCAAGCGGGTGAACTCTGCCAAGTACGTTTCGTCGTTCATCGGTATGGCACCGGCAGAGAATCCGGAGGTTACGATCGCGGTCGTCATCGATGAGCCGAGAAACGGCGGCCGCGATGGCGGGTCGGTCGCGGCTCCGGTGTTCAAAGAGATCGCGGATAAGTTGCTCCCGACGCTCAAGATCGAGCCGGGTAACGTGTCGCAGACCGAAGACGACAGCGGCGATCTCATAGCCGAAACGGTCGGCAATGGCGAATCGCTCGAGGGCGAAAACGAAGAAGTGGTCGCCACCGATGCTTCAATTGATGATCAAACCGAGCAGGCGACGCATCAACCGGAGAAGAAAAAGGGAGATAAGATCGCGGCAGCAGTGCCGGGCGGAAAGAGGCCGGAAGCGATACCAAAACGACCGGCGGCATCCGCGAAAACAAAGAATGAAGCTTCGCGAAGCAATTGAGAAAATGGCGGGCAGGCCGCCCCATCTTGACCCCGCACTGGCCGAAAGCGATGTCACGCGATTTGTGATCGATTCGCGCGAAGCCAATGCGGGGAGTGTCTTTTTTGCACTCTCGCAGCCGGAGTACAAAAATAACGGGTTCAATGGCGATTTTGCCGATTCGACCGAGTACGTTTCGGCGGCGCTTTCGGCAGGAGCGGTCGCGGCAGTTGTCCGCGAAGATCGTTTCGCTGAGCATTCAGCGGCACTCGATGGAGATAAGCAAAAACTGATCTTTTCGGAAGACGTCATTGCGTCGCTCCAGGCACTCGCGCATCAGGTCTATCTCGAATGGAACCGGCCGGTCGTTGCGATCACGGGAAGTGCCGGAAAGACAACCGCAAAGGAACTGACCGCCCACGTGCTTTCCGCTGCTGGGCTTCACGTATTGCGGAACAAGAAGAACTATAACAACGGCCTTGGGCATCCGCTCACCGTGCTCGAACTTGCCGCTGACGGCTCCTACCAGATGGCGGTTCTCGAAATGGGAATGTCAACGCCGCTTAACGAGATCCAGCGGCTTTGCCGGATAACCCCGCCGGACGTTTCGGTGGTGTTGAACGTCTTGCCGGTACACATCGAGCATCTTGGAACCATAGAGCGTATCCGGCAGGCGAAGGCCGAGATCGTCGAAGGTATGAAAGAAGGCGGGACGGCAGTACTGAATGCGGACGATCATCGGGTCGCTTCGATGGCCGACCTTTCGAAAGGGCACGTCGTAACATTTGGAATCGAGAACGATGCCAACATCCGGGCCAAGGATATCGAATTCAAAGGGTTCGGCGAAACGAGGTTCAGATTGATCACACCGGCCGGAGAGGCTCATGTCGCGTTTCCGCTTAACGGAAAGCACAACGTGATGAACGCACTTGCGGCGGCCGCGGTCGGCCATATCTATGGAATGGGTCCGGCGGATATCGCGGGTGCCTTTGCGACGGTGACCGCTCCCGGGCAGCGGGGCGAGATCATAGAGTACAAGGCCGGATTCCGAGTGATCAATGATTCCTACAACTCAAATCCGGATGCACTTGTATCTATGGCCGAAACGCTTGTTGCGGGAAGCCGCCCGGAGGAACGGAAGATCGTCGTCGCCGGCGAAATGCTTGAGCTAGGTGAGAGAGCGGTCGAAATGCACCGCGAAGCCGGACGGAGGATCGGCAATCTTGGGGTCGATCTTCTCATCGGCGTCCGCGGGCTTGCTGAACATATTGTCGCAGGTGCCGATGCTGAAGGGATCAAGGAAGGCCGTTTCGCGGCTGATTCCGTGGCTGCGGGCGAAATGCTCGCGGGTATTATTTCCGCGGGAGATGTTGTGCTTGTAAAAGGTTCGCGAGGGGTCAGGACCGAACGGGTCATAGAGAAGTTGGACGAGCGATTCGAGCGAAGTTGAACGGGACGCTAGGTTGATCGGCCGGCGGGCGTTTCGGAGCCGGGACGAGGAGTGCGATGCTCTATCATCTCTTATATCAATGGTTGTTCAGGGAATACGGGGCGGTAAGCGAGGCGTATATCATCAAGGCGCTCAACGTATTTCAGTATGTAACGTTCCGGACCGCATGGGCGACGATCACCGCTCTTCTCTTATCGCTTTTCCTCGGAAAATGGGTCATCCGCAAGCTTGAGGCACTAAAGGTCGGGCAGGAGATCCGCGAGGAACTTTCCGCCGAGCATCAGGCAAAAAAGGGAACTCCGACGATGGGCGGAGTGCTCATCATCGGAACGGTAATTCTCTCCACAGTCCTCTGGGCTCGCCTCGATAATCTTTTCCTGTGGTTAGCGCTCGGTGCCACGACGCTCTTCGCCGCGGTCGGCTTTGCGGACGACTACATCAAGATCGTAAAGAAACGGAGCCTCGGGCTGACCGGAAGGCAAAAGCTGGCAGGGCAGCTTTTTACCGCCTTGGGCGTTTGGGCGGTGCTTTACTTCCTCACAAATTACACCTGGAAGCTAAGCATTCCGTTCTTTCGGGCGACGGTCGAAACGGATATAACCAACATCGGGCCGTGGCTTTATCTGGTGTTCATTATCTTCGTCCTACTCGGCTCTTCGAACGCGGTGAATCTTACGGACGGCCTCGATGGGCTTGCGACGAGCGTTACATTCATCGCGATGGCGGCATTGACGGCGTTGACATACGTTTCAAGCGACCGCCGTTGGGCAGAATATCTTGACCTTGCGCATATTCCGGCCGCAGGCGAACTAACGGTCTTTTGCGGAGCGATGGTCGGGGCAAGCCTTGGGTTTCTCTGGTATAACGCGCCACCTGCCGAGGTATTTATGGGCGACGTTGGATCGCTTGCAATTGGTGGAGCCCTCGGAACGGTTGCGATCCTGACCAAGCAAGAGTTTTTGCTGCCGTTCATCGGGGGCATCTTCATCATCGAAGCGCTTTCGGTGATGATCCAGGTTTCCTTCTTCAAGTTCACGAAAAGAACGAGCGGTGTCGGCAAGCGGATATTTCTTCAGGCGCCGCTCCACCACCACTTTCAAATGGCAGGCTGGAAGGAGCCAAAGATAGTTTTTCGCTTCGTGATCGTAGCGATTCTGTTTGCGTTGTTAAGCTTATCGACGCTGAAGTTAAGGTAAAGCAAAGCTGTTAGCTATTAGCTAGTAGCTGTAAGCTGGTCTCGAAATAAAGATGAAGGTCGATGGCCGCAAAGCATTGGTACTTGGAGCCGGTAGGTCGGGAATATCGTCGGCTAGATTCCTTGCCGAGCGCGGGGCGACCGTTGCTTTGCATGACCGAAAGCCGATCGCGGAGTGGAGCGAAGCGGCGAGATCTTTGAAAGAAGCGAACGGCGTCGGTCTGATCGACGGGCAGATCCCTTCCTGGCTGCTTGATCAGATCGATCTTGTGGTCATCTCGCCGGGCGTTCCGACAGGGTCGATCCCGGCGCGATATGTTGACCGCAAAGATGGCGAGGTGATCGGCGAGGTCGAGCTTGCGTATCGTTTCCTAAGAGGCCGAATGGTCGGTATCACCGGTTCGAATGGCAAGACGACCACGACGACCCTAATCGGGGAGATCTTAAAGGATGCCGGCCTTAAGACGCTTGTCGGAGGCAATATCGGAACCCCGCTCATCGATCTTATCGACCAGGCTGATGATGATACGTGGACGGTCGCCGAGCTTTCGAGCTTTCAGCTTGAAACGATCGTCGATCTGCACCCGCGTGTGGCGCTTTGCCTGAACGTAACGCCGAATCACCTCGATCGCTACGACCTTTTCTCGGACTACGCTGCGGCGAAGCATCGGATCTTTATGAACCAGACTCCCGAGGACCTCGCCGTGCTCAACGCCGATAATGAGGTCACCGCCGGATGGGCATCCGGACTTCGCGCTCATGTTGCGATCTTCAGCGTGGCGAAGGAACTCGACGAGGGCCTATTTCTCCGCGGCCGCGAGCTTGTTTCGCGGAGCGGCGGAAAAGAAAGAGTGCTGACCACACGTGATGAGATAGCGATCCGCGGGCTTCACAACGTTGAGAATGTGCTTGCCGCGATGGCCGCGGGGCTGGCCTGCGGTGCCTCGCCGGAATCGATGCGTGAGACGGTCGCTCGCTTCCGCGGCGTCGAACACCGGATCGAATTTGTAGATGAGGTCGGCGGCGTCCGCTTCTATAACGACTCGAAAGCCACCTCTGTCGATGCGACGCTGAAAGCTCTCGAAGCTCTCGGCGAAGACACCGGAAAGATCGTCCTTCTGATCGGCGGACGCGGAAAGAACGCGCCCTATTCGCCGCTCATTCCGCTGATCGAAAAGAGCGTCCGGGCTCTCATAGTTTACGGCGAAGATGGTGATAACATCGCTTCGCAGCTTGCCGGGCATGCTCCGATCGAGCGGGCCGGTTCGATGGCAGATGCGGTTCGTCTTGCATCGGAAGCGGCCGAGGCCGGCGATTCCGTGCTGCTCGCACCGGCGTGCGCCAGTTTCGATATGTTCGGTAGTTTTGAAGAACGCGGCCGGGCGTTCAAAGCGGAGGTAGCAAATCTTGCCCTTGGAGGGCAGGCGGCGGCAGGCGATGCTTAGTTATGAAGTTGGATCGGATCGATTGGATCATGTTTCTGTTGGCCGCCGGGCTCGCTGTCTTCGGAACGATGATGGTCTATTCGGCATCGGCGATGATCGCCCATCGCGAGACGGCTGGAGCCTCGCAGTTCACTTATTTTTACAAGCAGGCGGGCTTTACCGTCGCCGGCATCGTTGTGATGTTCGTCGCCAGCCGCGTCGATTACCGCCGGCTCAACAGCTTTCCGGTCGTCTCGATCGGGCTTTTGATAACGATAGCTCTTCTCCTGGCTGTTTTCGGCTTTCCGGCCATCAATGGTGCACAGCGTTGGATCCGCTACGGCGGCCTTTCGCTGCAGCCTTCGGAACTTGCGAAGATAACGCTTCCGGTCTTTCTGGCGTGGTTCCTCGTGCGGAACGCAGACCGCGTCGGTGAGTTTCGGGCGACGCTTTTGCCGATGCTTCTTGTCGTCGGCCTTGTTGCAGGATTGATCTTTGCAGAGCCGGACCTCGGCACGACGATGGTGATCTCCGCCATCTTCGCGGCGGTTTATTTCGCGGCGGGGGCGAGGATGGTTCATGTTGTTGCGGTCGGCGGGGTCTTTGTGGCCGGAGTTGCGGCGGCTTTGTATTGGGCGCCCTGGCGGATGCGGCGGCTCGGAGCGTTTCTCGATCCATGCGATCCCGAAAATGCCGCTGGTGCCGGGTATCAGGTTTGCCAGTCGCTTTACGCGATCGGTTCGGGCGGCGTGCTCGGCGAAGGCTTTGCCCGAGGCCAGCAGAAGCTCTTTTACCTGCCGTATCCGCACTCCGACTTCATATTTTCGGTGGTCGGCGAGGAATTTGGGTTGGTCGGCACGCTGGCGATAGTCGCTGCCTTCGCGGTGCTCCTCTGGCGGGGAACAAAGGCGGCGCTGAACGCCCCGGATCGCTTCGGGACGCTGCTTGGTATTGGTTTGATAACCGGGATAACGGTCCAGGCCCTTTTTAACATAAGTGTTGTTATTTCAATACTTCCGGCGAAGGGCATACCGCTTCCGTTCATCTCGTATGGCGGTTCATCGGTGCTCGTAACTCTTGCCGCGGTCGGCATCTTGCTCAGCATTGCCGCAGCAGGGGAAGACGATACGCCAGAAAAGCCCGCCGCAAGCGGAGTAAGACGCAAAAAGGCCCGTTCAGGATTGAAATGACGCGCGTTGGAAATCGCGCAACGTGAAACAGATGAAGGTACTTTTCGCAGCCGGAGGCACCGGCGGACATATTTTCCCGGCGATCGCCGTCGCAAACGAGGTTTTGCGACGGGATGAGACGTCTGAGGTATTGTTCGTCGGCACGGCCCGCGGGCTTGAGACGCGTATCGTCCCCGAAGCGGGCTTTCAGCTTTCGCTGATAAACAGTGCGGGGCTTAAGAACGTCGGGTTCGTTGGCAAGTTGAAAGGCCTTTCCGTGCTGCCGAAAAGCTTCATCGAGGCGCGGCAGATCATCAGACAGTTTCGGCCGCACGTCGTTGTCGGAGCTGGCGGCTATGTTTCAGGGCCGGTGCTTCTAATGGCGGCGATAATGGGTGTGCCGACACTGGTTATGGACTCGAACGCGCTCCCTGGCTTTACGAACCGCCAACTCGCGAGATTCGTCGATAAAGCGGCGCTGACCTTCGAAGCGTCTTTGCCTTACTTCGGCAAGAAAGGCGTTGTGACGGGGAATCCGGTCAGAAAAGAATTCTTCGAGGTTCCCCCGAAGGAGCGAGGCGAGGTCGCTCACTTGCTCATCTTCGGCGGTTCACAGGGTGCTCGGGCTATCAATAATGCTATGACCGATGCCTTGCCGCATCTTGGGGAACTGAAAGACCGGCTGACGATAACGCACCAGACCGGCGAGGCCGATTTTGAGAAGATACGCGAACTTTACAGTCGTTCGGATTACCCGATGGCGGATGTTAGGCCGTTCATCGCAAATATGTGCGAAG
>ERZ761602.7657-NODE-7657-length-11307-cov-5.154461_pt1 | contig 11307 bp, 14 predicted proteins | sample MGYA00512165_ERZ761602 | MGnify/ENA primary metagenome ERZ761602 (study PRJEB28899, sample SAMN02445085) | bioreactor sludge metagenome | biome: EBPR sludge; isolation source: Thorneside wastewater treatment plant | place: Australia: Brisbane, Thorneside... | reverse complement strand
ATGCCGGCCAGGGCGCAAAGCGGGCGACTCTGGCAGCATTTGGGCAGAAAGACAAGCCTCGGGATTAACGAAACCGGCCCGCGAGTGCTGCGAACACTCCGGGCCGATGACCTGCGCCGATTGGGCGGCGCCGATGAAGGCAGTATAGCACCTTCACGGGCCGCCCAAAGCATGGGCGGCTTTTTGATTATGGGAGCGCTTATCCATGGAACAGGAACATATCAGGCCATTGTCGCCGAGTAGATTTGGGGACTGGCTTGAAAGGCAAACCCAGCGATTGCAAGCCGAGAAGGTATCAGCTGAGGGCGGCTGCTATGAACTTGACCGAGCGCGTCGGCTTGGCAAGCTAGATACTTGGGCGATCGAAGGGACCTGGCAGCCTCAGGGCAATGAGGCTATCGCCCCAACGGTTATCACTTCTTCGGGCAGATGCACCTTGGTTCAATTCAGCGTCGAGCAGCTAGACGACGGCCGGCCAAGCGAGAAGCCCCGCAGCAAAGTATGGGCCTTCTGTGCTGACAGATTACCCGCCCTGGCCTCGATTTTTGCCAACTTGCAGGCAGAGATTGAACAGAATTGGCCCGCCGAGCGCGATTTGATTTTCCGCTTGAAAAGCGGGGAAATCAAGAACCCGGACGGGCTCCTATCTGCCGAGCAAAACCGATGGAAGGTGCCGGCCGACCCGAGTGGTGGTGCTTACAAAACACTACAAGCCGGGCCAAGCGGCTCATTGATCCAAATGGACACGCCCAACGGCCCGATAATCGCATGGGCTACAGAAAGCATCGGGCCGACAAGCGGAGCGGCTGCACAACCTGAGCCGAACCAGGCGGCAGATGTTGCCCGGCTACCGCCACTGGCGATGCAAAAGCTAATCCTAGACGCCTATCACAAACTGAGCGCCGGTGGAGCGAACCGCGTTAGCTGGGATAAATTGCGGGATGAGTTGACAGCCCGACTAGGCCAAGAGCCGGCGAGTAAACCCATACTTCGCCAGCAAGTCTATGCCATGTGGGAAGACCCCAAGGCCCGTGCCGATATAGAGGCCCGCGGCTTGCAAGACGTGATACACAAGCCACCGAAGCAATAAACGGAAATTTCCGGAAATCGCCCGTCTGTAAGCCTAGATTATCTCTAGGCTTATTTGATTCAGGGACGGGCTATGACAAGGGTAATTGTTCACCTAAGCAAACAAGAATTTGACGCCCTGCGCGCCCAGGCTGCGCGCGATGTGCGCGAATTGCGGGACCAAGCCCGCTGGCTAATCGTGCGCGGCCTGGCGGCCGAGCCGATCGACACAATCCAGCCGGCCGGCGACACCCAGCCGGCCCAGCCGGAGGCCGGCCGATGACCGCGGCGATGACGACCCCGGACCGGCTGCGGCTGGCCTTTGCCCTGATCCTGACATGGCCTTGCCCGGATTGCGGCCGGCCCTTCCCGTGCCCCTGTGACGGGCTGCCCGCCGACGATCCGGCCGACGACCAACCCAAGGCCCAGGCCGGCGCCCCTCAGGCCGGCCAAGGTGGCGCGCAATGAGCGCGCCCTTAAAGCGGCCGGCCCAGGCGGGCAACCTGGGCGCGGCGGCTGGCGGACGGCCGGGCGGCGCGTCTAGCACCTATCCTAACCCCGTTGATTGCCTCTCGCAACTGGCCGAGCTGGCCGACGCGCGCAGCGTAATCGACCCCGCCCCCAAGCGGCGCGCCCGTCACCGGGCATTAGCTAAGTATCTGGCTGGCCGGATTGCCCGGCGCGTGCTGCGCGCCCTGGGCCGTGCCTGGCTAGACCTGCGCGGCGCGGAGCTGCGAGCATGACGCGGCACCTTCACTATTGGATCCTCGCGCGCCTGGCGGCCGGCCAAGACGTAGACCCCGCCCAGGTTGACACCCTGACCGACGCCGGCGCGGAGCTGGCGCGGCGCATGATGAACGCCAACGGCGGCGGGCCGGCGGCTGCCCTACTAGCCGGCCTGGAAGCCCTGGCCGACCCTGCCGAGCGGGAAGACTGGCAAGCCGGCATTTTCGCAGCCGACCCCGCGGGCGACCCGCCGGCAGCCGGCCCCGACGACACGGCCCAGGCGCAGCGGCCGGCCGTCGTTATCCATTGGGCGCGCGAGGCCCTAGAGCCGCAGCCGCCGCTTGTTTGGGTGATAGATCAGCTTTTCAGCGAAGGCAGCCTATCGATTGTGGCCGGCGAAGGCGGCAGTAAGAAGACCTGGTTACTGCTTGACGCGGCTGTGGCTGTGGCGATGGGCGCCTTTGATTGGCTGGGCCATACGGCCCGCCAGTGTACGGCGCTAATCATCGATGAAGAGTCCGGCCTCCGCCGGCTAAATATCCGCCTCGCCCAGCTAATGCGCGCCCGTGGCGCCGGCCCGGATATTCCCCTGCGCTATACCGCCCTCGCCCGCTTCGACTTGCGAGCCCAGCGGCGGCCGGCCTGGACCGACGAGGAAGACGCGGCACCGGCCCAGCCTGGCCCCGAGGACTTGCGGCGCGCCATTATCGAGACCGGCGCCCGATTCGTCGTTGTCGATGCCCTGGCCGATGTGATGGCGGGCGGCGACGAAAACGCAGTGAAGGACGTGCAGCCGGTTTTTATGGCCCTGCGCGTCATCGCCGAAGAAACGCGCGCGGCGATAGTCGTTATCCATCATGCCGGCAAGCGTGGCGACTATCGGGGAAGCACTGCCATAAAGGGTGCGGTTGATGCAATGCTGATGATCGAAAGCCGGCCCGACTCCGGGCGCGTAGACATTCGCTTTGAGAAGGCGCGAGACGTAGCCCCGCACGACTTCGCGGCCCAGGTAACGTATTACCCCGACCGCGTTCAGGTTGATCCGGTCAACGCCACCCCCAAGGGCCTAGGGCTAGGAAAGCCCCTAAAGTACGTATTGCGCCACCTAGCCAAAAACGGCGACTCAACCTTAGCCGACATCATGGCCAAGGCCGATACCTGCGCGCCGACGAGCGCGCGTAACGCGGCCTACAGCTTGGCCGATCTGGGCCTGATCCGGCGCGTTGACGATGGCGGCGCCGGGACCCCGGCGACGTATGGGCTTTGCGTGGAAGCCGATGGCACCCCAACCTATGAGGCGCGCGGCTATTTGCTGGGCTGACCTGTAATGGAATCGAAGAATTACAACTACCCAGGCAATCCCGTACCTGTAACCTGTAATCGCCCCCTTAAAAGGGGGGCGATGATTACAGGTTTACCCGTAACAAATTACAGGTTGATTACAGGTAATTACAGGTTGTCAATGATAGACGTAACAGCGCTCAAAGCGGCGGTTAGCCTGCTGGACCTTGCCCAGCTTGATACCGCCCTGCGGCGCGTGGCTGGGACGGCCGGCGGCGAGTGGCACGGGCCGTGCCCGAAGTGCGGCGGCGCTGATCGTTTCCGCGTGCAGCCAGACGGCGGCCCCGACCGCCTGGGCTGGGCGGCCTGCCGGCAGTGCTGGCCGAAGGGCGGCGACTTGATCGGCTACGTCATGTGGCGGGATGGTTGCGACTTCCGGGCCGCCTGCGAGCGCCTGGGCGGGCCTACACGGGGCGCAGCGAGCGCCGGCCGGCCTCGGCCACCTTTGCAGGCCCACAAGGCCCCCACAGCCCCACCGGGCGACTCGTGGCAGGCCGCGGCGCGTCAGTTTGTGGACGGCTGCGCGGCGGCCTTGTGGGCAACGCATGGCGAGCTGGCCGAGGGCGCGGCGCGTGCGCGGGCCTGGCTGGCCGGCCGCGGGCTAGACGATGACACCTTGCGCGCGTGGAAGATCGGCTACAACTCGCGCGAGACATGGGCCGACCGGGCCGCCTGGGGATTGCCCCAAGAGGCCAACCCAGCCACCGGCAAGCCGCGGCGCGTTTGGTTGCCGCGGGGAGTCGTCATCCCTTGCGAGATCGGCGGCCGGCTTTGGTATCTGAAGTTTCGGCGCGTGCCCGGCGAGGCCTTTACTTGCCTAAGCTGCCGAAAGTCCGTGACGGCACCGGGCACCTGTCCGCATTGCCAGCATGATAACCCTAAGTATCCGGCCTCGCATGGCACGCCGGCCCTATTCCTGGCCGACTCTCTGAAGGGCCACCGGGCGGCCGTGCTGGTCGAGGGCGAATTTGACGCCCTGCTGCTTTGGCAAGAGGCCGGCGACCTGGCCGGAGTGGCAACCCTCGGCAGTGCTGGTAAAGACTTGGACCTGACCGCCTGGGCCGCCCACCTGCTGCCCGTGTCGCCCCTGATCCTGGCCTATGACGCCGACGAAAGCGGCGAGCGCGGAGCGGCCAAGTTGACCAGGCTCACGGCGCGAGCGAAGCGCGCCAAAGTGCCAGCACTCCGGCCAGGCGATAAAGACCTGACCGACCTTCACGCGGCCGGCGGCAACCTGCGAGCCTGGCTGAAGTTCGAGCTTGCCAAGCATGGCGCGCGGCCGGGTATGTCCGCGGACATACGTCATCTTGCCAGCACTCCGGCGCCAACTGGGCCGGCTGTAGCGGAAGTCATGGCAGATCTGTCACCAATTGGTTACAGATTGCCAGAAACAGAGAGTCAGGCTCGCCCTCTGTCCGCCGACGTGGCCAGCACTCCTCCCCCACCAGACGACGACCCCGGCCTATGGGCTGCCATCATGGCCGAGGCCCCGGCCGACGATGACGACGGCGGCCCCTGGGCGCCTTCCGCTGAGAACAGCGGATTATTGGCGCTGAGAACAGCGCTAAAGGGCGACACAGCCCAGGACGTGCCAGCACTGCCGGCCGGCGCGAGTGCCAGCACTCCGGCCGCGTCCGTTAGTCTGGCCGACCTGCTGGCAACCCAGGACCACCCGAGCGGCCAGCCGGAGTGGCCCTGCTGGGCCTGTGGCGCCGACGCCTGGCGGTCACACCCGGCCGACGTAGGCGGCGGCTACTTCTGCGCGGTCTGTCACCCATTGCCAGTACCGGAGGCCGTGCCAGCATGACCACACGGCAGGCCCTCCGCCTCGCAATCCGCACCATGCAAGCCGAGTGCCGGCGGCTGGCGGTTGACGCCAACCTGGCCGAGCGCTTCGGTACGACATACGCGGGCGCGCGCGAGGCCACCCGTCTGCGGGCGCAGTATCGGCAAGCTATCGACCGGCTACAGGGAGAGTCGGCTCCTGCCGGCAAAGAGTGACCCGGCCCGCGGCTGGCGCTATACGCTCGATTGCCCGGAGTGCTGGCCGGCTGCGACCTATTGGGCGGCCGGCCCCGGCCCGCATACCTGCGAGCTGTGCGGCGCGGCCCTGATCCTGCGACCGAGTACCGGCACCGAGGCCCAGGCTGGCACCGACGAAAAGGGACGAATACCGACGGCGGCAAGCAGTGCTGGCAGCGGGGCAAGAGATGGTGCGTAGGACATGGCTTACAAGCGGCGCGGCCTGTACTGGTATCGCAGCGAGCGCGAGGGCGGCCGAGTTGTCACGCGGTATCTCGGCGCGGGCGACCTAGCCGCCATGCTGGCCGGTCTAGAGGCCGAAGCCCAGGCCGAGCGCGCAGCCCAGCGGCAGGCCAACCGCGAAGAGCGCGCCCAGCACGCGGCGGCCTCGGCCGCCATAGGTGAGCATGGCCGACTAGCCCACGCGATCATGGCGGCGGCCATGCTGGCTGAAGGCTATCACCTTCACAGCCGGCAATGGAGAAAGAAGCGGCGATGACGACAGACCAAATCAAGACCAAGCCCGCGGCCTTGCCCGATGGCAAAGAGATAGCGGCCATTCTGGAGCGGGCTGACCAAGAGAAGCCCAGCCCGGCCGACCTGGCGGCTATGCGCGCCCTGTTGGCGCGGTCAGATATGGAATTGTGGCACGTAGCCGGCGACCTGGCCCGCCATGCGCGCGATGTCATGCTAAAGGCTTTCGGCGGCGAAACGTTTAGGGAGTCATCCCGAATTGCAATCGACAAACTGGCGGCCGAGTTGGCCGGCAAAGATGCGCCCCCGATTGAGCGGCTACTAGCTGACCATGCAGCCCTCTGTTGGGGGCAATACCATCTGACTCAATGGCGATATGGGGTGACCTTGTCGGGCAGTATCACCCTAACCCAAGGCGACTATTGGGAGCGCCGGCTATCGGCGGCGCAGCGGCGTTATCTGCGAGCCCTGGAAGCCCTGGCCCGCGTGCGTCGGCTGCTGCGGCCCGGCGCGGTACAGGTAAACATCGGCCAGCAAGTGACCGCGGCACAAGTCATCGGCGATAAAGCGAAAGGGAAGGCGGAGTGATGACGACACCCGCCCCCCAGTCGAAAAAGTCCAGCGAGGGGAGATGGGACCGGCAGGGGGCACCGCGCGTAGGCGCCCGCAAATTAGAGACATTTTCCGGCGACCAACGGGCAGCATGGGCGGCGCGCCGGAGGTCGAATGTCAGATCAAATCAATGCGAGCGCCGGCTGCCGGCTGGCATCGGCCGTGCTGCTGCGGGCCTGCCTAGATGCTCATACAGGCGACCCCGCCGCTGCCCTGGCCTGGCTGGGCGGGAAAGAGTCGGCGGCTGGGCTTACCTGATCGGCCTTGACCGCTGGCCGCCGACACTGGCCATGCTGGGCACGCGGCGAGAGCTGCAAACGCGGGCGCGTGAGCTAAAGCACTTTACCAATTGAGTAGGCAGGGAACAAAAGGGCCGGCAGCCCTGACTGCTATCGGGTTGCCGGCCTAGACGACCAGCCGGAAGGGGGGGGCCGGCTGGGCCATTCGGTTATGCGCGCAATCAACCTACGCTCGCAGGATACAGCGCGCAGCGGCCGCACACCAGCCGGCGACAGTTTGTCATGGGTTGGAATTCGGCCAGGGCAGGGCTTCTTTTGCCCAGGTGTGGGTCGCAACGCGCTGCTATACAAAGACCCGTTGTGCGGGTGTCAGTCTGGACAAATCAAGGTTCTATTCGCCGATACTCATTCTCTTTGTCCGCTACCAAGATCACAAAACAGGCGCCCATTGTATATTCGAGGTCGGAAATCTTTCCATAGAACTCGTAAAGGCTGTTGATGAGATAAGTGCGCTTCGGAAGAATTACAGACACACTATACCAGTCATTGGAGTAATCAGGCGGGGCGACCAGAAACTTGATATAAGTGTCGTCGATAAAATCTCCGACTCGCCCTATCCACGGTCCTACTACTTTGTCGGCGGCTTCCTGTTGCAGGAAAGCCTTCTGCTCAATTTGAGACATACCACGGAGTGCGGCGCAAAGATTATCAAAGCTGGCAAATCTCGGATCAGGAGTACTGGTCGGCCGCGGGGTATTTGTCGGCCGTGGGGTTGCAGTAATAGTGGGCGTCCGAGTGATAGTCTTAGTTGCAGTCGGTGGTGAGGTGCGCGTGATAGTTGATGTGGTTGTTGGTGCAGGTGTATCCGACGCTACATCGGTGGGCGTAACGGCCGCGACGCTCGTCTGCGCGATTGCTGTCTCGACCACCGACTCGGATGGACCGCAAGCTCCCAGGACAACTGAACTAACCAATAGACCAACGAGCAGTTGAGTACGCAGCATAGATTCTCCAGAGGCGGGAAATGCCGCGATCTTATCTTTGGCGTGAAATGGATCGCACTGTCAGGTGTCATGTGTTTGCGGTAATTTTCGTCTATGACTAGGAACAGGGCACGCCTCCACTTGATATGACCCGGCTGAAATGTTGGGCTACAATCAGGCGCGAGGTCACTATATGGCGCAATGGATTACGACGGCTGAGGCGGCCGCGCTAACGGGCTACACTCGAAAGCACGTGCGCCGGCTGATTACTGCCGGCTATGTGAAGGGGCAATTGTTCGGTTTTGTGTGGCAGGTTGACCGGGTAAGCCTGTTGGCTTACATCCGCAAAGCAGAGAAGACCGGCGCCAAACGCGGGCCAAAACCAAAGGTTGACAGGACATGATACAATGACCTAGCGGGGACATTACAACCCCGCCAAACGGCCCGCGCAAGTGTTGCGAGCACCGGCGCGAGCCTGACCCAACCCGACCGGGTAAGCGGTGCGGGCAAGGCTGACCCGATTTTACCAAAGCGGGCGCCCTGCCAGACCATCGGCGGGCGCCTGTTTTTTGGTTCCCCTGGGCTGGGGCGCCGGGCTTACCACCGGCGACCCCGGCCCGCCATCGGAGGCCTATGGAAGATATCCCCACCTATACCGAGAAGTTGCGCCGGCTTATGCCGCTGACCCCGGCGGCCGGGGCCGCCTATGCGCGGGCCGGCTGGCGCCTGATCGTGGCCGAGCTGCTGCAAGCCGTCAAGGCACTGCCCGCCGATGACCTGGCGCGGCTGGCGGCCTTAGCCGTCTTTATGAGTGAAGAGCAACGCAAGCGGAAAGGACACTGACCCATGACCACAACCGTACATACCGCGATGAAAGACAACAGCCGGCGCGCCCTGCGGGGCCTGGCCGTCGGCCTCGGCCTGATCGCCTATGCCGGCGGCCTGCTGTATGCCGGAGTCCGGTCTTTCGACCTGTTCGCCCGGACTCTGCCAGCCGAGCTGCTGCCCCTGGCCGTCATCGGTATTCTGGCCTTGGAGTTGACCGCTATCGGCCTGCCCTTGGCTATTCACTACTGGACGGCACCGGGCTCGCAGCGCATGGCCGCGATGGGCTTCTATGTCGTTGACCTGGCGCTAATCGCGGCTAACGCCATCTTGGACAGCGCTCACAATGCCGGCGACGTGCTGCCCGGTTTCATGGCCGCCTATGGCACTTATGCTGTGCCGGCCCTGCCGATTTTCGTCATGGTCACATGGGCCACCCTGTGGGCCTTGGACCCGGCCAGCCGTGAGGCCGACATGGCGGACACTGTGAGGGCGGCGACCTTTGACGCGATGCTTAGTCAGATCGTGGAAGAGGCCAAGTCAGTAGACATCGCCGATGACGTGCGGGCCGCAGCGGCCGAGCGCGCTAGGGCCATTGTGGGCGAGACCCTGGGCCGGGCTCGCCGGCCCGCCTTGCAGGCCGGGCGCATGGTCGGCGGGCACGGCTACAACGCGGAGGCGTCGGCCCTGCCCGCGGGTATGTCCGCGGACATGGCCCAGCATGAGGCGGCCCCAAGCCCAGCCGCCGGCCGCAACGGCACGCGGAAAGGCGCGGCGGCTGAGCCCCCAAAAGGCTAAGCGACCTCGCCCCGCTGGGCGACCTGCCGGACCTGCCGGCGGCCCAGCCCGTGGGCCTGCTGGGCGGCTGGCGCGTCGAAGTCACGCGGCGCGGCCGTTTCTGGCAGTGGCGCCGGGGCAGTGGGCGCAACCGGAGGGCACGCTACGGCGGCCCGTTTCGGACACTGAGCGACGAAAGGAAAGCGGCTTATGAAGTCAACAAAGAACGGCGGGCGGCGCGCAGTGGCGCCGACCCTGACCCCGGCCGAGGCCCTGGCGATGCTGGCGAGCGCAGTCACTTACTGCCAGTCGGCCGGGCTCGAAGTGCGCGCCGGGAACACGGCCCAGGGGTTGGTACTGCACTTGCCGGGCGCGCGGCTGGCCCAGCGTGAAGGCGGTGCGGAGTTTGTTACGGCCGAAGCGAGCCCCGCGGCACCGGCCGAGCTGGCCCAGGCTATCGGCGGCTGATCGGCCGGCGACCTGCCCAGCAGGACGCGGCCTATCCCATAGGCGGCCCTGCTGGGCAGTGGCGGGCAGTGCAGCAAGAAAGGACAACGGGCGATGACTAAGCGGGCGGCGATCTATGCGCGAGTGAGTACAGACGACCAAGCCGAGCATGGCTACTCGTTACAGAGTCAGATAGCGGATTGCCGGCAATATGCGGCGGCTAACGGGCTGGAAGTGGCCCAGGTATACGAAGACGGCGGCATTAGCGGGGAGCTGCCAATGGACGCGCGGCCGGCCGGCCTGGAATTATTGGAAGCCCTGCGGCGGCGCGCGGCCGAGGCAGTCATTGTTTATACGGCTGACCGCCTGAGTCGCAATGCCGGGCACTTTTTAGCCCTGCGGGATCAATGGCAAAAACGCGGGATTGAATTGCACTATGTGGACCGCGGCAAGCTGGCCAACACTCCCGAGGGCCGGCTAATGCAGACCATCGAAAGCGGTATAGCGGAATTTGAGCGCGAAAAAATCCGCATGCGGACGATGGGCGGCAAGCGCGACAAAGTGCGCGCCGGGCACTGGCTGGGCATTCACACCCCCTACGGCTACAGGCGCGAGGGCAAAGGCCGCGAAGCCCGTATCTTTATCAATGAGTCGGAAGCCGAGATCGTGCGGCGCATCTTCCAATGGTACACAGCCGGCGACCCAGCCGAAGGGGGCGGCCCGCTATCGTTATTAGAGATCGTGCGGCGGCTGGCCGCGGCCGGCGTGCCAACGACCACAGGCCGGCTTGAATGGGAGCGGGCGACAATCCGCAAAATCCTATCCAACGAGATTTACGCGGGCTATCAGTATTACGGCAAAACCCGCCTAGGCCCGAAAGAATACGACTCTCAAAAGACCTGGGAGCGGGCCGCGCCAGTGCCCCGCGGGGAGTGGACCCGCGTAGAGCTGCCAGCCCTGGCCCTTGTGACCCCGGCCGTTTATGACGCGGCCCAGGCCCGCGCCAAGCGTAATCAGGACATGGCCAACCGGAAGCGAGCCGACTATCTGTTGTCCGGCTTTTTGACCTGCGGGCATTGCGGGCACGCTATGGGCGGCACCAAGCACACAAAGCACAAGGCCGACGGCGCCGACTATGTGCAATTCTTTTACCGCTGCCCTAACACCAAGTGCGCGGCCAAGACCAAGATACAGGCCGTCGGCGCCTTGGATAGCCTGGTTTGGGATTGGCTGTATACGGCGACCAAGGACCGCCCGCGAGTGCTGGCCTCATTGCGCGGCCTAGCCGAAGAGCGCGAGGGTGAGTTAGTGCATAAGCGCGAGCGGCTGGCCAGCATGGCCGGTTTGATAGCCGAGCGGGAAGACGCGATCCGCGAATTAGTGGCCGAGTTTGCCCACGAACGAAACACCAAGGCCCGCGAAGCCCTGCGCGCCCAGCGGCAGGCCGAGACCCGCGAATTAGAGCGGCTGACGGAAGAGCAAGCCAAGCTAGAAATTGAGATCAGCCGGCGGGAAGTGACCGCGGCGCGGCAGGCTGAGATTATGGCGATGCTGGCGGCCATTGGGCGGCGCATGGCCGGCGCGCCGACCGTAGCCCAGCGGCGGGAAGTGCTGGAAGCCCTGGAAGTGAAGGTGACGTTTAGCCGGCTAGAGGCAAGCCGGCCCGTTGTGCTTGAATGGGCCTTGGGCCCGGCGACGACTCTATACCTGGGCGACGATTGCCCGCGTGTACCCAATGCTGGTTGGGGACCATACAGCCGTGCGCGCCGTGGGCGGTGTAGACCGCGCGCTCC
>ERZ761602.7656-NODE-7656-length-11307-cov-10.922147_pt1 | contig 11307 bp, 11 predicted proteins | sample MGYA00512165_ERZ761602 | MGnify/ENA primary metagenome ERZ761602 (study PRJEB28899, sample SAMN02445085) | bioreactor sludge metagenome | biome: EBPR sludge; isolation source: Thorneside wastewater treatment plant | place: Australia: Brisbane, Thorneside... | reverse complement strand
CGCGGGAGGTTCCGCTTGCCTGGCTGCCTTCCAAGATATTCTGCTTTCCGGAACGGGCGGCCTGGACCATCTGGTCGTGGGTGCGGGAACGGCGGTCGATGAACTTATCGCAAAAGAAGACGGTCGCATCGTAAACGATGCGAGCCTTCTTGAACGCCAGCAGGTCCTGGTAGCCGCCGTGTGGGGGAATGAAGCCATCGCTCATGCGGGGATTATAGCGGGGAATCGGCGTTGGGTGAAGGGCAGAAGGATAGGACGGATGTGTCCTATTGGACATATGCGACCGATCGGCGGTTTGGACTACCACCCCGGCCTTCGGCCACCCCTCCTAAGCAAGGAGGGGAGTTAATATTTGCCGTTGAGGTAGCGGGTGAAGGAGCCGTTGAGGAAGCCTTCGGCGAGGGCGGTTTTGGCGGAGGTTTGGATGCGGCGGCGGAGGCGGCGTTCGGCGAGGGCCTCGGCGCGGAGTGCGGCCCGGGCCTCGGCCTCGTGGTCGTGGGTGAGCGAGGCGGGATCGGAGAGGCCGAGGAACTCGAGGCCGGTGAAGCCTTCGGGGCCGGTGCGGCGATCGCCGGAGAGAAACGCGGGGCGTTCATCGGCGGCGGGCAAGTGAAGCAGCAGCGGCGATGGAGCGGCGGCGATCGGGGCGGAGCTCGAGACGAGGGCAACGGAGCCATCAGGCCCGGGCGAGCGGGGAAGCTGGTGTTCGAAGTGCGGCCCGGGGAATTTGCCGATGCGGAAGACGGGCGTTTCGGCGATGAGCGGACGGGTGCGCGACTTGAGGTGGCGGATGTAGCGGATGTCCGGGCCGAGCGTGCTCCGGCCGAGGGCGAAGATGCTGTCGGCGATCTCGGCGATGCCCGGGCCGCCGGTTAGATCGGCAAGCGTTACCGGCCCGGGGCGGCGACGGACGCGGCCATGGGCAAGCAGAAGCACCGAGAGCCGACGCCTGCCGGCGAAGTATTTGATGGTCTTGAGGGCACGTGCGGCGTTGCGGTCGGCGGCGAAATAGGAAATGTCGTCGAGGATGAAGATGCGCGCCGGTTCGGCCTCGAGCTCGGCGAGGATCGCGTTCTGGACGTAAACGCCGAGCCCGCGTTTGCCGGCGTTCGCGGGGCTGAAAAAGGGGTCGAACGCCGAGCGGAGAAAGCGCTTTGAGAACGGGTAGTTCCAGAGCCGGCCCGAGGGCAGCCGCGTAGAATAAAGCTCGCGGAAGAGCGCGTCGGGGCGTTCGAGGTCGAAGTAAAGCACGCGGCGGCCGGCGAGCGGCTTGCGGCCCAGCAACGGATAGGCGGTTCCGCGGGCGATGAGTTCGGCGATCTGCGTGGCGAGGAGGCTCTTGCCCGTGCCGGCCTCGGCGAAGAGCACGGCGACCTCGCCCTCGCGCCAGTAATCGCCAAAAAGCGGGAGCGGCTCAGACCTCGGCGGGCCGCCGGCAACGCCGCCGGGCGTTACAACGAACGGACTCGGCTCGCTCCAGTCAGGGTCGAGGGAGCCCTTTCGTGGTTTCGGCAGCTTCGGCTCCTTGGGCTCCCAGCCGATCGCACTATCGTATCTATCAACATCATAATCATCATCATCTTCCATACGTTGCAACATTTTGCCAGGCGTTGCAGAAATGGTCAAGTGTATTATGTATGACACAGAGGCGTCGCGATCGTGTTTCAGGGAAAGGAGCGAGCTAAACGGATAAGGGATCGGGAGGTGGTGCTGAGGGCGGGGGTCGAACCCGCACGCCCCTAAGGACATAGGATTTTAAGTCCATCGGTGGACACTTTCGGACTGCGATCGACACTATAAGCCATTGTACCCACCTCAATACCTCTGCAATACTCCTAGCCCCCGGAAATGGGTCTTCTCCTGACAAATCTTCACCTTGAGGGACTGGTAAATCAATGTTATAAAGTATCCGGATTAGCGATGGCTCAAGCCTCGAACGACAAAGAACAGCTAAAGATGCTGCTCGATATCAGCAATGCCCTTTCGGCGGTGTTGGATCTAAAGGATGTATTAACGATAACATCTTCCATTCTTCGCGGGAACATCAGCCACAAATACGCGGGGATCGGACTTTACGATCCCGAACTTAACCGATTCCGCATCCTCGCCCTTGATGACCCGAACAAGACGTTTCAGGAAGAGGGGCAATTCTTTCCCGCGGAGAATACACCCGACGAACTCGCCATTAAGACGCGAAAGCCGGTGCTGCGCCAACGGCTGGATTTAGCCGAGTTTCCGTCGCCGTTCGTTAAACTCGCTTACGAGGCCGGGTTGAGGTCCGTGTGCGTTGTTCCGCTGGTCTCGCGCGATAAGCCCATCGGCATTCTGTCTGTAGCCAACACCATCGAAGGCGCTTTCCCGCCGGGGAGCGACGAGACCCTACAACTCATTGCTAATCAGATCGCGGGAGCTGTGGACAGTGCGATCAAGTTCGATGAGATCGAGAAGCTCAAGAATCGGCTCGCCAGCGAAAAACTTTATCTCGAAGAGGAGATCCAGAGCGAGTACAACTTCGAGGAGATCGTCGGCAACAGCCCGGCTCTCAAAACGGTCCTCAGACAGGTCGAGACGGTTGCTCCGACCGATGCGTGCGTACTCCTTTTTGGGGAGACTGGCACCGGAAAGGAACTTATCGCACGCGCGATTCACAATCTAAGCAAGCGTCGAGAGAGAACTCTGGTGAAACTGAATTGTGCGGCGATACCGACAGGGTTGCTTGAGAGCGAATTGTTCGGGCACGAGAAAGGTGCGTTCACAGGTGCTATCGCTCCGCGCGTCGGGCGGTTCGAACTTGCAAACAAAGGCACGCTGCTGCTCGACGAGATCGGCGACATTCCGCTTGAGTTGCAGCCGAAGCTGCTTCGTGTTTTGCAGGAGAGCGAGTTCGAACGACTCGGAAGTTCGCGGACGGTTCGGTCGGATGTCCGCCTTATCGCGGCCACAAACCGAGACCTTCAAGCGATGGTCGATGAGCGGACGTTTCGCAGCGATCTCTATTACCGTCTGAATGTGTTTCCTATTCGCATCCCTCCACTTCGCGAACGTCCAGAAGACATTCCGCTGCTCACGGGTTATTTTACGAAAAAGCACGCCGGTCGAATGAGCAAACGGATCACGTCAATACCACGTGAGTCGCTCAAGGCACTGTGTTCTTATGATTTTCCCGGCAACGTCCGCGAACTTGAGAACTTCATCGAACGCGCCGTTATCCTGACCCGCGGTGACGAACTGCGGATCCCGATCTCCGAACTCCGCCACTTTCAACGGCCCGTTGCCGAAGGCCAAGTTCCGGTAGATCACTCGCTCGAAGCGATCGAGCGCAACCACATCGTTGAAGTCCTCAGATCCACCGGAGGTCGCATCGCTGGAGCCGGCGGCGCGGCCCAGCTACTTGGCCTTCCGGTTTCAACCCTTCGAAATCGAATGAAGAGACTCGGCATCCTATTCAGGTGAACAAGAAGCCATATTAGGTTTTCTCTGACCACATGCGGTGACCAAAATCGATCTCCTCGAAACCGCGACCGATTCCAGATCCGTCCAACCTTAATCCGTTCAATCTTTAGCCATTATCAAATGCTTTGGCATCAGCCTTGCCAAAATGACATGCGATGACCGTGAAGATCACACAGTGCGATGCAGCAACGTACTCGACAGTGCTCATGGTTGAAGGAAAGCTCGCGGCGAGCGATGCCGTGGTGCTGACCGAAATTGTCGCAAGACTTGCGGCCGGCGAACCGATCTCGATCGATCTGTCGGGGGTTACTTACATAGACCGAGACGGAGCTGACATTGTCCGCAGACTCGAAGAACTCGGGGCCGAGCTCATCGGAGTAGATTTCTTTGTTCAATCAGTGATCGACAACTTCACAGATCGGTAGCTAAGGCATATATCGGAGAAGTTAGTTCAAGCCGAAAAATTTAAGGAGAAAATACATGAGTTGGAACGAGTTTATAGATTCGATGTACACGGCCCGCGGTCAGGTGATAAATCAGGTCGTAGCAGTTATTCTGATGGTCTTTTTCGTGACGGCATTGACCATTAGCGTTGGTACTCCGGTAATGGTCATCGTCGCAACTTCGGCCCTGATCGGGTTGTTTTGCTGGCGAGCGACCAATCTTCGGAAGCCGATCACGCCGGTCACGACCGCTGTGCTGTTTCTTTGTACGACGGCAATGCTCCACACGCATATGTACGAAGAGCACGTCAGCCTGTTCGGCCCGGCGATGACGAGGGTCTTCAACGTGGCTCTTCCCGACGAGCGCTTTTTGACGGTCTTCGTCTTTGTTCTTCCGGTGATCTATTTCCTGACCGCCGCCGGCGTGCTGCTTCGGATACCTCTGGCCGGGTTCGTTGCATGGTTCATCTTTATCGGCCCCGGAACTGCAGAATTCACGCACTTTATCTTCCCGTTCATTGAGCCATCGATCGATCCGGCCGGCACAACGACGATATCGGCGGTCGTCAACGGAGTTCAGGTTGACGGTATGCGGAATCACTATTACTGGACGACGGGCGAGTACTACTTCCCTGGAATGTACACTGCTGTACTTCCCATGATCCCAGGTATCGCAAGCATTTGCTGGCTGTTCAAGAATCGAAAGAAAGAACTTGCGTGAGTCTTAGATCGAGTGAGGTTAGAGGAATGTCGAGGACACGGGTTATGAACAGAAGGAGTTTTATCGGAGCTGCCGGTGGATCGTTGCTTGCAATTGGGACGGCAGCATACTGTGTAAGCGACAGATATAGTCTTGTGCGGGATGACATCAGAGCAGCGGATGAATGTGTTGACATGCTGTCGCCTGACGAGAAAGAGATCCTTTATCTCGCCTCACTCGCGCCCAGCGGCCACAATTCACAACCCTGGTTCGTGCAACACATCGAGCCGTATCACTGGATCATCGCAAACGACAAGACCAGGTGGCTGCCCGCGGTTGACCCTACGCAGCGAGAGACTATCTTATCGATCGGTGCTTTCGTCCAGAATCTGGAATACGCCGCAAGCTCCTTGGGTTACACCTGTACCTGGAATCTTTTAGCGACGACCAATCAGGACGAACGTGTCATGGAGGTAAAACTTACCAAGGCGGGCGGCAAGAGCAGCTTTGATATCGAGAAGATCAGGACTCGGCGAACTGTGCGTTCAAACTTTCGTCGTGAATTGATCAGTAAGCAGGACCTCGATCACATTGTTGGCTCGGAGCCAGACGGATTTCATTATCTGCCGGCCAATGGAAAAGAAGGTCAGTATGTAAATGAACAAACAATAGAAGCAAACCGCATACAGGCGTATCGCGGCCCAGCGCAGGCAGAACTGGCCGATTGGATCCGATTCTCGAATCAGGACGCCGAGAGACATCGCGACGGACTGACGACCGCAAGCATGGAGATCAACGGCATCGCAGGATTCTTAGTGAGAAATTTTTTCAGCAAAGACAGTGCGATGAGCAATGATTTCAGAAACCAAGGGCTCGATAAAGTTAGATCGCAAGTCTGTCAATCGGCCGGTTGGGTCTTACTTACAAGCAAGGACAGTTCTGTCGCTGCCCTGCTTGAGACCGGACGTCGCTTGCAAAGGCTTCTCCTGAGGATCCGGGAGCGTAACATTGCGATCCACCCAATGACTCAAATACTAGAGGAACGACCTACCCAACAGGTCCTAGATGATTCACTCAAGATAAACGAAACCGTTCAGTTCATTTTGCGGACAGGATATCTGAACCAATATCCACGGCCCGTTTCCCTTCGCCGCCCAGTTGGCTGGTTCTTGCGGAGATGACGCTCGCAGCATGCCATCGGCAAGAGCATACCTAACTGCTTATGAGAACAGTCATATCACGCAACCCGTTAATTAGTTTCGTCGCTATCGCCTACGGATGGACCTGGATCTTTGCCGCCCTTATCGATCGATGCATCCTGTTCCCTCTGCTGGGACTCTTCGGGCCGGCTGTTGCAGCGATCATTGTTCGTACGGCAATGCGGCAATCGTCGGAAGCTTGGGGGCTCAAGAATAGGTTTCGACTGTCACCCGGACTTTTGGCCTGGTGCATGTTGGCTGCTTTTTTACCGTTCGCATTACTTTTCCCGGTGGGGCTCTTACAAACGTGGTGGTCGGGAGCCTGTGACTTTGAGTTGAACCAACCTTCTCTACTTAGCATTGTAGTGGCAGTACTCATTATTGGCGAGGAGGTAGGCTGGCGGGGATTCTTTCTGCCGCATCTTCTTCAGCGATACTCGCCGGTGACTAGCAGCCTGATCGTCGGTATTATCTGGGCAGTCTGGCACCTCCCGAATTTCTTGATGCCAAGTTTCCCTCATTACGGATCGCCCTTCTCGGCATTTGTATTGATGACAATCGCCTTCTCGATGCTGTTCACGTGGTTTCATTTTAGGACCAAGGGCAGCCTGGTCGTAGCCGTGATCTTTCACACCGCACTCAATCTTTTTTCACTTAGCGGCGTCGAGCCGTCTATAGAGTACAGCCTAAAGGCGGTCGTATACGCCTTTGCAGCTTTTGTTGCATACGGCGTCGCGAGGCCGCCTCGCATCGCTCGCGGCGTACTGGTCAAGGAGTAATATTTATGACGATTGAACAAATCGCACTCTTGGCGAGCGTTGTATGCGCAGGGCTTTGGTCGGGTCTTCTCGGAATGCTGACCCTGGTCATGCACCCGATGCTCGCGGCCATGAACGGAGCGGAGTTTGAACGGTTCCTGCGAGCGTTCCTTCCGGTTGCGAGGAAAGCCTGGTTCAACTACAGCTGCGCTATAGGGATGGCCGTCGCACCTATCGCCACGCTCATCAGCCTTCGTGACGATCCGAGTTCTGTTTCATTCGTTCTCACCGCGATCGGCCTAACATTTGTGATCGTCGGAGTGTACATCGTCTCCAATGTGTGGAAAGAACCACTTTACGACGTGATGTTGGCATGGGATCCGGATGCCATGCCGGCAGACTGGGACAACGGACGGCGGCGCTACCTCGCGATCAACTGGATACAGACGGTGGCCACCTGGACGGTGTTCGCGTTATTTCTCGCGGCCCTAATCGCGGTTTGAGTCTCGTCCGAAGATAAAATGTGCTGACAGACGCAGGGAAGACCAGAAATGGCGAAACTTAGACAGAAGAATTCCCCCGTGAGAGGCAATATCGCAGAAAAGAAGGTTCACCATTGAAAAAAGGCGGCCGATAAGCTATTGAAAATAACAATGGTAATTTGGTGCTGAGGGCGGGGGTCGAACCCGCACGCCCCTAAGGACACAGGATTTTAAGTCCTGGGCGTCTACCAATTCCGCCACCCCAGCACGAAGAAGATATTAGCACGGGCGGCGGGTGCGGATAAAGAATCGGGCCGGCGATAACGCCATCGGAGCAAGCCTTCGGCCGCGGCGGCGGTATGCTATCATTTGAGCAATGATCGAGGTTCTTGGCTGATGGAACAATACGCTTGGATCTTTTGGGTCGTGCTCGGAGTGTCGCTGATCGTGGCGGAGGCCTTTACACTCGGCTTCGTGCTTTTTTGGTTCGGGCTCGGGGCATTGGCCGCGGGGCTCGTCGGGCTGATGGGCTTCGGGTATCTGTGGCAGTTCATCGCGTTCGTTGCGGTCTCGGGGATCCTAACGGCGATGTCGCGGACGATCTTTTCAAACTATATGTGGGGCAAGGGCGACCGCGAAGCGAAGTTCGGAGCGGACGCATTGCCGGGAAAGGTCGGCACGGTGGTCGAGGGAAGCAAGGGAGCTCTCAATGCTGCCTCGGTCAGCGTCCATGGTTCGGAGTGGACGGCTTTTCCCGCCGATGAAGAGACGGAATTGACCGCAGGCGAGAAGGTCGAAGTGGTTCGGGTCGAAGGAGCGAAGATCTACGTTCGCCCCTCGCGAAAGGAAATACCGGGCTGGAAGCAGGACTAGGCCTCGTCCTCAACTATCTCCGCCGTATCCTGTTCGGCGGTGTCGTGAACATTCCCAAGATCAAGTATCTCAAGTTGGACATCTTCGCCGTTAGGGGCAGGAAGGTTATCGCCGCTGAGCTTTGCGATGACGACGGTGATATTATCCTCGCCGCCGTTCGCGTTAGCTTCGGTAACTAGCGTTGCCGCGGCCTGGCCGAGCGAGTCGTAATTTTCGGTGACGATCCGCTGCATACCGGCGGCACTTACCTTATTTGAAAGGCCGTCGCTGCAAAGCAGGAGCACATCGCCGTTGCAGGGCTTGAGCCGGGCGGCGACGGGGAAGATCTCGTTCTGTGCGCCGAGAGCCTGAAGAATAACGTTCTTGAGCGTGTGCGTCTCGGCTTCCTCGGGCGAGATCTGCTGGGCGTCGATGAGCTGCTGGACGAGCGATTGGTCCTTGGTCACCTGATAGATCTTGCCGCTGCGGACAAGGTATGCGCGGCTGTCGCCGACCTGAATGAGGTCGATGCCGCGAGAGGTGACGCCGATGCCGGTAAAGGTCGCTCCCATTCCCTGGAATTGAGCGTCCGAGCGGCCCTGCTGGTGGACAAGATAATTTGCGTAAACGGTGGCGTTGTAGAGCTTTGCGATGAGGTTGTAGTCATATGCCTCGGGCGTCAGCGTTTCCTCGATGTCGTCCTCGAGCAGCTTTTCGCAAACGCATTCAACGGCCATCTTGCTCGCGACCTCACCCGCCATCGCGCCGCCCATGCCGTCAGAGACCGCAAGCACCACACCGTTGTCATCAACCTCGAAGGTCTGGCTTTCGATGATGAACTCGGAATCTTCCTGAGTGCCCGTCCAGGCGACCGAACGCGAGATGTGGAGCATGAGGTAGTTATCCTCATTGCCCTTTCTTACGCGTCCGACATGGGACGTGGCATGAACCTCAACATTTAGCATAAACGATCAATGTGGACGGCTGCGGGTAGCCGGCCGGCGGAACGCTCCGCAAAGTCATCGGACGCGTCAGGCAAGGGCCTGATCGAGGTCCGCAATAATATCTTCGGCATCCTCAATGCCGACGGAGATACGGACGAGCCCGTCGGTAATGCCAAGCTGGCGACGCCGCTCTTCGGGCACCGAGGCGTGCGTCATAGTTGCCGGGTGCGAGATCAAAGATTCAACGCCCCCGAGGCTCTCTCCAAGTGTACACAGTTTGACGCCCTCAAGCACCTTTTTTGCATTCTCAAGCGAGCCGGTCTCGAACGACACCATGCCGCCGAAGCCGGACTGCTGGCTCTTGGCGAGTTCGTGCTGCGGGTGCGAGGCGAGGCCGGGATAATAGACCTTCTCGACCCGCGGGTGCTCAGCGAGGAAGTTTGCCACCTGCCGGCCGTTGCGGTCGTGGGCCTCCATCCGGACGGCGAGCGTCTTTGTACCGCGAAGCACGAGGAAAGAATCCATCGGCGAAAGTATCGCACCAACGCTGTTCTGGACAAAGCCGATCCACTCGGCGTCCTTTTCGTCATTGAGAGCGGCAAAGCCGCCGACGCTGTCCGAGTGGCCGTTGAGATATTTTGTCGTCGAGTGAACGACGATGTCGCAGCCGAGGTCGAGCGGCCGCTGAAAGTAAGGCGACATGAAGGTGTTGTCGCAAACGACCTTGGCACCGCGGGCATGTGAAAGCTCGGCGACCGCGGCAAGGTCGGTGACCGTCATTACCGGATTGGTCGGCGTTTCGACAAACACCATTTTGGTGTTCGGCTTAAAGGCGTTCTCAAAGGCGGAAAGGTCGGAGCTGTCGACCAGGTCAAATTCGACGCCGTAGTTGCGAAGAACACGATCGAAAAGCCGGAACGTGCCGCCGTAGGTGTTATCGCCGAGCAGGACGTGGTCGCCGGCCTTGACGAGCTTCAGCACCGTATCGATCGCGGCCATTCCGGATGCGAAGGCAAAGCCGAAGCGGGCATTCTCGAGCGCCGCAATATTCTTTTCTAATGCTGTGCGAGTTGGATTCTGGGTGCGGGCATATTCAAAGCCCTTGTGCCGGCCAAGGCCGTCCTGTGCGTAGGTCGAGGTTTGGTAAATGGGGACCGATACCGCGCCGGTTGCCGGATCCGGTTCGTTTCCGGCGTGGATCGCAATTGTTGAAAATCCCATACTTGATTGAGCAGAAACGCTAAGCTCGCTAATCAGCCATTTTATCTACTTTTGCGGAAATTGACCAACGCGGCGGGGCTTTGATCGCCAACCGAAATGGTATCGGTCGAAGTCTATTATGTCAAACAAGTTAGGCCCGAATGCAGGGCGGAGGAAAGGACGGCATTTCGGGCGGTTTTTGGCGGCGAAAAATTTGGTAAAAATCGATCGGTTTATAATTGAAAGTTATAAAACTATCGGCTAGGATAATCTCACAATCTCTGATTTTCGATGGATATAAACCAGCTTGAAGTTCTTGTAACGGTGGCCAATGAGCGGAGCTTCTCAAGGGCGGCCGAGATACTTGACCGGACGCAGCCGGCAGTAAGCCAGGCGATCAGCCGGCTTGAGCAGGACCTCGGGCAGCGGCTCTTTGATCGCTCATCAAAGGACGGAACGCTGACCGATGCGGGCGAGATACTGGTCGATTATGCACGCCAGATATTGAACCTCCGCCGCAATGCCGAGCTTGCCGTAAAGGAGCTTTCGGAGCTCCACCGGGGCAAGGTGACGATCAGCGCCAACGAGCACACGGTCTTTTACCTGCTGCCGGTGATCATGGAATTTCGCCGGCTGCATCCGCATATCAAGGTCGAGGTCAAACGCGGCGTCGCGAGTCGGATACCGAAAGAGATCGCCTCGCGTGAGGTCGAGCTTGGCGTGCTGTCATTCAAGCCGGCCGACGCCGGTCTGAAGGCAATGCAGGTGCTGACGGACGAGCTTGTGCTGATCGTCGCACCGGGCCACCGGCTTGCGGGAGCGGAGAATATCTCGATAAAGGAACTGGCAGATGAGACCTTTATCGCCCACAACGCGAAATCGCCATATCGCGAGAAAGTGATAGAATGCTTTGCTAACAACCGGACACCGCTTAGGATCACGGTCGAGCTGCCGTCGCTTGAGGCGATCAAGCGGATGGTCGAGCAGAACGCGGGCGTTGCTCTTGTGCCCAGATTGACGGCGGCGGCCGAGATCGAAAGCGGGCGGCTCCGCGGCGTAACGGTCAAAGAGATGCGGCTCGAACGCCGGCTGCACATCGTTTATCGGCGCAATTCGCCGCTCTCACATGCGGCGAAGGCGTTCCTTGAACTCGCCGAGGAAATGGCGGCACGTACAATACCGGCCGCGGACGGCAATGCCGCTTAACACACTGGAAACACCGCCTGCATATTCTTAGGGAAGGAAGAGACACTAAATGTTTGAACAATTCACACTC
>ERZ761602.7655-NODE-7655-length-11312-cov-3.752332_pt1 | contig 11312 bp, 15 predicted proteins | sample MGYA00512165_ERZ761602 | MGnify/ENA primary metagenome ERZ761602 (study PRJEB28899, sample SAMN02445085) | bioreactor sludge metagenome | biome: EBPR sludge; isolation source: Thorneside wastewater treatment plant | place: Australia: Brisbane, Thorneside... | reverse complement strand
CTTCCAGCACCAGCCCCCAGTCCGGGCGCGCCTGCCGCAGAATCTCGACGATGGTGCGCTCAGCCGCGCGGTCGGCGTTGGACACGAAGTCCGACGGACCTTTGCGGGAGACCTGAAGCTGGGCCACCTCATTGAAATCACGGCGCAGCCGCGGCGCAGCCTTGCGCGCGGCCTTGTCCATGATGGTGATGAGGGCGGAATGAGCAGGCATGGTGTTTCCGATCAGTCCGCGCGGCGAACGTAGGTCTGTTCGTAGACGTCAACGACGATGCGCGTGCCCGATGCGATGTGCGGCGGCACCATGATGCGCACGCCGTTGTCGAGCACGGCGGGCTTGTAGCTGGAAGACGCCGTCTGGCCTTTCACCACGGCGTCGGCTTCCACGATCGTGGCTTCGACCTGATCGGGAAGCTGCACGGAAAGTGGCTTCTCTTCATAGAGTTCCATCACGACGTCCATGCCGTCCTGCAGGAACGCGGCGGCATCGCCGAGCAGGTCCTGCGGCAGCGAGACCTGCTCATAGGTCTCCTTGTCCATGAAGGTCAGCATGTCGCCTTCGGCGTAGAGGAACTGGAAGTCCTTGGTGTCGAGGCGAACGCGCTCCACCGTCTCCGACGAGCGGAAGCGGACGTTGGTCTTGCGACCGTCGACGAGGTTCTTCAGCTCCACCTGCATATAGGCGCCGCCCTTGCCGGGCTGCGTATGCTGGATCTTCACGGCGCGCCACAGCCCGCCTTCATATTCGATGATGTTGCCGGGACGAATGTCCACGCCGCTGATCTTCATGGGTGCGTTCCTGAGAAAGAAAGGTCGCGCGGCTTCTATCAGCGCGCGGGCATCTGCTCAAGGACGCTCTGAAACGCCTTTACGCCCGCTCCAGCGCCTTCCGGATGCGCCCATACGGCGCTGGAAACCGCCAGAAAGTCCGCACCTGCCGCAACGAGCGGCGCCGCGTTCGCGGGTGTGATGCCGCCGATGGCGACGCAGGGAATTTCGCTGATCGTCGTCCACCACGAGAGGTTCGAAGGATCGGGGCGGTGCGTCGTCACTTTGGTGGCGGTGGGATGGAAAGCGCCGAACGCCACATAGTCCGCGCCCGCCTCGCCGGCTTCCATCGCAAGGTGGCGACTGTCGTGGCAGGTGACACCGATCTGCGCATCGTGGCCGAGCAGGCTGCGCGCCGCCGCGATACTGCCATCGGTCTGGCCGAGGTGGACGCCATCAGCGCCCAGTTCCTTCGCAAGGTCGGCGCGGTCGTTGAGGATGAAGGCGACGTCGTAGGCCGCGAGGATCGGCTTCAGCGCGGCCCCCGCGCGCAGGATTTCCACGTCCTCCACGCCCTTCAGCCGAAGCTGAAACGCCGCCACCGGTCCCGCATCGAGCGCGGCCTTCAGCGTTTCCGGGAAGCCGGGATCATAGCGCTCAGGCGAGATCAGGTAGAGCTGGCACGGCGGCCGCTTGTCACGTTCGAAGCGGTCGGCGAACCCCGGATCCAGCGCCACGTCGTCATCGTTCATCATTTACCGTCCACCACCGCGATCAGAAAACCGTCCCAGCCCTTGGCGCCCACGGTCTGGATCGCGGTCGCGCTGAGGCGCGGCTCAGCGGCGACCGCATCGAACAGCGCGCGCGTGCCGAGGATCGCCTCGTCGGTACTCGACGCGTCCGTTACACGCCCTTCGCGTACCACATTGTCCACGACGATGAGCCCGCCGGGTCGTGCCAGTGCGAGCGCGGCTTTCAGGTAAGCGACGTTGTTCGGCTTGTCGGCGTCGATGAACACGAGGTCGAACGGTCCCTCGCCTTCGGCTTCCATGCGGGACAGCGTCTCCACGGCCGGGCCGACGCGAATCTCGACCTTGTCGCCAACACCTGCCGCGTCGAGGTTCGCGCGGGCGACCTCGGCGTGGTGCGGATCGATCTCCAGCGTCACGAGAGCGCCGTGCCCCGGAAGCGCACGGGCGAGCCAGATCGTCGAATAGCCGCCGAGCGTGCCGACCTCCAATATCCGCCACGCGCCGATGGAGCGCGCGAGGATGTGGAGCAGCTTGCCCTGCGCCGCCGAAACGTCGATCGCGGGCAAGCCCTCTGCCGCATTGCGGGCAAGGACCTCGTCAAGCACTGCATCGCCGCCGATCAGACGGTCGGCAATATAGGCGTCGACATCGGCCCAGCCCGCAGACATGGGACCTATTCCTTGCCCTTGTAGATGTTCACCAGCTTCGCAAGCATGGCCAGCGCTTCATCGCGCGGGCGCTGGAAGGTGTTGCGGCCGATGATCGAGCCGTTGCCACCGCCATCGCGGATGTCGCGCGCGTCCTGATAGACGGCATCGGCGCCCTTCGCGGCGCCGCCGGAGAAGACGACGATGCGGCGGCCGTTGAAGCACGACTTCACGACATGCGACACGCGCTTCGCCTGCGTCGAGCTGTCCAGCTTCTCGTACGCCTTCTGCGCGTCCTTCTGTTCGATGTGCGCGCTCGGCAGCTTCACCTTGATGATGTGCGCGCCGAGCAGCGCCGCCATGTGCGCCGCGTAAGCGCCAACGTCGAGCGCGAGCTCGCCGTCCTTAGAAAGGTTGCCGCCGCGCGGATACGACCAGATCACGGTCGCGATGCCCACCGACTTCGCTTCGGCGGACATCTCGCGGATCTCTTCCATCATGTCGAACACCTCGTCGGCGCCCGGATAGATGGTAAAGCCGATCGCTGAGCAGCCGAGACGCAGCGCGTCATCCACCGTGCCGGTGACGGCCTGGTTGATCGAGGTCGCCCACGAGTTCGACGAGTTCACCTTGAGGATCGTCGGGATCTGGCCCGCGAACGTATCTGCGCCCGCCTCGATCATGCCGAGCGGCGCGGCATAGGCCGAAAGCCCCGCGTCGATCGCGATCTGGAAGTGATAGTGCGGGTCGTACGCCGGTTCGTTGACCGCGAAGCTGCGCGCCGGCCCGTGCTCGAAGCCCTGATCGACGGGGAGGATGATGAGCTTGCCGGTGCCGCCGAGCTGGCCCTGCATCAGGATACGGGCGAGGTTCGCCTTCGTGCCGGGGTTGTCGCTTTCATAGTTGGAAAGGATGGCCTTCACGGCTTTCGTGATCTTCATGCGTCGTCCTCGTCGCTTGAGTATTCTGGGCTGGATTATTCCGGTTGCCGCGCGTGATACAGAAGAGGGCCGCGCATCGCAACGACCCTCGCGCGTGGATTCAGGATGATAGGTTAGTTGAGCGCGGCGAGCGCGAACTGCGCTTCGGCGCGGCCGAGCACCATGGTCCAGAAGCGCCCCTTGGTGGGCGAGCAGGCATAGCCGATGCCGACATCGGTGACGTCTTCGAGCATCATATTGTCGCGGTGCCCGGGGCTCCGCTCCCACGCGACGACCACGGCGGCGGACGTCGGCAGGTTCCACGCGACGTTCTCGGCGCGCGGTACGCCATCGAAGCGTGCGCGCTCGGCCCGGTCGACGAAGTTGCTGCCATCGGAGCCGCTGTGCGAAAGCTTGCCCCACCCCGCAAGATCATCGGAATGACGCTGTGCCGCGCGGGTGAGCGCCATGTTGGGGCGCACCGGCGAGAGGCCCTGCGCACGGCGCAGGTCGTTGAGCGCGGCCACGGCCTCGACGGGGTTCACGTCGCCCGCCGCGCACCAGCTGTGCTTCGCGACCGCAACGGTCGAAAAGCCAGCGGCCATGGCCGGGGTGGCGATCAGGAATGCAGCAGTGGCGAGACGCATAAGCATGGCACCGACCTTCGCCCGTAAGGCTTAAGGTCGAGTTTTAAGAAAAGGTTAATTTCCCGCTTACCATAGCTGAAGTGACGCATCGCCGCGATAAAACCGGGTTCGTTACGCGCGCAGCGCCTCGACACCCGGAAGCGCCTTGCCTTCCATCCATTCGAGGAAAGCGCCGCCCGCGGTCGAGACGAAGCTGAAGCTTTCCGCAACGCCCGCGTGGTTGAGCGCCGCGACCGTGTCGCCGCCGCCCGCCACCGAAACGAGGCTTCCGGCTTCGGTGAGCGCCGCCGCCGTGCGCGCGAGCGCGACCGTGGCCGCATCGAACGGCTCCAGCTCGAACGCGCCGAGCGGTCCATTCCACACCAGCGTCCGGCAGGTCTTGAGCGCGTCCGAGAGCGCCTCGACAGCCGCGGGACCAACGTCGAGGATCATTTCGTCCGCTGCCACCTCATGGACGTTCACGGTGCGGTTCGCGGCGGTTGCCTTGAACTCCTTCGCGACGACGACGTCATAGGGCAGGTGCACGGTGCAGCGCGCCGCATCCGCCTTGGCGAGGATGCCGATGGCCACGTCCTTAAGGTCGTGCTCGCAAAGCGACTTACCGACATCGACACCCTTCGCGGCAAGGAACGTGTTCGCCATGCCGCCGCCGATGATCAGATGATCGACCTTGCCGACGAGGTTGTTGAGCACATCGAGCTTCGACGACACCTTGGCGCCGCCGACGACCGCAGCCACTGGACGTTCGGGCTCGCCGAGCGCGGCTTCCAGATGCTCCAGCTCTGCCTGCATCGAACGGCCCGCATAGGCCGGAAGCACATGCGCCAGCCCCTCGGTGGAGGCGTGCGCGCGGTGCGCGGCGGAGAAGGCATCGTTGACGTAAAGGTCGCCGAGCTTCGCGATGGCGGCGACGAGCGCCGGATCATTCTTCTCCTCGCCCGCCTCGAAGCGGGTGTTTTCAAGAACGGCGATCTCGCCCGCCGCCATCAGGCTCACCGCCTGCTCGGCGGCCGGGCCCATGCACTCGGTAACGAAGCCGACCGTGCGGCCGAGCACCTTCGCGAGTGCCGACGAAATCGGCGACAGGCTGAACTCGGCGCTTTCGCCTTTCGGGCGCCCGAAGTGCGAGAGCACCAGCACGATCGCGCCTTTGTCGGCGAGTTCGGCGATGGTCGGCTGCGCCGCGCGCAGACGGGTGTCGTCGCTGACTTTCCCCGCCTGCATCGGCACGTTGAGATCGGCACGAACGAGGACGCGCTTGCCGCGCACATCCCCGATGTCGTCGAGCGTCCGGAATTTCGCCATGCTCAGAGGAACGCCGCGATGGCTTTCGCGGTGTCGACCATGCGGTTCGAGAAGCCCCACTCGTTGTCGTACCACGAAACGACACGCACCAGCTTGCCTTCAAGCACGGCGGTTTCAAGGCTGTCGATGGTCGAGGACGCCGCCGTGTGCTGGTAGTCGATCGAAACCAGCGGCTCGTCGGAATAGCAGAGGATGCCCTTCAGCGGGCCGCTTTCGGACGCCGCCTTCAGGATCGCATTCACCTCGTCCTTCGTCGTGTCGCGCTTCGGCGTGAAGGTGAGGTCGACAAGGCTGACGTCCGGCGTCGGCACGCGGATCGCGGAGCCGTCCAGCTTGCCCTTCAGTTCGGGCAGCACCTCGCCCACGGCGCGGGCGGCGCCCGTCGTCGTCGGGATCATCGACATGGCGGCGGCGCGCGCGCGGCGCGGGTCGTCGTGGATCTGGTCGAGGATCTTCTGGTCGTTGGTGTAGGCGTGAACCGTCGTCATCAGGCCGCGTTCGATGCCAAGCGCATCGTTCAGCACCTTGGCGACCGGCGCGAGGCAGTTCGTCGTGCAGCTCGCGTTCGAAACGATCTTGTGCTCGGCCGAAAGCTTGTCGTTGTTCACGCCGAAAACGACCGTGAGGTCGACGTTCTTGCCGGGCGCGGAGATCAGCACGCGCTTGGCGCCCGCCGCGATGTGCTTCTCGGCCGATGCCCGGTCCGTGAAGAAGCCCGTGCATTCGAGCGCGATATCGACGCCGTTCGCGGCGTGCGGCAGGTTCGCCGGGTCCCGCTCGGCCGAAACCTTGATGCGCTTGCCGTCGATGATGAGATCGTTGCCGTCCACCTCGACCGTGCCCGCCCACGTGCCGTGCACGGAATCGCGCTTGAACAGCAGGGCGTTCGACTTGGCGTCGGACAGGTCGTTGATCGAAACCAGCTCCAGCCCGCTTTCCGGACGCTCCAGAATGGCCCGCGCCACGAGGCGCCCGATGCGGCCGAATCCGTTGATCGAAACCTTCGCCATGTCTTCCGTACTCCTGTTCCTAATTTAAGCGAGCTTCCCCCGAACCGCCTTCGCGATCGCGTCGGCGGTCAATCCGAACTTCTCATACAAGGCTTCGGCAGGCGCGGAAGCGCCGAAGCGGTCGATGCCGAGCCGCAGGCCCTTGCGGCCCGTGTAGCGTTCCCAGCCGATCGTTGTCCCTGCTTCGACCGAAACGATGAGCGCGTCTTCCGGCAGGATATCAGCCTGATAGGCGTCGCTCTGCAGATCGAAAAGCTCCCAGCAGGGCATCGAGACGACGTCACAGCCGATCCCTGCGGCTTCGAGCTGGTCGGCAGCGCCGAGCGCGGCTTGCACTTCGGAGCCGGTCGCGAGGAACACGACCTTACGCGCGGCAGCGGCTGCGCGCAGGCGATAGGCGCCCTTCGCGGAGAGGTTCTCGCCGGCTTCCGTCCGCACCTGAGGCAGGTTCTGGCGGGAAAGCGCAAGCACCGTGGGGCCGCTGTCGTTCTCAAGCGCAAGCGCCCAGCACTCGGCCGTTTCCACGACGTCAGCCGGGCGCATCACAAACACGTTCGGCATCACGCGCAGGCTCATCACGTGCTCGATCGGCTGGTGCGTCGGGCCGTCTTCGCCGAGCCCGATCGAATCGTGCGTCATCACGTAGATGGCCTGCGCGCGCTGCAGCGCGCTGAGGCGGATCGCCGGGCGGCAATAGTCGGTGAACACAAGGAAGGTGCCGCCATAGGGCACGAGACCACCGTGCAGCGCCATGCCATTCATCGCGGCGGCCATGCCGAACTCGCGGATGCCGTAATAGACGTAGCGGCCGCCGTAGTTCGCAGCGTCAAGCGTGCCGAGGCCCTTGGTCAGCGTATTGTTGGAGCCGGTGAGATCGGCCGAGCCGCCGATGGTGTTCGGTACGACGGCGTTGATCGCGCCAAGCGCAAGCTCGCTCGCCTTTCGCGTCGCAACCGTCTGCGGTGCGGCGATCAGCGCGTCGATATGGGCCTTCAGCGCCGGGCCTGCCGCTTTCAGCGCCGAACCATCCAGCCAGGTCAGGAATTCGGCATAACCCTCTGCTTTCGCAGCGTTCACCTTCCAATCGGTGCTGACCTTGGTGCCGCGCGCACCCGACGTGCGCCACGCATCCAGGATGTCCGCCGGGATTTCGAACGGTTCGTGATTCCAGCCGAGCGTCTCGCGTGCCGCCGCGATTTCCGCCGCGCCGAGCGGCGAGCCGTGCGTTGCCGCGGTGCCCTGCTTGTTGGGCGCGCCGTAGCCGATGATCGTGCGACAGGCGATCAGCGACGGGCGCGGATCGGCCTTCGCCGCGCGCAGTGCCGCGTCAATGCTCGCTGCGTCGTGGCCGTCACAGGAAACGACGTGCCAGCCTGAAGCCTCGTAGCGTGCCTTCACGTCCTCCGACGTCGACATCGAGGTCGCGCCGTCGATGGTGATGCGGTTGTCGTCCCAGATCACATTGAGGCGGCCGAGCTTCAAGTGTCCGGCAAGCCCGATCGCCTCGTGGTTGATGCCTTCCATCAAGCAGCCGTCGCCTGCGATCACCCATGTGTGATGGTCCTGCACGGCGTCGCCGAAGCGCGCGTTGAGGTGCCGCTCCGCGAGCGCCATGCCGACGGCGGTGGCGAGACCCTGCCCGAGCGGCCCGGTCGTCGTCTCGACGCCGGGAAGCTCGAAGTTTTCGGGGTGGCCCGCACACGGACTGCCGAGTTGACGGAAGTTCCGAATCTGGTCGAGCGTCGGCTTCTCATATCCTGTGAGATAAAGCAGCGCGTAGATCAGCATCGAGCCGTGACCGGCGGAAAGCACGAAGCGGTCGCGATCAGGCCATTCAGGCCACTGCGGATCGTACTTCAGATGCTGTGTGAAGAGAACCGTCGCGGCATCCGCCATGCCCATCGGCATTCCAGGGTGGCCGGAATTCGCGGCCTGTACGGCATCCATCGCCAGCGCACGGACAGCGTTGGCGAGATCGGCGTGATTGACGGTCATCTTCGGCTTGGTTCCCCAATATTTCGGCCGGGCGGCGAATCGGCGCGCACAATGGAGAGGGGCTTATGCTGCGTCAACGTCATGTCAAGGCATGGCGGCCATGCGCACATGAAACAGGCGGGAATCCGGCTGAATCGGAATGAATCGGCGAACCGACCCGCGCTCGCCTTGACCGTCATTCGGATTCGTTCTTATGTTCCTCGCCCAAACTGCTGATTTCGGGACTTTTCGGCATGGATCAGATGACCGGTTTCGCGTCGGCGCTGACACGCCTTGAAAGCGCACTCGACAAGCTCGAGCGCGCTGCGGCGGGTGCAGGTGATACCGGCGACGCGCTCGCCGAACTGGACGCACTGCGCCAGAAGCACCGCCGCCTCAAGGACTCCACAGAACGCGCCGTCGCCGATCTCGACGTGCTGATCGCGTCGCGGAGCTAGGGCGCGTGGGTCAGATCAACGTCACCATTGGCGGCCGTTCCTATCCCCTCGCCTGCCGCGATGGCGAGGAGGATCGGCTGAACCGTCTCGCAGCGCATGTCGACGCCAAGGCGGCCGATCTGCAGGGCGCGCTCGGGCAGATGAGCGAGCCTCGGTTGCTGCTGATGTCGGCCATCCTCATCGCCGACGAATTCTTCGACCTCAAGGAACGCGACCCATCGCTCGGCGACACGATCGCGACGGGCGCGCTCGAAAAGGCGGCGCAGCGGGTGGAAGCGATTGTCGCGGCCCTTGAGAAGCGGCGCGCCAACGCCTAGATTACTCCACGGCGGATACTGCCTGGTGCGCGCGATGCGAACATCCCTGAGGCGATATCGACATCCAAGGGTGCTGTCCCTGTGCGGATCCTGGTCCGACCATATGGTGCCCACCTGACGTTACTGGCGTCAGAGGATATTCCGGCAAACGGCCGAGGCGGTTCCGCCACCCATTTTTGACCTGTCGCCCGGATTCCCGTTTGCCCACCGCCTCCTCCTTCGACAAGGAAACCCTGCGCCGCGATGCCCGCGCAGCGCGCGCCGCATTCGTGCGCGGCCTGTCCGCCGGGGAACGGCAGGCACTGGAAGCCGCGCTCGCCACGCGCACCCTTCCCTTCCTCGCGAACGCGCGCGCCATCGGCAGCTACGTGCCCATGGGCCACGAGATCGATCCCGCCGCGTGTCTTGCGCAAGGCATGGCGCTCTTACCATGGTTCGCGAGCCGCGATGACGTCATGCACTTTCGCGTCGCCGGCGGCCCGCTGGAGCCCGGCCCCTTCGGCACCATGCAACCATTTGCCGACGCGGCCGAAGCCGTCCCCGACACGCTCCTCGTCCCCCTCGTCGCAGCCGACATACATGGCAACCGCATCGGACAGGGCAAAGGCCACTTCGACCGCGCGCTCGCCGCACTCCGTGCCGTACAGCCCACGATCGCCATCGGCCTCGCCTGGGACGTGCAAATTCTGGATGCGCTTCCCGCCGACAGCTGGGACCAGCGCCTCGACGCGGTGGTGACACCGACAAGGACACTCACCGCATGACCGATCCCAAGCCGAGCCTCAGAAAGCCCTTCGGCGTGCTCCTGCTGATCGTCCTGATCGCTATCTATGCCGTCCTCGCCGTCGCCGTGGCTGAGCCCGTCACACGCCTTCACGTGCTCCTTCAACTCCCCATCTGGATCGTACTGGGCATCGCCTGGGTTTTCCCGGCCCGTCCCCTTGTTCGCTGGATAGAAACCGGACGCTTCCGCAAATGACCGATATCGTTCCCCCCGACGCCTGCACCACCATGCCGGAAATCCGCACCGCCATCGACGCGCTCGACCGCGAGATCGTCGCGCTGCTGGCGAAGCGGATGCGTTACATCGAGGCGGCGGCGCGCGTGAAGAGTGCGCGGGAAGCCGTGCGCGACGAGGACCGCAAAGCGGACGTGATCGCGAAGGCCTGCGCCGCCGCCGAGGCCCATGACCTCTCCCGCGAGCATGTCGCTGCGATCTACGAACTGCTCGTGGAGCGCTCGATCGCGTATGAGTTCAGGGTTTTCGACCGCATCGAAGCCTGATTTCGTTTCCTGCGGGAAAGCGCCATTTCTGCTTGTATGAAATGGCGCGAGTGACGGGGCTCGAACCCGCGACCTCCGGCGTGACAGGCCGGCACTCTAACCAACTGAGCTACACCCGCGCATTGCTTCGTATTTCGAAAGCCCGGCGTACCTATTGACGGGGTCCGGCGCTGTCAAGAAGCATCTCTGCTATTTCAATTCCGTCTGCAATAAGCTGTGGAAAACTCGCGAAAAACGCCAAAAAGATTTCAACGCGGCTTTACCGCGAATGCCTGAATCTCGATCTTGGCCCGGTCCTCGACGAGCGCCGCAACCTGCACCAGCGCCATCGCCGGGAAGTTCTTGCCCATGGTATCGCGATAGGCCGCACCCACGCCCTTCAGATTGGCTAGATACTCGGCCTTGTCGGTCACGTACCACGTCATCGACGTCACGTGCTCCGGCCCGGCCCCGCCGGCCTTCAGCACCGCGACGACGTTCTCGAGCGTCTGCCGCGTCTGCGCCGCAAAATCGTCCGTCTCGAACTCGGCGTTCGCGTTCCAGCCGATCTGGCCGCCCACGAAGATCAAAGTACCCTCGGCGGCGATGCCGTTCGCATAGCCGATCGGCTTCACCCAGCCTTCGGGCTGCAGGGTTTCAAACATTCGAGGTCTCCAGATGCTGTTCGAGGGCCGCGCGCATGTCGTCCGGCCACGGACGCGCGCGGTGGGTATCGGTGTCGGTCGCAACGACGCGCTGCTCGGCGGACCAGAGCAGCGTTTCGCCGCAGGTAATGCGGTGCAGGAAATCGAGCGAGCTGCCGCCCACGCGCTTCACGTCCACCCGGAACTCAAGCAGGTCGCCGTGCACGCCCGGATGGCTGAACGTGATGTCCAGCCGCACCGTCGGCACGGAGATACGCCGCTCGCCCATCATCACCGGCCATGGCGAGCCGATGGAGGCGAAGAACTCCTCCATCACCCCGACGAGCAGGTTGAGATAGGACGGGAAGTAAGCGATCCCCGAAGGGTCGCAGTCCCCGAACCGCAAGGGGCGAACCGCCGTGAAAGCCATGACGATCGCCTAGTTCGCGAAGGCCGCGATGCCGGTGATCGCGCGGCCGATGATGAGCGCATGGACATCGTGCGTGCCCTCATAGGTGTTCACCACCTCGAGGTTCACAAGATGCCGCGCCACGGCGAACTCGTCGGAAATGCCGTTGCCGCCCAGCATGTCGCGCGCCGTGCGGGCGAT
>ERZ761602.7652-NODE-7652-length-11315-cov-5.871581_pt1 | contig 11315 bp, 6 predicted proteins | sample MGYA00512165_ERZ761602 | MGnify/ENA primary metagenome ERZ761602 (study PRJEB28899, sample SAMN02445085) | bioreactor sludge metagenome | biome: EBPR sludge; isolation source: Thorneside wastewater treatment plant | place: Australia: Brisbane, Thorneside... | reverse complement strand
CGCCGCGCAGGTGCACACCCTCGAAGCGCGGCGAATAGACGAAGATCTCGAACATCGGCTTGGGTGCCGGCAGCCCCGGCACCTTCGCGCAGTCGAACTTGAACGACAGGAAGCTGCGCCGCGGCCCGGGCTCGCCGCCGTGCCCGCGCCCGGTGCGCCACCAGTTGGTGCGCAGCGTGGCCTCGATCAGCCCCAGCAGCTGGCGCAGCACGCGGTCCTCGGACAGGTTGCTGACCTTGTCCAGCGCCAGCTCGATGGCGTGCACCTGGCTGGCCGCCGCCGTGTCGTCGTACCGTTCGGGGTCGAAGCGCAGCCGGAACAGCTGCAGCAGCTGGCGCGCGATGCGCGGCTGCGCCGCCAGCGCCGCCTCGATCGTGCCCTGCGACAGCGCAAAGCCGATCTGCTTGCAGTAGCGCGCATAGGCGCGCAGCACGACGATGTCCTCGGCCGGCAGCCCGGCGGCCAGCACCAGGCGGTTGAAGTCGTCGTTCTCGACGCGGCCGTCGAAGACACGCACCAGCGCGTCCTCGAACAGCCGCGCCAGCTCCTGCACGTCCAGCGCCTCGCCGGCCGTGGCCTGCAGCTCGAAGTCGTGCAGCGAGACCGGCACGCCGCCGTCGTCCAGGCGGTGGTTGTGCTCGCCCATCACGCGCATGCCCATGCGTTCCAGCATCGGCAGGCTGTCGGACAGCACGACCGGCCCGCCGCGCCGGTACACGCGCAGGCCCCAGGCCTGCGGCTCGGCGCCCAGCGGGCGGTACAGCGCCAGCGCCAGCGGCTGCTGCTCGGACAGCGTGGCCAGCTTGCGCACGTCGGCCACCGCGGCGCGCGCGCCGACGCGTTCGCGGTAGTCGGCCGGGAAGGCCGTCGACCAGCGCTTGAACAGCGCCAGCCCGCGCGCCTCGCCCTCGGCGTCGACCAGCGCGTCACGCAGCTGGTCGACCCAGCGCCGCGCCGCGGCGGCCAGGCGGGCCTCGATCTCGCGCCGGTCGTAGTCCGGCACCTGCCCCGGCGTCGTGCGCACGGTGAAGTGGATGCGCGCCAGCGCCGACTCGCCCAGCGCGACCTCGAAGTCGGCGCTGCTTCCGCCCAGGGCCTGCATCAGGATCTGCTGGCAGCGCATGCGCAGGTCGGTGCCGTAGGCCTCGCGCGGCACGTACATCAGCGCCGAGACGAAGCGGTCGAAGGGGTCGCGGCGCAGGAACAGTCGCAGCCGCTGGCGTTCGCCGAGCGCCAGGATGCCGAGCGCGATCTCGTACAGCTCGTCGTCGCCGATCTGGAACAGCTCGTCGCGCGGGTAGGTCTCCAGGATGTGCGCGAGCGCCTTCGCGCGGTGCCCGCCCGGCGGCAGCCCGGCACGCTGGCGGATGGCCTCGACCTTGCCGCGCAGCAGCGGCGTCTCCGAGACGCGCGCGCTGTAGGCGCTGGACGTGAACAGGCCCAGGAAGCGGTGCTCGCCGATCACCTGCCCGCCGGCGTCGAAGCGCTTGACCCCGACATAGTCGGTGTAGCCCGGGCGGTGCACGGTGCTGCGCGTGTTGGCCTTGGTCACCACCAGCGCCGGCACCTGCGCACGCGCCAGCGCGCGCGCCTCGCGCGGCAGCGCCGAGAAACTGGCCGAACGGCGCTCGGCGTCGGTCTCGCGCAGCACGCCCAGGCCGCTGCCCGGCACCAGGCGCAGCGCGTCCTCGCCGTTCTCGACCACCAGGTCGTGGCTGCGGTGGCCCAGCAGCACGAAATGCTCATCGGCCAGCCAGCGCAGGAAGGCGCTGCCCTCGGCCGCCGCGTCGGCCGGCAGCGCACTGCACGCGGCCAGTTCCTCGGCGGCGTCGCGCAGCCTGGCCAGCATCGCCGGCCAGTCCTCGTAGGCCGCGCGCACGTCGGCCAGCACCTGCTCGATGCCCTGGACCAGCGCGGTGCGCTGCTCCTCGTCGACCAGGCGGTCGACCTCGATGTGCATCCAGGACTCGCGCGCACGCGGCGGCTGCGCGTCCTTCGCGGTGGCCGGCGCGCCGACCTCGGCCAGCGCGCCGTCGGCGCCGCGCGCCACCGCCAGCACGGGGTGCACGATCAGGTGCAGCGTCAGGCCCTGGCGGTTGATCTCCACCGTCGTCGAGTCGACCAGGAAGGGCATGTCGTCGTTGACGATCTCGATGACGCTGTGGCGCGAGCTCCAGCCGTCGTCGGCGATGGTCGGCGAGAGCACGCGCACGCGCGGCTGCCCGGGCAGGCGGCGCGCGCCGAACTGGTAGTGCGACAGCAGCGCGCCGGCCAGGTCCTCGGCGGCGCGTTCGGCGAGGTCGTCGTCGTCGAGCTGCGCGCACCACTGCTGCGCGAAGGCCTCGAAGGCGGCGCGGCGCTCGGCGCCCAGGCGGGCCGCGGCCAGCGCGACGGTCTCGGCAATGCGCTCGCGCCCGGGCGGCGGGGCCGGCTTGTCCATGTCGTCTCCTGCTGTTCTTCGTGATCCGAAAGCGCGATTCTGACCGCTGCCGCGGTCCCATCGGCTCAGACCGCGGCGCCGGCCGGCGCCAGCAGCACCGCGGCAAGCGCGGCGAGCGCGAAGCCGGCGAGCAACAGGGCCGAGGCGCGCTGGATGCGCCGCCGCCAGCGCAGATCCAGGTGCCGGCGCAGGCGCGCCACGACGGCGGCCAGCAGCAGCCACCACAGCGCCGAGCCGGTGAAGACGCCGGCCAGCATCAGCAGCGGCGACGCCGGCATCGCGCTGGCCGCGGCGAGCAGCGCGAAGACCGCGACGAAGGAGACGACGGTGGCCGGGTTGGCCAGCGTCAGCGCCAGGCTGCTGGCGAATGCCGCCGACCAGCGCGCCACGTGCAGCACGCCGGCGCCCGCCGGCGCCGCCGGCCCCGGCAGCGGCTGGTGCCAGATCCGCCATGCCAGCGCCGCCAGCAGCGCGGCCGAGGCCAGTGCCAGCGGCGCCTGCCAGGCCTGCAGCGCACGCACCAGCGCCTGCGCGCCGAAGGCGCCGACGGCGCCGTACAGCCCGTCGGCGACCGCCGCGCCGAGCCCGGTGGCCAGACCGATGGCCAGGCCCTGCTGCAGCGTGCGCTGGATGGCCAGCACCGCGATCGGCCCCACCGGCGCGGCGATCGCCAGGCCGACCAGCATGGCCTGAAGGAACAGCAGCACGCTCCCGCCCATCGCGGCATTGTCGGCGCGTGCCGGCCGCGGAAGGCCGGCGCGGCCGGCGGCACGGACGGCTGCGGCCGGGGCGGCACGGCCCGCCGCGCGCGCCGCCGCTCGCGGCTCAGCCGGCCGCGGCCGCGCCGTGGCCGAGCCGGAAGACGCCGACCAGCTCGGCCAGCCGCGCCGCCTGGTGCTTCAGGCTGTCGGCCGCGGCGGCGCTCTCCTCGACCAGCGCGGCATTGCTCTGCGTCACCTGGTCGAGCTGGCCGACGGCGGCGCTGACCTGGCCGATGCCCGCGGTTTGCTCGACGGCGGCGCTGCTCACCTCGCCGATCAGGTCGGCGACGCGGCGCACCTGCACGACGATGTCGTTCATCGTCGCGCCGGCATCGCCGACCAGGCGCGAACCGGCGTCGACCTTCTCGACGCTGGCGCCGATCAGGCCCTTGATCTCGCGCGCCGCGCCGGCGCTGCGCTGGGCCAGCGCGCGCACCTCGCTGGCGACGACCGCGAAGCCGCGGCCGGCCTCGCCGGCGCGCGCCGCCTCCACCGCCGCATTGAGGGCGAGGATGTTGGTCTGGAAGGCGATGCCGTCGATGACGCCGATGATGTCGGCGATGCGCCGTGCGCTGGCGGCGATGTCGTCCATCGTCGCGACGACGCTGCCCACCACCTCGCCGCCCTGCGCGGCCACCGCGCTGGCCGAGGCGGCCAGCTGCGCGGCCTGGCGTGCGCTGTCGGCGCTGTTGCGCACGGCGGCATTCATCTGCTCCATCGATGCCGCGGTCTGCTGCAGGTTGGACGCCTGTTCCTCGGTGCGCTGCGAGAGGTCGGCATTGCCGGTGGCGATCTGCGTCGAGCCGGTCGCGATGGACTCCGAGGCGGCGCGCACCTGGCCGACGATGCGCGCCAGGCTGGCCTGCATCGCGCCCAGCGAGGCGAGCACGCTGCCGGCCGGCGCCTGCGCCGCGCCCGGCACCGGGCCCAGGTCGCCCTCGGCCACGCGCGCCGCGACGGCCCCCAGCGCCTGCGGCTCGGCGCCCAGCGCGCGCACGATGCCGCGCGCGATGGTCCAGGCCAGCACCAGCGCGGCGGCCACCGCCAGCACGCAGGCGGCCAGCAGCAGGCTGCGGTTGCGCGCATAGGCCCCCTCGGCGTCCTGCACGTGGCGCCGGGCCACCGCCTCGGCGCTCGTGATGTAGCCGCCGACCGCGCCGACCAGCGCGGCCAGCATCGGCTTGCACTCCGCATTCATGCGCTGCAGCGCCTCGTCGCGGCGGCCGTCGGCGGCCAGTTGCACGATGGCCAGCGCCAGCGGCGCATAGCGCGTCTCGACCGACTCGATGGCGGCCAGGGCACGCCGCTCCTCGTCCTCGACGCCCTGGCCGCCGGCGACCGCGGCCTGCAGCCTGGCCAGCCCGGCCTGCAGGTCCTCGTGCGCCCGCAGCGTCGCGGCGCGTTCGACGTCGCGCTCGCCGGCCTCCGTGGCGAGCAGCAGGTTGCGTGCACCGATGGCGCGCGCCTTCGCGGCGTCCAGCACCTGGTTGGCCAGGCGCAAGCGCACGCTGTCCTCGCCCACGTAGTTGACGAAAGCGTCGTGCTCGCGCCCCAGCGCCAGCAGCGCCAGCGCCGCGACCGCCAGCACCAACGCTGCCAGCAAGCCGAATGCACCCGACAAACGCGCCTTCACGGTGAGTCCTGCCAATCCCATGTACTGCTCCTTCGGTTGGTATGGACGGGCACCGGCGCAAGCGCGTCCGCCGGGCACGCGGTCGAGCCGGTCGACCCGAGCGCCAGGACCGCTTCGTCCTGGACACGAAGCACTATCGGATCGGCGAAGATCTACTGAACGGTCAATGGCGCCGGTACTCCGGCCATTCATGACTTTGATCGCACTGCAAGGGCGTCGACCGCGCGGCGCCCGCCGGTCAGGCAGAACAAGTGAGTTTGTCCATGACGAAATGGCGGTCTGTCGACCGCTTGTCGAGCCTGCGGTCGCGCCCCCGGGGCAGGCCGTGCCGTCAGCGCACCGCGCGCGCCAGCGCCTGGTCGACGTCCCACAGGATGTCGTCGATGTGCTCCAGGCCGACCGAGATGCGCACCATGTCCGGCAGCACGCCGGCGGCGAGCTGCTGCTCGGCGTCCAGCTGCCGGTGCGTGGTGCTCGCCGGGTGGCTGATCAGCGTGCGCGTGTCGCCGATGTTGACGAGATGGCTCATGAACTGCGCGCCCTCGATGAACTTCACGCCGGCCTCGGCGCCCTCGCCCGCGCCCGCCTTGACGCCGAAGGCCAGCAGGCCCGACGCGCCGCGCATCTGCCGCATCAGCAGCGCATGCTGCGGGTGGTCCTCCAGGCCCGGGTAATTGACCCAGGACACGCGCGGGTCGTCGCGCAGGAACTTCGCCAGCGCCAGCGCATTGGCGCAGTGACGCTCCATGCGCAGCGGCAGCGTCTCCACACCCTGCAGCACCTGCCAGGCGCTGGTCGGCGCCAGCGCCGCGCCGTAGACGCGCAGCGTCTCCATGCGGCAGCGCATCGTGAAGCCGAAATCGCCGAAGGTCTCGTAGAACTTGACGCCGTGGTAGCCGGGCGAGGGTTCGGTCATGCCCGGGAATTTGCCGTTGTCCCAGGCGAAGCCGCCCTGCGGCTTGCCCAGCTCCACCACCACGCCGGCCAGCGTGGTGCCGTGGCCGCCCAGGTATTTGGTCGCGCTGTGCACGACGATGTCGGCACCCAGCGCCAGCGGGTTGCACAGGAAGGGGCTGGGCACCGTGTTGTCGACCACCAGCGGCACGCCATGCGCATGCGCGACCTCGGCCACCGCCGCGATGTCCAGCACCACCAGGCTGGGGTTGCCCAGCGTCTCGGCGAAGACCGCGCGCGTGTTCGGCCGCATCGCGGCGGCGAAGGCTTCGGGCCGGGTCGCGTCGACGAAGGTGGTCGCGATGCCGAACTTGGCCAGGTTGACCGCCAGCATCGTGACGCTGCCGCCGTACAGCGCGCCGGCCGCGACGACATGGTCGCCGGCCTGCAGGATGGTCATCAGCGCCAGCGCCTCGGCGGCCATGCCGGAGGCCACCGCGACCGCGGCGCGGCCGCCTTCCAGCGCCGCGACGCGCTCCTCCAGCGCCGCCACCGTCGGGTTGGACAGCCGCGAATAGACGTTGCCGAAGGTCTGCAGGTTGAACAGGCTGGCGGCGTGGTCGGCGCTGTCGAAGACGAAGCTGGTCGTCTGGTAGATCGGCAGCGCACGCGCGCCGGTCGCGGCGTCCGGGATCTGGCCGGCGTGGATGGCCAGCGTCTCGGGGTGGAAGCGGCGGTCGGCCATGGCAGGCGCCCTAAACCGGCCGCCGCGCCGAGACCACGCGCGTATTGACGCCGGCCCAGTGCAGGCCGCCGAACAGCCGGCCATGCTCGATCTTCGTGCAGCGGTCCATCACGCTGTCCAGCCCGGCGGCGCGCACCAGTGCATCGGCCTCGGCATTGGCCACGCCGATCTGCTGCCACAGGCATTTCGCGCCGATGCGCACCGCCGCCTCGGCGATGGGCAGCACGTCCTCGCTGCGGCGGAAGACGTCGACCATGTCCACCGGCTCGCCGATCTCGTCCAGGCTCGCGAAGACCTTCTCGCCGAGGATGGTGCCGCCGGCGTAGCGCGGGTTGACCGGGATCACGCGGTAGCCATGGTCCTGCAGATACTTCGCGACGAAGTAGCTCGGCCGGTGCCACTGGTCCGACAGCCCGACCACCGCCACGGTGCGGCAGTCCTTCAGGATGCGGCGCAGGGTGGGGATATCGTCGGCGGCAGCATTCATCCGCGCATACTAGCGGCATGGAACCGAGCACCAGCCATGTCTTCCACCGCCACCTGCGCCAGACCTACCCGGTCGCGGTCGCCGGCGACGGGCCCTACCTGATCGATCGCGACGGCCGCCGTTACCTCGACGGCAGCGGCGGCGCCGCGGTCTCCTGCCTGGGCCATGGCCATCCGGCCATCGTCGCCGCGGTGCGCGAGCAGGTCGCGAAGCTCGAATACGCCCACACCTCGTTCATGACCAGCGAGCCGGCCGAGGCGCTGGCCGACGACCTGGTGGCGCATGCGCCGGCCGGGCTGAGCCATGTCTATTTCGTCAGCGGCGGCAGCGAGGGCGTGGAGGCGGCGCTGAAGATGGCCGTGCAATACCACGCCGAGCGCGGCCGGCCGCAGAAGAACCGCATCGTCGCGCGCTGGCAGAGCTACCACGGCAATACGCTGGGCGCGCTGTCGGCCGGCGGCAACCGCTGGCGGCGCGCGCAGTTCTCGTCGCTGCTGCTGGACATCTCGCACATCGGCGAATGCTACGAATACCGCGGCCGCCGCGAGGGCGAAAGCGTGCAGGCCTACGGCCAGCGCGTGGCCGACGAGCTGGAAGCCGAGATCCAGCGCCTGGGTGCGGACAGCGTGGCCGCCTTCATCGCCGAGCCGGTGGTCGGCGCGACGATGGGCGCGGTGCCCGCGGTACCGGGCTACCTGAAGCGCATCCGCGAGATCTGCGACCGCCACGACGTGTTGCTGATCCTGGACGAGGTGATGTGCGGCATGGGCCGCACCGGCACGCTGCACGCCTGCGAGCAGGACGGCGTGGCGCCGGACCTCGAGATCGTCGCCAAGGGCCTGGGCGGCGGCTACCAGCCGATCGGCGCGGTGCTGGTGCACGGCCGCGTCGTCGACGCCATCCGCGCCGGCAGCGGTTTCTTCCAGCATGGCCACACCTACCTGGGCCACCCGGTGGCCTGCGCGGCGGCGCTGGCGGTGCAGCGCGAGATCCGCCCGCTGCTGCCGCAGGTGCGCGCGCAGGGCGAACGCCTGCAGGCGTTGCTGCAGCAGCGCCTGGGCAGCCATCCGAACGTCGGCGACCTGCGCGGGCGCGGGCTGTTCCGCGGCATCGAGCTGGTGGCCGACCGCGCCACCAAGGCCCCGCTGCCGCCGGCGCAGCAGACCCATGCCCGCATCAAGGCCGCGGCGATGGCGCGCGGCCTGCTCTGCTACCCTGCGGGCGGCACGCTGGACGGCGCACAGGGCGACCACGTATTGCTCGCCCCGCCGTTCACCGCCACGATGTCCCACCTGGAAGAGCTGGTCGACAAGCTCGGCGCCGCCATCGACGACGTGCTGCCGCGCGGCTGACCCCGCCAGGCGCCAGCTCTGCCCCCACCATCCCCGAAGGAGTTCAAGACGTGCGTACCACGCTCACCCTCGCCGCCCTGGCCACCGCGGCCGTCATGGCCACGCCCAGCGCCTTCGCGCAGCAGCGCTTCATCACCATCGGCACCGGCGGCGTCACCGGCGTCTATTACGCCGCCGGCGGCGCGATCTGCCGCCTGATGAACAAGGACCGCGCCAAGCACGGCATCCGCTGCTCGGTCGAGTCGACCGGCGGCTCGGTCTTCAACATCAACACCATCAAGGCCGGCGAGCTGGACTTCGGCGTCACGCAGTCCGACTGGCAGTACCACGCCGTCAACGGCAGCAAGGTCTTCGAGAAGGACGGCAAGCACGCCGACCTGCGCGCGGTGTTCTCGGTGCACCCGGAGCCCTTCACGGTGCTCACGCGCAAGGAAGCCAACATCGGCAAGTTCGAGGACCTCAAGGGCAAGCGCTTCAACGTCGGCAACCCGGGCTCGGGCACGCGCGCCTCGGCCGAGGAACTGCTCAATGCGATGGGCTGGAAGCTCTCGGACTTCTCGCTCGCCGCCGAGCTGAAGGCCGACGAACATGGCGCCGCGCTGTGCGACAACAAGATCGACGGCTTCTTCTACGGCGTCGGCCACCCCAGCGCCAACATCCAGGACCCGATCACGACCTGCGGCGCGAAGCTGGTGCCGCTCGCGGGCCCGGCGGTCGACAAGCTGGTCGCCGGCGCGCCCTTCTACGCCAAGGTCAACATCCCCGGCGGCCTGTATGCCGGCCACCCGAACCCCACGCCCACCTACGGCGTGCTGGCCACCTTCGTGACCAGCGCCAAGGTGCCGGACAACGTGGTCTACGAGCTGACCAAGGCGGTGTTCGAGAATTTCGACGAATTCAAGAAGCTGCACCCGGCCTTCGGCGCGCTGGACCCGAAGGACATGATCAAGAACGGCAACTCCGCGCCGCTGCACCCGGGCGCGGTGCGCTACTACAAGGAAAAGGGCTGGATGTGACCGGCCCGGCCGCGGCCACGGCACGCGCCGCGGCCTGATCGTTCCCCCACAGGCCCCGCATCCCGGGGCCTGTTGCGTTTGCAGACCGCCGGTAGACGAGGAGCGCCGCCCATGTTCGGCAAGAAGAAGAACGCCGCAGAGATCGACGCCAAGGCCCTGGCCGAGGAAAGCGACACCGGCGGCCGCAAGCCCGGCCCGCTGGTCGGCCAGCTGCTGCTGGTGGTCTGCCTGGCCTGGAGCCTGTTCCAGCTGTGGATCGCTTCGCCGCTGCCCTTCGCCTTGGGCTTCGGCGTCTTCAACGACACGCAGTCGCGCGCCGTGCACCTGGCCTTCGCGGTCTTCCTGGCCTACATGGCCTACCCGGCCTTCAGCCGCTCGCCGCGCGACCGCATCCCGGCCACCGACTGGGTGTTCGCGCTGGTCGGCGCCTTCTGCGCGTCCTACCTGTTCTTCTTCTACCGCGAGCTGGCCACGCGGCCGGGGCAACCCAACGACCAGGACCTCGTCGTCGCCGTCGTCGGCGTCGTGCTGCTGCTGGAGGCCACGCGGCGCGCGCTCGGCCTGCCGATGGTCATCGTGGCCGTCGTCTTCCTCGTCTATACGTTCGGCGGGCCCTACATGCCCGACCTGATCGCGCACAAGGGCGCCTCGCTCAGCCGCGTCGCGTCGCACCAGTGGCTGACGACCGAGGGCGTCTTCGGCGTCGCGCTCGGCGTGTCCAGCGGCTTCATCTTCCTGTTCGTGCTCTTCGGCAGCCTGCTCGACCGCGCCGGCGCCGGCAACTATTTCATCAAGAGCGCATTCGCGCTGCTGGGCCACATGCGCGGCGGGCCGGCCAAGGCGGCGGTCGTGTCGTCGGCGGCCACCGGCATCATCAGCGGCAGTTCGATCGCCAACGTGGTGACCACCGGCACCTTCACGATCCCGCTGATGAAGCGCGTGGGCTACCGCGGCGACCAGGCCGGCGCGGTGGAGGTCTCCAGCTCGGTCAACGGCCAGATCATGCCGCCGGTGATGGGCGCGGCCGCCTTCCTGATGGTCGAGTACGTGGGTATCCCGTACATCGAGGTCATGAAGCACGCCTTCCTGCCCGCGATCATCAGCTACATCGCGCTCTTCTACATCGTCCACCTCGAAGCGCTGAAGGCCGGGCTGCAGGGCCTGCCGCGGCGCGGCAATGCCACCGCCACGCAGCGGCTGCTGGCCTTCGCGATGAACGTCGCCGGGCTGCTGGTGCTGGCCGGCGCCGTCTACTACGGCATCGGCTGGATCAAGGCGGCGCTGCCGTCGGCCGCGATCTGGATCGTCGGCGTCGGTGTGGTCGCCGCCTACGTGACGCTGATGTGGATCGGCTCGCGCCAGCCGGCGCTGACGCTGGACGACCCGAATGCGCCGGTCTTCGAATTGCCCGAGACCAAACCGACGCTGCTGGCCGGGCTGCACTACCTGCTGTCGGTGGTGGTGCTGATCTGGTGCCTGATGGTCGAGCAGATGAGCCCGGCGCTGTCGGCCTTCTGGGCCACGATGTTCATGGTCTTCGTGATGCTGACGCAGCGCCCGCTGATGGCGCTGCTGCGCGGCGACGGCAGCCCGCTCGGCGCGGCGGCGATGACCGGCCTGCGCGACCTCGTCGCCGGCCTGGAAGCCGGCGCACGCAACATGATCGGCATCGGTGTCGCCACCGCCGCCGCCGGCATCATCGTCGGCACCGTCTCGCTAACCGGCATCGGCCTCGTGATGACCGAGGTGGTGGAACTGCTGTCCGGCGGCAACCTGATGCTGATGCTGGTGCTGGTGGCCGTCATCAGCCTGGTGCTGGGCATGGGGCTGCCGACCACCGCCAACTACATCGTGGTGTCCACGCTGATGGCGCCGGTGGTGGTCGAGCTGGGCGCGCAGAGCGGCCTGCTGGTGCCGCTGATCGCGGTGCACCTGTTCGTGTTCTACTTCGGGCTGATGGCCGACGTGACGCCGCCGGTGGGCCTGG
>ERZ761602.7651-NODE-7651-length-11317-cov-9.409785_pt1 | contig 11317 bp, 15 predicted proteins | sample MGYA00512165_ERZ761602 | MGnify/ENA primary metagenome ERZ761602 (study PRJEB28899, sample SAMN02445085) | bioreactor sludge metagenome | biome: EBPR sludge; isolation source: Thorneside wastewater treatment plant | place: Australia: Brisbane, Thorneside... | reverse complement strand
CCTCGGTCGGGTCGAAAACGTCGTACCCGAGCACGGTCGCGATGAACGGCATGATGAAGGCGTTCTTCGTTGCTTCCTCGGTCTGAATCGCAGCGCCCTGCTGGCGGATCTTCGATGCCAGGTTGTTCAGCTTTTCGATGAGTTCCATGCCGGCCTCTTATCTGTATTGGATCCAACGTATGCTATGGCGGATCACCCGTTTCGGGCAACAACTGCGCCTGCTCCGAGACCGGTCCACGATGGTAAATAAAAAAGCCCGCTCTTAGCGGGCTCTGTTCGGTCAGCTGCCGTTATGCAGCCTTCTTGGTCCTGGGTGGCGACTTCTTGGCTTCAGCCTGGCTTCGGGCTTCGTCCTCCGCGCGCTGGGCAACCAGGTCGCGGAGAATCCGCTTCTTCTCGCATTCGGCAAAGCGCTTCAGTGCTTGACGCATCAGCGGCTGGTAGCCGAGTCCGTTGAGGCTGGCAATCATTTTGAAGTCTTCGATCAGGGACCGCTCGAGCCTGATCGAGATGGGCTGTAAGCCCAAGGCCTCGTCAATCGAAAGTTCGGCGCTTTCGTCGGCCGCTTGTACAAAAGCTCCGTCGCGGCCCAGCGCGCCCTCATCCCATGCTTCTTCCGTGTCGAGGATGCGCGTATCGTCATTCATGAACTTGCTCCGTATTTTGTGTATATACCGACTTCTGTCGGATTTGGATCGTAAGCCGTCTTGATGTGGATCTCGCCAGTAGGCATCGGTACGAAGCACACTTTGAGGATGCGGCCGTAATCCGTTTCAGCAATGAACCAGCGCGTTGGTGGGTTGGTGAGGTTGTTGGCTCGCGTGTCGATCAGGAGCTTTCCCGATCGGTTGGCAAAGCACTGCAAGATCTCATCTTCGCCGACAGGAGGGGTTTTGCCGGCAAGTTTGCTGCGGATTTTCTGGGACAGGACCAGTTTCATGTGGAGGGCTCGTCTTTTCTGGTAAGTGTATATACACGCGCCAAAAAAAGCGAGCCCTGTAGCAGGGGGTGCCAAGGCAGGGCGTGCCGGGCTCTCAGGCGAGCAGGGGGGTTGCCCAGTCCTTGACGTCTGCGGCGAGCAGCTCGGGCGTGTGGTTGGTGGCGACGTTGAAGCCGGCGCAATCGAGCTTCCAGCGCTCTTCGTCCAGGAAGCGTTCGACGTCCCTGCGCTCCTTGGCGGTCAGGCCCGGTCGCTCGATGGGGTCGAAGATGAAGATGCCGCGGGCGTCCTTGTTGCGGCTGCCGCTGTAGGCCTGCACGTCGTGCGCCGCCCGAAGCAGGTTTCGCTCGATGGACGCCAGGCTCTTGTAGTCGGCTGAGATCACGCTGCCGACGGCACGCGCCGTGATGATGTCGACGTCGAAGGCGTGGTCGCCGCGGTCGCGAATGATCTCGCCCGCTTCCCGCACGATGCGGCTGTAGTCGAGGCCGGTGATGCGCTTCAGTTCGTTGTGGACGAGCTCGCGCAGTGAGGTGGTGTCCAGGTAAGGCCGCGTCGGCGGCGCTTCGACCTCGTCCTTGGCGGCGGGAACGAGTTGTGCGAAGAGCGTCGCGGCCAGCGCCTCGGCCGACTGGCCGCTGACGAACTGCGGGGCGGTGGCGGTAAGGTTGAGCACCGGGAGGGTTAGCGGCGCGTCGGGGTTCGCCTGGGCGAGCTGGCTGCGCGCCATGCTGATCAGCCACGTGAAGTCCGCGGCGATCGAGCGTGGGCGGAAAAAGCATTCCAGCCGCCCGGGCTCACTCATGAGCCGAGCAGCCTGCTGACCCTGGCCGCGCACGACCACGCCCACCACGAAGCGCTGCACGCCCGACAGCTCCGGCTGCCAGACGATCGCCGACCATGTGCCGGTAAACGGCTCCGGCGCGGGGCGGTAGGCGAGTTCTCGCAGGGCGGTCAGGTTCATAGCGTCACATTCACGGCCTTGCGCATCCAGGTCGGGTGGGCGCGCGCGTGAAGAAAGTCTAGAACATTTTGCGCCGCCGGCGGGGTCGAGAGTGTTTCAAGGAGGGGGCGCAGCCGCGGCGCAGACTCGGCGGCGATGCGTTCGTGGGCGTCACCGTATTCCACCATGCCAGACTCGATCTGGCGCAGGGCCTTGGACGTGAGCCGGCCTGCGCGTTTCAAGGCGTGCGCTTTGCGCCACAGGGAGGAATCGGCCGGCAGGTGGTCGATAGGGCCCGCCCGCCAGTCGCCGCGATCGGTGGCGGTCATGAACAGCATCTCATGGTCGATCACCGCCCAGCGCCCGCGCGGCATGCGCAGGAGGTTTCCCGGGTTGCGGTCGGCGTTGCACAGCCAGGTGTCGAAGGCGGCGATCTGCACCCCGCTGTGGGTGCGCAGCAGGGCGAGCAGGGCGAGCTCGGCGTCGCCGTTCGTCCAGGCGGCGTCCTTGAGGTGCGGGTGGAGAGAAGTGCACCATGCCGAAACGTCGCCGGTGCGGGGGGCGTCCTCCGGGTAATGCTCGCCTAGGGTGGCGCGCATGAACTCGGCCGTGGCGACCAGGATGGCGGCCTTGTCGGGGCAGGCCAGTTCGCCGTGTCGCGCCAGGGTGTGGCCGATGACTTCGTTACCGAGCTGCGGCCAGTACGCCTCGCAGGTGATGAGCTTGACGAAGGCCGGCTCGTGCGCGCCGTCGCCGAAGTCGAGGGTGGCGAAGTGGGCCGAAGGGTTCCACCCCGGGTGCTCGACACGGCCGTGGTAGCGCTTGTACGAGGCCTCGGTGATGATCCTGACCGTCATTTTCTGTTCAGCTCGTCCCGGATGGCGGCCCGCGCCATGTTGACCATGGCGCGCAGGCTGGGGGAAAGGCTTTCCGGAACCGGCTGGTCCGGATCGGCCAGGGCGAGGTCAACCAGGGTGCGGGTGGCGGGGTCCGCTGCCGCATAGCGCGCCTGCAGCTGATCGAGGGCGGCGAGCGCCCGCGGTGGATGTACTTGCTCACCTGTCCTGCGGCCAAGGTCTTCAGCGAAGAGGTCGGAGACTGAGTGCCCAAATGCCTTGGCGAAGGCTTCGAGTTGGTCAAGGCGCGGATTGAAGGTCGGGTCGGATTCGCGCGCCTTTCTGATCCATGCGCTGATTGTCGTCTGCCCGACTCCGGATGACTGACCGACTTCGTTTGCGCTCCTGCCGGTCTTCTCAAACAGCGCCAGGATATTGCGGGCAAGAATCTGCGATGCACTTTTCATGATGGCAAATTATTGCTAATACCGCTAGCGGATTGGTGCTTGCTGGCGTAGCAAATAGCTGCTAATGTGCTGGCACCATGAAGCCAATGCTCACCCAAGTCCTCGAAGACCTCGCCGCCTGCAAGGGGGGGTGGGCCGAAATCGCCCGCGAGTTGGAGCCCGACAACACCGTCTCCTTCTACTCGTGGCTGACCAAGCTCGCCCAAGGGACGATCCGCGAGCCCAGCGTCAATCGGGTGCAGCGGCTGTTCGATTACTTCCGCGCCCGTGCCGCCACGGTGCCTGCCGACGACATCAATTCCCCGATCGATCACCACGAGGCCGCGTGACGCGGCACAACCCACGAGGAGCAATCGCATGTCCAACACCGTCGTCATCCATGGTCCGCAAGGCTGCGGCAAGACCCGCAACGCGCAGGCGCTCGCCGCGCACTTCGGCTGCAGCCGAATCGTCGACGACTGGAACGGCCGGTCGAAGATCGAGGAGGGCAGCCTTGTGCTGACCAGCCACGACAGCTGGAAATCGAGCGCGCTGCCGGCGATCCACAGGGTGATTCCGTTTGCGCGTGCGATGAAGGAAGCGGGGGTGGCGAAATGACTGTCTGCCGCGTCTGCGAAAAGCCGCGCCAGCGCCCCGCCTACGGGGGCGCCGACTCCTTCTGCTTGTGCGGGTTCGATTCCTTGCCGGCGCGCTGCGCCGATTGCGGCCAAGTGCTCGAGCCGATGGCCTATGCGGTCGATCGTTCGCGCTGCAAGTGCCGTGCGGCCGATCCTAGCTCGACGGCCAGCGCGGTCACTTCGGCCGGCGTGGCCTCGGGCAGCAGCGCGCTGCAGATCGCCTGCGCGGTCCTGACCCTCTCGTATGTCAGCACGGCCGCGTCGGCCTCGGTGTGGCTGAGCTGCTGGCCGCTGGCCCTGGCGGAGTGGATTTGCTCCAGCCGGGCGTCGAAGGCGTCGGTGTAGTCCATGGTGCGCTCCTGTGGTGATGAACGTGTGGTGTGAGAACTCGCATTCTATCCGCATGGCAGCGCGCCTCCCGTTGGTGCTGTTGCGCCCATCGTGCGGCGGGGTCCGCCGGCTGGGCAGTGTTGATTTTGAAAGGTGAACCCTGATGGCTGCACATGCCGAGCGACTCAAGACCAACCACGCGCCGTTCATGCGCACGCTGCACGGCGAGATCCGGCGCCACCCGGGCGGGTATGTGGAGATCGCCCGCGAGCTCGGGCGCCCGGCGCAGACGCTGATCAACATGTTCTCGCCGGTCGAGACCGATACCGCGCCGCCGGCCGATCTGCTGCTGGATGTGATCGCGATCGTGGGGGCGCGCGGGGCGCTGGGCCTGCTGGCGAGCGAGATCGGCTGCGGGCTGCAGGATGCCCGCCCGATCGAGCTGGGCGATGACGTGGAGGCGTGGCGGCGGGTCGTGGTCGAAATGGGCGAGGCGCTGGCAACCGGGGCGCAGGCGCTGGCCGATGGCCATTTCGATGCCGCCGAGCGCATCTGCATGGCGAAGGAGCTCGATGATGTGATCCGCACCGCGCAGGCCTTGCGTCAGCAGATGCTGCGCTGATCAGGGGGCGAGATGACAGGGAGCATCGATTTTCGTGGCTTGGCCGCGGCCGCGCTGCAACGCGCCGATTCGTTGGTGCCGCTGTGGCTGCCCGACGGGGAGAAGGCGGGGCACGAGTGGAAGGCGCTGAACCCGACACGCGCCGACACCCAGAAGGGTTCGTTCTCGATCAACCTGGCGACCGGCGCATGGGGCGACTTTGCCACGGGCGACGCGGGCGGCGACCTGGTGTCGCTGTGCGCCTACGTGTTTCACGATGGCGACCAGGTGGCCGCGGCGCGCGAGCTGGCCGAACAGCTGGGGATGCCCGATGCGGTGCCGCCGGTCAAGGGCAGAAAGAAGCCCGCGGCCGCGCGCCGCGCGCCAGCGCTGCCGGCCGATGCGCCGCCGCCCAAGCCCAAGGTGCCTCCGGCGGCCTGGGTGCCGGTGGTGCCGGTGCCCGACGATGCGCCGGCCGCGCCGGCTGCGCACGAGTTTCGCGGTCTCCCGGCCAAGCGCTGGAGCTACCTCGATGCGGCCGGCAAGCTGCTGGGGCAGGTGTGCCGCTTCGTCACGTCGGATGGCGGCAAGGACGTGATCCCGCTGACCTATTGCCGCCATCCGGTGACGGGCACGCAGGCGTGGCGCTGGCAGCAGTGGTCCGAGCCGCGGCCGCTGTACGGGCTCGATCGCCTGGCCGCGCGCCCGGATGCGCCGGTGCTGGTGGTGGAGGGCGAGAAGTGCGCGGACGCGCCGCTGGCCCTGCTTCCCGAGCTCGTGCCGGTGTCGTGGTCCGGCGGCGGCAAGGCGGTGTTCAAGGCGGACTGGTCGCCGCTGTCCGGGCGCACCGTGATCATCTGGCCCGATTGCGACGCGCAGCGCGAGAAGCTGAGCAAGGTCGAGAAGGCGGCCGGCGTAGACCCGGACTCGAAGCCGCTGTTGCCCGAACCCAAGCAGCCCGGCGTGAAGGCGGCCGAGGAGATCGCCTCGATCCTGCTTGCGCTGGATCCGCCCGCGCGCGTTCGGGTGGTGGTGATCCCGCCGCCGGGCGACAAGCCGGGTGGCTGGGACATCGCGGATGCGATCGAGGAGGGTGCGTCGGCGGACGATCTCAAGGCGATGCTGCGCCGTCGCCGCCATGCGCAGGCGGAGCTCGATGCCGTCGCCCGTGCCGGCGCGGAAACGCCTGGCGCCGACGAAAACGCTGGCGCGGCAGACCCTGCAACCCCGCAGCGAGCAAAGTGGTCGGCGGGCATGATCCAGGGCAAGCACGGCTGGGAAGAGTGCCGCGAGAACGTGTTCATGCTGCTGACCCAGCATCCCGAGTGGATGGGGGTGGTGGCATGGGACGACTTTGCGCGCCGGGTGGTCAAGCGGCGGCGAACGCCCACCGGGGGCGAGCCGGGCGAGTGGTCGCCCGAGGATGACTCGGAGCTGGGGCTGTGGATGGCCCAGCGGTACGGGTTCTTGGTCAAGAGCGAGGCGGCGCTGACCGGCGGCGTGCAGATGGCGGCGAACCGAAACAAGTTTCACCCCGTGCGCGAGTGGCTCGAGGCCCTGCCGCCGCACGACGGCGAGCGGCGCAGCACGGTGTGGCTGCAGCGTTGCATGGGCGCGAAGGCGGGCTCCCGAGAGTACCTGGAGATCATCGGCCGGCTGTTCCTGGTCGGCATGGTGGCGCGGGTGATGCGCCCGGGCTGCAAGTGGGACTACATGCCGGTGTTCGAGGGGCCGCAAGGCAAGGGCAAGTCGACCGCGCTGCGGGTTCTGGGCGGTGAGTGGTTTGCCGATACGCCGCTGCCCCTCGGCGACAAGGACGCGTACATGCAGCTCGACGGCGTGTGGCTGTACGAGATCGGCGAGATGGACTCGTTCAACCGCAGCGAGACCACGGTGGTCAAGGCGTTCGTGACGACGCAGTCGGACCGCTACCGCGAGCCCTACGCCCGCCGCATCATCACGCGCCTGCGCCAGGTGGGCTTTGCGGGCACGACGAACCAGGGCGAATACTTCAAGGACACGACGGGCAACCGGCGCTTCTGGCCGGTTCATTGCCACGGCACGATCGACCTCGAGCTCTTGGCGCAGTGGCGCGAACAGCTCTTCGCCGAGGCCTTGGCGCTGTACAACGCCGGCGCGATCTGGCGCCCGACCCGCGAGGAAGAGGCGACGTACATCCGCCCCGAGCAGGAGGCCCGCGAGATCGTCGATCCGTGGATGCCGAAGCTCGAGATGGAGCTCTACGGCATCGAGGGCAAGCTGCACCTCGTGAATGAGGTGACGGGGTATGACCTGCTGACGCAGGCGATCGGGATGGACACCGAGCGGATCGACAACAACCGCGGCGCCGCCACCCGCATCGGCAACCTGATGCAGCGCATGGGCTGGATCAAGCGGCGCCGCTCGACCGGCCTGCGCGAGTGGGTGTATTGCCGCCCGCCCAAGGACGCCGACGAACGCGCGACCTATGTCGCCGCGGCACCCGTTGCACCCGCTTCGGCGACCCCGCCGACGGTGATGCCGATCGCCGGCATCGATGACTTCGACGTGGGGTTCTGACGTGGCCTCCATGCGTTCGACCGCTGCAACCACCCAGGGATCGGTGTGCGCTCCGCGCCCCGGAAAAGGGTGGTGCATCGGCGCGCATGGACGGTCCGTCCAACCCCTCCGCGCAAGGTTGGACGGCCTAGGTTGGACGGCGCAAACCCGCGCCATTGCTGGGTTCGTCCAACCGTCCAACCTCGTCCGACCTTGCCGCGCGCGCCCGTGCGCGTGCGCGTGCATACGCGTGCACGAGTGCCTGTTTCACCGATTTTCCCTGGCAGCTTTTGCCAAATCCCCTAGACGAGGTTGGACGGTTGGACGGATGCAGTGGCAGCAAGGGTTTCAGCCGTCCAACCTAGGCCGTCCAACCTTGCGAAAAGAGGTTGGACGATGAACGAACAAGAACGCATCCTCGATGCGATGCGCGCCGACATGCGCCGCTTGGGCCCGGCGCTTCTCGCCGAAGGCTGGAGCAAGGCGGAGGTGGATGAAGTGTCGGCGCTGGTGCGGCAGCACGTGGGGGCGCAAGACCTGGCCGCCCTCGAGGCGACGGCGCAATGGATGCGCGAGCGCGTCGCCGCCCTGCCGCCGATCGAGACCACGCCCGTCGGGCAACGAATGCAACGAATGCAACGAACCCCCACTCGGAGAACACGATGATCACGATGTCGGACTACGCCTCATACCTGCTCTGCGCATGGGGCGCATGGGCGCGCCGACAGGCGTCCGGCGCCCTGGGCTACCCGCGGGTGAGCCCCATGTTTCGGGATGCGCCGGTGGCCAAGGGCTATGCGTCGAAGCCGCCCCTCGGCCTGGACGTCACCGATGTGCAGGCGACCGACGCGGCAGTGCAGCGGCTGAGTGCCGGCGATCGCCGCTTGTGCGTCGAGGTCTATCAGCATGGCGGCACGACCGTCGAGATTGCCGCGCGCCTGGGCGTGCATCGACAGCGTGTCCCCGAGCGCCTGCGGCGCATTCACCACGAGCTGCTCGGGCACCTCAACGATATCGCAGCAGGGGTTGACACGAGCCGGTCACTTTCTGCATGATTCTGGCAACCTTGTATCGGTCCGTCAAAAGCTCGCCCTCCCCGGCGGGCTTTTTTGTTTTCCAGACCTCCATAGGAGGTGATCCATGCCCGCTGCAGCGCCTCGCCCTTGTCGGCATCCGGGCTGCAGCGCCCTGGTGCGCGGGAGCGCCTACTGCGCAACGCACCAGCGGGCGGCTGCGGGATCGTTCGCCGATCGGGCGCGCGGTACCCGGCAGCAGCGCGGCTACGGATCTGGTTGGGATGCCCGCCGAAAGCGCATCCTCGAGCGCGACTGCGGCCTGTGCCAGCAGTGCCTGCGCGAAGGAAGGCTGACGGCCGTCGGCGACAAGCCTTACTCGGCGTGGTGTGACCACATCGTGCCGAAGGCGGAAGGCGGTTCGGACGCCGACGAGAACCTCCAGACGCTCTGCCGGGCGTGCCACCAGGCGAAGACCGACCGCGAAAAGGCTCGCGGTGCTGCCCGATCCCGGCCGATCCGAGACTGAGGGGGGGGTGGTCGAAAGTCCAGCCCCCCAACCGGCAGGACCGAGCGGTCCGGTTGATTTTTGTGTGCGCAGGTTTTGGGGGGTGGGGTACCCCCTCCAAGGAGTAGGTCATGACAGGAACTCGCGGTCCGCTACCGAAGCCCGCGGCGCTGAAGATGCTCGAAGGCAATCCTGGCAAGCGCACGCTCGACCTGGCTGCGGGCATCAACCCACGGATCGAGATTCCGTCGCCGCCGAAGCACCTCAGCCCGGAGGCCCGCAAAGAGTGGAAGCGGATCACGCCGCTGCTCGAAGAACTGGGCCTGATCAGCGGCCTCGACCGGACGGCACTCGCGCTGTATTGCCAGGCTGCCGGCCGGCTCGCCGAGTTGGAGACTGCGTTCAACGGGAAGGTGGATCTGCTGATGTCCGAGCGAGGTCTCGATTACCCGTCTGCCGTGTATGAGGCGAGCCACGCAGTGACGCCGAGCGGCTACGCGCAACAGAGCGTGATCGTGCAGTTGATCCGATCGCATCGCGAGCAGGTGAACCGCTATCTGATGCACTTCGGGCTGAGCCCTGCGGCGCGGGGCAGGGTGCAGGCGTCCAACTACGTGCAGCCGACGTTGCCGGGGATCGAGCCCAAGCCCGACACCCGACAAAGCGGCTTCGCGCGCTTCTCGGTGGTCGCGTGAGTCGGCACGTCGACGCCGCGCTCGCATATGCACGAGCGGTGGTCTGTGGCGAGATCCCGGCGTGCAAGTACACGCGCCAGGCGTGCGAGCGACAGCTGTCCGACCTTGAGCGCCCGATCTCCGAATCGTGGCCGTGGATCTTCGACGAAGACCGCGCCGACCGGCCGTGCGCGTTCGTCGAACTGCTGCCGCACATCAAGGGCAAGTGGGCGCGCGAGGGGCGCTTGATCGAGCTCGAGCCGTGGCAATGCTTCGTCATCACCACCGTATTCGGATGGGTCCATCACAGAACGGGCCTCCGCCGTTTTCGCGAGGGGTACGTCGAAGTGCCCCGTAAGAACGCCAAGTCCACCTTGTCGAGCGGCCTGGCCCTCTACATGCTGGCCGCCGACGGCGAGCACGGCGCCGAGGTGTATTCCGCCGCCACCACGCGTGACCAAGCGCGAATCGTGTTCGACGACGCGCGATCGATGGCCGAGCGCACGCCCGAACTGCGGACGTACCTGGGCGTCGCGATCATGCAGCACAGCCTGACGGTTGCGCACATGGCGAGCAAGTTCACGCCGCTGGCGGCGGAAGGCTCCACCCTCGATGGCCTGAACGTGCATTTCGCGGTGATCGACGAGTTGCACGCACACAAGACGCGCGCTGTGTATGACGTGATCGACACCGCCCGCGGTGCTCGTGAGCAATCGCTGCTGTGGAACATCACCACCGCCGGCACCGATCGCTCGGGCATCTGCTATGAGCGCCGCACGCACGTCGTCAAAGTGCTCGATGGCGTGATCGACGACCCCTCGCTGTTCGGCGTGATCTACACGGTTGATGAAGCAGACGATCCGCACGCCGAAACCAGCTGGGCCAAGGCAAACCCGAACTGGGGAAAGTCCGTCCTGCGCGAAGACATGGAGGCCGCCTCGAGGAAGGCAGAATCCATGCCCAGCGCGCTCAACAACTTCCTCACCAAGCGCCTCAACGTCTGGGTCAACGGCGACTCGGCCTGGATGGACATGCGGGCCTGGGACCGCTGCGCCGACAACACGCTGCAGCTCAGTGATTTCGAGGGCGAGCGCTGCTGGATCGGACTCGACCTGGCGCAGAAGCGGGACTTCGCCGCCGCCTGCCTCGTCTTCGAGCGCGACAACCGGTGGCACGTGTTCACACGTCTGTACCTGAACGAGCTCGCCGTGCAAGAAAGCGGCAATGCCCACCTCAGCGGATGGGCGCGGCAGGGCTACGTGCAGGTCACGGACGGCGACATCACCGATTTCGACGTCGTCGCTGACGACCTGCGCAGCGCCTGCGCCCGCTTCGACGTACAAGAAATCGACTTTGACCCGGCGCTCTCCATGTACTTTGCCGGCAAGCTCATCGAAGAGGGCCTCCCCCTCGTCGAGATTACCCAGCGCGCGCTGTTCTTCACCCCGCCACTGATCCAAGTCGAGAACCTGGTGCACGAAGGCAAGCTGCGCCACGAAGGCAACCCCGTAATGACCTGGATGGTCAGCAACCTGGTCGTCAAGGTCTCGAAGTTCAACGAGTTGCGCGCGCCCACGAAAGAGCGCCCCGAAAACAAGATCGACGGCCCCATCGCCATGCTGATGGCGCTTGGCCGCGCACTGGCGCTGACCGAGCAGTCCGAAGAGCCTGGAATCCTCCTGCTATGACCACCGCACTCCGACTCCGCGCCGAAATGCTCCTCGAGCACGATCGGCGCGTGCGCCCGTCGCCGCAGGCCTCCAGTGACCAGCTCCCATCCAGCAGCGGCGCCCGAGGCAGCACGCTCTACAGCTGGCTCACCGAGGGCATGTCCGGCGCGGTCAGCGAAG
>ERZ761602.7650-NODE-7650-length-11318-cov-3.904377_pt1 | contig 11318 bp, 9 predicted proteins | sample MGYA00512165_ERZ761602 | MGnify/ENA primary metagenome ERZ761602 (study PRJEB28899, sample SAMN02445085) | bioreactor sludge metagenome | biome: EBPR sludge; isolation source: Thorneside wastewater treatment plant | place: Australia: Brisbane, Thorneside... | reverse complement strand
AAGCGACCATGTCCGCCGAAGGCATCGCGCAGATCGCGGTGGTGATGGGAAGCTGCACGGCGGGCGGTGCCTACGTGCCCGCCATGTCCGACGAGAGCATCATCGTGCGCAATCAGGGCACGATCTTCCTTGGCGGCCCGCCGCTGGTGAAGGCGGCGACCGGTGAGGAAGTGACGGCGGAGGACCTTGGCGGCGGCGATGTGCACGCGCGAATCTCCGGCGTGGTCGACCATCTGGCCAATGACGACGCGCACGCGCTTTCGATCGCGCGGGGCATCGTCGCCACGCTGCCCGCGCCGCGCGCGCCGGAAATCGCCGTGCAGGCGCCAAAGCCGCCGCGCCACGATCCTTCGCAGATCTACGGCCTGATCCCCGCCGACACGCGGCATCCGGTGGACGTGCGCGAGATCATCGCGCGCATCGTCGACGACAGCGCGCTCGACGAGTTCAAGGCGCTGTACGGCGAAACGCTCGTCACCGGCTTCGCGCATATCGAGGGCTACCCTGTCGGCATTGTCGCCAACAACGGCATCCTGTTTTCGGAGAGCGCGCAGAAAGGCGCGCACTTCATCGAGCTGTGCTGCCAGCGCAAGGTGCCGCTCCTGTTCCTGCAGAACATCTCCGGCTTCATGGTCGGCAGGCGCTACGAGAACGAAGGCATCGCCCGCCACGGTGCGAAGATGGTGACGGCGGTCGCCTGCGCCGCCGTGCCGAAGTTCACCGTGGTGATCGGCGGCAGCTTCGGCGCGGGCAATTACGGCATGTGCGGCCGCGCCTACTCGCCCCGCTTCCTGTGGATGTGGCCGAACGCGCGCATCTCCGTGATGGGCGGCGAGCAGGCAGCGTCGGTGCTCGCAACCGTGAAACGCGGCGGCTTCAAGACCAAGGCCGAGGAAGACGCGTTCAAGGCGCCGATCCGCGAGCAGTACGAGAAGCAGGGCCATCCGTACTATGCGAGTGCCCGCCTGTGGGACGACGGCATCATCGACCCCGCCGACACGCGCACGGTCGTGGCGCTCGGCCTCGCCGCCTCGCTGAACGCGCCCGTCCCCGAGACGCGCTTCGGCACGTTCCGGATGTGAGGCGGCGATGAACGACAATACGGAAGTCGAAGTCCCCGCGTCGGACACGCTCAGTTTCACGCTCGACGAGAACAACGTTGCGCGTGTCACGCTCAATCGCCCCGAACGGCATAACGCCTTCAACGCCGAGCTTATCGCGGCGCTGAAAGGCACGTTCGATGCCATCGCGCAGATGGCAGGCGTTCGCGCCGTGGTGCTTTCGGGCGAAGGCAAGAGCTTCTCGGCGGGCGCGGACCTTGAATATATGCGCGCCGCCGGAGGCTGGAGCGAGGCGGAGAACATTGCCGACGGGCAGCGGCTTTCGGACATGCTCGCGAGTATCGCCGCCTGCCCCGTGCCGGTGATCGCCATCGCCAAGGGCAATATCTTCGGCGGCGGTGTCGGGCTCGTCTCGTGCGCGGACATGGTGGTGGGCATCGACGGCGTGAAGTTCCGGCTTTCCGAAGTGCGCCTCGGCCTCACCCCCGCGACCATCTCGCCGTTCGTGATCGCCGCCATCGGGGCGCGGCAGGCCAAGCGCTGGTTCACCACCGCCGAGATGTTCGGGCTTTCCGAAGCGCGCGAGATGGGGCTGGTGCATGTCGGCGTCACCGATCTTTATGCTGCCGATGCGCAGGTGGATGCGTGGGTGGACGCCATCCTAGAAGCCGCGCCGGGCGCGGTGATCGATGCCAAAGCGCTTGTCACCGACTTCGCGGGGCGCGAGATCACGCCTGAGCTTCGCAGCGACAGCGCCCGTCGCATCGCCGCGCGGCGCGCGACCGAGGAAGCCGCCGAGGGCCTTACCGCCTTTCTTGAGAAACGCCGCCCATATTGGATGAAGACCGATGCGTAAGCTGCTGATTGCCAACCGGGGCGAGATCGCCCGCCGCATCATCCGCACCGCGCACCGGATGGGCATCGAAACCGTAGCCGTCTATTCGGAAGCCGATGCGGACGCGCCGCACGTGCACGAGGCGGGGCAAGCCGTGCTGATCGGCCCGGCACCGGCATCCGAGTCCTACCTGCTCGTTGATCGCATCCTCGATGCCGCCGCGCGCACCAACGCCGATGCGGTGCATCCCGGCTACGGCTTCCTTTCCGAGAATGCGAAGTTCGCGCTCGCCGTGCGCGACGCGGGGCTGACGTTCGTCGGCCCGCCGGTGAAAGCCATCGATGCGATGGGCCTGAAAGATACCGCCAAGAAGCTGATGAAGACCGCCGGAGTTCCGGTGACGCCCGGCTACCAGGGCGACGACCAGAGCCTCGCGCGACTGGAAGCCGCATCGAAGGCGGTCGGCTACCCGCTGCTGATCAAGGCGGTCGCGGGCGGCGGCGGCAAGGGGATGCGGCGCGTGGACGACGCGTCCGAGTTCGCGGACGCGCTCATCGCGGCGAAGCGCGAAGGCGAGAAGTCGTTCGGCAACGACGGCGTGATGATCGAGAAGCTGATCCTGCGCCCCCGCCACGTCGAGGTGCAGGTGTTCGCGGACCGTCACGGCAATGCCGTCCACCTGTTCGAACGCGACTGCTCGCTGCAGCGGCGGCACCAGAAGGTGATCGAGGAAGCCCCCGCCCCCGGCCTTTCCGCCTCGCTGCGCAAGGCGCTCGGTGCCGCAGCCGTGAAGGCAGCCACCGCGATCGGCTATGAGGGTGCGGGGACGATCGAGTTCATCCTCGATTGCGACGATGTCGATACCACCGGCGATCCGAAGTTCTACTTCATGGAGATGAACACCCGGCTGCAGGTGGAGCATCCGGTGACCGAGTTCATCACCGGCACCGATCTTGTCGAGTGGCAGATCCGGGTTGCGCGCGGCGAGAAATTGCCGCTGACGCAAGATGAGCTCCGCATCGAGGGCCACGCGGTCGAGGCCCGGCTTTATGCCGAAGACCCCGAGAGCGGCTTCCTGCCCTCCACGGGACGGCTGCGGCAGCTCGTTTACCCCGAAGGCCGCCCCGGCGTGCGCATCGACAGCGGCGTCGTGGAAGGCGGCGAGATCAGCATCCACTACGACCCGATGATCGCCAAGGTGATCGCGCACGGGGCCGACCGCCAGAGCGCCATCGACCGGCTGGTCGGCGCGCTCGACGCCACGATCGTGGAGGGTGTGCGGACGAACCGCGCGTTCCTCGCGCGGCTCGTCGATCATCCGTCGTTTCGCGACGGCGACGTGGACACGGGCTTCATCGCGCGCCACGCCGAGAGCCTGAAACCGCCGACGGATATTCCCGACCGTGTGCTGGCGCTCGCCGCGCTCACGCGCGTCGGCAGCTACAATCCGCCCACCGCGCAAACGATGTTCGAGCGCGCGGGCGCATGGCGCATGAACCTGCCGAGCCGCCGCCATGTCGATCTGTTCCCCGAAGGCGGCGAGAAGCGGGCGCTGAGCCTGACACCCGAAGGCGCGGCATACCGCATCGCCGGTCTCGATGAACCTGTCACCGGCGCGCTGCTGTGGACGGGACCGCAGAGCGTGGAAGCCGACCTTGGCGGCGAGCTCGTGCGCGCGACCATCGTGGAGCGCGACGGCAGCTTCGAACTCCGGATCGGCGGCCGCGTGTTCGTCATCGGAACCTCGGCGCCGGATACCGAAGCGGCAGAAGGCGGCAGCGGACGCATCACCGCGCCGATGCCGGGCCGCGTGCTCGCGGTGTTCGTGAAGCCGGGCGACAAGGTCAAGGCCGGTGCACGCCTGCTCGTGCTGGAAGCGATGAAAATGGAAAACCGCATGACCGCGCCGGTTTCGGGCACGGTCGCGAAGGTCGGCGTGGCAGAGGGCGACCAGGTCGCCGAAGGCACGCTGCTGGTTGAAATCGAAAGCGAGGACCAATGAGCCTGTCCGTACTCAACTTCGCCCACGGCGAAACCATCGATATGCTGCGCGAAACCGTGCGCGCATTCGCGCAGGACAAGATCGCCCCGCGCGCCGCGCAGATCGACGCGGAAAACAAGTTCCCCCGCGACCTTTGGCCGGAGCTTGGCGCTCTCGGACTCCACGGCATCACCGTGTCGGAGGAGGACGGCGGCGCTGGGCTCGGCTACCTCGCACACGTCGTGGCGATGGAAGAGATCAGCCGGGCCTCGGCCTCCGTGGGCCTCAGCTATGGCGCGCATTCCAATCTCTGCATTAACCAGTTGAAGCGTTGGGGCACGGCGGAACAGAAGGCGAAATACCTGCCGAAGCTGATTTCCGGCGAGCATGTGGGCAGCCTTGCCATGTCCGAGCCTGGCTCGGGCTCCGACGTCGTCTCGATGCGCCTCAAGGCCGAGCGCAGGAATGACTGCTATGTGCTCAACGGCAACAAGATGTGGATCACCAACGGGCCGGAGGCGGACACGCTGATCGTCTACGCCAAGACCGACCCCGAAGCCGGGCCGCGCGGCATCACCGCCTTCCTTATCGAGCGCGGCTTCAAGGGTTTTTCGACCGCGCAGAAGCTCGACAAGCTCGGGATGCGCGGTTCAGACACGTGCGAACTGGTGTTCGAGGATTGCGAGGTGCCTTACGAAAACATCGTCGGTGAAGAGGGCAAGGGCGTGAACGTGCTCATGTCCGGGCTCGATTACGAGCGCGTCGTGCTTTCGGGCGGTCCGCTCGGCATCATGGCGGCGGCGCTCGATGTCGTCGTGCCCTATGTCCACGAACGCAAACAGTTCGGAAAGGCCATCGGAACCTTCCAGCTGATGCAGGGCAAGATCGCGGATATGTACGTCACCTTCTCCACGGCGCGTTCATACGTTTATGCGGTCGCGCAGGCGTGCGACCGGGGCGAGACGACGCGCAAGGACGCGGCGGGCTGCATCCTCTATTCCGCCGAGAAGGCGACATGGATGGCGCTTGAGGCGATTCAGACGCTTGGCGGCAACGGCTACATCAACGAGTATCCGACCGGACGCCTGCTGCGCGACGCCAAGCTCTACGAGATCGGCGCGGGCACGAGCGAAATCCGTCGCTACCTCATCGGCCGCGAGCTGTTCGAGGAAACCGCCTGACCTGAAAGGACCGCCCATGCACCGACTGCTGCCGTTTCTCCTGACGATGATCGCGGCACCGGCGCTGGCGGCGACGCCCGAGGAACGGTTGGCGGCGGCGGGGCACAGCCTTCCCGCCGCGCCGAAGCCGGCGGCGACCTATGTGACATCGGTGGAGACCGGGAATCTGCTGTTCCTCTCCGGCCATATCGACTGCATCGGCGGCGGCAAGCGCGGCAAGGTGGGTGCCGACGTCACGCTTGATGAGGGCAAAGCCGAAGCGCAGCGCGTCGGTCTCTGTATGCTGGCGACGATCAAGGACGCGCTCGGCGGCGACCTCTCGCGTGTGAAGCGCTTCGTGCGCATCCTCGGGATGGTCAACAGCGCGCCGGACTTCGTGCAGCAACCGCAGGTCATTAACGGCTTTTCGGAATTGATGAAGACCGCGTTCGGCGACAACGGCCTTGGCGCGCGTTCGGCCGTCGGCGTTGCCTCGCTCCCCGCGGGCTATGCGGTCGAGATCGAAGCGACGATCGAAATCGCGCGCTGATGCGCATCCTCGGTGCCGTGCTCGCAGGCGGGGAAAGCCGACGCTTCGGCAGCGACAAGGCCGAGGCACTGCTGGATGGCAAACGCCTGATCGACCACGCCGCCGCCAGCATCGCGCCCTTCTGCGAAACCGTGGTGATCGTGGGGCGTACCGGCGGCGTACCGGATCGCCCTGCCCCCGGCCTCGGCCCGCTCGGAGGCCTGTGCGGCGCGCTCACCTATGGAGCGGAAGAGGGTTTTGAAGCCGTGCTGACGACGGCGTGCGATGTGCCGGACCTGCCCGAGACTTTACTGTCGGCGCTCGCGGCATCGCCGCCCGCCGTGGCGGCTAGCCTGCCTGTCGTCGGCGTGTGGCCCACATCGTTCGCGGGCCCGCTCGCGGATTATCTCGAAAGCGGATCGCCGCGCGCCATGCGGGCGTGGTGCGAGACGGCAGGCGCAACGATGGTGGCGTGGCCGGAGCCGATCCGGAACATCAACCGGCCAGAAGACCTACGCTGAGGGCGGGTCCGCGATCATTGCGGTGAAGCTGCATTCCGCCGCGACCTTGCCGCCGACGATGCTGGCCACGCCGTTGAACTTGCAGACCCGCGAGCGGCGCTGCACGAACTCGACGTCGAGGTTCAGCAGAACGCCCGGCTCGACCGGCTGGCGGAACTTGGCGTTCTCGATCGCCATGAACAGCACAAGCTTGCCGAGCGCCTCGTCGCCGAGCGACTTCATCGCCAGAACACCCGCGGTCTGCGCGAGCGCCTCGACGATCAGCACGCCGGGCATGATCGGGCGCTGTGGGAAGTGGCCCTGGAAGAACGGCTCATTGATCGTCACCGCCTTGATGCCGCGCGCGCGCTCGTTCGGCACGAAATCGACCACGCGGTCGACAAGCAGCATGGGATAGCGGTGTGGGAGCAGTGCCATCACTGCTCCCACCTCGATCGCGTCGAAGCTTTCCGACAAGGTTATGCCGTTACTTCTGCGCCGGAGCGGCCGGCGGGTTCACGTTTACGCGCGGCAGCGCCGAGTTGAGGCGCGTCATCACCTCGTTCGTCACGTCGAGCGACTGCGCGGTGGCGAGCGTCACGTCGCGGTCGAGTGCGAGGCTGGCGCCCTTCTCGCGCATCACGGCGGTGATGATCGGGTTCACGGCTTCGAGGATCTGCTGGCGCACGTACTGCACGGAGCGGGCATAATCCTGCTCCTTGCCGCGCACTTCGTTCTCGGCGGTCACCTGGCGCTGCTGAAGCTCCTTGGCCTTCGCCTGGAACGCTTCCTTCGCCATCGACGGCTGTGCCTTCTGCAGGCTCTCGTACTCGCCGCGGAACTGGTCGCCGAGCGTCTTGGCGCGCGCCTGGACGCTCTCGAACTTCGCCTTCAGCTGCGGTTCGGCGCTCTTCGAGGCAGCCGACTCAGCCGCGATGCGGCCCATGTCGACGACGACGATCGGCGGTGCCGCCTGTGCCAGCGCAACGGTCGGAAGCGCCGAGAACGCGAGAGCGCCGGCAATGATGGCGCGGGTAAGCATTTTCATCAGAATTGGGTCCCTACGTTGAATTGGAACAATTTGGTATCATCGCCGTCCTGTTTGACGAGCGCTTTGGCAACGTCAATACGGAACGGGCCGAACGGAGAGTTCCAGTTGACGCCGAAGCCGACGGCGACACGCGGCTTCCAAGTATCGCCCAGATAGAACTCCTTGAAGCCGGCTTGATATGTCGGATCGCCGTTGGCGTCGACGCCGGTCTGAATTTGCCGGATATCCTGCAGGTCTGTGGACGGATTGAAATTCGTGTTCCACAGCGCGCCGACATCGACGAATATCGACGGCCGCAGGCCCATCTCGGCGGCGCCTGCGCTCAGCGGAATCTGCACCTCGCCGCGCACCTGATAATAGGTCTCGCCACCGATCGAGTCGTCCTGCGCCCCACTGTTGTCGGTCAGCAGCGTGTAGTCCGCTGGGTCCGAAGCACTCGTGCTGTCATAGTAGCGACGGATTACGCGCGGGCCGATGCCGCGGATGTCGAAGCCGCGCATACGCGGTTCGCCGAGGAAGAAGCGGTCCGTCAGGCGGATGTTGTCGCCGCCCCAGCCGAAGATGTAGCCCGCTTCAAGCCCGAGGTTCAGGATGAAGTTGCTGCCGAACAGGCGCCAGTATTTGTCTGCATTGAGGCGCGAGCGCACGTACTGCACGCTGCCGCCGACGCCGGCGATGTCCTGGCTGATCATGAAGCGATGGCCCGCGCTCGGGCGGATGGCATTGTTGCGCGTATCGTAGGCGATCGAATAGCCGAGCGAGGAGGTCGTGCGCTTGCCGACCGCATCGCAGAGGAAGCGGCCCGCCAGCAGCGGATTGCAGACACCGTTCGTGTAGAAGGTGCCCTCATCGAGCGACACGTCGTCGTAGCTGAGGCCGTAGCGGAACGAGGCCGACCAGAATTCGGTGATCGGGAAGCCCGTGCGGATCTGGAAGCCGGTCGTCGACTGCTCGTAGGTGGTGTCGCGGTCGCCGTTGCCGAGGAAACGGAAGCTGTTGTAGTCGCGGCGGAAGATATCGCCGCCGAGCGCGAGGTTGCGGCCGAACAGGTATGGCTCGGTGAAGCCGATTTCCGCCGACTGCGAGTACTTCGACCAGTTGACCGAGGCGCGCAGTTCCTGGCCCATGCCGCGGAAGTTGCGCTGCCGGATCGACAGGTTGACGAGGAAGTTCTCAAGGCTCGAATAGCCCGCCGAGACCTGAAGCTCGCCGGTCGCCTGCTCCTCGAGGTTGGCTTCGAGGATCACCTTGTCCGGCCCCGAGCCCTGCTTCTGCTGGATTTCGAGGTTTTCCTGGAAGTAGCCGAGGCTCTGGATGCGGTCGCGCGAGCGCTTGACGCGGAAGCTGTTGAACGCGTCGCCTTCCGCGAGACGGAACTCGCGGCGGATCACGTGATCCTTGGTGATCGTGTTGCCGTTGATCTCGACCCGCTCCACGTAAACGCGCGGGGTTTCGTTGATGACGAACGTCACCCCCATCTCGCGCTTTTCCTTGTCGCGATTGAAGCGGGGGTTGATGTCGGCAAACGCATAGCCGAGGAGACCGACCGATTCCGACAGGCTCGTCACCGTGTCCTCGATCTCCTTGGCGTTGTACCAGTCGCCCTGCTTCATCGGAAGCATACGCTTGAAATTGTCTTCCTTGATGTCGCGGATCTGGCTTTCGAGGTCGACCTCGCCGAACTTGTAGCGCTCGCCTTCCTCCACCACGTAGGTGATGATGAAGTCCTTGCGGTCCGGCGTCAGCTCGGCGACCGACGACACCACGCGGAAATCCGCATAGCCCTGCGTCAGGTAATATTGGCGCAGCTTCTGCTGGTCATAGGCCGAGCGATCGGGATCGTACGTATCGTTCGAGGTGAAGAACTTGTACCACTTGGCTTCCTTGGTGGCCATTTCGCCGCGCAGGTCGCCGTCCGAGAACTTGGTGTTGCCGACGATGTTGATGCGCCGGACCTTGGACTTCGGCCCCTCGTCGATCTCGAACACGACGTCGACGCGGTTCTGGTCGAGCTGGACGATCTTCGGCTCAACGGCGGCAGCGAAGCGGCCCTGACGGCGGTAGAGTTCGAGAATGCGCGCCACGTCCGCGCGCGCCTTGGAGCGCGTGAAGATCTGGCGCGGCGCGAGCTTGATCTCGTCCTTGAACTTCTCGTCCTTCACGCGCTTGTTGCCTTCAAGCACGATGCGGTTGACGACGGGGTTCTCGCGCACGTCGACGATCAGTTCGCCCTGTCGGTCGCGGATCGTCACGTCGGCGAACAGTTCGGTCGCGTAGAGATCCTTCAGCGCGCGGTCGAGTCGGTTGCGATCGTAGCTGTCGCCGGCCGACAGGCCCACATATGAACGCACCGTCTCCGGCTCCAGACGCTCGGCGCCGCGGATCGTGATCGAACGCACAACACCGTCCTGCTGGGCGGCGGCAGAAGGCGCGGGCGTGGCTTTCGGGGCCGCTTCCGCAGGCTGCGTGTCTTGCGCCAGCGCGGGCTGCGACAGGCCGAGCGCACTGCCAAGGAGCAGCGCGGAGACCCAGTTACGATGCATGGCGGCCGGCATCAGCGTCTGTTGGCCCACAGGTTCCCCACTCTCGTTCAAATCTTATGGCCGCATCTCAGCCGATTAGCCCGGCGACATGCTTGAACACGCCAAAAGATGCAAGGTCGTTCCAGGTTACGATCAGCATGAAGGAGATGAGAAGTGCAAAGCCGGTCATGAAAGCCCACTCCTGCACCTGCGGCGGAATCGGCTTCCGGCGCACAGCCTCCGCTGCGTAGATCGCGAGGTGCCCCCCATCCAGCATCGGGATGGGAAGCAGGTTGATGAAGCCAAGGTTGATCGAGACGAGTGCCATCAGGTTCACGAAGGCCTCGATGCCCATCGTGCCCGCCTGCCCCGAGACCTCGGCGATCTTGAGCGGCCCGCCAAGCTCCTTCACCGAACGCCGGCCGGTGACGATCTGGACAAGGCCTTCCACCATCATGCCCGTCGTAGCGAACACAGCCTCGGTGCCATACCATAGCGATTCCACGGGGCCGCGTTCGATAACGCCGCGCTCTTCGCCGATGAGGCCGATGCGCGGGATCGTGAAGGTCTTGCCGAAGCGGTCCTTCTCTTCGATCAGGTCGGGAGTCAGCACGATGTTCCGAACCGCGCCCGCGCGCTCGAAATCGACTGAAACGGGCGTACCGGGATTGATCATCACGATACCGATGATGTCCTCGAAGCGCTCGATCGCCTTGCCATCCACCTTGAGGATGCGGTCACCGGGGGCGAGCCCTGCCCTGTCCGCCGCCGATTCCGTCACGATGTTGGAAACCACCGGCGAGGTGTAGCTCTGGCCATAGATGGCGATGAACGTGGCGAAGATCAGGATCGCCGCCGCGAAGTTCACGAACGGACCCGCCGCGACGATGATCGCGCGCTGCCAGAGCGGCTTGAAAGCGAACAGAAACGGCTTTTCGGACGGATTCACGCGCGCTGCCTCCTGCGGCAGGCTCGCAGCGTTGGCGTCGCCCTTGAACTTCACATAGCCGCCGAGCGGCAGCCAGCCGACCTTCCAGCGCTCGCCGCGCCGGTTCGTCCAGCCGAAGATCTCGCGGCCGAAGCCGATCGAGAAGCTGTCCACCGCCGTGTTGAACATGCGCCCGGCGAGGTAGTGGCCCATCTCATGAATGAACACGAGCGGGCTGATCATCGCCACAAACATCAGGATCGTGAACAGGATCCCCGGGGACGGCAGGATTTCCATCAGTGCGCGCGACCTCTTATGTGCGTCTCGCCGACACGCCGCGCCTCGCTGTCGCAGGCCAGCACGTCATCGAGCGATTCGACGGCGTGACCGCCGACGGCTTCCATCGTTTGCTCCACAATCGCGGCAATATCGAGGAAGCCGATTCTCCCTTCCAGAAATGCCGCGACCGCCACTTCGTTGGCGGCGTTTAACACTGTGGGAGATGAACCGCCGCTGACAAGCGCCTCGCGGGCGCGCCGGAGCGCGGGAAAACGTGCGGGATCGGGTGCCTCGAAATCGAGCCGCGCGACCTGCGCGAGATCGAGCCGCGCGCAGGGTGTCGCCATCCGGTCCGGCCACGAAAGCGCATAGGCGATGGGAATCCGCATATCGGGCGACCCCAGCTGCGCGAGCATCGAGCCGTCGACATACTCGACAAAGCTGTGAACCACCGATTGCGGGTGCACGATGA
>ERZ761602.7649-NODE-7649-length-11319-cov-6.709606_pt1 | contig 11319 bp, 12 predicted proteins | sample MGYA00512165_ERZ761602 | MGnify/ENA primary metagenome ERZ761602 (study PRJEB28899, sample SAMN02445085) | bioreactor sludge metagenome | biome: EBPR sludge; isolation source: Thorneside wastewater treatment plant | place: Australia: Brisbane, Thorneside... | reverse complement strand
CTTCCATACCGCTCATCCCCGACATGCCCTTCTGTCCTTCCATGCCGCTCATGCCCGACATGCCCTTCTGACCTTCCATGCCGCTCATGCCGGACATGCCTTTTTGATCGGCTGCGACGGCCGCGCCGGCGATTCCGATGGAGAGCAGCGAAGCAACGATGATGGACTTGATTTTCATAGCAATGTTACCCTTCGAAGAGTTGGTTTGAGTTTGCCATGCCCCGCATTCAACGAACCGGGACCGAACACGCCTCCCAGGAGTGAGCGTGCTCAGCAAGACTGATGCAGGTTCCATGCCTGCCCGCTCGGCAGGCGGAAAGCCCCGGATTTATCGACGCATGCGGCGCAAGGGGTAGTGTCGTTGGCGTCCCGGCCTGACAAAACGACAGGCGTTCTTCGGGTCGCGATCGCTAAGTTGCTGTAATCGTGGAGATGGCGCCCATGTCAAAATGGCATGGCCGTGATTGAGCAAGCGCCGCGCCGGCCAAGGCGGATTGACTGCCCGAGCCAGAAAAAAATATACTGCTGCCGGCGCCGCTGAAGTCTTGCCTGTTCGATGGCTGGCGCCGCCAAGTGCGGTGTGCTGGCGAGGACGCCCCCAAGGCGAACGACAAACGATAACGATCAATCTGACAGGCGAGGAGGCGCATGAGCAAGGTCACCGACAGGCGGCGCGCTCGAGGCGTGCGCGCGTTCCCGGCGCCGAGCGACCGCCCGCGGCCGATCTCGTCGCTGGGGCCAGCGCCGTGTCGCTCACCTGCCCAGCGTGCTTCGACGCAGCGGATTTCTGCGCCACTCGCGGCGGATGTGGTGGCGTGCCGGGGCGGGCGATGACGTCCATCCGCCTGGCGCCGATGTCGGGCGAGAGATTCCCCATGGCGGCCGAGCGGCTGGCCTGGGCGGCGAAGAAGTGGGAGAAGTACCGCGGACGCGACATCATTCCGCTCTGGATTGCCGATATGGATTTCCCTTCGGCGCCGGCGATTCGGGGCGCATTGGCCGCGCACGTAGCGCATGGCAACTACGGCTACACCTTGGCGCCGCGCACGCTCGCCGGCGAGCTCGCCGCCTATTATGCGCAGCACTACGCGTGGTCGATCGAGCCCGACTGGATCGTCTGGTTGCCCGGTCTGGTCGTCGGCCTCAACCTTGCCGTCAAGACCTGTTGCCAGCCGGGCGAATCGGTGCTGAGCTTTTCTCCGGTCTATCCGCCGTTCCTCGGAGCGGCGCCGCTGCAAGGCTGCCGGACCTGCGTCGTGCCGCTGGCGCTCGACGAAACGGCTGCGCAGCAAGGGATTCTGCTTTATCGGGTCGATTTCGACCGGCTTGCCGCCGCGCTGCAGCCGGACACTCGGCTGCTCCTCCTCTGTCATCCGCATAACCCGGTCGGCAGCCTGTTCAGTGCCGATGAACTCGCCGGACTGGCCGACTTCTGCCGCGCGAATGATCTGCTGGTCTGCTCGGACGAGGTGCATTGCGACCTCATCCTCGACGGCACGACGGCGCATGTCCCCTTCGCGCGCGTGCTGGCGGCTTCGGCGGCCGACGAGATTGCCCGCAGCATCACGCTGCACGGGCCGGGCAAGGTGTTCAACCTGGCCGGACTCGGCATCGCCTGGGCAATCATTCCGGATCCTGCTCTCCGCCGCCGTTTCCGCAGCGCCAGGCAGCGGCTGGTACCGGAGGCCTGCTGCTTCGGCTATACCGCTTTGCAGGCCGCACTGCGCGACGGCGAGCCGTGGCGCCAGGAACTGTTGGCCACGCTGCGCGATCGGCGCGACCAGGTCTCGGCGGCACTCGACGCGATGCACCTGGCGCACACGCATCCGGCTGCCACCTATCTGACCTGGATCGATTGCTGTCGCCTGGCGGCCAGAGTCGGGTCGGTGGCTGCCTGGTTCGAGGAGCACGGTGTCGGACTGTCCGACGGCGACGAGTTTGGCGCGCCCGGTTTCGTTCGCCTGAACTTTGCCACCGATCACGCGCTGCTTGCCGAGGCGCTGCGCCGCATGGCGGCGGCTGTCGCTGCGCTCGACGAGGACGGCTGATGTCTGGTCGGGTGGCGTTTGTGCGCGCCGGCGTGCCGGCAGACCAGCCGCTGCGATGCGCCTGCGCGGCTTTGCTTGCCCGGATGCGCGCCGAGATGGCGTTCTTCATTTTGTCCGCGGAGGATGCCCGTGGTACGACCTAACCGGCGAGCGGCACCACGAGCCGGCTCGACAAGCCCGTCGGACGCCGACCAGCGCTCCGAGCATGCGGCGGCGACGCTCGCCGCCGGCCGCTTTCGTGAAGCCATCGAGCTGTACAAGGCGCTGCTCAAGGTCGAGCGTCGGGCGGAGTGGGTAGACGGGCTGGCGGCGAGCTACGCCGGACGGGCGAATGACCTGGCAGACAAGGGAATGCTGCCGGAAGCGCTGGCTGTCTGGCGCAACCGGGCAAGCCTGTGCGGCAAGCCGCTCGTCGACGGGCGGTATATCGAATGGCTGGTGCGCTCCGGCGACCATGCCGGAGCCCTGAGCGCGTTCGCCGCACAGGGCGACGAGGCGGCGGGCAGCACGGCGAGCGAGCGCGAGGCCTGCCTGGCCGCCTTCGCGCTCGTCGCTCCGGACGCCGCGCTGGCCATGCTGCCCGCCGATTCCTTGCTGTCGCGCCACCGCACAGCGGCGCTCGCCGCGCTCGCCGCCTGCGGTCGGGGCGATCTGGCCGAGCTCGAGGTACACCTGCGGGCGATTCCCTACCGCTCGCCGTATCGCGACCTGCGCTTTGTCTTCAAGGCGCTGCTCCTGGTCCAGCGCGATCCCGCGCAGGCCGGCGAACTGCTCGCCCGCGTCGCTCCCGACAGTCCGTTCGAGAAGCTGGCGGCGGTCGCACGCGCAGCGATTTTGCCGGGCAATCGCTGGTTGGTCGCCTTGCTCGACCTGGATACCGAGGGCCGGCAATTGCTGTTCGCGCTCAAGGGTTGCCCGGAAAACCGGCGCACGCTGATGCTCGAAGTTGCGCAGATCGTGCGTCGCAGAACTTTGCCGAAACCGGGCGAGATTCTCGATCTGCTGCTCGCGAAGGCACGCGGCGTGCCGGGCGTCGCTTTCTTGTGCCGCCGGCTGCTGCCGCATGCCATGCAGCGCGTGCGCGCCTACGAGGCGGCCTACGGCCGACTGAGCGAGGCCGAGCTCGCCTCGACGCAGGCACTCGCCGACGCCATCGATGGATACCATGGCTCGGCCAGGAAGCACTGGCTGGCAGCGGTTACCGCCTTCACCAAGGAACGACAGCCGCTGCCGGCGGCGCTGATTCTGCGCCATCTGTCAAGCTGGCGGCTCCACGCGAGCGCCGAAGAACCCTTCGATGCGCAGCGTGCGGCCTGGTTGCAGCATAGTCTCGAACTCGATCCGGATGACCGCGCAACGCATGTGCGTCTGATCCGTCTGCTGCGCCAGAAGAAGGATCTCAAAGACGCGCGCGCCGCGGTCGAGGCGGCCTTGGCGCGCTTTGTCAACGATTCCGAGATCCTGCTCGAAGCGGTGGAAACGGCGCTGGCCGGAAACGCATTCAAGAAGGCGGTGTCGTTGGCGACCCGCCTGCTCGAACTCGACCCGATCAACTCGCAGGTACGGGCGGCGATCGGGCAGGCGCACCTGGCGCACGCGCGCAAGCAGTTCAAGGCGAAGCGGCTTGAGGCGATGAGCAAGGAGATCGACCTCGCCGAAAAGTGGCTGCTTACTCCGGCCGAGCGTGGCCGCGCCAGGCTGCTGCGCGGATTGAGCGACAACACGCCGGAGGCAACGCTGCTCCTGCGTACGGCGGTCAGCGAACTGGGCGGCGAGTTGCCGGCGACGCTGCTCTTGCTGCTGGAGAACGCGAGACTCGGTGGAGAGCCAGCCGCCGCCTTGCGCCGCGCGGCAATCAGCACCGCGCGAACGCCGACAGCGCGCGAAGTGGTCGCTGTACTGCATGTCATCGGGACGACCGGCAAGGCCGACAACCGACATCTGGTGAGCGCCCTGCGTGTGCTGCAGGCGCCACTCAAGCGTGCTGCCCAGGGCGAGTTCACCTCGGCAGAACTGGTCGCCGTTTGTGAGACCTGGCTGCGGCGCGGCGAGAGCGTGCTGCTGCGCGTTTACGCGGAAGCCGGTTTGCGCCACTGGCCGGGAATGCCGGCGCTCGTTTACCTGCGCGCGCGCGCTCTGTATGGCCGGAATGCGTACTTCCATCTGCCGGAAGCCGAGGAACGTGCGCTCGACCGTGCCAGTGAACGCGCGGAAAAGGACGGTGATCAGCGTACCGTGCAGAGGATTCGCGAACTCCTGGCGCCGCCAGTGTCGTACAACGACGCTTTCGACGACGACCCGGGCGAGGAGGGCGACGGCGATGGTCGCGCCGGGGGTCTGCCGTCGATGCCCGAATTGATCCGCATGCTGAAGTCGATGCTCGAGATGGCCGACCCGGCGGACGTCATCAACCTGGCACGCGCCTTCGTTCCCGATGCCGATTTTCGCCGTCTGCAGCGCACGGCCGGGAGCAATGCGCAAAAGTTTGCCCGCTTGCTGATCGATTACCTGTCTCCCGGGGTGGACAATGCCAGCGGCCCGGCTCCGGCGCCACCTCCCACGCATGCGCCGAACGCGGGAAGCCGTCCGCCGGAGGTAGATGACCGCCAGGGACGTTTGTTTGATGATTGATCCTTACCGAGTTCTCGATGTCGATCCCGCCGCCACCGACGATGCGATTCGGGCGGCCTATCTGGCGGCAATTCGTGCCTCGCCGCCCGAGCGCGACCGTGAGCGCTTCGAGCAGGTGCGCAGCGCCTACGAAGCAATCGCCGACAGCCGCCGCCGGGTGGCACACCACCTGTTCGACGGTTCTCCGGCGACGATCGACGACCTCGTGCGTGCGGTCAGTGCCGATTTTGCACCTTCGGCACCGGGTGAACGGAATCTTTTGCGCGTCCTGGGAGCGAAATGAACGCCTGGTCAATAAAAGCTGACGAGGCGCAGCGCGAAGTCCTGGTCGAGGAGTTTCGGAATCGTCTTGCACAGGCGTTGGCGACAACCGAGGACGGTCAGGAGCCGGCGGCGGCGGGCGATCAGTCGGCGGGTGCGTCGCGCGAAGTCGATCTGGCCACGCTGCTGGGCGAGATCGCCATGCTGCGCAACGAACTGCGCCTGCAATCCCGCCAGTTCAAGCAGACGCTCGAAGAGTTGCGTCGCTTCGGTGACGATTTGCGCACGAACAACGAGCGCCTGCAGCGTGACCTCGAACGGGCGCACGAACAGACCTCGCTCGTTGCACAGCAGACCGCGCGGCCGCTGCTGCTTGCCCTGCTCGACCTGCGCGACCGTCTGCAGGCGGGTGTCGACGCTGCCGGACGGATGCCTTCGTCGATCATGACGCGTCTCGTTCCCGGTCCGCAGCGGTTCGCCGCCAGCCTGGCCGAGGGCCAGCGGCTGAGCCTGCAGCGGCTCGACGAATTGCTTGCCGGGCAGCGCGTGCGCGCGATGCGCGTCGAGGGAGAATCTTTCGATCCGCAACGGATGCGCGTTGTCGGCGTCGAGTCTGGCACGGCGGCGGCCGTCGCCGACGGTACCGTGCTGCGCGAAGTGCGGCGCGGCTTTTATCACGACGACGGCCTGTTGCGTCTCGCCGAAGTCATCGTCAGCAAGAAGGCAAACCCGTAATGAGTGAGTGGATTGTTGGAATCGACCTGGGAACGACCAACTCGGAAGTGGCCGTTGTACGCGCCGGACAAGTCGAGGTCATCCCGGTTGCGACCGGGGTAAGGATCCTGCCGTCAGTCGTCGGCCTCGGCGATGATGGCAGTCTGCTGGTCGGCGAAGCGGCGCGCAATCAGTACGCGTTGCATCCCGAGCGCAGCGTGCGCTCGATCAAACGCCGGATGGGCGAATCGACGACCGTCCAGATGGGTAGCCAGGAATTCGCCCCGCAGGAGATTTCGGCGATGATTCTGCGTCGCCTGCGCGAAATCGCCGAAGCCCACCTTGGCGAAGCGGTCAGCAAGGCGGTGATCACCGTGCCGGCCTACTTTTCCGACGCGCAGCGCCAGGCAACGCGTGAGGCCGGCGAGATCGCCGGGCTGGATGTCGTGCGCATCCTCAATGAACCCACCGCGGCCGCGCTGGCCTATGAAAGCTCGCGGCGTGGCGCGCGCAAGGCCATCGTCTATGACCTGGGGGGTGGCACCTTCGACGTTTCGGTCGTCAACCTCGAAGGTGACGTCGTCGAGGTGCTCGCCAGCCACGGCAACAACCACCTGGGCGGCGACGATTTTGATCAGAAACTGGTCGAGCACGCCATCGAGCATCTTGCCCAGACGCAGCAGCTCGACGTACGCCAGCAGCCCCTCGTCCTGGCACGCCTGCAGCGCGCCGCGGAAGCAGCGAAAATTGCCTTGTCCGCGCAACCCTTCGCAACGCTCAGCGAAGAATATCTGTGCGAGAAGGACGGTCTGCCGGTGCATTTGTCGCTGGAAATCTCGCGTCGCGCTTACGAGGAGATGATCGCAGACTACATTGGCGAAACGATCGAGGCGGTGCACATCGCCTTGCGCGACGCTGGCCTGGCAGTCGCCGACATCAGCGAGGTTCTGCTCGTTGGCGGGGCAACGCGTACGCCGTTCGTCCAGCGGCGGCTGGAAGAGGAACTTCGCCTGCAGCCGCGCGCCGAGCTTGATCCGGATCTTTGCGTGGCGATGGGCGCCGCCATCCAGGCGGCGGTGATCAGTGGCGCCCAGGCGCCAAGCGTGCTCGTCGACGTGACGCCCTACACCTTTGGTACGAGCGCGCTCGACGAGTACGAAGGCGAAATGTACCCGTACTGCTACGTGCCCTTGATCCGCAAGAACACGCCGATTCCGGTTTCGCGCAGTGAAGTCTTCCACACGGTCCACGACGGTCAGAAGAAGGTCGAGGTCAACGTTTACCAGGGCGAGGACCCGGACGCCCTGAACAATATCTCGATCGGTCGATTTCTCGTCGAAGGCCTGCGCGACGCGCCGGCCGGCAATCCGGTGGTCACCACCTTCTCGCTCGACCTGAACGGCATCCTGCACGTCAGCGCGCGCGAGAAGGAAACCGGTTTGCAGCATTCGATCACCATCGACCGCGCGATCAGCCGTTTCACCAGCGACAAGCTGGACGCAGCGCGCGAGCGCATTGCCGCGATCTTTGCCGATCAGGAAGACGACGCGGCGCCGGCAGCTTCCACCGCATTGCCGGTCGAAGCGGCAAGCGGCGATGCGGATGAAACGGCGCGCCGACTGCGCGTGGAAGCGCGCGCGCTGATCGAAAAGGGCGAGCGCCTGCTCGCCACGGCGAGCAGCGAAGACGCCGATGATCTGGTGAATGGCATCGAGTCCGTCAAGGAAGCGATCACCGGCAGCAGTAGCGAGCTGAAAGCGGCAATCGATGTGTTTGCCGATCTGCTCTATTACCTCGATGCCTGAGGGACTAGAGCGCTGTCCAGCGTGCCGGGCGCATCTCGCCGGGAGCGCCGTCTGCCGGCGTTGCGGTTGCGATTTCTCGCTCGTGCGGCTGGCCGAGGAACAGGCCGAGCGGCGTTTGACGCAGGCGCTGTGCGCTTACGCCGGCGGTGACCTGGCCGGCGCACGTGCGCAAGTCGGCGCGTCCCTGGCCAGCCATCGTCTTCCGCTGGCGCAGGCGCTGGCCGTCGTCATCGACGCCGAGCGCCGCGGCTCACTGGCTGACGATCACTGGGAGCGGCGCCATCTCCTTGTAGAGTAGCGCCAGCGGCGCTTTGCGCGAAGCGGTGATGATCCGCGTTCCCGGCGGGTAGATCAGATGGTAGGTCAGGAACAGATGGAGTTCGTCGTCGCCGAGCAAGAGCGTGCGCAGCGCGGCGTAGCCGGGGTGGGCGAGGACGCCGGCTTCGGTGAACTCGTGGCGGTTCAGCCTGACCGCGTGCGTGGCGAACTCCAGGTGCGGCTCGCTCGTGCCGAGCAGTTCGTGTTGCAGGATACGGCGGACTTCGGGCAGAACGACCAGACCGACAGCGTCTTCACTGACCAGCCACTCGACCGCACGCCCTTCACCGCCAGGGTCTGGCGTGTGATCACCGAAGGCCTGGCACCAGCGCGGAAAGTAGGCCGAATAGCGATGAACGTTCTTCTGCATGGGCGACTTTTCTAGGTGTCGCGCAGCGCGCGATCGATCAGGCTGCCGACCACGTCGGTATCCGACACGAAGCCCTGCAGCTCGTTGTTGTCGATGACCAGCACACCCTTGACCGCGTACTGGATCATCAGCCGTGCCAGGTAGCGGATTTCGAGGTGCTGCGAGACCTGCAGAGCGGGTTTCTGAGCGATGTCGTAAACGTTCAGCAGGTCGATATCGCCGTCTTCGGCAATGACCGATCGAGCGACATCGCGGTAGGCGATCAGGCCGTAGGCGTCACCCGCGTGACGCTTCTCGACGACCAGCGATCTGACACCGTGTTCCTTCATCACGGCCAGGGCTTCGCGCACGGTAGCGAGCGGGCTGATCGTGATCACGTCCTTCTTCATAATTCCGGCAACCAACATGGCAAGACTCCTTCTGCTCGATCATCGTGTCTTTGACCTGGCCGTGCGGGCGCACCGGCGCCGCCTACAAATCGTCCGCCACCTCGCGCTGGAAGGCCTGAATCTGCGCCAGGCCAATGCCGACCACGCTATCCAGTGGCAACGAAAAGGCGAGCCCGCCGCCGGGCAGGTCCATTTTCAGTTCGCTCTTGACGGTGCGCAGAATGCGCATGGCAAGCTGCTTTTCGACCACGCACAGAAGCAACGATTCCTTGCGCTCCAGGCCGAGGCCGAGGAAGGTCTTGCGATCATTATGGCGCAGGCCCTTGCCCTTCAGGATGGTAATCCCGGTGGCCCCGGCACGCTTGACGATGTCGACCGCCCGGTTTTCGTCATCCTCGGGGACGATCAGGAGCACGGCAGAGAACTTCATCGGTTTTTCTCCTCCACTCGGGTTCGCGCGCGCGCCCACCAGGTGGCCAGCATGCCGTAGGACATGACGATCAGCATCGGCAGCAGCGAGGCGAAGGCGATCAGACCGAAACCGTCGATCATCGGGTCTCGGCCAGGGGTTTTTTCAGCCAGGCCGACGCCCAGTGCGGTGACCAGCGGAACGGTCACCGTCGAAGTGGTAACGCCGCCACAGTCGTAGGCGATTGGCACGATGAAGCGCGGCGCTACCCGGGTCAGTGCGATGACCAGCAAATAGCCGGGAATCAGCCAGTAAGCGATATTCGTCCCGTCAACGATGCGCGCGCATCCGATGACGATGCCGATTCCGACGCCGATCGAAACCAGCGAACGCAGCCACAAACCACGCAACTGCCCGAGGCTGACTTCATCTGCCTTGATCGACAGTGCGATCAGCGCCGGTTCGGCCATCGTCGTCGCGAAACCGATCAGGAAACCATAGAGGTAGAGCACCCAGAGCGCCACGCCATCGCGCAGCAGGCCGCCGGTCATCTCGTCGCCGAGCGGGAAAAGCCCCACCTGCAGGCCTTCGTCGAACATGAACAGGCCCAGCGCGACGAGCGTCATGCCGACCGCCAGACCCTTCGGATCGGCCAGCGGCCGGCGCAGGATGATGAAGCTCGAGAAGAGCACGACGGCGATGATCGGCAGCAGATTGCGCACCATGATCAGAAAATCGACCAGCAGGGCGGCCGCGGGGTACTGGTGCTGGTCATCGCTCGGCATCAGGACGACGGCCGTTCCGCTCGCCGCCGGCACGAAAAAGAAGATGCCGTAGATCTGGATGATGATCATCGGTGCGAGCGCGCCAAAGGCGATCAGCCCGAAGCCGTCGAGCAGCGGATTGCGCCCGCGGATCGTCGTTGCCAGGCCGACGCCGAGGGCGGTGAGCAGCGGCGCGGTGACCGTCGAGGCAACGACGCCGCCGGAGTCGAAAGCCAGCCCGACGAGTTGCGGCGGTGCGACGGCGGTCAGTCCGACGACGATCAGGTAGCCGGGGACCAGATAGCTGCCGATCGAGTGCCCGAGAACGATGCGCCAGACGCCGACAACCACTGCCAGGCCGACACCGAGCGCGGCGACCATGCGCAGCGTCAGCGCGCGCATGCTGCCGCCGGAAACGGCTTCGGCCTTGTAGGCGACCGCCATCAGCGCCGGTTCGGCGGCGACCGAAGCAAAGCTGATGCAGAAAGCAAAGAGCATCAGCCAGAAGAACGAGCCACGGCGTGCGAAGTCGAAGGCCATCGTTTCGCCGGCCGGAAAGATTGCCGCTTCGAGCCCCTTGACGAAGAGCGCCAGGCCGAGCAGCACGACAGCGAAGCCGCCGACCAGCGCCAGCGGGCTGTCCGGCATGCGCTGGATGAAGAAAACCTGGAAGATGACGACGACGACCAGCGTTGGTGCCAAGTCACGCGCGGCTTCGCGCAGCAATTCGCGAGCGATGCGCAGGACGGAATGCACCGGCCAGGTCATGCGCTAGTTCAGGAGGCGAAATGCCCGGCGGGCGCCGCAGCGTCGCCGGCGGGTGGCGGGAAAGCGGCGAGGCGTCATTCGCTGCAGAGAAACCTGATTGGTGAGAGACGATTCGCGCATGGGCTCGCATCTTGCGGCAAGTCGTTCGGCAACGCAAGTCGCAACGCGATGCGCTGTACCGTCGACGGCGGGAACGCCTCACCGCCGCAAGTGAACCGGCGGGGTGTGCAGCAGCCCGCTGCTCAGCCCCCGGCGATCGACGCGGCGGCGATCGGCGGGTGCGCTGCCACCTCGGCGGTGCGCCCGCCGGTCATCGCCAGCAGTTCCTGCGGCGTCAACTTGAAAACGGCGTGCGGGTGTCCGGCGGCCGCCCATACGGCGGCAAAACGGAACAGATCCTGATCGATCAGAATCGTCGTCTTCGTCAGGTGACCGATCGGGCAGACGCCGCCGATGGCATAACCCGTATGCGCCCGCACGAAAGCGGCGTCGGCCTTGCCGAGCGCGCCGACAAGCGCGGCCACCTTGTTTTCGTCGACGCGGTTGGCGCCGCTGGTGATCACCAGCACTGCCGAGTCGTCATCAAGGCAGCGAAAAACGATCGACTTGGCGATTTCGGCAACGCTGCAGCCGAGTGCAGCCGCCGCTTCGGCGGAAGTTCTGCCGCTGGCCGGCAGAATGACCACCGGGTGCGCGTGCTGGCGGCTGCGCAGCAGGTCGGCAACCCGTTGGGCGCTGGCGGGAAGTTCTGAGGGTCGGTTCATGGGCGGATTCTCCTGTCTTGCTGGGCAAAGCCGGCGCTCTCAGGCGCGCCGCTCGGATGGAATGAACAGGCCGAACAA
>ERZ761602.7648-NODE-7648-length-11320-cov-3.836573_pt1 | contig 11320 bp, 5 predicted proteins | sample MGYA00512165_ERZ761602 | MGnify/ENA primary metagenome ERZ761602 (study PRJEB28899, sample SAMN02445085) | bioreactor sludge metagenome | biome: EBPR sludge; isolation source: Thorneside wastewater treatment plant | place: Australia: Brisbane, Thorneside... | reverse complement strand
CTCGCCAACGCCGCCGGCGCCCTGCCGCAGGCCGAACTGCAGCTGTTTGACGCCCGTGCGCTGGACGGCCAGCGCAGCGCCGACGCGCGCGTGCTGGCGCTGAACCTGGGCAGCGTGCAGCAGCTGCAGCGCCTGCAGGCCTGGGAGCCGGCGCGGGCCGAGCCGATCCTGGAGGTCTCGGTCAGCCAGGTGGCACCGGGCCGCACCGATCTGCGCCTGCGCGCCGCCGAGCTCGGCCAGCCCCTGCTGGGTGCCGTGCTGCCCTACGGCGATGTGCTACAGCCCTTGGAGCAGGCCTGGCTGCGACTTGCAGCACCGCGCCTGGCCAGCCGCAGCGGTCAGAAGGTGACGGCGATGAAGACCCTGGCCGACGGCCGCATCGAACTGGATGCCGGCGTGGCCGAGACCTTCGATCTGGTGGTGCTGGCCGAGGGCGGCCTGTTCACAGAGCAGGCCCCGCGCCCCTGGCGGCGCGACTACGGCCAGACGGCCTGGATCGGCACCCTGCGCCTGCGCGCCGACTGGCCGCGCGGCTTGGCGGTGGAGCGCTTCACGCGCCAGGGCCCGCTGGCCGTGCTGCCGCTGCCGGACGACGCCGCCGCGCGGCGCGCCTCCTTGGTCTGGTGCACCGCGGCCGACGAAACCCCGCAGCAGCTGACCGAAGCCCGCCTGCGCGCCCTGCTGCCGGATTGCGCCCGCGCGGTGCAGGGCCTGGAGGGGCCACTCAAGCCCTTCCCTCTAGGTCTGAATGCCCAAACCCGGCTGGTGCAGGGACGGCTGCTGCGCATCGGCAATGCCGCCCAGGCCCTGCACCCGGTGGCCGGCCAGGGCCTGAACCTGGGCCTGCGGGACGCGCACCAGCTGGTGAGCTGCCTGCGCGACGGCGCCTCGCTCGACGCCGCGCTGACGCGCTTTGAGCGCCAGCGCCTGCCCGACCGCCTGGCCCTGCTGGGCACCACCGATGGCCTGGCGCGTGTGTTCACCGGCGATACCGCCGCCCTGGGCCTGGCACGCGAGGCCGGGCTGCGCCTGCTGCAGGCCCTGCCGCCGCTGCGCCAGACCCTGGCGCGGCAGCTGATGTTCGGCATTCGCTGAGGCCCTAGGGCAGGGCAGCGTCCAGCGCCGCATCCAGCCCGTACACATCCTCGAAGAAGCAGACCTGGCCCGCGCGCACCAGCGCCGTGCCGTAGGTGATGAGCACCGGCAGCGGGGCCGCCACGGCCACGGTCTGGGGGCGGGAATCGGCCAGCGCGGCGCGCACGGCCGCCAGGTCCCAGCCCGGCTGGCCTTGCAGCGCAAAGGCGGCCAGGGCGGCCGGGTCTTCCACACGGATGCAGCCATGGCTGAAATCGCGCCGGCTGCGCGCGAACAGCGCCGTGGCCGGGGTGTGGTGCAGGTAGATGGACTCGCGGTTCGGAAACACGAACTTGACGGCGCCCAGCGCGTTGCGCGGGCCGGGCCGCTGGCGGATACGCAGGCGGCCACGCAGCAGCTCGGCCAGCTTGGCCTCGCTGAGTTCGGCATCCACACCCGCCGGGCCGACGAACTCATAGCCGTCCTGCGCCCAGCGCTGCGGGTGGCGGCGCAGTTCGGGCAGCAGCTCGCGTCGCGCAATCGCGTCCGGCACGTTCCAGTAGGGCTGGAACTCGATGCGGCGCAGGCTATCCAGCAGCAGGGGCGTGCGCCGGTCCAAGGCCTGGCCGACGATGACGCGCATCTCGGCCCGCAGCGCCATGCCCTGGCCCTGCAGCTCGTAGGCGCGCAGCCGGTACTCGGGCAGGTTGACCACCACCATGCGCGCTGCCGCGCGCAGCGGCGTCCAGCGCAGGCGCTCCAGCGCCAGCACCAACTGGCGCGCGCGGCGTGCAGGCGGCACCTCCAGGGCCTGCAGCGTGGCACGGCCCAGCACGCCGTCCGGCTCCAGGCCATGACGACCCTGGAAGCGCTGCAGGGCGGCCAGCAGCTCGCCCTCCAGGCGCTCGGCGGCCTTGGCCTCGGGCGCCAGATCGCCCAGCGCCTGCAGCAGCGCGGCCAGCAGGGGCAGGCCATCCCAGGTCTGGCCCTGCGCCAACAGCTGGCGAGCAGGCAAGGCCGGCAGCTTGCTGGCCCAGGCGGGGTGACCGGCCAGCGCGCGGTACTGCACCAAGGCCTGGCGCAGGTGCTGGTACTGCGGCAGCGCGGGCGCGGCGGCGCGCTCTGCGGCAGCCAGATCCTGCAACGCCAGCGCGGCCTGCAGGGCGGCTGCGGGGTCGAAGTCCTGGCGTGGCACGCCAAAGCCCAGGCCCAGCACGGCCGGGTCCACCCGGCCCTGGCGCAGATGCCGCAGGTAGTGCATCAGCGCGGCCTGCAAGGTGTCGGCCAGCGCGGCGTGGGTGGCGTCGTCGGGCACCGCCAGCCAGGCGTCCGCCAGCGCCGGCAGGCCGTAGTCGGCCGGGTCCAGTCCGTGGCTGCCGGCCTGGTTCAACAGGGCCAGCGCCTGTACAGCCAACGGGCTGGGCCGGTCGTCCTGCCACCACGGGCTGGCGGCAGCCTGGGCCAAGGGCAGCAGCGCCAGGGTGCAGAGGGAGCGTCGACGGTTCATCGCCCGAATCTTCGTGAAACAAACGAAACATGAAACCCTCTTGCCGAAACCAGGGCACAACACGCGCTGCCGAGACTGCCTCCCATTCCAGCCCCTATCGGGAGTGCGCCATGATCTTCTCTGCAGCTGAACTCGATCTGTCCCACGATCTGCCCTCCGGCCTGGTAGCCGAGGCCCCGGGCAGCTACCGCATCGAACCTGCGCGCATCACCCACTGGCCGCTGCTGCTGGAGCGCCCCGGCCACTACCACCTGGCCGCCGATCTGACGGTGCCGCCGGGCGAGGACGGCCTGGTGGTGATGGCCGATGGCGTGCATCTGGACCTGGGCGGCCACGAGTTGGCCGGCCACTCCGAACCCGAATGCCCCACCTTCGCGCTGGAAATCAACGGCCGGCGCGCCACGCTCAGCCATGGGCGGGTGCATTCGCTCAGCGGCTGGGCGGTCTCGCTCGGCCCCGACTGCTGCATGGAAGACGTGGTGCTGGTCAGCCCCAGCGGCTTTGGCTACGGTTTTGGTGGCGCCAGCAGTGCCAAGCCCGAGGCCGCACCGGTCAAGCCCGCCATGGCCCGCCCGCGCCCGATGACCACCTGGCAGAGCCCGGCCTGCAACCCGAACGGTCTGCCGGTGTGGGTGTCGCTGCGCGAAAGCAAGGCGCGCCGCGCCGCCGCGCGTCGTTGATGCGCTGATTCGCCGAATCAGGTGCTCAGCCGCACGGGGATGCGGCGCGGGCCGAAATCGCCCGGCTGCGCCCCCCAGCGGCCCGCGATGGCCGTGCCGCAATGCCTGCAATGGCCCTGCGCGTCCAGCGCGTAGTGCAGCAGGCGGTACCAATCCCGCACCACCACCGCCGCCCCGCAGCCGGGGCACACCGTGCTGCCGCCCTCGGGGTCGTGCACATTGCCGGTGTACACGAAGTGCAGGCCCTCGTCGCGCGCAATGCGGCGCGCCAGCGCCAGGGTTTCGGGCGGGGTGCGCGGCCGCTCCTGCATCTTGAAATCGGGGTGGAAGGCGCTGAAGTGCAGGGGCACCTCCGGCCCCAGGTGTTCGCGCACCCAGCGGCTCAGCGCCTGCAGCTCGTCCGGGCTGTCGTTCAGGCCGGGGATCAGCAGCGTCGTGATCTCCAGCCAGCAATCGGTCTCGTGGGCGATGTACGCCAGCGTTTCCAGCACCGGGGCCAGATGGGCGCCAGTCTGCTGGAAGTAGAAATCTTCGGTGAAGCCCTTCAGGTCGACATTGGCGGCGTCCATGGCGGCGAAGAAGGGCCGGCGCGGCTCGGCATGGATGTAGCCGGCCGTCACCGCCACGGTCTGGATGCCCAGCTCGTGGCAGGCGGCCGCGCAGTCGAGCGCGTACTCGGCAAAGATCACCGGGTCGTTGTAGGTGAAGGCCACGCTGGTACAGCCCGTCTGCTGCGCGGCGCGCGCCAGCTGCTGAGGGCTGGCCTGGTCCATCAGGCGGTCCATCTCGCGGCTTTTGCTGATGTCCCAGTTCTGGCAGAACTTGCAGGCCAGATTGCAGCCGGCCGTGCCGAAGCTCAGCACCGGGGTGCCGGGGTGGAAGTGGTTCAAGGGCTTCTTCTCGATCGGGTCGATGCAGAAGCCCGAGCTGCGGCCGTAGGTGCTGAGCACCATGGCATCGCCCTCGCGCTGGCGCACGAAGCACATGCCGCGCTGGCCCTCGTGCAGCTTGCAGTCGCGCGGGCACAGGTCGCACTGGATGCGGCCGTCTTCCAGCCGGTGCCACCACTGCGCCGCGTGGGTCATGACCTCGCCGCCACGAATTTGCGCACCCGATAGCGCTGCAGCTGCAAGTCCTCGGCCCAGAAATCCGGCGCCAGCCCGGCCTTGCGCTTCAGCGCGGCCAGAAACTCGCGCGGTTCGGGCAGTTGCTCCCACACCTGCGGCAGGAAGGTGGCACGGTGGCCCTGCCAGCTCAGGATGACACCGTCCTTGCCCGGTCGCAGCTGGGCGCAGGCATCTTCCTCGCTCGCCACCGGGAAAGGTTCGGGCGGTGCCAGCAGCGAGATCTCGACCTCGGTGTCTGGCCACTCCTCGGCGCTGAGCGGCGGGAAGCGCGGGTCTTTGAAGGCGGCGTTGAGCGCATGCTGGCGCAGGTCGTCGCCCAGCGGCCGCGTGGCCACCAGGGAGCCGATGCAACCGCGCAACCGGCCCTGACGGGTCAGCGTGACGAACACGGCGCCGGGTTTGTCCAGCAGCGGGTGGTCGGCCGGCGCGGGGCTGGGCAGCCCCAGCGCGCTGGCGATCTGGTGGCGGGCCTGGGTCAGCAACGCACGGCCCAGGCCTTGCAGGTCCTCGGCCGGCGCGGGCGCAGCGGGCTCGAACACCAAGGCCGCATAGCCCACCACGCGGCTTTTGTCGCCCGCGGTGTCGCCACTGTTGCGCAGGTCCAGCAGGCGCGGCTGCAGACCATGCGCGCGCGCCGCCAGCAGGGCGCCCGAAAGCGGCGTGGCGCCGCAAGCCTGCTCATGCGTGAGCGTAGGGTCGAAGCGCAGCACCTGCTCGATCGTGCGCTGATCCTTGCTGCGCGCCTCGGCATAGGGCAGGTAGTGGCTGAGGTCGGTGCTGATGACGATCAGCGTTTCCTCGCCCCCCCACAGGCGCTCCAGCAGGTGCGCCACCTGCTGCGGGCTGGCGCGGCCCACGGCCAGCGGCAGCAGCTTGAAGCGACCCAGGGTCTGCTGCAGGAAGGGCAGCTGCACCTCCAGCGCATGCTCCTGTTCGTGCACGGCATCGCTGACGCCGACAAAGGGCAGATCGGCCAGCTGGGCCAGCGCGTCCTGGTCGATCGGCACGGGGCCGAGCGGCGAATCAAAGGCGGCCACGCCGGGCGCGGCAATGCCTTGCACGGCCACGCGGTGCGCGGGGCCGAGCAGGATGACCCGCTGCACCCGCCCGGCCAGGCGCTGCAGGCTGGCGTAGCCGCTGGCCGCCACCGCGCCCGAATAGATATAGCCCGCATGCGGCACCACCAGGATCTTGGGCGCGCGCGGGAGGGGCTGGGTGCGCACGCCGGCCATCAGCTCGTCCAGGGTGGCGCGCAGGGCTTCGGCTTGGTCAGGGTAGAAACGGCCCGCCACGGCGGCGGGGCGCAGAGTGATGGATTGCATGGGCTGAGTTTGCGCTGGTTCAGGTTCCAATGCAGCCCCATGAGTGCTCTCAGCCCCCGAGATTTCGAAAGCCTGGGCGCCCAACTGGTGCGTGGCCAGGGCGACCTGGGCCTGAGTGCCCCCTTGCTGCACGCGCTGCTGGATCAGCTGCCGGTGCGCTGCACCATCGTGGGCCGCGACCTGCGCTACCGATTCGCCAACCAGACCTTTCTGGACGCCATGGGCTTGCGCCTGGATCAGGTGCTGAACCAGCCGGCGCGGGCGGTGTTGGGCGAGCAGGTCTACACCACCTACTTGCCGGCGGCCGAGCGCGTCTTTGCCGGCGAGGCGCTGCGCTGGCGCGGCTGGATCGACTACGGCAGCGCCCACACGCGCTACTTCGAGCAGCACCTGATCCCCTACGCCAGCGCCGGCGTCGAGATCGACGCCATGCTGGCCTTCGGGCGCGACGTCACCGACCTGGAACAGCGCGACGCCGAGCTGGCCGCCACCACGCGCGCGCTCAGCACCACCGAGGCGCTGAAGTCCGCCATCGTCGACCACGCGCTGGCCGCCCTGGTGGCCACCGATGCCGAAGGTCGCATCGTCGAATTCAACCCCGCCGCCGAGGCCATGTTCGGCCTGCGCCGCGCGCTGGTGCTGGGCCATTCGGTGGAGGAAGTGATCATTCCGCCGCAACACCGCGCCGCCCACCACGCCGGCATGGCGCGGCTGGCGGCAGGCGAGCCCGCCCGCCTGCTGGGCCGGCGCATGGAAATGACCGCCCTGCGTGCCGATGGCCGTGAGTTCCCGATGGAGATGGTGCTGTGGCGCACCGAGGTAGGCGGCAGCAGCTACTACACCGCCTCGATGGTGGATCTCTCGGCCCGCCAGGAGGCCGAGCGCGAGATCGAGCGCCAGCGCGAGGCCCTGCGGCAGAGCGAGAAGCTCAGCGCCATGGGCAGCCTGCTGGCCGGCGTGGCGCATGAGCTGAACAACCCGTTGGCCATCGTGCTGGGCCGCGCCACCCTGCTGGAAGAAAAGACCGGCGCCTACCCCGAACTGCAGCTGGACGCCCAGCGCATCCGCGACGCCGCCGAGCGCTGCGGCCGCATCGTCAAGACCTTCCTGAACATGGCGCGTGCGCGCCCTGGGGCACGCACGGCGGTGTCCTTGAACGAGCTGGTGCGCGCCGCCGCCGATCTGCTTTCCTACACCTGGCGCAGCCATGGCCTGCAGCTGGAACTGCAACTGGCGGCCGACCTGCCGCGCGTGCTGGCCGACGCCGACCAGATTGGCCAACTGGTGCTGAACCTGATGGTCAACGCCCAGCAGGCGCTCAGCCAGCAGGAAGGGCCGCGCCGCGTGCAAGTGAGCACCGGGGTGGAGGCGCTGCGCCCAGGGCGCGCACCGCGCGTGTGGCTGCGTGTGGCCGACAACGGCCCGGGCGTGCCGGAAGCGGCCCAGGCGCGCCTGTTCGAGCCCTTCTTCACCACCAAGGGCGAAGGCCTGGGCACCGGCCTGGGCCTGGCCGTCTCGCGCGCTCTGGCGCGTGAACATGGTGGCGAGTTGCAGCTGGAGGCACAGGGCCAGGCCGGCAGCCTGGGCGGCGCGGCATTCCGGCTCAGCCTGCCGCTGACGGGCCAGGCCGAGACCCAGTCCACCCAACCCGCGCCGCCACCCGCGCCGGCCCCGGCGACCAAGGCGCGCGTGTTGGTCGTGGACGACGAACCCGAGATTGCCGAGCTGGCGCGCGCCATGCTGGAAGCGGCGGGCTATGCGGTGGTGCAGGCCGACAGCGGCCGCAGCGCGCTGGCGCGCCTGGCCGAGCAGGGCTTTGACGCCATCGTCAGCGATCTGCGCATGCCCGATATGGACGGTGCGGCGCTGTGGCGCGCGCTGCGCGATGAGCACCCAGCCCTGAGCCGGCGCGTGCTCTTCGTCACCGGCGACACGCTCTCTCCCGGCGCCCAGCAGTTCCTGGAGCAGACCGACTGCCCGGCGCTGGACAAACCCTTCACCAAGGCCGAACTGCTGGCCAAGCTGGCTCAGTTGCTGGGCTGAGCCCTGACGAAATCGGCAAAGGCGCTGGCCGAAAGCGGGCGCGCATACAGATAGCCCTGGATGGCGTCGCAACCGCGGGCGCGCAGGAACTCGCGCTGCGCCTCGGTTTCCACGCCCTCGGCCAGGGTGTGCATGCCCAGGCTGCGCGCCATCTGGATGATGGCGGTGGCAATCGCCTGGTCGTCGGGGTTGTTGTGCAGCTCGCGCACGAAGCTGCGATCGATCTTCAGCAGATCGACGGCAAAGCGCTTCAGGTAGCTCATCGAGGAGTAGCCGGTACCGAAGTCGTCAATCGCCAGGCGCAGGCCGGCCTGGCTGAGGGCCTCCATGCTGCGGCGCGCGGCCTCGGGGTCGCGCAGGGCCACCGCCTCGGTCAGTTCCAGCTCGATGCGGCCCGGGCCCAGGCCTTGCTCATGCAACAGCGCCTGCACCGCCTCGGCCAGCTGCGGCTGGGCGAACTGCACGGCCGAGAGGTTCACCGCCACGCGCAACGCGGGTAGGCCCTCGGCATCCCATCGCGCCAGCTGTTGCGCCACGGTGCGCAGCACCCAATCGCCAATCGGCACGATCAGGCCATTGCTCTCGGCCAGGGGAATGAATTCGGCCGGTGACACCGGCCCCCATTGCGCGCTGTGCCAGCGCAGCAGGGCCTCGGCACCGAACAGGCGGCCGCTGCGCAGATCCTGCTGCGGCTGGTAGACCACCGAGAGTTCATTGCGCGCCAGCGCATGGCGCAGCGCCGCCCCCAGAGCCAGGGCGCGCGCGCTGTGCTCCTGCATGCCGGGGTCGAAGAAGCGAAAGCCGTTGCGGCCTTCCTGCTTGACGCGGTACATCGCCGTCTCGGCGCACATCAGCAGCGCATCCAGGCTCTGACCGTCCTGCGGGTACTGGGCCAGGCCCAGAGACGCCCCGATCACCAACTCCTGATCCTGCAGCGGCACCGGCGGCTCCAGCTCCTTCAGCAATTGCGAAGCACGGGCCGCCGCCGCCTCGGGGCCGCAGGCCGGCAGCAGCAGGGTGAAGGCATCGCCCGACTGGCGCGCCAGCAGCTCGTGCTCGTGCAGCAGGCCATTCAGGCGGTGCGCGGTTTCGCGCAGCAGCAGATCGCCCACCGCATGGCCCAGCGAGTCGTTGATGGTCTTGAAGTTGTCCAGATCCAGCCAGATCAGGGTGACCGGTTCATGCCCCGGCGCCAGCAGGGCCTGCGCACGCTGGGCAAACAGAGCCGGGTTGGGCAAGCCGGTGAGCTGGTCGAAATGCGAGAGCTGCTGGATGCGCTCGGCCGCCGCGCGCTTGGCGCTCACGTCTTCCTTGTGCGCCAGGTAGTTCACCACCCGGCCGCCGGGTTCGCGCACCGGGTAAATCAGGGCTTCTTCGATGTACTCGCTGCCATCCTTGCGGCGGTTGATGAACTCGCCGCGCCAGGGTTCGCCACCCTGCAGGTGCTCCCACATGGCCTGGTAGGTGGCGGCCGGGGTGCGGCCCGACTTCAAAAGCCGCGGGTTGGCGCCCAACACCTCAGCCTCGGCATAACCCGTCATGGCCTCAAAAGCCGGGTTGACGTACTCGATCACGCCTTCCGCCGTGGTGACGAGCACCGCGTAGGGGCTCTGCGTCAGCGCGGTGGACAGGGTGCGGATGGCGGCATCCTGCGCGCGCCGCTCGCCAACATCGCGGCCCGAGCCATAGACCCAATCCCCCACCGCGCGCACCCGCCATTCCACCGGGTGGGCGCTGCCGTCCGGGGCCAGGCAGCGATGCTCGAAGTCGGCCTCGCCGCCCTGCGCCAAGGCCAGCAGCACGGCCCGGGTGGCGGCGCGGTCTTCGGGGTGCACATGGTCGATCAGGCTATGGCCCTGCAGGGCCGCGCCCAGGCCCAGCAACTGCGCCAGCGCGCCGTTGACGCGCTGCAACTGGCCGGCCCGATCCCAGATCGCGAACAGATCGCGATTGGCATTGAAGAAGTAGTCCAGCTCCTCCTGCTGCTGGCGCAGGCGCAGCTCCTGGCGGCGCCGCGCGGCCAGGCGCCAGAGCGACTCGGCCAGCAGGCGCAAGCCTTCCAGGTCGCGGGCACCATAGCCGGCCTGGGTACGCGCCACCCCCAGCAGCAAACGCACCTGGCCCTGCTCCAGCGCAGGCAGGGCCAGCAACGGCGGGCGGCTGGGGGCGCTGTGCTGCACCTGGCGGGTTTGGCAGGCGGCCCAGGCCAGTGCCTCCCAATCGGGCGGCGCGGCGGCGCTGCTCAGGTCCAGGCGGGCCTGGGCCTGGCCGGGCTCGAACACGCGCAGGCAGACCCAGGCGCTGTCGTTCAGGTGCTGCACCAAGGGCAGTGCATGGCGCAGAAAGTCTTCCTCGCTCAGACCATCGGCCAGGGCCGGCAGGCCCAGCAGGATCTGGTTCAGGCGCGATTCCTGCTCCAGCGCCAGTTGCTGATCCGCCAGGGTGGTGACGTCGCGCGAAAGCGCCAGCAGCACCGGTTCACTGCCGGGCTCGCCTTCCTTGCGCGCCACCGACAGCTCGAAATGCCGCAGCCCGCCGGCCAGCGGCAGGCTGATGCGCTGGCCCTGGGCGTGGCCCTCGCGCGCCGCCAGCTGCAGGGCCGCCAGGCAAGTTTGCGCGGCCTCGGCGGGCATCACCTCCTGCACGTTACGACCCAGCAGAAACTCGGCCGGCGCCACCAGCCCAGCGTGCTGGGCCGTGTGCACCGCCAGGTAGCGCCCCTGGGCGTCCAGCTCGAACAGCAGATCGGGCAGGGCCGCCAGCGTGGCCGCCATCTGCTGCTGGGAAGCGGCCAAGGCCTGGTAGGGCTGGCGCACCGTGTCGACGAACAGCGCCCAGTACAGAAAGCCGTAGGCCGCCACCTTGTACACATGGCCGAGCAGGTTGTAGATGTCGCTGACCTGGCCGTAGCGGGTGAAGAAGAACTCGCTCATGGCCATGATGGCCGCCGCCGCCAGCAGGCCGCTGACGTTGAAGCGACGCGGCTCGCGCAGCCGCCACAGCAACCGCGCCGCCGCCACGCCGCAAAGCAGGATCAGCGCGTACTCGTAGCCGCGCTTGAAGTCCGTCAGACCCTGGCCCGCCACATAGGTGCGCGGCAGCAGTTCCGGGCGGTAGAGCACCACCAGGTACACCAGCAAGGCCAGCAGCAGCACGCCGATCAGCAGCGGGTAGCGGCGCGGCGGGCTGCCGCGCTGCCAGTGCGAAAAGGCCGCCAGCAGCAGGCCCAGCACCGCCAGGCTGCGCGCCGCCAGCCAGAAGTTGATCGCCTTCTCCGGCCCCGAGGGCGTGATGAAGACCGGCATGCCCTGGTACGACAGCGTGTGGCCCAGATCCAGCAGGGCCACACCCAGATACAGGCAACCCAGGGTGGCCACCGTGAGCGAGCGCACATGCCGCGCACTGTTCCAGCCGATGGCAAATACCAGGCCGGACACAGTGATGGAGAGCACCTCCAGCGCCGTATGCAGCGGCAGGTACTGCGCCAGCCCCCGGCTGGCCTCGGCGGGCGGCAGCGCCAGAGCCACCAGCAGCCCCATGGCGACGATCGAGAGGCGATAGACGGGA
>ERZ761602.7647-NODE-7647-length-11320-cov-6.861784_pt1 | contig 11320 bp, 7 predicted proteins | sample MGYA00512165_ERZ761602 | MGnify/ENA primary metagenome ERZ761602 (study PRJEB28899, sample SAMN02445085) | bioreactor sludge metagenome | biome: EBPR sludge; isolation source: Thorneside wastewater treatment plant | place: Australia: Brisbane, Thorneside... | reverse complement strand
AATATTGTGAACGGCGTCTGGGCAACCTGCGAAGAATCGTTTTGGGGCGTTCCGGCGCATATTTCCATGCAAAAGAATGGGAAGGCGGGATTGCCTGATGTGGCAGAACCTATCGTGGATCTTTTTGCCGCTGAAACAGGTAGCCTCCTGTCCTGGGCGTATTATTTGCTTCGGGAGCCGTTAGACAGCGTTTCCCCGCTGATCAGCGATAGGATCGTTTATGAAGTGAATAGGAGGATCTTATCTCCGAACCTTGAGCGTAGTGATTTCTGGTGGATGGGATATAATAATATCGAGGTCAATAACTGGAATCCCTGGATATGTTCCAACTGGTTAATAGCCGCCTCATTGGTTGAACAGGATAAGGAAAAAAAGAAAAAGGCGCTTTACAAGATCGCCGAATGCCTGGATCATTTTTTAAACGACTATCCGGATGACGGCGGTTGCGATGAAGGACCTTCATACTGGGACAGGGCGGGAGGCGCGCTGTTCGATTGCCTCGAATGGTTATACGGCGCCAGCAAGGGCGCTTATAATGTATTCAATAATCCGCTGGTAAAAAATATTGGCGCCTATATTTATTATGCGCATATCGATAAGGATTATTTTATCGACTTTGCCGACGCTTCGGCAAGGGTTAGTATCAACCCGACGCTTGTATATAATTTCGGGAAAAGAACAGACAATCAGGAGTTGATGAGCCTGGGCGCATATGCGGCTTCAACGCAAAAGATAGAAGAAGGAAAGATAAACGGCAATCTTTACCACATGGGCGTTGCGCTGTTTAATGCCCGGGAATTGATGGGCGCGGAAAAACGCGATCTACGACCGAAGGATTTCTGGCTTCCGGATCTTCAGGTTTTTGGCGCCCGGCAAAAACAGGGCAGCGCTGAAGGTTTTTTTCTTGCCGGCAAGGGAGGGCATAATGCTGAAAGCCATAATCATAACGACGTAGGCAATTTTATTCTTTATTATGATGGAAAACCTGTTATCATTGATATAGGCGTAGAAACTTATACTTCGAAAACATTCAGCGCAAACAGGTATGATATATGGACCATGCGATCGGAATACCACAATCTGCCTACGATTAACGGGTATGAGCAATCGCCGGGAGAACAATATGCGGCTAAGAACGTATTATTCAAAGCGGGAAACAAAGAGGCTGTTTTTTCGCTGGATATTGCCGGGGCATATCCCCCGGAAGCGGGCGTACAAAAATGGGACCGGAAACTGATCCTCAAAAGAAGCGGAGCGTTTCAGCTGGTCGATAACTATGCATTGAAATCGGTTACAGGAGCGCTTTTTTTTACTTTAATGACGCCCTGCCTGCCTGTAGTAAAAGACGGGAAGCTGGTTCTTCAGGGAGATGGATTCGAGGCGATAATACCATACGACAAAAACAAGATGGAACTGGTAACAGAAGAAAGAAAGATTGAAGACGAACGGTTAAAACACTCTTGGAAAGATAAATTGTACCGGGTAAAATTCATGCTGAAAAATCCCAAGCAGAAAGATACTATCGGGCTGACCGTTACAGCAGTTAAGCGTTAAGCGGCCGGCGGCTATTTTTTATCCAGCATTTGTTTTATTCTTTTAAGATCGGTTATTTCCGTTGGCGAGAGCAATTCGTTGTTTTCATATTTTGATTTGAGAAAAAGCGCTCTTTTATGGTTGGGATAGGCGGTTAGAATAGCTTCGATAAGCAGCCCGGTATCCTTATCCTTTTCATATAAAGGAGCGGGTTTAGGAAGAGGAGACCGGTCTTTTGTCGGCATTTTTTTGATGATCGCTTCCAGCGCGGCCAGTTTTCCGGGAGGCATGTCTTCTATCTGGGAAGCCTTGTCATATAAGCCCTGCAATTGTTTTTTGCTCATGCTTCCCCATTTGAGATAATGTTTGTACAGACCTATAATGAAGGACGAAACAGGGAAAGCCATTATACAATCCTCGAGTACGGCGTTGATCATATCTAATGGCGGCTTTTTTTTCTTCATATCGGCGGAAGTATTTAGGGAGTCTGCTTTTTATTGCTGAACATTACGGGATCAATTTTTTCTTTAATGAGCGCTAGGCGATCGCTTTTCTCTTTCTGAGAATATCTAAGTTAAAAATTACCACGGAAAAAAGAATGATCAGGTAAGCGATGACCTGCGAACCGTTAATGGGCTCCTTATAGTAGCCGATAGCCACTATAAAATTGATCAGCGGGTTAATATACAGGAGGATGCCCATTACGGAAGACCTCAGCCCCTTGAGCGCATAAAGGTTAAGCAATAAGGGAATAATGGTGTATACAACGGCAAGGATGAGAATGAATACATAAAAGGAGGTTTCCGTCGGGACCGCTCCCCGGTATTCCGGATAGAACGGCAGCAGCAGGATAGCGGAGAAGCTGATCTGGACGGCCAGCGTCAGGAATTTGTCGAGCTGATCATTTTTGGGTTGAGTTACTAAGTACAGCGCATAGGATAACGCAACGATCAGACTGTATAACAGGTCGGAGAACTTGTGGGTAGACAGGATGGCGCAGCTGATTATGCTTAATCCAACGGCAATCCATTGTGTAGGGGATAGTTTTTCTTTTAATAGTAAGGAGGCGAGCAGGGTAGTAAGGATAGGGCATATTATATAGGCGAAAGAAGCCGCTTTTATGCTTACATGGTTCATTACATAAATGAAAAAAAACCAGTTGGCCATTAATAAGACGCCCCCGCCCAAAACCTGGGCAATCGTTTTATTTCGCTGTTGTCGCGGCATCTGTAAAAGCAGGGTTCTGGTTTCCCTCAGAATACGCGGCCGGATAAAAATATTAATGAATGCCATTATACCTCCCGCCATAAACACGCGGTAGAAAAAAATATCGAGCGAGGGATAGTGGTCGATAGGCTTTAATACAAAACCAAAGAAGCCCCAGATCACAAAAGCTGTAATGGCTGCCGCGTAATATTTAGTATTGTTCATTATGATGGCGCTCGGTCCGCCTGTTTTTGAAGGAGGGCGCTAATGTACGTCGAATGGATGAACATATCTTTGTTTTAAATGGCAGGGGCCGTTCAGTCTTACCCTGTTGTAACATTCGCGCCGGCGCCGGCCGCCGAAATATTCCTCTCGTCGATAGGGTATTTGCCGCTGAGTTATATATTTGCAAGATTACCCCGCTAAAGGCGATTGTCAACCTTAATCCTTATTATGACCATGCATAAAATAAACCTGTATTCCTTGCGGATCACTCCTGCCCTGATGACTGTTTTTTTGTTGAGCGGCATTGCGCTCAGTTCCTGCGATACCAGGCAAAGCGCGTTGCGCAACAGGCAGAAGCAGGTCATCCAGGAGGTCAACGCCAGCGAAATACCTGTGGGCAATAAGCCGATTGCCATAATAGGCGCCCTGGTAGTTGATGGAAATGGCGGCGCGCCGCTGGAGAATGGATGCGTTATTGTCAGCGACGGAAAGATCTCAGCTATGGGCATTACGGGGGAGATCAAGATCCCCGATGGCGCCGAGGTAGTAGACGCCCAGGGAATGACCTTGTTACCCGGATTTATTGACGCGCATTTTCATCTCGACCGGGTCAAGGACCTGCCGGCTAAATTTTTGCAGCATGGCGTAACCTCGTTAAGGGACCCCGGCGCCTGGATAGAAGCGTATGATGAGGAACGCAGATCAGGCAGGCAGATGCCCAGGCTCTTTTTATCTGGACCCCATCTGGATATGTTTCCTCCCGCCTATCCCAATGACGCTTATATTGTAAGGGACGCTACTGAGGCGTCGCGCCAGGTCCATAGAATGATCGATTCAGGCGCTACGGTAATAAAGATATATTTCAGGCTTCCCCCGGATATTATCCGGGCAATCTGCGAAGCGGCTCATAGTCGCGGTATCCCGGTTACCGGCCATCTCGAAACAACGGAAGCGATGGAGGCGATTGAAGCGGGGCTGGATGGCATAGAGCATATTACTTCCTTTGGGTTATCGCTTATCCCACAGCGTGAGGGAGAGAAATACCGTCGCGCAGTGCTGGCAGACAACAATGCGAGAAAGCAGGGACGTTATGAGGTTTGGAAATCGGTCGATCCCGATGGTCCTATGGCGGATTCGCTGGCGCGGTTTCTCGTTAAGAAGGGAACCTTTGTTACGCCTACGCTGGGGCCTTTCGAATACCGATTGCCCCAGCCAATAAAGAATGGAGATACCGCCGCCTTGCATCAGTTTGAATCTGATAAGCAGGAGCCCGATAGCGCCCGGTGGATGGGCTTTAACCGGATGAAGGCGTTGACGGCAAAGCTACGGAAGAGCGGCGTGGCTATTGTGGTAGGATCGCATTCTATGATTCCTTATGCCGAAGAGGGATGGGCATACCAGAGGGAATTGGAATTGCTTGTAGAAAGCGGCCTCAGCAATGCGGAAGCGATCGTTGCCGCTACGATGGAGAATGCCCGTTTCTTTGGCGTTGCCGATAAGCTGGGAAGCATCAACGAGGGTAAAATTGCCGACCTGGTACTATTGAAAGGAAACCCGCTGATCAATATCAGCGACGCGCGAAACATTGAAAGGGTAATGCTTAACGGCGCCTGGGTCCCCGCTGATCCGCGTTGATCTTCTTCTTCATGCATCTACCTCAACCTTCGGTCGGGTTTCCTTACAGCCTATTCGTACAGGCTGTCGATCTTCGCGTCTGACAATTCAATGAATAAACTCGCTATTTTTTCGGCGACTGCCTTAAAATATCTTTCGCCTTTTTCCTTGCTTGCCAGCCTGGGGTCGCCGATGCCGGTGTCTTTGGTTACCTCTGCCCATCGGCGTTCGGCCCATGCCCAACCTTCGGAAAGAGCTTTTATCTTACTCTTTTTTTCATGACCGTCCCCTGCTTCTGAAAGAGGGAGGGCAAGATCGGGCGCTAAATGAAGGATCATGCTGGTTTCCATTTCATCGGCATGGTCGCCCGGGATCTCGAAATATTCGGAGGCTTTAACCGCCTGAAACCAGTTGCAGGTAGTCAGGAACATCTTGGGGAAGCGCAGGCCCAGCTCGCGGATCATGGACCTGAAATCGTTTCCTCCATGCCCGTTCAGGATAAGCAATTTGTAGATTCCCTGCCGGTTCAGCGTTTCAATGATGTCTGAGAGGATGGCATATTGGGTGCTGGGGTTTAAGTTGATATCGAGCTTAATATCCTTTTGAGCGGTATTCACGCCGAAGGGGATGGTCGGCAGAACAATGAGCTTAGCGCCTTTTTCCGAAGCGATCCTCGCCGCTTCCGCAGCGACATGGTCGGCTTCGATCACATCGGTTGCATAGGGAAGATGGTAGTTATGCGCTTCCGTAGCGCCCCAGGGCAGCGCCGCCAGCTCTATATGTTTGTCTTTGATCTCTTTCCAGTTTGTTTCAGCTAATAAATAATGCCTCATGACATGCGATTATATGTCCGGTTAACAAAGCCAGATCCGGCTGTTTACATCTTCCGAACGGTTGACGAAAAGATAAAGTTAGGCCTTTGCAATAGTATATGATCCGGCGGTTTGAAGTTTTGTTTCATATAGTTGGTTTATACGGCGGATCGGGAGATAAGATGAATACCTTCGGTACGGGCGATTATCAATCTTGGCTTGCTTTCGGTCTGGGATAAAAAAGGTAAAATAAGTCGCGGCTTTTTTTTTAACTATTGCTTCCCTTATTTTCGTGATGGCTAAATTGCGTGATGAATTGTTGAGCAAACCATCTTTATATAGCGAACAGGACCTGCTCCAACCCGCTTCCGAAGGGGATGAGCGGTCTTTTGCATTAATATATAAGCGCTATTACCCTCAACTTCGACCTTTTATCCTGAAGTACGCCGATTCGGCGCTGGAGGCGGAAGAGATCATCCAGGAAACCTTTATCCGGGTTTGGTTAAGCAGGGAAAAGCTTACGGAGATAGAAAACCTGCATGCATGGATCTTTAAGATCGCTTCCAATGAATACCTTTCGGCCTTGCGGAAAAAACTGAAAGATAGGGAAAGAATGGGCGCCTTGATCAGGAATAATCGTCCGGGCGGCGCGGAAGCTTCTCCCTTTGACCTGGTGAATATTGAAGAGATCAGGCAGGCGGTTAAAGAAGCGGTAGCGTCTCTTCCCGCGCAAAGACGCAGGATATATCAAATGAGCCGGGATGAGGGATTGAAGATAGCTGAAATTGCGGAGCGGCTTTCCATCTCCCCGCAAACCGTAAAAAATGCGCTTACCGCTTGTTTAAGATACATACGGGAATATCTTTCCGCCGCAGGGCATCCCTTTTTACTGCTTTGCTGTTTTTTTCAGGGATATCTTTAAAAAAGACCGTATTGCAATAGTACTCATTTCGTTGTTTAGCTTCTTAATAGTCAATGCCCGGGTCATGCCGCTGGTAACCGGCTTTGCGACAGGAAATAAAGTTCTGGCGGAAATATCTTTTATTTATGACTGAAGAAAGAATTATCCATTTACTGGATCGGCTGCGTAATCGCGAGCTTACCGAAGAAGAGCGCAGGGAATTGATTGCTTTATCAGAAAGCAATAGCGATGAATTGCTGCAGTTGATTTCAGATATCATGAAAAAAGAGTCTTTGTCCGCCGAACCTGTCGATGAAATGATCATGCAGGCGGGTATTGATAAGGTCCTTGCAATTGACAAGACAACCGTAGCCGACGGCATGGATCCTGTATCGGTTCGTAAAAGGACTTTGCCTTTTGCGGGAAGATCCTGGTTTAAGTATGCCGCGGCGGCGCTGATCGTTGTGGCTGCCGGCGTTTATTTATGGAAGAGCCCTTCGGGAGAACAAAGATCCGGGCCTGCGATCAGCGGGCATTTTGATATGAATGTGGCGCCGGGCGGCAATAAGGCCATGATCACGTTGGCCGACGGTTCAACAATAGTGTTGGATAGCGCGGCCAATGGAGCGCTGGCGCAGCAGGGAGGGGCGCAGATCGTGAAGCAGGCAAACGGCCAGATCGCCTATGTTTATGCCGGCCAGCAACCCGATAAAATATATTATAATACCATGAGCACGCCGCGCGGCGGGCAATACAGGTTAACATTGCCCGATGGCACGCAGGCATGGTTAAACGCGGCTTCTTCCATTACCTATCCGACGGCGTTTGTAGAGGATAAAAGAACCGTCTCCATAACAGGAGAAGTTTATTTTGAAGTGGCTAAAATGGAGAACAAGCCTTTTCAGGCGACCGTCAACGATATGACGGTGGAGGCGCTTGGAACGCACTTTAACGTCAATTCCTATAAAGACGAAGCGTCAATGAACGCCACCCTGCTGGAAGGGTCGGTGCAGGTAATCAAAGGGAATGACAAAGTAATATTAAAACCTGGCCAACAGTCCATTTCCCTTAATAACGGGCAGGGGTTAAAAGTTGTGAAGGCGAATATTGAACAGGTAATGGCATGGAAAAATGGCGTATTCCATTTTGAAAATAAAAACCTTAGAGAAGTGATGCGGGAGATTTCGCGCTGGTACGATCTGGACGTGCGTTATGAAGAGGGGACTCCTGATATTGAGTTTGGCGGTGAGATAGGAAGAGACCTGAATTTATCGCAGGTGATCAATGGGCTGACCGTTTCGGGCCTGCATTTCCGGATGGAAAATGAGAAGACCCTGGCAGTGGGGCCTTAAACAGGTTGGATGGCAATTTTTTCAAACAGTTTATGTAAATAAAGACATACGAATAAAAAACCGGAAGCGGTTCGAACGCTTCCGGTCAATATTCGGATTGATCTTTCAACAAAGTCCCGGAAGACTATTTTATTTATCAACCCAAAGCTTCCGCCTTGTTTTCAATAGCTGCTATTTGAGGAACGGCTAAGAAAACGATAGCGGACGAGAAAAAACAAAGTTATGCAAATTACCGCTCTTTGTACGCGGTCGGCCTATGTCATTGGCAGGAGGCGCCGGTACATTACCAAAACACTGTTAGTTATGAAACTAACTTCTATTCTCCTGCTAATTGCTGTTTTGCATGTTTCCGCAAGATCTGTTTCCCAAACAGTAACGTTCGTGGGGAGGGAGGCCCCGTTAAAGAAAGTCTTCGACGCAGTAAAAAAGCAAACGGGTTATTTAGTGTTCTACAATAAAGATCTGCTGGAAACGGCAAAGCCCGTTACGCTCAGCGCGCAGAATATGCCTTTGACCGCTTTTCTGGAAACGGCGCTGAAGGATCAGTTGATGGACTATCTTATTGAGAACCGGACGATTTTTATCAGGAAAAAGGCGGCGCATGGCCTGTCTGTCAATGCCGACGGTCGTTCGCGGGAGGCGCCGCTGCCGCCCGTAACAGGCGTGGTCTATGGGCCGGACGGACAGCCATTGGAGGGCGTGAATATTGTAGTGAAAGGCGCCGGCACGGGCGTTGTGTCGGACGGAGATGGCAGGTTCTCCATCAATACTCCTGCCAATGCTGTTTTGATATTTTCTTATATCGGCTATATCAACAAAGAAATAGTCGTAGGCAGTCAGACTACGCTGAGGGTTTCAATGGAAGCAGAAGACAGCTCAATGAGCGGGGTAGTGGTAGTGGGATATGGGCAACAAAAGAAAGCTACCGTTACCGGCTCGATCAGTACGGTTGAAGGGGATAAATTATTGGCTTCGCCTTCCGCTAATTTCAGCGGTTCGCTGGCAGGACGTCTACCCGGTCTTACCGTAGTTACCTCCTCCGGCGAGCCGGGAAGAGATAATGCATTGCTGAGGATCAGGGGTTCCAATACATTGGGCGATAATTCTCCGCTGATCGTGGTGGACGGCATACAAAACCGCGATATCAACCGCTTGAACCCTTCCGATATAGAAAACGTTACGATCTTAAAAGATGCGTCTGCCGCCATTTATGGCGCACAGGCTGCAAACGGGGTTATCCTGATTACTACCAAACGCGGCGTTACGGGCAAGCCTGAGCTTGAGTTCAATTTCAACCAGGGCTGGAGCAAGCCTACGGTAATTCCTAAAATGGCGGATGCCGCTACTTATGCCGTCATGATCAATGAAATTGATTTTTATAGGAATAATGCGCCGACCTATTCTGAAGAAGCTATTCAAAAATACAAAGACGGCTCCGATCCCTGGCTGTACCCGAATACGGACTGGTTCAAAGAGGTGTTTAAACCTTCTTCTCGTCAGAACTATGCCAATGTATCAGTAAGCGGAGGAACGGAAGCTATGAGGTATTTTGTTTCTGCCGGCTATACCTTCCAGGACGGCATTTATAAAAATAGCGCCACCGAATATTCGCAGGCTGATTTCAGAAGCAATTTGGACGCTAAGATCTCGAAAAATATTCGTCTCAGCCTCGATATAGTCGGTCGTCAGGAGAACAGGGATTTTCCTGTCTATAGCAATAACCAGATCTTTTCCAGCCTGATCACCGGCGGCGCGGGCAGCGGAGGACGACCTACGGAGATTGCATGGTATCCTGGCCAGCGGCCTAATGCAGGGTTTATCAATGGACTAAATCCTGTGGTGATGGGCACTAACATTCCTGGGTATGATAAGGGAAAAAATTATAGTTTCTTAAGCAACGCCAGGCTGGTCTATGATATACCCTGGATAAAAGGATTGTCTTTAACCGGCAATGCCTCCATCGACAAAGGCGTCAATTACCAGAAGCGATGGATAACGCCTTTTACGTTGTATAGCTGGGATAGACAAACATTTGACGCTAATGGCGAACCTGTCGTTACCCCGGGAAAGTTTGGGCCTTCAGTAGACCCGCAACTGAATCAGAGTACGGTTGAAACGCACCGGGTATTGCTGAACGGCTTACTTAATTACCAGTTTAGTATATCCGATAATCACAATATAAAGTTTCTCGCGGGAGTGGAAAAGATTACGGGAACAGCGATGAACTTCTCCGCTTTCCGGCGCGGTTTTGTTTCTACGGCGATAGACGAATTATTTGCCGGTTCGGAACAGCAAAGAAATAATGGGGGATCTGCATCCCAGACTGCACGTTTAAATTATTTCGGTCGTGTGAACTACGATTTCCTTCAGAAATATTTATTAGAGTTTGTATGGCGCTACGACGGTTCTTATATCTTCCCCGTTAAAGGAAGATTTGGCTTTTTCCCGGGCATATCTGCGGGATGGAGAATTTCGGAGGAATCTTTTTGGAAGAATAGCCTCTCTTTTATTAATTCTTTTAAAATACGCGGCTCATGGGGTAAGACCGGCAATGACCGTATAGCTCCCTACCAGTATCTTTCCAGCTACGGATTCAGCTCCACTCCATATGTATTTGACGAAGATGTAGAAGTAAAGACGCTAAGCGAATTACGAATTGCCAATCCTAATGTTACCTGGGAGGAAGCAGAGCAGTCTAATATTGGAGTGGACGGACAACTCCTGAACGGGAGATTTTCTTTTTCGTTCGACTATTTCCATAATCTCCGCACAAAGATCCTGTGGTTCAGGAATGCGTCAGTTCCGGTTTCTACCGGTCTTACCCTGCCTGCGGAGAATATAGGGGAAGTGGTTAACCGGGGATTTGAATTTCAGATAGGATATAACGATAGAGCAGGCGATTTTTCTTATGCGTTTTCTGTTAATGGTTCCGCTGCGCACAACAAGATAAAATTCTGGGATGAAACCCCCGGCGTTCCGGAATACCAGCAATCTACCGGTCGCCCTATGAATGCTGGACTGTATTATAACGCGATTGGCATATTTAAAGACCAGGCTGCTATAGATGCTTACCCGCATTGGGCAGGAGCCCGTCCGGGAGATATCATTTTTGAAGATGTGAATGACGATAAGCAGATCAACGGGCTGGATAGGGTAAGGGCTAAGAAAACAGATATACCTACGTTTACCGGCGGCTTCTCTATTGAGCTGGGATATAAAAATTTCTATGCTTCGGCCTTCCTGCAGGGAGCTTCGGGCGCCGTTCGTAATTATTCAATTGAATCCGGGAAGATCGGGAACTTTCTTGCCGAATCTGCGGAAGGACGCTGGACTGTCGATAATCCGAACGCGTCGAAACCCAGGACATGGAATGGAAGCGGCGAGTATTGGAGCTCTACCAGCGTAAACAATACGTATTGGCTGGTGAATAATGATTACCTGCGGTTAAAGAATATCCAGGTAGGCTATAATCTTCCCTTTGCCCTCACGGAGAAGTTGGGCTTGAATCATTTCTCTGTTTATTTCAATGGCCTTAACCTGGTAACCTTTACCCAGTCAAAGAGCTTTGACCCCGAAACGGTGGGCAACAACTACCCCCTGAACAAAGTGTATAACCTGGGCTTTAGAGTATCTTTTAAATAACTAAATCATGAAACCTACTATAAAAATAATATTAT
>ERZ761602.7646-NODE-7646-length-11322-cov-8.251709_pt1 | contig 11322 bp, 4 predicted proteins | sample MGYA00512165_ERZ761602 | MGnify/ENA primary metagenome ERZ761602 (study PRJEB28899, sample SAMN02445085) | bioreactor sludge metagenome | biome: EBPR sludge; isolation source: Thorneside wastewater treatment plant | place: Australia: Brisbane, Thorneside... | reverse complement strand
CTATTACGGGCCGGTCGAGGTGGAAATCAGCGGCGAGGGCCTGGAGAGCGTGCGCGCCGAACCTCCGCTGCCGGTCCGCCTGGTGGCGCCGGCCCGCGCCGAGACGACGGCGGTCGCCATCAGACCGACCGGGCCGCGCTGGCGCTACGGCTATCGGGTCCGGGCCGTGCTGGGCGATCCGGCCGCCACGCACCGGCCCGAACGGCCCTACGCCCCGCCGTTCGCGTCGGGCCAGCGGTTCCCCGTCGGCCAAGCCTTCGACGGCGAATTCAGCCACCGGCACCCGCAGAGCCGCTACGCGGTGGACATCGCCCTGCCGCTGGGGACGCCGGTCCGCGCCGCTCGCGCCGGCACGGTGATGGAGGTGGCGGGCGATTTCTTCGACGGTGGAACCGATCCCAAGTATCAGACGCGCGCCAACATGATCCGGATTCTCCACGACGACGGCACCATGGCTGTCTACGCCCACCTGCATCCCGATTCGGCGCGCGTGGCGCCGGGACAGCGGGTCGAGCGCGGCGCGTGGCTGGCGAACTCGGGCAACACCGGCTTTTCCACCGGCCCGCACCTGCATTTCGCGATCCAGCGCAACGGCGGGATGGAGCTGATCGCCATCCCCTTCGAGTTCGCCGGCGCCGACGACCGGGGCATCACTCCGGTCGCGGGGACGCTGCTGACGGCGCCCTGAGCGCGGTCGCCGGTCGCGTGCGGGGCAGGGCGGGGCGCCGCGCCGGCGCGCTATCCGGCGCGGTCCCCCGCCCCGCGGTCGCGCAGCAGAAACGCTTTGCGCATGGTTTCGCGCAGTTCGGGCACCGCGACCGGTTTTGGCAGGAACTTGTAAATCGCGCCTTCGTTGATCAGATCGATCAAATCCTCTGCCCCGCAGTCGCGGCCCATCGCGATCCGTAGCGTTCGCGGATACAGCTCGCGAAAACGCCGGAACAGCCGCTCATCGCCTGCCCAGCCCAGGCGGAAATCCGCCAGCACCACCCCGACCTCGGGGCTGGCTATCAGGTCCAAAGCAGTCCGGGCGTCGGAAGCGGCCAGCACGCGATAGCCATCCGGGGCGAGCGCGTCCGCGAGGGCCGCGACGGCGGACGGATCCTCGTCGGCGACGAGCACGATGCGGGCATCTCCGGCCGGCGCGGATCGGTCTGCCATGGCGCGGTAATGGGGAAACAGCTTGGCGATCTCGCTGGCCGGCAACGGCCGGCTCAGATAGTAGCCCTGCACCTCGTCGCAGTGCTTGGACTTCAAAAAGTGCAGTTGGGCCTCGTTCTCGACCCCTTCGGCGATGACCCGCAACCCCATGCTTTCGGCCATGGCGATCACCGCCGTGGCGATGGCGGCGTCGTCGGGCTGCGAGTTGACCTCGCGCACGAAGGCCTTGTCGATCTTGAGCCGGTCCAGGGGCAACTGCTTGAGGCGACTGAGGCTGGAATAGCCGGTGCCGAAGTCGTCGATGGCCAGTTGCACCCCCAGCTCCTTCAAGGTCTGCAAGGTGCGGGTCGCGCCGTCGGGATCTCTCATCAGCAGGCTTTCGGTGATTTCCAGCTCAAGGGCGCTGGCCTCCAGGCCGGTCTCCTCCAGAATCCGCGCCACCAGACTCGGAAAGCTCGGCTGCACGAACTGCAGGACGGAAATGTTGACCGCCATCCGCTCCAGGTCGATCCCCTCGTCCCGCCACGCCTTGGCCTGGTGGCAGGCGGTGCGCAAGACCCATTCGCCGATCGGGATGATCAGGCCGGTTTCTTCGGCGAGCGGGATGAAATCGACCGGCGACACCGGACCCAGCATCGGGCTCTGCCAGCGCAGCAGCGCCTCGACCCCGCTGATGCGGCCGCTCGGCAAATCGAGCTGGGGCTGATAGTGGACGGACAGTTCACCCAGCTCGACCGCCTTGCGCAGCTGGCTCTCCATGGTCAGCCGCTTGATGGCCACGTCGTTCAAGGTGGCGTCGTAGAACCGGTAGAGGTTGCGGCCCTGGCGCTTGGCCAGATACATGGCCATGTCGGCGTTCTTCAACAAGACTTCGGGGCTATCGCCGTCCTCGGGAAAAATGGCGATCCCGATGCTGGGGGTCACCAGCACCTCGTGCCCGGCCAAAACCAGCGGCTCCGAGAGGCCGGTCCGGATCCGCTCGGCCACGACCGCGACATCCTCGCTGCGGCGGACTTCGGGCAACAGCAGGGTGAACTCGTCGCCCCCCAGCCGCGCGATGGTCTCGTCGCCATCGTCCGGATCGGCGGCCCGGGAGACCGTGTCGCTGCCGCGCAGGCTCGCCTTCAGCCGCTCCGCCGTCGCCTGGAGCAGCAGGTCGCCCACGCTGTGGCCGAGGGTGTCGTTGATGCGCTTGAAGTTGTCCAGATCCAGGAACAGCAGCCCCGCGCGCCGGCCGTGGCGCTTGGCCAGTTGCAGCGCCGCGCTCAGGCGGTCCTTGAACAGCTCGCGGTTCGGCAACTGGGTGAGGCTGTCGATGAACGCCAACTGCCGGATGCGCTCCTCGGCCCGCTGCATTTCGGTGATATCCTGCAAGGTGCCGTACACGTGCTCCAGCCGCCCGGCTTCGTCCCGGACGGCCTCGACCTGCTGGCGGACGTGCCGGAGTTCGGCGTCGGCGCTCGCGATCCAGTGGTTGATTCCGGCCGACCGGCCCTGCTCGCGGACCTCCGCGAACCACTCCCGCACCCGGGATCGGTCTTTTTCGGGCACGCGGTCGAGCAGGGTCTGGAGCGGCACTTCCGGCGCTGCCGGATCCAGCCCGACGATGCGGCAGACCACCTCGGACAAACGGAGCGCCTCCCGGTCGGGGCGCCAGTCCCAGTGGCCGAGCCGGGCGATTTGCTGGGCGACGGCCAAGCGCCGCTCGCTTTCCCGCAGGTCGTTCATCGCCAGGCTGGCCCGGAGCAGATAGCGCACCCGATGGCCGAGCAGGGGATAATTGATCGGCTTGGTGATGAAATCGGTCGCGCCGGCATCGAACGCCTCATCGATCGACTGGTGATCGTCCAGGCCGGTCATCATCAGGATCGGGGTCTGCGCGCCGCCGGGCTGGCGCCGCAGCTCGGCGCTGGCGGCGAAGCCGTCCATCTCCGGCATCATCACGTCCATCAGCACGACATCGGGATGGACCCGCCCGAACAGCTCCACGCCATGCCGGCCGTTTTCGGCCTGCTCCACCCGGAATCCGGCCTGTTCCAGCGCCACGCTCACCAGCAGGCGGATCGACAGATCGTCGTCGACGATCAGAACCAAAGGCGGGTTGGACTCGCTGGCGGACGGCATGGGCGGGCTCCTCGGGAACTCTCTCGAAAATTATAGCGGGTTCGATGTCGCGGACTGGGCGCGATCCGGCCAGCTTGCCCCGGCGGTCCGCGCGGTTCGCGACATCAGCCGGGCAGGGGTGCCGGTGGAGGCTCGCTGGTCGGATCCTCGTGAATCAGCACATCGGCGTTGGGAAACGCGCCTTTGATCGCCGCCTCGACCTCGTCGGACACCCGATGCGCCTCCACCAGCGGCAAATGATCGTCCAGCATCAAGTGCAACTGGATGAAATAGGTCTGCCCGGAGCGACGGGTGCGCACGTCGTGCACCCCGCGCACGCGCGGATGGGCGCCGACGATCTCCTTGATGCGGGCGTGCACCTCCGGCGGCAATTCGTGGTCCAGCAACAATTGTATCGAATCGTGAGCGATATGCGCCGCACTGTACAGAATATAAAGCGCGATCCCGATCGCGAAGACCGGGTCCATGGCGGGCCAACCCAGCATGGCCAACCCGAGCGCCACGATGGAGGCGGTGTTGGTCAACAGGTCGGTGGCGTAGTGCAAGGCGTCGGCCCGGATCGCGGTGGATTGGGTGCGGCGGATGACGTAATGCTGGAACGCCAGCAACACTCCGGTCGCCACGATGGCGAACAGCAGCACGCCCAGGCCGATCAGCGCGTCCTTCAAGGGCTGGGGGTGCAGCAGCCGATCCACCGCGTGCAGGATCAGGAACACCGCCGAGCCGGCGATGAACGCCGCCTGCGCCAAACCCGCCAGCGGCTCGGCCTTGCCGTGGCCGAAGCGGTGATCGCGGTCGGGGGGTTGCAGGGCATAATGCACGGCCAGCAGGTTGATGATCGACGCCGCCACGTCCATCATCGAGTCCACCAGCGAGGCCAGCACGCTGACAGATCCGGTCAGCAGCGCGGCCCCCAGCTTGCCGGCGATCAGCAGGGTGGCGGTGGTCACCGAAGCATAGGTGGCCAACCGCAGCAGGCGATTGCCGATCGCCGGGTCGATGGCCGGCGCGGTCGCGTCTGGCATGAGATCGGATTCTTTCTTCATCGGTTATCCGTGAGCCGGTATATTCTACCCGGCTTTCGTCCGGCGCGGCGACGCCAGCCTAAAATCGAACCCGCGATCTCGCCCGAGCGCTTTTGCCGATCCCAGCCTCCGAGAGTCCCGACCGAATGCTCGAAACCCTGCGCCGCATCGTCCAGGAAGTCAGCACCGCCCCGGATTTGGCCAGCGCGCTGGCGATCGCGGTCAACCGCATCCGAGACACGATGCGGGTGATGGCCTGCACCGTCTATCTGGCCGATCAGGAGCGGCGCGAGCTCGTGCTGATGGCCACCGCCGGGCTCGATCCCGCCGCCGTCGGCCGAGTTCGGCTGAATCGCCAGCAGGGGGGGCTGGTGGGCCTGGTCGCCGAGCGCCAGGAGCCGCTGAGCCTGGAAGACGCCCGCCGGCACGCCCGCTTCCGCCCGACGCCCGGCGCCGGCGAAGACGCCTGCCACGCCTTCCTGGGCGTACCGCTGGTGCAATATCGCCGGACCCTGGGCGTGCTGGTGGCCCAGGATGGAGCCATCCGCCAGTTCCGGTCGCAAGAGGTCGATTTTCTGGTCACCCTCGGGGCGCAACTGGCCAGCATTCTCCACCACGCGGTGCTCAGCGGCGCCGCCCGGGACCTGCTGAATCCGCTGGTGATCGGCGCGCACGCCCTGCGGGGGCTGGCCGGGGCGCGCGGCGTGGCGATCGGCACCATCACCATCCCCCATCTGCTGGCCGATCTGGACGACGTGCCCGACCGGGCGACCGACGATCCCGTCGCCGAAGAGGCGGCGTTCCGGGCGGCCATCGCCGCCGTCGACGAGGAGTTGCGCCTCGCCAGCGAGCGCTTGGCGCCCTTGCTGCCGCCGACCGAGCTGGCCCTGTTCACCGTCCACCGGATGCTGCTGCACAGCGACAGCCTGCTGGACGAAACCGGCGACCGCATCCGGGCCGGCTCCTGGGCGCCGGCCGCGTGGCGCGATACCGTGCTGGCCCGCGCCCGCCTGCTGGAACAGGCCGAAGACGCCTACCTCAGCGCGCGGGCCGAGGACATCCGCGATCTGGGCCGACGGGTGTTGCAGCACTTGCGCGCCGGCTCGGTCGAGCCGGCGAGCGCGCCGGCCAAGCGCTGCGTGCTGTTCGCCGAGGAAATGAGCGTGGCCCATCTGGCGGCGGTGCCGCCGGAGCGGCTGGTCGCCGTGGTCTGCCTGCGCGGCTCGGCCCTGTCCCACGTCGCGATTCTGGCGCGGGCGATGGGGGTTCCGGCGGTCATGGGGCTGGGCGACCGCCCCATCGGCCGCTACGAGGGTTGCGACATCATCGTGGACGGCGATCGGGGCCAAGTGTTCGTCAACCCGGACGCCACGGTGCGCGAGGCGTACCGGCAACGGATCGCCGCCGAAGCCGAGCTTTCGGCCGAATTGAACGAGCTGCGCGATCTGCCGGCCACCACTCTGGACGGCCATCGCGTGCCGCTGCACGCCAAGGCGGGGTTGCTGTCCGACATCGCCACCGCCCGCGACTGCGGGGCCGACGGCATCGGGCTGTATCGCACCGAGTTCGCCTTCATGATCCGCGATTCGTTTCCCAGCGAGGACGAGCAACTCCAGCTTTACCGGCACATGCTGGCCGCGTTCGCCCCCAAGCCGGTGGTGATACGCACCCTGGACATCGGCGGCGACAAGTGCCTGCCCTATTACACCATCGACGAAAAAAACCCGTTTCTGGGCTGGCGCGGCATGCGGTTCACTCTGGATCATCCCGACATCTTCCTGACCCAGTTGCGGGCCATGCTGCGGGCCAACGCCGGCTTGGCCAACCTGCGGGTGCTGTTTCCGATGATCACCACCGTCGAGGAGGTGGACGAGGCGCTCCGGCTGCTGGATCAGGCCCAGCGGGAGCTGGAGGAGGACGGCCAGCCGGCCGCGCGCCCCCAGGTCGGGGTCATGATCGAAGTGCCCTCCGCCGCCTGGCAGGCCGCGCAACTGGCGCGCCGGGTCGATTTTCTGTCGGTCGGCACCAACGATTTGACCCAGTACGTGCTGGCGGTGGACCGCGACAACGCCCGGGTGGCCGGGCTGTACGACAACCTGCATCCCGCCATGCTGAAAACCATCGCCCACATCGTCGAGAGCGGCCGGCACGCCGGCCGGCCGGTCAACCTGTGCGGGGAAATGTCGGCCGATCCCGGCGCCGCCATCCTGCTGCTGGGCATGGGCGCGGACAGCTTGAGCGCCAGCGCGACCAGCGTGCCGCGGGTCAAGTGGGCGATTCGCAGCTTCACCCTCGCCCGCGCCCAGGAGTTGGCCCGGCACGCCCTGGAGCTGGACACCGCCCGCCAGATCCGCCGCTTGCTGGACGACGCCCTCCGCCAGGCCGGGTTGGGCGAGATCGTCCACGAGTCGCCTTAAATCAGCGGCCCGAACGCGAACAGCGCGGGCCACCAGCCCGCGCTCGCCGTCGGCGCGACACTTCTTCAATGCCGGTGACGCGGTGCCCGACCGCGCCCCGGCCGGCGCCGCTCACGCCTCGATCGCGATCCGGCGCGGTTGCGCCGCCTCGCGCTTGGGCACGGTCACCTCGAGGACACCGTCCTTGCACTTGGCGCTCACCTTGTCGGCGTCGGCCACATCCGGCAGCGAGAACCGCCGCAGGAAGGTGCCGCGAACCCGCTCGACCCGGCGATACTGCTCGGTTTCTTCCTGCTTCTCGCTCGCTCGCTGGCCCTTCAGGGTCAGCACGCCGTTCTCCAGGGAGATCTCGATATCCTTGATCTCGACGCCCGGCAAGTCGGCGCGAATGACGAACTGGGACGCTTCCTCCTTGATGTCCACCGCCGGCATCCAATCCGCCAGGGTGTGCCCGGTTTCCTCGTCGCCGAACCGGCTGGTGTCGAACAGACGATTCACTTCCCGCTGCAACTGGTTCAGCAGATTCAGGGGTTCATAACGTATCAGAGCCATGGTTGCCTCCTCGAATATCGCTGTCTGGCGTTCCCGCGAACGCCTTTTCGCTCGACGAAAAAATGGGGGCGACCGCCCGGATTTCAAGGGCGGTGCCGGAGGATTTTTACCTTGAGCCGTTTGCGGTTATGATTCCGCATCGCCTTCCTCCGAACCGCTTGCGATGGCCGCCGCCTCCATTTTTATCTGTCACGCCTCGGCCGACGCCGCCTTCTCCCGCGACTTGCGGCTGGCGCTGGAAACCTTTCACCTGAGCGTCTGGCGCGACCACCTCCACCTGCGCGGCGGGGATCGGCTGGCGCCGGAAGTGCGCTGGGCCATCGAGCAAGCCCGGCAGGTCATCGTGGTGCTCGGCCTGAACACCGGCCAGCCGACCTGGCTGCGGCGGGAGATCGAGCTGGCCCAGGCGGTCGAAAGGCGGCGAGCCGGCGCCTATCGGGTCATCCCGCTGCTGTTGCCGGGCCTGGATGGCGCCTCGCTCGGCCAGTGGTTCGCCCCGGCGCCGCGCACGCCGCCGATAGCGCTGACCGCCGACGGCCTGGGTCCGGCGCTGCCGGCCTTGCTGGCCGGGCTGGGCCAAGCGCAGCCCGCCGAGCCGGCCAGCCGGCGCCATCCCCCCCCGGTGGTGGAACTGGAGCTGGAGTTCAGCCGGGAAGCGTCGGCCGCGCCGAACGATTGGTTGTGGCGCGTTTGCCTGAACCGGGATTCCGGTCGAAAGCGGGGGATCGCGGGCGGCGCCCTGCCCGCGCCGCTGCCCGTCCGGCTGCTGCGCTGGTACTGGCAAAGCCACCCCCATTGGCCGACCGATACCCTGCGACAACTGGCTCGCCACACCGAAACCCTGCTGGCGCGCTGGGGCCGGGACCTGCACCGAGCCACCCTCGACGCGGACGATTCGCGCGAGCTGGCGAGCGCGTGGCGCGACGCCCACGAACCCTGCGAGCGCCGCCTGATCCTGCGAGCGGACCCGGCGGAGCCGGCCGCTTTCGCCGCGCTCGCCCTGCAGTGGGAGCTTTCGCGCGACACGGGCGGCGCGCTGCTGCAAGGCAAGCGGCCGACCCGTTTCCTGCGCCGGCTCCCCGGCGGCGGCGAACCCTTTGCGCCGGCCCCCGCGCCGCTGCGGGTGCTGGCGATCAGCCCCCGGCCCGACACCGAACCGACCGGCCATCCGGATTACCGGCGCAGCGCGCTGCCGCTGCTGGAGGCGCTGGGCGCGCTGGGCGGCCTGGTAGAGCCGCAGGTGCTCTCGCCCCCGACCCTGGGGGCGCTGGAAAAGCGGCTGAACGACGCCTGGGCGGCCGGACGCCCGTTCACGGCGCTGCATCTGGACGCTCATCTGCGCTACGACCCGGCCGGCGACACCCTCGAGGTCGGCTTCGAGGCGAGCTACGATCTGCTCGCGCCGATCTGTCGCGAGGCCCATTTCGTCGGCGCGGACGCCCTGGCGTCGCTGCTGGCCACTTATCGCGTCCGCCTGGTGGCCCTGTCCGTCCGAGCCCAGCACGCGGCCGGCGCCCCCGCCACGGTGGCTTTGGCGGCCGCCTTGCTGGCCGGCGGAATCGCGGCGGTGATCGACACGGATCCCGACACCGCGGCAGAAACCCGGCGCCGGTTCTGGGCGACGCTGTACGAGGAGCTGCTGCGCGGCGCCAAAATCGGTCACGCCGCGTTCGACGCCCAGCGCCGCTTGGCCGGCGACAGCTATCGCGGCGCCGGTCTGGGCGGCGGCGGGGTCCACCTGCACGATTGGTTTTGCTGTCGCCTGTATCTGGGCGAACGGGATCCCCGCCTCTGCCTGCGCCCGCCTCTGGAACTCTGGCGCCGGTCGCTCGAACGAGCCTGGAGCGGCCCGCCGGGACGGTTCCCCCCGCCGCCACCCGCCGGTTTTGTCGGCCGCGGCCGTGACCTGCTGAGGCTCGAACGGCTTTTGGAGCAGCACGCCACGGTCTTCCTGCGGGGGCCTGGCGGCAGCGGCAAAACCGCCACCGCCTCGGCTCTCGTCACCTGGCTGGCGCGCTGTCGCCGCTATCGCCACCTGGCCTACGTTTGCGGTGGCGACGCCGGCGATCCCGGCGCGTTGCTGGACACCATCGGCCGGCAATTGCTGCCCCAGGGCGAGCGCTGGTCGGCGGACCGCTTTCCGACCTTGTGGCAGGCGCTCGACCATCTCCGGCAAGCCCTGCGCCCGCGACCCGTTCTGGTCGTGCTCGATCAGTTGGATCGCTGGCCTTCGGAGCACGACGAGCTGCTCGATCAGCTTTGGAAGGACTTCATGAGCGAGTGGCCGGATCTGCGCCTGCTGGGGTTGGGTCGGCTGGGACCGCCCGCCTTCGCCCAGCCCTGGACGGAAGCGACCTTGAGCCCGCTGGACGAGAGCGACGCCATCGACCTGATCGCCCGGACCCTGATCGCGGCCGGGGAAACGCCGCCGGCCGACGACAGCGGCAGCGGTTTTCCGCAATTGCGCGAGCTGGTCCGGCTAGCGGGAGGGCATCCGGGCGCCCTGCAACGCCTGGCCCGAGAAATCGGCGCGCGCGGCGTCGGCGCGACCCTCGGCCTGCTGCGCCCACTGCGGGCCGAACTGCTGCGCCGGCACGGCGATGACCCCCAATGGCCGCTGTTTCTGAGCCTGGAACTGGCGATGCGCCGCCTGCCGGTCGAGGATCGCGACCGCTTGACCATCCTGGCCTTTTTCAAGGAAGGCGCGAACCGGATCGCCCTCGGCCAAGCCCTGCAGCTCGACAACCGGGAGCTCGACGCGCTCTGCGCCCGGCTGCTCGACCTGGCTCTGGTCGAGGATCGCGGCTTCGGCCATTTGCGCGTCGATCCCGCCCTGTCCCACTACCTGTCCGGCCGCTTGCCCCCGCGCCAGCGCCCGCGCTGGCGGGAACGCTGGTGCGCCGGCATGGAAGCGCTGCTCGAGGTGATTTACCGGCACTATCACCAGGACAAGGCCCGCGCCAACCGGCTGTTGCGGCTGGAGCTGCCCAATCTGCTGGCGCTGCTGCGCGACCGCCAGCAGCACGCCGACCCGGAACGATCCGCCCAGCTCGCCAGCCGCCTGGAGCAGTTGCTCGCCGACGTCGGCGCGCCGGCGGCGCTGGCCGAAGCGGTGGCCGCCCGCGAGCGGGCCAGCCAGTCCTTGTCCGGCTGGAGCCGGGTCCGCTTCGAGACCGAGCGCCTGCGCGTCGAGCGCCTGCGCGACGACGGCGCGCTGGAAGACGCTCTGCAAGCCGCCCGCAAGCTGCTGCACCAGCTCCGAGAGGCCGGTCCCGACGCCTATCCCGGCGCGGATTACGATCTGGCGCGCACCTATTTTCAGTTGGGCAAGCTGCTCAAGCTGGCCGGGGCCGCCGAACCGGCCGTGCGGGAGCTGACCGAGGCGAGCCAGCGGTTCCAGGCCTTGGCCAGCGCCGGCAACGCCAGCGCGGACCGGATGGTCGCGGTCGCCGACGCGGAAACCGGCGACTGCCTGATCTATTTGCAGCGCTTGCAGGAAGCCGCCGCCGCCTTTCAGGCGGCCATCGACCGCGCCGGCCCGAACACCGTCGATCTCGCCGTGGCGGCCAACACCATGCAATTGGGTTTGGTGCGCCAGCGCCTGGGGGATTACGCGCGAGCGGCGGCCCTGTATCAAGCCGCGCGCCGGATGTTCGAGGCCTTGGGCGAGCCGGAAGGCACCGCCCGGGCTTGGCGCCAGCTCGCCCTGGCCCACAAACTGGCGGGCGATCTGCCGGCCGCGCTCCACGCCTGCCAGCAAGCGCTGTATCTGCACGAGCAGCACCGCAATCGGGGCGGAATCGCCGAAACGCTGGGCGAACTCGGCCATCTGCATTCGGCGATGCGCCAACTGGAAGAGGCCGCGCGGGCCTATCGGCGCATGGCGGAGCTGTGCCAGCAACTGGGCGACGGCCTGGGCGAAGAAGCCGCCCGCAACAACCTGGCCAACATCTTGATCCAGTTACGCCGCCACGACGAAGCGCGCCAAGAGCTGTACCGGGCCAGCGAGTGCAATTTGCCCGACAGCTTCACCGCCCGGAACT
>ERZ761602.7644-NODE-7644-length-11330-cov-3.826075_pt1 | contig 11330 bp, 6 predicted proteins | sample MGYA00512165_ERZ761602 | MGnify/ENA primary metagenome ERZ761602 (study PRJEB28899, sample SAMN02445085) | bioreactor sludge metagenome | biome: EBPR sludge; isolation source: Thorneside wastewater treatment plant | place: Australia: Brisbane, Thorneside... | reverse complement strand
GTGCAGCGTCGCGCGCGAGATGGTCGAGCCTTGCACGAAGACCGGCTCCAGCTCGGCGACCGGGGTCAGCACGCCCGTGCGCCCGACCTGCACGGTGATGGCCTTGAGCCGCGTCTCCGCCGGCGTGATCCAATGCACCGGCTTGTGGACGATGGCGTAGCCCGGTGAGCGCGTCTTCGCCGGAATGCGCGCCCAGTCGGTCATCGTGTTCACCTTGAGCACAATGCCGTCGATCTCGTACGGCACCCGCGTGCGCAGGTCGCGGCGTTCGTCGTAGTTGTTCACGATCTCCTCGCGATAGACGCGCAGCACTTCGTCGATGCCGTCGCACACCCACCAGACCGGCTGGGTCGGCAGGCCGAACTGCTTCAGGCGTTCGAGCATGTCCGAGTGCCGCTCGAACGTGATGCCTTCGCACGCGCCCACGCCGTAAAACACCGCGCGGATCGGGCGTTGCGCGACAAGTTTCGGGTCGAGTTGCTTGAGCGCGCCGGCGGTGGCGTTGCGGGCGTTGGGGAAGGGCTTCTCACCGGCTTCGTCCATCCGGGCATTCAACTTTCCGAAGTCCGCGATGCTCATGTAGGCCTCGCCGCGGACTTCCAGCAGCCCGGGCAGGCTGCCCGCCCCGACTTCGAGCTTCAGTGGAATCGCGCGCACCGTCCGGAGGTTGACCGTGATGTCGTCGCCGGTCTGGCCGTCGCCACGCGTCGCGCCCAGCACGAGCCGGCCGTCGCGGTAATGGACGCCGATCGACACGCCGTCCACCTTGGGCTCGATGATGTATTGCACATCCTCGCGGCCGAGCTTCTTGCGAATGTCGCGGTCAAAGGCGCGGAGACCCTCGACGGTGTTCTCGTCCTGCGCGCGGTTGCGCTGCTCGCGATCCGGTTCCTCGGCGGGGGTTGGATGATCCGCGGACTCGATCTTCTCGAGCGAGAGCATCGGCTGAAGATGTTTGATGCGCTGAAATCCCTTGGTGGGCGCGCCCCCGACGCGCTGGCTCGGCGAATCCGGCGTGACCAGTTCGGGGAACTGCTTCTCGACGTCGAGCAACGCCTGGTAAAGCTGGTCGTACTCGAAGTCGCTGATCGCCGGCCGCGCCTCGACGTAGTAAAGCTGGTCGTGACGCTGGATCTTCGCGACGAGCTCAGCGTGGTGTTTCCGGGCTTCCGCGGCGGTCATGGTGAAGTGGTGGCGGATCAATGGCGGTCAGTCAAAACGGGTTTCATTCAACGCTTGTTGGTCGCGTCAGGTCAGACTGCTCACGGGAGGCTATCCCTTCAAACCCAGCAGGGCGCGTTGCCAGCGCATCAAGGCTTCCGCTGCCTCGTCGCCGTCCTGCGCGAGCGCCATCAGTTCGGCCTTGCTGGCAATGAGGGTCGGATCGATGCCGAGCGCGGTGGCCTGTTTGTCACGGTGCTGCCGGAGTTTTTCAAATCGGGCGATGTCCTGCTCGGAAGCGCGCCGGCCCCGGCGGGCGAGCGGACGCGGACAATCATCATCCGGCACGGCGAGGCCCTGATCGAGCGCGTCGCGCACGCCTGCCTTGCGCCGGGAGGTAAGGAAGCGCGGAGCCGGCAGCGGCCGGTGGGGAGCGCGTTCGGCGTCTTCGGCAAGTTTCACCATCTGCTCGTGAGGCAGGATGAAGTAAGGCGGGCGGTTGCTGTTGATGGCCTCCTGTTCACGCCATTGCCAGAGGGCGCGCAAGACCGCCAGCCCGCGTGGCCGGAGCTTGCTGCTGCCCTTGATCCGCCAGAGCTGATCCTGGTCCACCGCTTCCGGATGCGCGGCCTCATGGACGAGCCGCTGGCAGGTTTCGCGGTGCCATTCGACGCGGCCGAGGGCTTCAAGTTCCTTGCGCAAGGCATCGGCGAGCGCCTTGAGGTGGTGGGTGTCGTTGCGGGCGTATTGCTCCATGCGCGGCGTGAGCGGGCGCCGGCCCCAGTTGGCGGTTTGGGAACTTTTCTCGAGTTCCACTCCGAAATACTTCAGCACCAGATCCCGCAGGCCAAAGGTCTGATTGCCGATAAGCCGCCCGGCAAGCATCGTGTCAAAGACCGCGCGCGGCACGAAACCGTATTGCCGGCGCAGCAGCCGCAGATCGTAGTCAGCACCGTGCAGGATCAAATCCCGGCCGTGCAGGCTGTCCCACAGCGGGCCCAGATCGAAACCGGCGAGCGGGTCCACGAGGTAGTCACCAGATTCGATGCCGAACTGGAGGAGGCAGACTTTCTCGGGATACGCATGGCGGCTGTCCGCCTCCGTATCCACCGCGATCCATTCCGCCTGGTCGAGTTTCGGCAAAAAGTCACGCAACGCCGCTTCCGTGTTGATCACGGGCCAAATGATACGGAAACGGACTCCGGGCAAAAGGGGAAAAACAAATTTGCCAATTCCGGCCGGTTCGCCGCTATTCTGAATACCCAACGGGAGCAAATCCCGGCAGATTCCGTCCATTCCAGGACGCGGATCACCTTGAAACACTTCCCCACCATGAACTTGAAAACCTTGCTCCTGACCAGCCTGCTGCCAGCCTTGTGCCCGATGGCAATCGTCTCCGCAGCGGAAAGTCCCACCATCGCGGCCAACGCCGGCAATGCGCTGGGGCTGGAATTGCTCATCAAGGGCAGGCAACCCGACGCCAACGCGCTGCTTTCGCCGTACTCGATCCAGTCCGCGCTGGCGATGACTTACGCGGGCGCGGCGGGTGATACTCGGGCGGAAATGGCCCGGGTGCTCCACTACCCGGCGGACGAGGCGGCATTGCACGCTTCCTTCGCCGCCCTGCGCACCCGGTTGGATGAAATGGCTCAGGCTGCCGCGCGTCGTGGCAGACAGGCCGACGGTGCCGGCGAGCCGTTGACCTTGAATGTAGCGAACCGCTTGTTTGGGCAGCTTGGCCAAGAGTTCCGGCCTACGTTTCTGGCGCTCACGGCGGACACCTACGGTGCGCCGTTTCGGCCGTTGGATTTTGAGACGGATCCCCACGCCGCCCGGCAGCACATCAACGGTTGGGTCGCCAAACAGACTCAAGATCGCATCCGCGAGCTGATCCCCTCGCCGGGAATCACCAGAGACACCCGGCTGGTCCTGGTGAACGCCATTCACTTGAAAGCACCTTGGGCAACGCCGTTCGAGGAACGGGCGACCCGTCCTGAACCATTTTATCTCGCGGACGGTGAAGCGGTGTCGGTGCCGACCATGAAAACTCAGGGCCGGCTGGGTCACCGACGGGAAGACGGCTTCACGGTGGTGACCGTGCCGTACGCGGGGGGCGGGCTTCAGTTGCTGCTGTTGCTGCCCGATGCGGTGGACGGACTGGCCAAACTGACGGCGAAGTTGACCCCTGAAATGCTGGCCGACTTCGCTCAAGCCGGCGGCGCGGAGGTGAGGCTGCAACTGCCCAAGTTCAAGCTGGAACCGCCGATGATGCCGCTGGGTGAAACCTTGCAGACGCTCGGCATGCGGACGGCCTTCGACAAGCCGGAGCGCAGCGCCAACTTCGACCGCATGGCCCCCCGCAAGCCGGATGATTACCTCTTCATCTCCGAGGTCTATCACCAGACCTTCCTGGATCTCGACGAAAAGGGGACCGAGGCCGCCGCCGCGACGGCCGTGGTCATGATGCGGCTGACTTCGGTGCAGGTTGATCCGCCGCAGCCCGTCGAAGTACGGGTGGATCGGCCGTTCTTGTTCGCGATTCAACACCGGTCGAGCGGTGCCTGCCTTTTCCTCGGGCGCGTCGTCGATCCGCGGTGAGGTGGGCGCGGGTGTTCCGACCGCCGGTCATTCTCCGGGCAAAGTTGAATTCGCCGATTCTTCATCACAGCGGGGAGCGAGCTGCGGCATGGACTGGACAGCCATCCAAAAAACCTCCGGAAAAGTGGCTTGCGCCGGCCGGGGGCGGCCTTTAGTTTCCCGCCCTCTTGAGCCGGGCTGGTAGCTCAATGGTAGAGCAGCGGCCTTTTAAGCCGTTGGTTCGGGGTTCGAGTCCCCGCCAGCCCACCACTTTTCTCCGTTGGCGCCGCGGAAGTGTTTCGTGCCGCCCGCGGACGCAGCAGCAACCATTACGCAACGACATCTATGGCAACCACCGCAAACGCCAACGAACTCCGCCGGGGCATGGCGATCATGTACAATGGCGACGTCGCCGTCGTGCTCGAAGTCCAGCACCGCACGCCCGGCAATCTCCGCGCCTTCGTCCAGGCCATCATCCGCAGCATCCGCACCGGCAAGTCCGGCGACGTGCGCTTCGCCTCGACCGAAAAGGTGGAAGTGGTCCCCATGATGACCAAGAAGATGGAGTTCAGCTACATGGACCAGGCGGACTATGTGTTCTCGGACCCGGAGACTTACGAGACGGTGAACCTCGCACCGGAACTGGTGGGTGACGTTAAGAATTACCTCGTCGAAAACGCGCAGGTCACCATGACCTTTGTCGAGGACCGCGCCGTCTCCGTCGAACTGCCTCCCAGCGTGGTGCTCACCGTGACCGACGCCCCCGAGGGCATCAAAGGCGACTCCGCCAACAACGTGATGAAGACCATCACGATGGAAACCGGGGTCACGGTGCAGGCTCCGCTCTTCATCAAGACCGGCGAAAAGATCAAGATCGACACGCGCACGGGCAAGTACATGGAACGCGCCTGAGCGCCGGAGATTAGCTCGCAACTTTTTGTCGCCGGTTCCCAGAAGGAGCCGGCGTTTTTCTGTACGATTCCGAAGGAAGGGTTTGCGACCTCTCCCGCGAGAATCCGAATGCTCGCAAGCGTTGAACTTCCCTGGACCGGTCAGTCCAGTTTGCCGGAAAGGGAGATGGTCAACCGTTCGTTCTCAAGGCGGCTGACGAGCTGGCAGCCCAGACGCACGGCCAGCGCACGGGACAAGGGCAGGCCCAGGCCAAAGTGTTCGTGCGCGGATCGCGCCGGATCGGACCGCCAGAAACGGTCGAACAAACGCACTTCATCCTCCGGCCGAAGGTTGGGCGCGGCATTGGAGACCGATACCTGGAAGTCCGGTCCGTTACGCTCGCACACGATGATTACTTCGGTGCCGGGTGGTGAATACTCCACCGCGTTGCCCACGAGGTTGTTCAGGATGGAGACCACCAGCGTGCGATCGGAATGCAGCACCAGATCATCCAGACAACGCGAGGTCAGCTTGAGATCGCGACGGGCGGCCTTGGGGGTGGCCAGGTCAACCGCTTCCCTTACAGTCACGGACAAGTTGAACGGCTCGCGGTTCACCGGCAGTTGTTCCTGGTCGCACCGGGCGAGCAGCATCAGGTTCTCGACCAGCGACTCCATTTGCAGGGCGATCTTCAGCGCGTCCGCTGGGAATTTCCCGGTCGGTTGATCCGGCCACTTCAGGTTCAGCTCGGCATAACTGCGCAGTTCGGCGATGGGCGTGCGCAGTTCGTGCGCGATGTCCGAACTGAACTGGCGCTCACGTTCAAACGAGCTTTCAAGCCGGCCCAGCAACTGGTTCAGACGCGTGCAGATGGGTTTCATTTCCCGCGGCATGGCTTCCTCAGGAAACCGCAGATGCAACGTGTCGGCCGAGATCGAGCCCGCTTTGTCACCCACGAAATTCAAGGCATGCAGCTCCCGGCGCACAATCACGCGGATGAGAATCGCGGCGACGAGAAAACCCAGCCCGCCGACCAGCCACAGGCTCCGGCGGATCGTGGCCAGACCCTCCAGCACCTCACCGGCATCCTCGGCGACGACCAGATCAATATAGAGCTCGGGATCGAAGTTGCGCTTCCGATCATGCCGGTCGGCGTGCGGCACGTAGCGCAGGCCGATGGCGCGTCCGGGCCGGCCGTTGGGGAGGGTGATGCTCCAATAATGCGGTTCCGCCATAGTGCCCACTTCGCGCGGGAGATCTTGTCCTCGCTTTAGGGAGTCAGACTTTTTTTTGTCACGATCCCCGATGGGCAGCGGTGCCCAGATCTGGTAAAACTTCTTCGGCTCCTGCTCGCCAAACTCCGGGAGGTAGCGGTCCGAAAAATCCACATCAATATATTCCTTCTCCTGTTTGACCACCGAGGTGATGGACAACGCCTGTACGCGCAGGCGCTCATCCACTTCCCGGTAGAAGTAGGACTGCATCAACAGATAAACGAACCCGCCACCCAGTCCGAGCAGCACGGCCGCGCTGACCAGCAGCCCCAACGTCAATCGTGAGCGGATGGAGTTCACTCTTCCTCCATGAGATACCCCAGCCCCCGCCGGGTGTGGATCAACGGCGGCGCGTCCGGCCCGCCGATTTTTTTGCGCAGGGCGCAGATCGCGGAATCGACCACGTTGGACATCGGCTCGACCAGGTCGTCGTAAATGTGGGCTTCGATTTCCTGGCGGGAGACGACCTGTCCGCGCCGGGCGGCCAGATACTCCAGCAGCCGATACTCGCGCGGGGTCAGCTCAAGCGGTTCGCCGTTTCGCGTCGCCTGCTTGCGGTTCAGGCGCAGGCACAGGCTGCCGATCTCGATCAACTTCTGCTTGTGACCGTATTGCCGGCGACACAGCACATCGACGCGCGCAAGCAGTTCTTCGAGGGCGAAAGGTTTGACCAAGTAGTCATCCGCGCCGTTGCGCAGGCCAAAGACCCGGTCCGGCACCGAGTCCTTGGCGGTAAGCAACAGCACCTGGGATTCGCCGCCGGAGTCTCGAAACTCGCGCAGCACCGTCAGGCCGTCCATGCCCGGCAGCATGATGTCCAGAATGATGGTGTCGTAGTGGTTGGCCCGCGCGAGCCAGAGACCCTCCTTGCCGTCGGCCGAGGTATCGACGGCATACTGGGAATTCCGCAGGGCGGTGCCGATCGCATCGCGGAGCCGCTCGGAATCTTCGACAAGGAGAACGCGCATGATCAGTCAAGATGGCCGGGTCAAAGCAGAATAAGGCCGGAACATTACCGGAGCATGATGACTTTGGGAAGGCGGCGTCATGATTCCGTAAGGTGGCGTGGGTGAGATTCGGCGGCTGTCATGCACTCCATCGTGAACAACCGCGGGCCCCGCCCGGGCGCAAGTGCCACGCCGCGCTTCGGCTGGCGGCGTTTGCTGACCGCACTTTCGCTGGTGCTTCTGGCCGGTTGCTCAACCAGGCATTATCGCGAGTCGGCGGATCGCGAAGTGTATTCGACGCTGGCAGGCAGATCCGGCCAGGTGGCCGGACTGGATGCGGACTTCGATGTGACAGCCCCGGTCGCTCCGTCGCTCACCGCGTTTCCCACCAACTCCGAGACGGCCCCCATCTTTGGTCCATCGGTGGATTTGGAACTGGGCGCGCGGGTGATCACGCTCGAAGCCTCGCTGGAGTTGGCGTTCCGGCACAACCGCACGCACCAACGTCAGAAAGAAGTGGTTTATCTCGAAGCCTTGGACCTGACGTTGAGCCGTCACCGGTTTACGCCCATCGTTGGCGGCGGTGGCGATGCCCGGTACGAGGAACGCGTGCGCGAAGTCGAATCGGGCGTGGATGAACTCACCCGCTCGCGCACGGTCAACGGCGGCGGATTCCTGAGCGCGGATTACCTTCTGCGCACCGGCGGCCGCCTCACCGCGGCATTCACGACGGACTTTTTCAGGTTGATTGGTGGCAACTCCGAACTGGTCACCTCGTCGGCCCTGGGGGCGACCTTGATCCAGCCGCTCTGGCGCGGAGCGGGTTATCGCGTGGCGATGGAGAACCTGACCCAGGCCGAGCGCAACCTCCTCTATCAACTGCGTGAGTTCACCCGCTTCCGGCAGCAGTTTGCGGTCGATATAGCGGGCCAGTATTACGGCGTGCTGCAAAGTCGCGACCGCGTGCGCAACGCCTGGGTGGCCTATCAAAGCGCGGGCAAGAATGCCGAACGCGAACGCGCGTTGTTCGACGAGGGCAAGACCACGCTGACTTCGCTCGGCCAGTTCGAGCAGTCGGAACTGCGCAACGAGATCAGTTGGGTGGATGCCGTCCGGGATTACCGCCAGAATTTGGATGAATTCAAAATCACGCTGGGCCTGCCGACGCAGGTGAATCTCGTGCTCGATGAGACGGAACTGGAACGTCTGCAGATCGGCTCTCTGGACGTTTCCCGTGACGCCTCCATGGAAATTGCCCTCGCCACGAGGCTGGACTTCTTCAACGAACGCGATGCCGTGGAAGATGCCGCCCGGCGGGTGGAAATTGCGGCCAACGGACTGCGTCCCAATGTGGACCTCATCCTGGCCGGCGGCTTGGAAAGCCGCGAGGGCAGCGGCTTGCAACTGCCGGACCCGGATCTCCATCACTGGAGCGCCGGGCTGGATGTGGAACTGCCGTTTGATCGCAAGGACGAGCGCAACTCCTACCGGGCGTCCTTGATCCAGTTGGAGCAGGCGCGCCGGCAATACTCGCTGGCCGAGGACTTGATCCGGCTCGAATTACAGGCGGACTGGCGCGATCTGGACCAAGCCGGTCAAAATTACCGCATCAGCGAAAAGAGCGTCGAGCTGAGTGAGCGTCGGCTCGAGGAACAACAACTTCTCTACGATTTGGGCAAGGGACTCGCCCGCGATCTGCTCGACGCCCAGGACGACCTGACCGACGCCCAGAACGGCCGCACCGATGCCCTCGTCGCCTACACCATCAACCGGCTGCAGTTGCTCAAGGACATGGGCCTGCTGGCCATTGAACGCGACGGCCAGATCGCGGAACTCAACGAAGAATCAACCCAGCCATGAACGATCAGGATCAGCGGATCAAAGCAACCGAACGGGAGTACCTCGCCACCCGGCCCCGGGCACTGCCCGAGATTTTACGACCCCTGCCGCGGTTGGCCGGTTCCGCCGCCCGCTCGAAGTGGAGTTGGCTCGGCCTGCTCCTGCTGGCCGGAGTTTACGGGGTTTTCCACTGGACCCGCGCCGCCGGGGCGCGCGGCGAGGCGCCCACGTTTGAAGTGAAACGCGGGGCTTTGGACATCACCGTTTTGGAAGGCGGCAACGTGCAGTCGCTCAACTCGCAGGTGGTGCGCTCGCGGGTTTCCGGCCGCGACGGCAACAAGATCATTTTCATCGTGCCGGAAGGCTACGCCGTCACGGAAAAGGACATTGCCGAAGGCAAGGTGCTCGTGCGCCTGGACTCCTCGGCGATCGAGGACCGCATCACGGATCAGGAGATCGAACTGCAACGCAACGAGGCGGAGTTGATCGAGGCCATCAACGAACGCGACGTGCAGATCAGCGACAACTTGAGCTCCACCAAGGAGTCCGAACAGGGGATCCGATTCGCCCGGCTGGACTTCGAGAAATACATGGGCGTCGAGGCCGCCGGGGAGATCTTCGAGGCGTTGCAACTGGAGGAGAAAGTTCTCGCGCAAGTGGCGGAATCACCGGAGTCGGCGGCGCGCGTCAGCGGCGGGCCGGCCTCCTCGCGCATCGTCGAGACGCTCACCCGCTCCAGCATGCCGGGCCCGGCCGCGTCGCCCGGCCGCGTTGCCACGAATCGTCTGCCAGGCACGGTCAACCTGCTCACGGTGGGCGCGGCCGCGTTTGACTTCAGCCGTTACGCTGAGGCGGACAAGGAGCACCTGCTGGGCGACGGCGAGGCGCGCCAGAGTCTGCGCACGCACCAAGATGAAGTGCTGGTCGCCGAACAGGAACTGGAGCTCGCCAAGGAAGACTACGAAGGCACGGTGCGGTTGTCCGAGAAGGGCTTTGTCACCCGCAATGAACTGGAGAAACAGCGCATCGCCTACCAGAAGGCCCAGTTGAAAGTTCAGACCGCGCGGGCCGCGTTGAATCTGTTCAAACGTTACGAGCTTACGCGTCAGGCGGAGGAGCATCTCTCGGCTTACGAGGAGGCGCTGCGGCTTTATTTCCGCACACTCAAGGACAACATCGCGGAACTCGCGTCGGAGGAGGCGGGGGTCCAGTCCGCCCAACGCCGGTATGGCATCGAGAAGAAGGATCTCGAGGAGCTTTACGAGCAACTCGACTTCTGTGAGATCCGGGCCACCACTCCGGGGCTGCTGGTTTATGGCGGCGGTGAAGACGACAGTGCCCGAACGCGCGATCCGATCCGCGAAGGCACCGTCGTCTGGGAGCGTCAGCCCATCCTGACCATTCCCGATCTCAGCCGCATGACGGTGGAACTGAAGGTGCCGGAGGGCTACGTCAAACTCATCCGCGCCGGTCAGCGCGCCCGCATCCGGCTGGACGCGGAGCGGGAACGCCAACTCGAAGGCGAGGTCGCCCACGTTTCCGTGTTGCCGGACTCCCAAAACCGCTGGCTGAACCCCGATGTCAAAATCTACCTCACCACCGTGAACATCCTCGGCACGCATGACTGGTTGAAGCCCGGCATGAGCGCCCAGGTCGAGATCATGGTCGATGAACTCGACGACGTCCTCTTTGCCCCCGTGCAGGCGGTTCACAAACTCGGCGAGTCCTGGGTCTGCCAGGTGGTCACGGAAGATCAGGTGGAACTCCGCGAGATCGAAATCGGCGGCTACAACGATGAGTTCGTGGAAATCCGTTCCGGGTTGAATGAAGGGGAACGCGTTTCCCTGGCCGCGCTCGACTTGGACGGCGGCGATAATGCAAAGCCGGCAATCCTCCCCGACGCGGATGCCGCCAGCACGAACGGCATTCCCCCGCTCGTCAGTGTTGAATGAAGGAGCCCGCCAAAATCCTTCCACGCCGGCCCCGCTTCGGCAAGCTCGACCAGCTCGTCCGGCTGGGCTTGAAGAGCTTGTGGCTGCATCGCCTCCGCTCGCTGCTCACCGCGCTGGGCATTGTGTTCGGCGTCTGCTCGGTGATCGCCATGCTCGCCATTGGCGAAGGCGCGAGCCAGGAAGCACAGAATCAGATCAAATCACTCGGCAGCCAGAACATCATCATCCGCTCGGTGAAACCGGCGGAGGAAGCGCAGAAGGAACGCGGCCGGGCGGATTACGCGGTGCGCTACGGCCTGACCGATCGGGATCAACAACAGATTCAGGCGACCATCCCCGATGTCGTCCGCGTGACGCCCAGCCGCGCGCTTCAGAAATCCGCCATCCACGGCGCGCACCTTCGCGACGGTGAAATCATCGGCACCGTGCCGGCCTATCATGCGGAGAAATTTGCCGGCGAATCACTCACCGGCCGCTTTTTCAATGACCTGGAGTACGCAGATCAAAAGAACGTATGTGTCCTCAGCGCATCCGTGGCGGCGGACCTGTTTCCCGTCGGCAGCGCCCTGGGGCGCGAGGAACAGGCCCAGGCGCTGGCCGATGAATTCCGCGCCGGGATCAAGGGTTTGACCTGGGAAGGCCCCACCGCCTCCGCCGCGCTCTACTATCCCAACGGCTATACCACCGGG
>ERZ761602.7643-NODE-7643-length-11330-cov-9.397960_pt1 | contig 11330 bp, 13 predicted proteins | sample MGYA00512165_ERZ761602 | MGnify/ENA primary metagenome ERZ761602 (study PRJEB28899, sample SAMN02445085) | bioreactor sludge metagenome | biome: EBPR sludge; isolation source: Thorneside wastewater treatment plant | place: Australia: Brisbane, Thorneside... | reverse complement strand
GTCGTCGCGTTCTTGCCGATGTTGATGCCGAGGATGCCGCCGTTCTTCGGGAATTCCGCAGCGCGCACGTTTTCCAGCAGTTTGTCGACGCCCGCGTTGTTGAAGCCCATGCGGTTGATGATGCCCTGCGCCTCCGGGATGCGGAACAGGCGCGGACGCGGGTTGCCGTCCTGCGGCTTCGGCGTGACGGTGCCGATCTCGATGAAGCCGAAGCCGAGGCGGGCCAGGCCGTCGATGTGGTCGCCGTTCTTGTCTAGTCCGGCGGCCAGCCCGACCGGATTGGGGAATTTCAGGCCCATGACGTTGACCGGGCATGGGGTGACCGGCCCGGCGAGGCAACCGGCGAGGCCGGTGGCGTTGAGGAAGGCGATGCCGTCCATGCCGATGCCGTGGGCGGTTTCGGCGTCGAGGGCGAAGAAGAACTTGCGGATCAACGGATAGAGCATGGCCTGCGATTTTACCGCATTGCAGCAATCTTCCGGCGATCGGCGCGCTGGCCAGTGTCATCGGTCGCCCTGGCTCGGCGGCGCCGGCAACAATCTGTAACAGCCTGATCGTTACAAGGGGGGCTACACTATGCGCCCATGACAAAGCCGTCGTTGCAGATCCTTGCCGTCACGCTGTGTTTCGCCCTGCCGGCGGGTGCGGCGAGCTTGAGCGATCCGTTCGCGACCGAGGCGGTGACGCCGCCGCGGCCGTCGCCGCAGGCGGCCGGGCGTAGCGCCGGAGTGCCGTGCGCCAGGGAGATTCCGGCGGCGCCGTTGACGGCGATCGACGCCGTCGACCTGACGCTGTGCAACAATCCGCAGACGCGCGAGATCTGGGCGGCAGCGCGCTTTCAAGCGGCGCAGGTCGGGGTCGCGCAGGCCGCCTGGCTGCCGAATCTCGATGGCCGGCTGGGCTCCAGCCGCCTGTGGAGCGAACAGCGCAACTACAACTCGACCAGCGCGGCGCTGACCTTGTCCTGGCTGGTTTTCGATTCCGGCGCGCGTTCGGCGTCGGGCGAGAGCGCCCGGCAGCTCCTCGCGGCCGCCGTTGCGACGCAGGATGCGACGGTGCAGTCGCTCTTCCTCTCGGCGCTGCAGTCGTTCTACACCGCGCAGGCGGCGCGCGCCGCCGTGGTGTCGACGACCGAAGCGGAGCGGGCGGCGCGCGAGGGCTTCAACGCCGCGGAGTCGCGCTACGAGGTCGGCATCGCCACGCCGGCCGACCGCCTGCTGGCACAGACCGCGCTGTCGCAGGCGACGCTCAACCGCATCCGCGTCGAGGGTGAGGCGCGCAACGCGCTCGGCGCGCTGGCCAGCGTCATGGGCTTCCGCGCCGGGCAGCCGATCGAGCTGGCGGCGCCGCCGGCGGGGCAGCCGGACGCCGCCTTCGCGCAGGATGTCGCCGCGCTGATCGCCGAGGCCGAGGCGCGGCGGCCGGACCTCAAGGCGGCCGAGGCGCAGGTCCGGGCGGCCGAAGCCGGCGTCGATCTGGCGCGCGCGCAGGGCCGGCCGACGATCACCGTGTCGGCGGCACCGACCTGGGCCGAGGTCGACCGCGTTTCAGCGAACGGCGGCGTGGTCGGGGTCACGGTGAACCTGCCGCTGTTCACCGGCTTCGACACCACCTACCGCGTGCGCGCCGCCGAGGCGCAGGTCGACCTCCGCGCGGCGCAGCGCGACAGCCTCAGGAACCAGGTCGCCCTCGACGTCTGGCGCGCCTACCAGAGCCTGACGACGGCGACGCAGAGCCTGCGGACGACGCTCGACCTGGTGGCCAGCGCCGAGCAGTCCGAGCGCGTCGCGCTCGGCCGCTACAAGGCCGGTGTCGGCAACGTCCTCGACCTGCTGACCGCGCAGAGCGCCCTCGCCGCCGCCCGTCTGCAGCGCATCCAGGCGGCGCTCGACTGGTACGTCTTCCGCGCGACGCTGGCGCAGGCGGTGGGCGCCCTCGACTACTCGCTGCTGGAACCGGCGGCGCAAGGAAGACCATGAAACGCATCGGCAGGATCGCCCTCGGCACCGTCCTCGCCGCCGGCCTGATCGGCGGCGGTGTCTGGCTCGCCCGCGAGCGCGCGGCGCTGGATCCGGAAACACGCTACAAGCTGGCGGCGGTGGAAAAGGGCGACGTCACGCAGACGGTTTCCGCCAACGGCACGCTCAACCCGGTGGTGCTGGTCAATGTCGGAACCCAGGTGTCGGGCACCGTCAGGAAGCTCTATGTCGACTTCAACGACCACGTGAAGCAGGGGCAGCCGCTGCTCGAACTCGATGACGCGCTGCTGGCGGCGACCGAGCGCCAGAGCGCGGCCAACATGACCAACGCACAGGCGGCTCTGGAGCTGGCGCTGGCCAACGAGGCGCGCCTCGCCGCCCTCTACAGGCAGGAGTACGTGTCGCGGCAGGAATACGACCAGGCACGGCAGGCGCTGAAGTCGGCGCAGGCGCAACTCGCCCTGGCGCGCGCGCAGAACGACCGCGACCGGGTCAACCTCGGGTTCACGACCATCCGCTCGCCGGTGGACGGCGTCGTCGTCGACCGCGTCGTCGATCTCGGCCAGACCGTCGCCGCCAGCTTCCAGACGCCGGTGCTGATCAAGATCGCCCAGGACCTTTCGGAAATGCGCATCGACACCGCCTTCGCCGAGGCCGACATCGGCAACATCCGCGAGGGGCAGAAGGTGCGCTTCACGGTCGACGCCTTCCCCAACCGCAATTTCACCGGCGAGGTGCAGCAGATCCGCCTCAACCCGACCAACACGCAGAACGTCGTTACTTACAACGTCCGCATCACCGTCGAGAATCCGGACCAGATCCTGCTCCCCGGGATGACCGCCTACGTCAATATCGGCGTCCAGAAGCGCGAGGGAACGCTGCTGGTGCCCAACGCGGCGCTGCGCTTCAAGCCCGCCGACGCCCCCGAGAAGAAGCCGGAAAACGGCCAGAAACCGGCGTCGACCGCAACCGCCGGCTCCCCCGGCCCGGGCATGGGCCTCGGCGCCGGGGCCGGCAAGGGCCGGAAGCGCGACGGCCAGGGCGGCACCGTGTGGATGGTCGACGGGCGCGAACTGAAGCCGGTCCCGGTGCAGATCGGCATCACCGACGGCCGCATGACCGAACTGGTCGGCGGCGAGCTCAGGGAAGGCGACCGCGTCGTCGTCGGCGAGAACGGCGGGGTGGAGCGCAAGCCTTCCTCCGTCGGCATGCGGCTGTTCTAGGGCGCGATCGCGGTGAGCACGCGCCGATGACGCAGCCGGTGATCCGCGTGAGCGGCCTCGGCAAGTCGTACGAGACTGCGGCCGGGCCGTTCCCGGCGCTGATCGGGGTGAACCTCGAGGTGGCCGCCGGCGAATACCTCGCGATCATGGGACCCTCGGGTTCCGGCAAGTCGACCTTCATGAACCTGCTCGGCTGCCTCGACACGCCGAGCAGCGGCGACTATTTCCTCGCTGGCGAGAACGTCGCCCACCTCGGCGCCGATGCGCTGGCGCGGTTGCGCAACCGCACCCTCGGCTTCGTCTTCCAGGGTTTCAACCTGTTGCCGCGCATGACCCTCGCCGACAACGTCGCGCTGCCGCTGGTGTACGCCGGGCTCGGGCGCGACGCGCGGCGGGCGCGGGCGCGGGCCCTGCTCGACAAGGTCGGCGTCGGGCGCTATGCCGATTCGCTGCCGGCGCGCATCTCCGGCGGCCAGCAGCAGCGGGTGGCGATCGCGCGGGCGCTGGTAAATTCGCCGCGCGTGCTGCTGGCCGACGAGCCGACCGGCAACCTCGACAGCCACACCAGCGAGGAGATCATGCGCCTGTTCGGCGAGCTGAACGCCGAGGGCCTCACGGTCGTCCTCGTCACCCACGAGGCGGATGTCGCCGCCCACGCCCGCCGCCAGGTGCGCTTCCGCGACGGGCGCATCGTCAGCGACGTGGCCACCGCCGCGCCGGCGCAAACGGAGGTAGCCCCGTGCTGAAGGCCATGCTCGGTGAAGCCTGGCTGGCGATGGGCGCCAACCGCCTGCGCACCGCGTTGACCATGCTCGGCATGGTGATCGGCGTCGGCGCCGTCGTCATCATGATCGCCATCGGCCAGGGCGCGCAGTACGCGGTGCAGCAGACGATCGCGACCATGGGCTCCAACCTGTTCATCGTCCTCTCGGGGTCGTTCACCACCGCCGGCGTCCGCAGCGGCGCCGCCGGCGCGCCGACGCTCAACGTTGCCGACGCCGAGGCGATCGCCGAGCTCGAAGGCATCGTCAACGTTGCGCCGACCCACCAGGGCCGGCGGCAGCTGGCCTATGGCTCGCAGAACTGGAACGCCAACGTCGTCGGCACGACGCCGCCGTATCTCGACGCCCGCGCCTGGAGCATTGCCAGCGGTGCCGCCTTCGGCGATTCCGACGTGCGCGCGGCGACGCGCGTGGCCCTGCTCGGCAAGACGACGGCGCAGAACCTGTTCGGCGACGAGGATCCGGTCGGCAAGACGATGCGCATCCAGCAGAACCCGTTCATCGTCATCGGCGTTCTCGGCAGCAAGGGGCAGAACCTCGACGGCAACGACCAGGACGACACGGTGATCATTCCGCTGACCACCGCCCAGCGCAAGGTGTTCGGCACGCCGTTCCTGAACTCGGTGCGCATGATCATGGTCCAGGCCGAATCGGCCGAGGGCATGCCGCGGGCGATGGACAGCGTCACAGCGCTGCTCCGTCAGCGTCACCGCCTGCGCGAGGGACAGCCGGACGACTTCTTCATGCGCAACCTCTCGGCCGCCGCCGAAACCGAGGCGCAGACCACGCGCACGATGTCCATCCTGCTCGGCGCCATCGCCTCGATCTCGCTGCTCGTCGGCGGCATCGGCATCATGAACATCATGCTGGTGTCGGTCACCGAGCGCACCCGCGAAATCGGCATCCGCATGGCCATCGGCGCGCGGCAGAAGGACATCCTGACGCAGTTCCTGCTCGAGGCGGTGATGATCTCGTTCGCCGGCTGCCTGATCGGGCTCGTTCTCGGCATCGCCATCGCCCTCGCCATCAACGCCGCTACCGGCATGGTCATCGTCGTCTCCGGCAGCGCGGCGCTGGTCGCCTTCGCCGTCGCCGCCGGCGTCGGGATCTTCTTCGGCTGGTATCCTGCGCGCAAGGCGGCGCGCCTCGACCCGATCGAGGCGCTGCGTTACCAGTAGGCCGGCCATCGTCACATCCAGGGAGGAGATCATGCCGCACATTGCCCGTCACCTGATCATCGAAGGCACCGTCCAGGGCGTCGGCTACCGCTGGTCGATGACTGCCGAGGCGCGCCGTCTAGGCGTTTGCGGCTGGGTGCGCAACCTGCGTGACGGCCGGGTCGAGGCGATGGCGGTGGGCGAGGAGGAAGCGGTCATCGCCCTGCTGCTCTGGGCGCAACGCGGCCCCGGCGGAGCGCAGGTAACGCGCGTCAATGTCGATCTCGGTGCGGGCGACTTCCCGGACTTCCGGCAACTGGCAACCTTGTGAGGCCCTGGCGCCCGGGAGCGGCGTTACGGCGCCGACGCGGGCAGGACCGAACGGATCGTCGCGGCGTCGCAGCGCCGGCGAAGCGGGCGCTGCGACGCGTAGTTCGACAGCAAGTTCCGCCCTGTCGCAAAAAAAGGAGTAGAGTGGATTCATTCGCCCGTGACGGATTGCCGTCCAGCGCGCCAGCAGCCGAAGGGAGGTCAACATGATCGTGAAACGCCGAACCTGGTTGTACCGCCTGACGGGCCAGGCCTTCGCCCACCTCGTTTCTTTCAAGCAGCCGGTGACCGCAACCAAGGCCCGCGAGTTCCTGCGCAGTTCAGTCGGGGACCCCCTCGATCTCTGGGGACGCGACAAGAGCACCGTGCCGCCGGTGACGATGCGCGAGCGCTGACGCCGCAGTCGTCACCAAAGGGTCCGCCCGCACCGCGGGAAACCGGCGACGACCCCGTTCAGGCCCGGGATATCCCCGGCGAACCAGAACAGAAGTGCTCATGGCGCAGATCGCCCGTCATCTCATCATCGAAGGACTCGCCCGGGGCGTCTGCTGTCGTGGGTCGATGGCCGGCAGGTAACGCTGCCCGGCGCCGCCGGCTGGGGGCACAACTGCCGCCACGGTAAGGGCGAAGCGATGGCCGCCGGTGAGGAACATCGCGTAATTAGCCCGATCGCAGGCAGCGTCGCTATCCTCGCGATCCAGAAGGGCGCGGGCCGATTCACAGGCGATGCGTGCCTTCGCCATCTAGACCAAGGCATCCATCACAGCCGGACACCCTCGCGGGCGATGTTTTCCAGCAGTCGAGGGTTGGAGTAGGTTTCAGGGTGCGCCCATTCGTCCAGCCACACCGGCAGCGGCGAAACATTGATGCCGGTGTCCAGCAATACGTCGTAGGCAATGTCGGACATTTCCAGCTTGGTTGGCAGGAACTTGCCCGGTTCGCCACGAAGCAGCACGGCCACGTCAGCGTCGCTGTCCGGCGAGAAATCGCCGCGCGCCCGGCTGCCGAAGAGGATGGCCCCGGCGACGTCGAAATGCGCCCGCACGCGCTCAAGAAAGGCATGGGCAGCAAAGTCGGTGGCGGGGTCGAGAGAAGGAGCTTTCATGTCGCAAAACGAATCACAACTCACCTCGGCCAACCGCCGTCGATGCGCCAGGTGCGGCCGTGCTGAATGCTACGCGACGCGTTGCAGCGGCCGAACTTCCTCGGCAATCCGTTCGGCGCTTTCGCCTTGCGCCTGCTTCAGGTCGAATGCACTTTGCAGGTTGACCCAGAATTGCGCGGTCGTGTCGAAGTAACGCGCCAGCCGCAGCGCCGTGTCGGGCGTGATCGCCCGGCGTTCGCGGACGATGTCGTTGATCCGCGGCGCCGGCACATGCAGGGCCATCGCCAGCGCGTTGGCGCTCATTTCCAGCGGCACCAGGAATTCGTCGCGGAGGATTTCACCGGGGTGGATCGGACGCATGTGGTTCAGGCGGCAACCTGCTCAAAAGAGAACCGGGGGATATCTGCCCGTTGGCGGGCGTGTTCCATCGTCAGTGCAACGATGTTCCCTTCGCTGTCCACATCGAGCAGCGTGTTCTCGTCGAGGTCGCGGGTTTCGGCGATTTCACCCTTGCGGAACTCGATGTAGAGCGTATCGGTGTCCTGAAAATACTTGATGTTCATGGCGCGCAAGCAGACCGGGTTGGCTTGTACTGAGGTTCGCCTCAGTGAATTCTCATGAGCGTGCTGACAGCGATGTCCTCGTCGACGTCCGGCCAATGCACCCCGACACCCTTGCCGATCAGTCGCCAGTGCTGACGCTGGGCAGGCGTGGCATCGCGCAAGCGCGGGAACCATTCGAGCGGTGCGGAAATTTCGCGGCCGTCGGCGAGGACGATATGAAGCGCGGCGTCGTCGACGCTCACATCCACTGCATGTGGGTCAACCCGGATTGCCAAAGTGCTCATGCCACCTCTCCTCGAATAACACGCGGTGCTCGATCACCAGCGCACGAACCCGCGTCAATTCGTGACTTCTGAACCCTTCGGACATCGCTAGATCGACTGGGTTCGACCAGTATTTTCCGCCTTGTCGCCATGCTCAACATGAATGTGTGGCGGTTCCGAACCTTCGTGGCTGAAGAAGAAAAACCGGAAGCCGTGGAGATAAAGAGCCGTAGGCATTTGCGTCAGCCTTGAATGCCCTCGGTGGTGGGGGCGAGCCAGCGCGTGTTCATGCCGCAAAACATAGCACAAGTCACCCCACCCAGCCGCCGCCGGACTGCTTGGCGCGGCCGATGGCGGTTAGCTTGGCGAGAAATTCGGGCGCATGTTGTTGTTGCCAGTTTTGGGGCGTCAGCCTACGCCGGCGAGTGGGTCTTCAGCCATTCTTTCAGCGCACTATCCATCCGCGTTTGCCAGCCATCGCCGCTGGCCCGGAATCGATCCACGACATCGCGCGACAGGCGGATCGAAATGCGTTCCTTGGTTTGCTCAGCCTTCGGGCGGCCGCGCAATTTGCGCTGCAACGAATCGGGCAAGCCGGAAAATGGCATGGCGCGCTGCACATCGGCCGCCGTCCATTCCGGATTGTCTTCGTCAATCGCTTCGGGTTTGGCTTGCTTGTTCATACCGTTGTACCTCACGTGTGTTCGCCTTGCGGAAGCTGATGACGCGAATCCCCTCGGCGGTTTCAACAAATATCAATGCATGCAGGCGGCCATCAAGGAATCCCAGGCCACGATAGCGTGTCTCGCCGTAATCGCGTCGATCATCCTGCGCAAAGATCGCCGTCTCGAAATCGAAATCCGCTACCCGCTCAAAACTCAAGTCGCGCAACGCGACATTGGCAGCGTTTTTCGCGGGGTCGAAGGCGATCTTCATCATTTATTGTATGCACAGAATATAATCTGTCAATCCGGACTTGTCTTGCTGCTGGCTTCGGCTGGCGGGAGTGGCTCAATAGTTTCGACAATGCGCCTGAGCAACGAGGAGTAAAGCGCGTAGCAGTCACGTGCCAGTCGGTATTGCGCCAGATTCGCTTGGTAAGCGGCTACGAGGTCTAGCGGCGGTGTGCCGCCAAAGCCGTAACCGACCGACATTTTGTTCGGAACGGGCACCAATAGAAAACCGCCATCCGGCTGTCTTTCCAATCGCTCGGCCTGCCGAACGTCTCGGGTAACTAAACAGGTTTCACCAAAGCCAAGTCGGGGGCCTATCGTGTGATTGACCCGGTTTCGATAGTCAGCAGTCGCATCTTTATACGATTGGTTATCGAGAGTTCTGATTGCCTGCAGCAGTCCTTCACCCCCAGCCCATGTTTTGGAGAGTGTGTGTAAATGGGATTCTTTCTGTTGTCTCTTCAGATGCTTGGGGCGATCGGATGGGGAAATAGGGTCATCAGGAAGGTGATCTCGGTAAGTCGGATCAAGACTCCGCTTGGCTTGGTGGAATGCCTTGGTGGCTACAGAGGTCAGGGTGTCGCGCATCGCACTTGGGCGCAGCAGGCATTCATGGGCCAGCGCGTGGAGAAATTCATGATGTAGCAGCCAGGCATTGTCTTCGTCGTAAGCGGCCAGAACCGCATTCCAGCTATCCCAACGTCCCAGCGCAAATTGCCAGCGATTGAGCAGATTCGTCAGCTCGTTCAAGTCGCTGGAAACCAAGTCCTCACCCAGCAAATACCACTTCCGGTCCTTCAGGAAAGCGAAGTCATAGGGGAGCGGTGCTTCCCCGGATTGCTTATCAAGGTGGTTCAAAAAGTGCTCATAAGCCCCTTGAAGCAAGGTTCGATAGCTTGAATCCATACGTGGTGTCCGATGCAATTAGCGAGGCGCTTACCCCACCCAACCGCCGTCCGACTGCTTGGCGCGGCCGAGGGCTTCGAGCATGGCGAGGATTTCGGGGAGGCGTTTCTTCCACGGGCCCTTGCCGGCGAAGCGGGCGGCGAGGGCGGATTCGTCTTGCGGGTGCGGCGAGAGCTGGTCGGCGATGGCGCGGACTTGTTCGGGGAGCGTGGCCGGCCAGGGGAGTTTTTCGGGGGCGGTTGCGGTCGACGGCGGTTTTTCGGGCAAATCGATTTTGGCCTGTTTTTGCGGGTCGACCGTGGCGGACGGGTTCTGGAAGTCGGGGCGCAGCCAGCGGATGCGGCCGGCGGCTTCTTCGGCGGCGCGCTCAAGGTTGAGGGCGACGAGGCGGTCGAGCAGGGCGTCGGCAAGACCGCCCTCACCCCCGGCCCCTCTCCCGGTGGGCGAGGGGAGGAGGTCGCTCCAGCCGTAGGCGGTGAGGACGGCGGCGTCGAGTTCGTCGTGCAGTTGACGCAGCACGGCGACGAGGCCGGTTTCGTGGATGGCCTTGTCCCTGGCGGTGAGTGTCTCGCCGCTGCGCAGCTTGGCGAGGACGTTGTACATGCCGGTCAGGGTCAGGTCCGGGTGGGCGGCCTGCTGGCGCTTGCGGTGGGCGTCGAGCTGTTCGGCCAGTTGGGCGATGCGGGTTTGCTGCTCGGGGCTGGCGGCGGGGAAGGGGAAAGGGTCGAAGCAGCGTGTGATGTTGTAGCGCGGCCGATCTTCCAGCGTGCCGCCGGCCACCAGCGCCCAGACGACGTGGACTTGCGACGAGAGCACCCCGAGGGTGTAGGCGTTCGCACTTGCGAAAGCTACCAAACCTTGGTCGGGGAGAATTGATGCGTCGATGAATTGGAATATGCGGTGCTTTGCAGTTAGCGTCGTGACGATGTAGCGGCTAAGGCTGGAGATCGCGGCTCGCATCAGCGGTTGGTTTTCTCCAAGCAACCACCAATTGTCGCGGTAGCTGGCGCGATTGTTTTGGTCTCGCTCCGGCTTGACGCGTTCGAGCACCCATTGGTAGACCGCAGGATAGCGGCTGCGAGCTTCCTCAGCGGTCAGACCGTAAAGGTCGATGATCGAAACCCCGCGTGGTTGGTCGGTCAGGTCTTTTCCGTTGCGATAGGGACGGATTCGGTCGCAGGGTTGCAGGCGTGCGGCTTCGTCGGGGGTGACGATGAAGCCGGCGCCGATCAGTTGAAAGCCACGGTTCGCCAAACCTTCATTCGCCCGCAGCGCCTTGGCGCCGACGACATCGGCGCCGATGCTCAGGTCGGCGTGAATGCGGCCGGTTTTCTCGGCGAGTTCGATGTGCACGGCGTCGCCGTCGGCACCGCCTTCGGCCACAACGGTTTGCAGCATTCCCGGTGCGTCGCCGGGCTGGCCGACGGTCATCGCGATGCGCACGGCGGCGCCGCTGGCGGCGTCGACCCACGGGTGGTCGGGGATGGCCCAGGCCAGCGCCAGCGGCGGCTGGGCGCCCAGGTGGTGTTCGAGGACGCGGCGGTTGAAGGTTTGCTTGAGGCTGTTGGTGGTGATGAAGCCGAAGCGCCGGACTTGGCCGCGGCGCGTCAGGTCGGCGGCGTGGTGCCACCAGAACATGACGAAGTCGGCCGATTCCGGCACGGCCGGCCAGGCGGCGCGCAGGGCTTCGGTGTAGCCGTCGCCGAGGGCCTGGCGCATGGCGGCGGCGCCGATGAAGGGGGGATTGCCGACGATGTAGTCGGCTTGCGGCCATTCGGCGGGGCGCGGGTTGGTGTAGCGCTCCAGCGGGATTTGGGCGGCTTCGTCCGGCACTTTTTCGCCGGTGACGGGGTGGGGTTTGGTGGTGCGGCCATCCCAGCGGGTGAGGGGCTGGCCGGCGGCGTCGGTGGCGAATTCCACGGCGTCGTAGGCGAGCACGGCGTCGCGGCATTCGATGTTCTTGAAGTCGCGCAGGATGGGCGACGGCGGCAGGCCGGCGCTGCGCGTGCGGAAGTGCCATTGCAGGTAGCCGATCCAGAGCACGAGTTCGGCGATGGCGGCGGCGCGCG
>ERZ761602.7642-NODE-7642-length-11330-cov-9.578714_pt1 | contig 11330 bp, 10 predicted proteins | sample MGYA00512165_ERZ761602 | MGnify/ENA primary metagenome ERZ761602 (study PRJEB28899, sample SAMN02445085) | bioreactor sludge metagenome | biome: EBPR sludge; isolation source: Thorneside wastewater treatment plant | place: Australia: Brisbane, Thorneside... | reverse complement strand
AACTATCGGTGACTGCTTGACTGAGAGTAGGGTCATAGAAGGTCACGTTGGCCGCGGAGCGGTCTACGTGACGAGCCGGGCCCGGCGCAGGCCGACGTCACCTAGGCCCATTCGGGCCAACATGACCTTCGCCTTGTGGCATCACCAGTGCATCTCGCTTTTTCGAAGTAGGTCACGTTGGCCGCGGAGCGGTCTACGTGACAACCCCAAGGCATCTCTCTGAACGTCGTCACGCAGGCCCTTGCGGGCCAACGTGACCTGCGTCTTACCGCTTTACCAATGCACCCCGCGCATCAACGACGCGAACGCCACCTGCTCGCTCGATGGCGCGGCGTCCACGCCACCCTTGACGCCCTTGGCCGCCGCAGAGTCCGGGAACAACTGGAAGGCGGTATTCAGGATCACCTGGTAAACCTTCGGCGATACCAGGTGCAGCATCTCGGCAAAGATACCCATGCGCGTCGCCAGACGGTGCGGGCGCTCGATGATGCCCTTGACCACCATGTCAGCGGCTTCTTCCGGCGACAGCGTCGGAACGTTGTCGTAGATCTTGGTCGGGCCGATCATCGGCGTCTTCACCAGCGGCATGTTGATGATGGTGAAGTGGATGTTCTTGTCGGCAAATTCGCTGGCCGCGCATCGCGAGAATGCATCCAGAGCGGCCTTGCTGGCCACGTAAGCCGAGAAACGCGGCGCGTTGGTGAGCACGCCGATCGAACTGATGTTGATGACATGACCCTTGCGCCGCTCGGTCATGCTCGGCAGCAGACCCATGACCAGCCTCAGCGAACCGAAATAGTTCAGTTGCATGGTGCGTTCGAAGTCGTGGAAGCGATCGTAGGACAGTTCGATCGAGCGCCGGATCGAACGCCCGGCGTTGTTGATCAGCACATCCACGGCGCCATGATCGGACAGGACCTTCTTCACCAGTTCATCGGCGGACGGCAGTTCGGCCAGATCGACCTGGTAGATGGCAACTTTCGCGCCCTTGGTTTCTGCCTCGATCTCGGCCTTGGCCTTTTCCAGATCCTCCAGACCACGCGCGCAGATCACGGTCGTTGCACCGGCTGCCGCGACCTTCTTCGCGGTAGCCAGTCCGATCCCCGAGGAACCACCGGTGATCACCACCACCTTGCCCTTCACGCGACTCGACAATGAACGGTCGACGAACAGGTCCGGATCGAGGTGGCGTTCCCAGTAGTCCCACAGGCGCCACGCGTAGCTGTCGAGTTCGGGAACCTTGATGCCGCTGCCCTTCAGCGCGCGCTCGGTCTCGCGACTGTCGAAGCGTGTCGGGTAATTGAAGAACTTGAGCACATCGGCCGGGATGTTCAGGCTCTTCAGCGTGTGGCCGACGATGCGTTTGACCGGCGGCAACATGCCGATCGCGCCACGGATCGACGGCGGGATGAACTGGAAGATGCGCGCATCGATGCGCATGGTCATCTTCGGTGCGTGACCGGCATCCGCAAAAGCGTTCAACACCTCGCCCACGCGCATCGGCGCAGGGTCGGTCAGGTGGAAGCAGCCGCCATCGAGACCCTTGGCGTGGGCGATGTGATCCATCGCATTGACGACAAAATCGACGGGCACGATGTTGATGCGTCCGCCCTCTACGCCGAGCGTCGGCACCCACGGCGGCAGCATTTCGCGCAGACGCTTGATCAGCGTGAAGAAATAGTACGGTCCATCGATCTTGTCGATCTCGCCGGTCTGCGAATGGCCAACCACCATGCCTGGCCGGTAGATGCGGTAGGGTCGCTGGCATTCCTTGCGCACGATCCCTTCGGAATCGTGTTTGGTGCGGAAGTACGGGTGGTCGAGATTCTCCGCCTCGTCGAACATGTCTTCGCGGAACACGCCGGAGTAGAGGCCGGCGGCAGCGATCGAACTGACGTGGTGGAAACAGCCGGCGCGCACCGCTTCGGCCAGTTGCACCGCATTGCGTGTGCCGTCGATGTTTGCGGCCTGCTGCGATTCAGCGCTCGCTGACAGGTCGTAGATCGCCGCGAGGTGGAAGAAGTGCTTGATCTTGCCGGCAAGTTTCTTCTGCGCGTCGGCAGTCAATCCAAGCTTGGGTTTGGTCAGATCACCGTATACCGGCTGCAGGCGCTCGCCGGCCTCCGGGTAGCGTGCCTGCAGTGCCTCGAACTTGTCCTTGGATCCCTTGCGCAGCAGAACGTGGATGGTGCCGGTGCGCTTGAGCAGGTTGCCGACCAGAAAGCGACCGAGAAAACCGGTGGCGCCAGTGACGAAATAAGTCATGTGGATCGTCCTCCCCCGAGGTTGTCGAGATTTGGGCCGCCGCGGTGCCGACGGATGCCCCTAAGATAACGAGGCTGAGGGCCAGCCGCCACTTGCGATTCGCGATCGTCGGAACGATAGTGCGGGTGGGATTTCGAACCTGATCCACCGGGAGTAACGCATGTCCGATATCGATAGCCAGTTCCAGGCCGCAACCGAAGCCGCCAAACAGTTGCCGGAACGACCAGACAACGACACCATGCTCAAGCTGTACAGCCACTTCAAGCAGGCCACCGAGGGTGATGTGTCCGGTCCCAAGCCGGGCTTTTTCGACTTCGTCGGTACTGCCAAGTACGAAGCGTGGGAAAAACTGAAGGGATTGAGCGGCGATGACGCCAAGAAAAAGTACTGCGACCTCGTCAAGCGCCTCGGCGGCCAGTTCTGAGGGTGCCGTGAGCCAGGAACCGGCGCCAGTCAAGACGCGCGACCGCATCCTCGCCAAGAGCCTGGAGATGTTCAACGCGACCGGCGAACCGAACGTCACGACCAATCACATCGCCGACGAACTCGAGATCAGCCCGGGCAACCTGTATTACCACTTCCGCAACAAGGACGACATCATCGAGCAGTTGTTCGCGCGATTCGAAGATCGAATCGGCGATGCACTGCTGGTGCCGGAAGGGCGGACGCCCAACCTTGAGGACATGTGGTTGCAGATGCATCTGGTCTTCGAGTGCATCTGGGATTACCGCTTCGTTTATCGCGACCTGGTCGACTTGTTGACGCGCAGTCGCAAGCTGAAGATGCACTTCTCGCGCATCTTGAAGCGAGCACACGAGAGCATTTCAAAGGTGTGCACGGAGATGGTCAAGTCGGGAAGCATGCTCGCCAGCCAGCGAGAGATCGAGGCGATCGCGCAGAACACGGTGGTGCTGACGACCTTCTGGCTGAATTTCCAGCAGATCAAGCCGATCACCGGCGCCAAGGCCGATGTCGATCTCGGTCGCGGCATCTATCAGGTGATGGTACTGATGGCGCCCTACCTGAAGTCGGCGGAACGCGCCCATCTGAACCGGCTCGCGGACCAGTACCTCGGCAATTGATGACTGCGGACGGTGGATTACCCGCCGATGGCGGGTGATCCACCTTACGTCCGGTAGGGCGGAACCTCGGCCGCAAGTCGAGATTCCGCCGGATCAACGCTGCAAAACGATGGTGGAATCCGCTGCGCGGGTTCCACTCCACGCATATCAGGCCGCCTTGGCCTGAACCACCTTGCGTGCGCCCTGCAGTGCCTTGACCTGACGATTGAGATCGGCGACACGGCGCGACAGCTCCTGCACATCGGCCTTGGACGGAATGCCCAGACGCGACAGCACGCGCGTCACCTGACCGCCGACCACACCCTCAACCTGCGACAGATTGGCGTTGGCCGCCTTCTGCACCTTGCCGAACATGCCCTCGACCTGCTTGCGAACGTCGGCAACCTTGCCTTCCGCCAGCTTGACAGTTCGCTCGCCCAGCTCCTGACCCTGTTCGATCAGCGAACCGACAAATCGAGCGCCTTCCTTGCGGGTGATCGACACTGCGCCCAAGGATGCGAGCAGCAGGTCACGCGCAGTTTCGCGGCCGTCAACGATTTCGCGCTTCACCGAACGCAGTGCTTTTTTGCCAACGGGTTTCTTGATAGCCATGGTTACTCTCCTCGGGTTCAGTAATGACGCGTTGTATTCACCGCGCTTGACAACCAAGGTAAGTGCCCGCCGATAGAACAATCACACTAAGCAACACTTGCGTTGACTAGATGGTTCAGGTCTGGGGCGCGGGGTTGTTGCTTGTTGGTTGTTGAGGCCTTGCCCCGGCGCTTGCCATTGCCGATGCTCTCGCTACTACCTCGCCGCACCGGAGATCGACGATGTCTGCCAAGAAATGGGTCAAGTTCGCACACAGCAGTGCCGCATTTGATTACGCCGGCCCGAAGCTGGCCAAGGCCTGGGCACGGCTGCATGCGGGCGACCAGGAGCCGTTTCCGGACAAGAAACATGTCGCCGCGCTGCAGAAGCAATACCCGCAACTGAAGCAGGCTGGCGATGCCGGTGCCATCGCCGAGTCACTGCAGGAGGCGTGGCGCGAATTCCATCGCGGCGATTTCCAGAAAGCCACGGAACTCGGCGAGGGACTCGGGGTTATCGGCGCCACGGTCGCCAACAAGGCCGAGGGCATCTATGCCACTTACCTGGCCAAGGAAGCCGACCGCGGTGCGCATTTCGATCGTTGCGCCAAACGCGCCGAAGCGGCCATCGCGGCAATGCCGCAGGAGGTCAATGCGCATTATTTCCACGCTTTCGCGCTGGGTCGCTACAGTCAGACCATCTCGATCACCAAGGCCCTCTCCCAGGGCCTCGGCGGCAAGATCAAGGAGAGCCTGGAGCGCACGCTGAAACTCGCCCCCAAACACGCCGAGGCGCACACCTCGATGGGTGTTTATCATGCCGAGATCATCGACAAGATCGGCGCCATGATCGGCGGCCTCACTTATGGCGCCAAGGCCGATACCGGCATGAAGCATTTGCTGGAGGCGATCAAGCTGACGCCGGAAGCGCCCATCGCGCATATCGAATACGGCAACGGCATGCTGATGATGTACGGCAAGAAGCGCGCGCCCGACGTGGTCAAGGCGTACGAAGCGGCGATTGCGTTGAAGCCGGCCGATGCGATGGAAGCGCTCGACATCGACAAGGCCAAGGGCGAACTCGAAGACTGATTGGCGACATCCGGCGCGCCGGACTGCCGGCGCTCCGACGCCCAAACGTGCCTTGCCGCTATTCGAAGCCGTTGGCGAATAGCGTTGGATTGACGAATGCCGCCGCTTGCAACGGCGGCAATTGCGGGTCGGTCGACAAACACCATTCGAGCAGCCGTCCGGACTTGCCGTCGGCTTCAGTATCTTCGATCGTCAAGCGCCAGGTCCCTGCACCCTCCAGCGGCGCGAACGATGCCAGCGACTGCAATGGCGCGGTGCGCCCGTTGATGGCCGGTTCGTCGAGATCGCAGCCGGCGCCCAAGGGTGTGCCGTTGTTGGCGAACGCAGTCTGGATGCGCTTGCCGTTGACGCAGTTGCCGCCGGTCGGTCGATCCATCAGCAGCAGTGGCCCCGCCACCACCGGCGATGTCTTGGTCAGGCTGATGCGCAAATCACTGACATCTGCGTGGTCGGCATGAACGGTCACCCGCAGGTCCGCTGCCAGGGAACCAAGGTTCTGGGTCGTGGTCGCCGCATCGAAGTTCACCGAACCGCCGTCCGGAATGATCCCGTTGGGCACGACGAAGCACGCCTGGGCGGTCTTGAAGAACGGGCGCTGCGGCGTTGAATCGAACTCGCTGCTGACGCCGCATTGATTTCGGCCGAGTACCCGATACTGATACGGGGTATTGCTGTCCAGCGCAGTCGCGACCTGATGACGGTAATCGTTGCCTGCCCAGCAATACTGGCTGCTGCCGCAATTGTCGTCCAATGGCAGCCCAGGCATGTTCGACAAACCGCATTCGGCGGGCGTCACTGCGGTCAGGTCCGCACATCGGGCAATGTCGAGGCGCTTGTTGTCGGCCAGCGAATCAAACCAGCGCAGCCACGGCCGGGTCGGCATGTCGAGGGTGCCGTCGCCAATTTCCGCGTACTGCGTCGGCGGTGGCTCGATCTGGGTTTCGATCAGTACATTGGCCGTCGCGGTCTGGATCGGATTGCCGAAAAATCCCGATGAGCGGCCGCGGAAGCCTACCTGGCGCATTCCACTGGTGTTCACCGAACTGGAGATCAATCCGACATCCACCATGCGCACCACCGGACCACCGGGCTGGGCCGCCGGCATGAAGGCAGGATTCGGCGAAATGCCCTGGACGAAGTAATACGGGTACGGCGAGGTGGTCGGCTCGGTGTACACGTATTCCTGAAAGTTGTGGGTCCACTGGTAGCGGAAACGCAGCGCGATCGCGTTATTGCGGCACAAGGTGAACGGCGGCGAGGTATCGATCTGGCCGTTCGGGAAATACGGCGTGTAGGTCACCGCGTACTCAAGGCGCATGGTGAACGCGGGCGACGTCTGTGCGTGCAAGGTGCTGCTGGCAAAGCCCAGACCGACAGCGCAACACGACGCCAACAACGTCATGCGATGGATGTGCTTTGCGGCCATGTGGCCCTCCCGCCCCGCTGGGTCAGATTCGCTTAGGATAGAACATTTAGAATCAAGCACAAAGCGACTGTTTCTCACCTTGTTTGGCAGATCCTTGGCGTGCTCGACTGGATTTAGCTTACGCCATGGCACAACCGCCGTCTGCGCGCCAGCTCACGAAGCCGACGAACGGGACTTCCGGCGCCGCCGCGGCTTCACCGCCGCAGGCGCCAACACCCGTTCGGCTGACTCCGCGGTAATCGGCTCATCGGAATCGTGCATCAGCGTTATCAACAGCAGCTTTTCCAGTTCCGGCCCAAAGCGCGCAATGATGCTGTCCGGATCGGCGACCAGCTTGGTGTCGGCGATCAACCCGAAATACACCGAACCCGCATAACTCAAGATGCTGATTCCCATGCCGATCGTGCCGCTCTGCGGTACCCAGAACATCATTTCGCGCACGGCCACTCCGCACAGGTAAAGTGGCACCTGGGGGCCCGGCACATTGGTGGCCACCGCTGAAGCCTTGCGACTCAGCAGTTCCAACGCCGGCTTTTGCAGCGAATTGGGGCCCACGCCGAGCGCACTCAACATGCCGTACGACATGACGGCCTGGCGTGAATGCTTCAGTTCGCTCATGCTGTTGCGCACGGCCGCCAGGCGCGCCACCGGATTGGCAAGTCCAATCGGCAACTCCAGGAACACCAGGCCGAAGTGATTGCCGAGCTCCCTGGCGTGCTCCAGCGGACGCAGGTTCACCGGTATCGTGGCGCGAATGGACAGGCCGTCGGCCTGCTCCCCGTGCTCCAGCAGGTAAGCACGCAGGGCACCGGCGGCGCACGCCATCAGCACGTCGTTGACCGTGGCATCGAGCGCCTTGCCGACGGCCTTGACCTGTTCCAGCGGGATCGGATCGCACCAGGCGACGCGCTTGTAGACGCCAAGAGGCGCCTTGAAACGCGTCGATGGATCGTCGCTCAACATCAGCGCATGCACCAGTTCGCGCGCGATTTCGGCGGCCTCGTGACTGCCGGTACGCGCCAGTCCCATCAACGACTCCACCGCGGCTGCCGGGTCGCGAATTGCATCGTAGGTCTTTTGCAGGGCAGCCTCGACCAGGCCAACCGCGTTTTCGACCTGATGCCGGGCGGGCGCCAGCAGACGCTCGAACACCGTGCCGCCGGAACGCTTCAGCACCTCGACCGGATGTGGCTCGTGATGCCGCGCGTGGGGACTGGTGTCGTGCAGCGACAGCATCACCTGGACCAGCGCGATGCCGTCGGCGTAACAGTGATGCACGCGCGTCACCAGTGCGCCGCCGCCGTTGTAGTTTTCGATCAGGTGGAATTGCCACATCGGCTTGTTCTGATCCAACGGCGAACTGGCCAGGTTGCTGACGTACTCCTGCAACTCGGCTTTGCCAGCCGGCGTCGGCAGCGCCGCCCGCCGCACATGCCAGTTGATGTCGAAAGTCTCGTCGACTTCCCAGTACCACTGCCCGGACAACTCGATCGGACGCTGATTGAAACGCCGAAACGACAGGAAACGCGCCTCGATGGTGCGCTTTAGAGCGGCAATATCCAGCGCGCGCTCGAGCACGATCACGCCGGTAATCATCATCAGATTGGTCGGTCGCTCCATCCGCAGCCATGCGGTGTCGACCTTGGACATCGGCTCGTGCATCGTCATCAGGATCTACCCGCCGTCAATGGGCAACATCCTGCCACGAGTGTCGGCAAATGACGAACGCAATTGCGCAGACAAGTCCGCCAGAGCCAGCGCTGCGCCCGACCGGTGTGCGCAGCAAACCGGCGGCGACCTCAGGCGCTGCCGATCGGTCCGGAAAGCGTCCGGTGGCACCTGCCGATACGCTTGTTCGCGCGTCGCCGGCGGCCGCGACCTTGCGTCGAGAGCTGACCGTGAAAGCTCGCGCAAAAAGCTCCATTCCACATTGAAATCAATGGATTACGATATGCCGGGTGAGTGATGGCGCAGGCACTCCCGCACCAGCCGCAGCACCCTCTGCATGGCCTCTTCCAGGGTCTGCTCGATCTCGTGCATGGTGATGATTTCGCTACCGCCACAACCAGCCGCGGCGTTGGCCGATACGGCAATCGATGCGTAACCGAGTCCCGCCTCGCGCGCCAGGGCAGCCTCGGGCATCGAGGTCATGCCGACCAGATCGTTGCCATCGCGACGCAAGCGCGCGACTTCGGCCCGGGTTTCCAGGCGCGGCCCCTGGGTCACGGCAATCACGCCGCCGTCGTGCACGGCAAGGCCGGCGGACACCGCAGCCGCCAGCAGGCGCTGGCGCAGCGGTTCGCTGAAGGGCTCGCTGAAGTCGATGTGTTCGACCGCACGGTCGCCGACATCGCTGAAACTCGACAGCCGGCCATGGGTGTAGTCGATCAGTTGCGTGGGCAACGCGATCGCGCCCGGACCGGCCCAGTCGGCGATGCCGCCCACCGCATTGATCGCAATGACTTCCGTCACACCCAGCGCCTTGAGCACGGCGATGTTGGCGCGATAGTTGACCCGATGCGGGGCGATCCGGTGCGGACTGCCGTGGCGCGCAAGGAAGGCCACGCTAGCCTGATCGATCTGCCCGATAACGACTGCAGCCGACGGCCAGCCGTACTCGGTTTCGAGTTCGACGCTCTGCACGGCAAGCAGGTCGGCGATACGACCAAAACCGGTGCCGCCGATGATCCCGATCATCGGGCCACTCATGCCGCGTAGATGCCGAACAGGCTGCGACCGTGTTCCTCGTAGTCCATGCCGAAGCCGAACACGTAGCGGTCGGGCACGGTCAGACCGATGAAATCCGCGCTGATGCCGGGCACGCAGCGGTCGTGCTCCTTGCGCACCAGCACGGCGATGTAGACCGCCGTCGCCCCCGCGTCCAGCGCGTACTGCTTCAACGCTTCGAGCGTATGGCCTTCATCGAGGATGTCGTCGACGAAAAGCACCACGCGTCCGGCGAAATCGTTGCGCGGCCGCGCCTTCCAGTGCAGTTCGCCGCCGCTGGTGCCGCCGTGGTAACGGGTGACGTGCACGTAGTCGAAATCGAGGTCGACCTCGGTACTCACGCGCGGCGCCAGCATGCCGGCGGTGATCAGGCCACCGGTGAGCACGGTCACGTAGATTGGCCGCTGGCCGTGCAGACGTTCGCTGATGGCGACGGCCATGCGGTCGATCGCCGCCTCCAGCGCAGGGCGGTCGAACAGCAGGTCTGAACGGGCCAGGATTGGCTTCAGATCGATATCGGTCATGTGCGCATCAACTCCAGCAAAGCGTCCAGCCTAGCGGCGCGCTGCGACCAAGTCGAGCCTTCCCGCGCTCGCCGGCTGGGCGCACGCAAGCGTCCGCGCAGGCGAGCGGCAAGCCGGGCGGGCGCACGCAGCCGCAACGCCGCGGCAGCCGCCAGCGCCGTCGGCACCAGGGCCGGATCGCACACGAGGATCAGATCGCAACCGGCGTCGCGGTGCGCGGCAAGGCGCGCGCCGACATCACCCAGCGCCGCGCCGGCGACCATGCCGATGTCGTCCGAAATGACCACACCGTCAAAGCCGAGCGCTCCGCGCAAGACATCCTTGATCCAGTAAGCCGAATAACCGGCAGCATCGGCGACCACCGCCGGATATTCGACGTGCGCCATCATCACCGCGCGCGCACCGGCGAGCACCCCGGTGGCGAACGGCAACAAGTCCTCGTCGTAGATGGCATGCGCGGGTCGCGTGTCGATGGCCCGCGCATGATGGGAATCGGCGATCACGCTGCCGTGCCCCGGAAAGTGCTTCAGCGTTGCCACCATGCCCACGCGCTGCATGGTGTCGGCGTAGACCGTCGAGAGCTCGGCGCAGACCATCGGATCGGGCGAAAAGGCGCGATCGCCGATCGCCAGATTGCCGCGTGCCAGATCGGCAACCGGGGCGAAGCTGAGGTCGAGCCCCGCGGCGAGGACTTCCACCGCCATGATTTCGGCGTGCAGCCGCGCCGCCCGGCGCGCTGCGGCAGGCTGGTGCGCATGCAGCGCGCCGATGCGGGCAAGCGGCGGCAGCGCGGTGAAACCAGGTCGAAAACGTTGCACGCGACCGCCTTCCTGGTCGACCGCAATGATGGCTTCCGGCGATGCAGCGCGGATTTCCGCACAGAGTGTTTTCACCTGCTGCAGATCGACGAAATTGCGCGTGAACAGGATCGCACCGGCCACCGCCGGATCGGCCAGTGCCGCGCGCTCTTCGCGGGCAAGCTCCGGACCCGCCAACCCCAGCATCAAGGCGCTCATGAAGACTCCCAGGCGCAGAACGGACGTCGCGCCAGATTGACGTTGTAATAGCGCGGATCGTCGGTGACTTCACGCCCCAGCCACGCTGGCCGCGCGAACTCCTCGTCGGCGGCGCTCAGTTCGACTTCGGCGACGATCAGGCCCGTATTGTCGCCATCGAATTCGTCGATCTCGAACAGGTGCTGCCCGATGTCCACATGGTGGCGCATCTTCGACACCACCGGGCCGTCCGCCAGTTGCGCCAACATGATCTGCGCATCGACGACGGGAATCGGATATTCGAACTCCAGGCGTGCCGCGCCGAGCGTCAGGCTCTTGATGTTGAGCCAGGCGCGATCGCCGCCGATGCGTACGCGCACCGATGAGCGCGTGCCGCCGAGATATCCCTGCGCCAGGTACTCGCTGCAGCGCACCTCGGCACGCCAGCGGTCGTCTGCCAGCAGAAACTTGCGTTCGATTTCGATGGCGATGGCAGCGGCTCCGGTGGTTGGCGGGTCGGACTGTAAACAACGGAGTATGCCGTGGGCACGGGGCACAGGCACGGAGCACGGAGCACGGGCCTTGGGCCTTGGGCCTTGGGCCTTGGGCCTCGGGCCTCGGGCCTCGGGCCTCGGGACTCGGGACTCGGG
>ERZ761602.7641-NODE-7641-length-11330-cov-205.096674_pt1 | contig 11330 bp, 10 predicted proteins | sample MGYA00512165_ERZ761602 | MGnify/ENA primary metagenome ERZ761602 (study PRJEB28899, sample SAMN02445085) | bioreactor sludge metagenome | biome: EBPR sludge; isolation source: Thorneside wastewater treatment plant | place: Australia: Brisbane, Thorneside... | reverse complement strand
GCGGCGCGCAGGCCGAACTATAGCAGACCGGGGGCAGGCAGGTGCCCCGCTGCCGGTCGGGCGAACGGTGCCGCTGAGTGCGACGTGGCAGCGTCGACGCCCGCCGTCGGAGACCGAACGATCAGCCGTGCGCCGTCCAATTGCCGGGCGTGCGGAAGATGGTGCTGTAGCGCTGGATGAAATCCGGCCTTGCTGCGTCGATCGGCTCGAGCGTCCAGTAGCCCCAGGGCCACGCCGACCGACGCATCTGGTCGCTGTTGTGGATGGCTTCGATCTCCCAGTCGACAGCGATCAGTCGGTGACTTCTGACGAGAGCGAGCTTGCTGTCGAGGTTCATCCCGGCGACGAAGAGCGCACCGCCAGGCCGGGTGGCGCCCACGACGCGCGCGAAGGCTACGGCAGCGGTCGCATCGTCCATGTGCAGCAGAAAGTTCTGCGCAAACACCATGTCGTAGCCGGCAGTCGCCGGGAAATCCCTTGCGAGCAGGTCGCCGTGCGAGATTCGCACGCGCTGCCGGATGTCCGAGGCAATGGACCACTCCGCGCCCGACGGCTCAAGCAGGCGCGACGCATAGCGCCGCGCTTCCCCATGCAGCGGGTCGGCGAGCCCGTACTTGCCGCCGTAGACCGCCCGTTGGGCGACGGCTACGGCATCCTGCGCAATGTCGAAGGCATCAATGGTCCACTCGAGAGCGGGGAATTCGACTGCGAGGTAGGCGGCAAGCGAGTAGGCCTCGCAGCCGAAGCTGCAGCCGGCGACCAGGACTCGGATCGGGTCGCCGCCGTCGACCAGCGTCCGCAAGGGGCCCTGCAGCGCGTCCAGTTGCCGGAGGTTTCGGAAAAAGCGGGTTGCAGTCGATTGTCCACGTGGCTCCCGGGCAAGCCGCCGGGAATGGATCGATCTGCCGAGGTTGTGCAGCAGCGGCAGATCGAACAGTCGCTGGTTGAGTGGAACGCGTTCAGGCATGTCTTGTGGTGGGTCCTGTGGCTATCGGCTGGCGAGATGGAGCGCCGGCGGCGTACGCCAACGCGATGGACTGCTCGACGTGCCAGCGGCTGCGGAGGCACTCGCTACCGGCAGCGAAGCGCCTGATCCCTGCCGTGATGGTGGCCTGAATGTCGGCGCGGCGGAAGGACATGCCGCCCATGTCGTTTCCACGAGTATCCTCGAGCTGCGTTGCAGCAGTCAACCGGGAGTGCCTTTCGCAGCAGTTCGACATCCTGAAACGGCGCTGCGAATTTCCTGTCGAGCGACTCCGGTTTCCGGCTCGCGTGATTCGTGGCCCTATGGCCCTCACTCACCAATGACCAGGACCGTCTCACCCTTTCGATTCGTGAAGCGCCGGACGAGCTGTTTTCGCTGCTTCGCCAGCCAGGGTTGCAGCGTGTCGTCATTCGGTTGGTGCGTGAACACGTAGTATCGGAATTCCGGTGCTTGATCGGCAGACATCACCTGCTGTGCGGTCACGTCCGTCATTGGATAGCCTCGACCTGCGTAATAGGCGATCCGTGCGTCTTCGTAGTACACCGGGTCGTCGGCTCGCGTATTCTCGGCCATCCAGGCCGCAGCTTCGAGGTAGTGGGTCTTTCCGGGGCCGCGCGACACGACGTTGGACAGCATCAGCAGAAGAAGCACGAGCACCACGATACGCGACCAGCGTGCATGGCTCCGGCAGAACAGGATGAGAGCCATGGTGAGCAAGGGCACGACCAGGAGGTTGAGGAAACTCGTGTAGCGTGAGTTGATGAAGCGAAACCTGATGAAGAAGACGAGCAGTACGCACAGATACAGGATCCAGGTCCACGCGAGCGGGCGCAGTCTGCGCCAGTACTCGCCCACGGCGATCCAGTTCGCCCGGTAAAGAAGAGGCAGGCAGAGGGGCCCGTTGAGTGCGCAGAACTTTACCAGGAGTGTGAGCACCAAGCCAAACAAGAGGATCTGCCGCGCGTCCTCCTTGGCGTGGTACTCGAGAATGGTGTCTGCGAACGGCCGGGCCATGGCATCAAGGCTCACAAGGAGCGCCTGCGGATCAATCAGTGCGACGAAGTTGGCGATCCGTGGCTGCGAGATTTCGCCGCCTGAAAGGAGCGCCAGGCTCGCCGCAACTGCTCCTGCCAGCGGCAGCGCATTGAGTTGCAGCAGTCGCTTCCAGCCTTGCCGTGTATTCAGCTCACCCAGAAGACTGGCAGCGAGCGCCGGCACCAGAATCGCCGCCTCGAGCCGGAAGAGGGCTCCGACTGCAATGGCTGCCTGTATGGCCGCCGCGCGCCACCAGCCGCCACGCGCCAACCACTGCAGCGCCAGATGGAGGGCCAGGACGCAAAAGAACCACGAACCGTGTTCCCTGATGATGTCGCCGCGGAATTGGTTGAAGGCCGGCAGAGACAAGGCCACCAGGGAAGCCCAGTAGCCGCAACCCGGTGAGAAACGAAGCGTCACCAGGACGAGCACGGCGCTGGTGCCAGCCGTGAAGACGGTGCACCACAGGTAGGCTGCCGCTTCCAGAGGCAGCCCGAAAACGCTGCGGGTTGCCGCCAGCAGCAAGGAGAACCAGGGCCAGTCATAGACTCGGAAGACGGCCGTCGGCCCGTGCTCGCCGGCCTGCCGGGCGAGGTCGAGATAGAGCGCAGCATCCCTGCCGACGATGGTCGCCTGCGAGAACGCCAGCAGTGAAAGCAGGACGCTGCCCAGAAGCGCGACAAGAACCGGGCCGCCATGTTCCGGCATGCCGCAGGCTTGCGGCGAGAAGGCTCTACCAAGGGTGGCTGGACGCACCATCACGCGAAGAAAAGGCGAATCGCCTTGCGCAGGTAGTCCCAGCGCAAGGCCTGCCGGCCGTCCAGGCGCCAGGCCGTGCGATAGAAGTGCCTGGCCGCAGGGCGGTCACCAGCGTGGAAGGCGGCGCGAAAGAGCGAGAGGTAGCGCTGCGAAGCGTAGCGCCTGCGCAGTGACTGGCACTCGGCCGGCAAGCCGGCGAACACCTCGTCGATCATCGTTCCGGCTCGCTCTTCCTCGTCGTGCCGATCATGGCGCAGGCTGTCCCGGTGCTTGTGGATTCGCGCCAGAACGGCGCTGGTCGTCACCACCGGTGCGCTGAGCAGCATGTGGACGAAGACCGGGATGTCTTCCCCTCCTCGCAAGTTCTCGGGATAGGGTCGCTGCAGCAGAAGGTCACGGCGAAACAGCGAGCAGCCATGCGAGATGGCGATGCGCTTGTGCAACAGGTAGCGCTTGCACAACTGCTGCGGCGAAGCGGCGCGTACTGTCGTCGGCAGGCGCAGCCGTTCGCGACCGTCCGGATAGACGGACATCTGTGCGCCGAGAACCGTGCCGGCTTCGGGATGTCGCGCAACGGTGGCACGCAGCGTCTCCAGTGCGCCTGGTTGCAATTCATCATCGGCGTCGAGCAGCAGGGCGTAGCGCCCGCGGGCCTGTCGCAGGCCGCGGTTCCGTGCCGCAGCAGCGCCGGCGTTGGCTTGGTCGATCACCAGCAACCCCGGGTGAAGCGTGGCGTAGCCGGCCAGCAGCCGGGCTGTGTCGTCCGTCGAGCCATCATTGACGACGATCAGTTCTACCCACGGTGCCCACTGTACGAGGACCGACTCCAAGGCTCGTGGCAGCAGGTGGGCGTAGTTGTAGGCCGGGACAATGACGCTGATCAGCGGTCCTTCTGTCTCAGTCATTCGCTTCCACGTTCCTTCGTGCCGGTGCCGGCCGTTCGATGGCCATGACATCGCCTCCCAGCCGCATCGCGTCGTTCGTGCTGGGCAGTGACCACAGCGATGCGGGCGACAGCCATCGCGTGGCGCCGCCGGATCCGATCTCGCCCGGCATGCTCCCGTCCCCGGCCGGTCCGTGAAGGGGTGCAACGGGCCCCGAGCAATGCTTTTCCTGATCCGGGCCGCCGCGTCGCCGCCCTGACCGCCAGCGGGGTTCCTCTCCGCGCCAGCGGTCAGCTCTGGCGGTATTTTCCCCGATCTACAGCGGAATGCAATAATTCGCTTTGCGGCGCAACATACGGTTCCTGCCCGTCTTCCGCAGTTCCGTGGGCTGGGCTGCGGTCAGCCGCCAGGGAAGGGGCGAGCGATGTATCTTTTGACTTCATGGATTGCGGGGAGCGAACTCAAGATGACACGGGCTGCAGGCAGGGCGCGTCAGAGGCTGTCGGGAGCGGACGCGTTCGTCGCTGCGCCAGCCGACGGCGAGCGACGCGGCGCATGCTGAGTCGTTGGCGGTCATGGCGCGAGCGGGGCTGGACGCCGGTCGCCGCACGCGATTACGCGCGCGCCTGGCAACTGTTCGGCGGCAGCGTCGTGACGCATCCAGCGATCGTCGAGCGTCTCTCTGCCCTGGCGGACGTCCCTGTCCGCTACCTCGGCTGGTTCGCCGGCGACGAGTTGCTGGCGGCAGTCCCCTGCTGGGGGCGCCATCTCGCGCTGTCGAAGGAGGTTCTGAAGAGGCGCGGCCAGCGCGGACTGTTTGATCTGGGCAATTCGGAAGTCATTCTGCCGATTGCCGAGCGGGCGCGGGTGCCGGTGCGTTTGCGCCTGCGCTACGTGTCCGAACTCAACCGTGGCCAGATCACTACGCTGCGGTCGCAGCCGGAAGAGCTGGCCTTGCTGCGCCCGCTGCAGGACTGCTCGGCAAAGTTCCTCTACAATCAGCGGCGGGAATTGCGTCTGCTCGAGCAGCTCGGTGGCCGGCTGCGACCGCTTGCGGAGTACTCTCCCGCCGACCAGGCAGCTATCTATGCCGATCTGTTCCGCCGTCGCTGGGGCTTCGCCGCGCGGGGCGAGCCGCACCTGGCCGAGGTGTTCGGTCTGCTGCGCGAGTTCATGACGGGTTCGCTCCTCTTGCGTGACGAGCAGCCCATTGCGATTCAGATCCTCTACCGTGTCGAGGCGCCGAAATGGATTTCGCTCGAGTACGTCAATGGCGGTGTCGATCCGCGGAGCAGCGACCACAGTCCGGGGAGTGTCCTGACCTTCGTCAATGCACAGGCGGCGCGCGCCGAAGCCTTGGCTGCCGGCAAGCCGCTGCGCTACTCCTTCGGTCGCAATGACGGTGGCTACAAGGATCGCTGGTGTCACCGGGCGCCCGTTTACCAGACCTGAGGCAGGTTCAGCGCGCCGCGTCCCGACATCGATTGCCCCATGAGTGCACGCAAACAACGCCTGCTGTCCCTTCACCGCCGGCACAAGCGATTCCTGCTCCTGTCCGGCATCGTGTTTCTGGCGGCAACCGCAGTCGTCGTTGCCTGGTGGTTGGCGGTGGTGCTGTTGCTGTGCGGCTGGATTGCCCACGAAGCGTGGTTTGCCGATCACCTCTTCTATTCGCCACGCACCGACTATCAATACAGCTTCCCGGACGGGACGGCGCAGCAGCCGGTGTTTCTGGGCGAGGGAAGAGTGGCGCTGAGTGCCCCGCTGGCCAGCGGCGAGACGCTGTTTCTTGAGCTGCTGGTGATCAGTTCGTGGCTGGGACGCTGGCTCGATCCGCACGTTCTGATCGGCAGCGACCGGCAGGATTTCGAGCGTGGCGTTCGCGGGCGGCGTTTTGTCAACCTGTCGGGCCAGGAGGCGGCACTCGCCGCAGGTGAACTTCGGGTCAGCAGTCGCCATTGCCGCCTGTCCGCGAACGCGACCCTGTACGTCCTGCGCAATCCGGACTACGCAGGACAACGAATGATGATCCTGGCGCCGCATGCGGACGATGCCGAGCTGGCCGCATTCGGCGTCTACCGGCGGGCGGCCGCGGTGTCGATCGTCACCCTGACCCAGGGCGAAACCGAGGCCGGGAGGTACCGGCGCCTCGGCCTCGATGCCGCCGCTGCAGCACGCCTGAAGGGACGCCTGCGCAGTTGGGACAGCATGGCTGTACCGCTATGGGGTGGAGTTCCGCAGAGCCGCTGCGTGCAACTCGGTTATCACTGCATGCAACTGCCGGCGATGCTGGCCGACCCCGGGTCGCCTTTCCCTTCGCGCAAGTCGGGCGAAGCGGATGTGCGCGAAGCCCGCCAGCACAACCCGTTGCGGCTGCCGGCCGATGCCGACGGGCTGCCATGCGGCGCCAACCTCGTCGCAGACCTGGCAGCGCTGCTCGACCACTTCCAGCCGCAGGTCGTCGTCACCCCGCACCCGCAGCTCGACCCGCATGTCGATCATGTCGCCGCCACGCAGGCGCTCGAACTCGCCATGCGGCAGTCGGCCTGGCAGCCCGAAGTTGCGCTGCTGTACGCCAATCACCTGCACGACAACGACCGCTGGCCGATGGGTCCCGCCGGCAATGGCATCGCCTTGCCGCCAGCGCTGCTGGCGTTGCCCGTCGATGGTCTGTGGAGTCCGCCGCTGAGTCCCGCGGCGCAACTCGACAAGGCCATGGCACTGGCAATGCAGCATGACCTGCAGGGTGGTTTGCGCTGCAAGCAGAGGTTGCGGCGGCATATTCAGCGGGCGCTGGCTGCTCGCCGTTGGCCGGCAACTGGCGCCAACGAGTTCTTCCGCAAGGCGGTGCGGCGCCATGAGCTGTTCTGGGTTCGTCGCCTGGGTGGCTGATCCGAGCGCTTTTCCAGGCCACCCCGCTGCGGCTATACTGCCGCATCGATCGGCTCGGCTGCCTGTGGCGCAGTCGAGATCAAGCCACCCGCAACGCCTGCTGTCATCCGTTCCAACGCTGCCATGAACAATCACACCAAGCCTGCGCCCGTTCGCCTCGGGCGAGGTGGCACGTGCCCCAGTTGCCAGGCGGCGATGGCGGTGCATCATTTCAAGCGCCAGCTCGGCGGCGACATCTCGCTGGACATCTGCTTCGCCTGCCAGGGCATCTGGTTCGACGAGCACGAGAGCGCTCAACTGGCGGCCACCGGAGTGCTCGACCTGTTTCGCCTGCTGCATGAGCATCAGGCTGACCAACGGCAGCCGTGGCCGGCAGTCCTGCGCTGTCCGCGCTGCCGGGAATCCCTGTTGAGCTGCCTCGACAGTACGCGTGCCGGCCGTTTCACATACAATCGCTGCCCGCAGCGGCATGGTCGCTACAGCGCGTTCTCGGCCTTCATGATCGAGAAGGGTTTCGTCCGCCAGCTCAACGGCTCCGAGGTTGCCGAGCTGGCACGCAAGGTGCGTACGATTCGCTGCGCAAGCTGCGGTGCGCCGGTGGACATCGCTCGCGATCACGTCTGCAACCACTGCCGCTCGCCGATCGTCATTCTCGATCCTGATGCCGTGCGCACCGCACTCGACGACTTCGGCAGCAAGGCACGCCGCCAGGAAACCGTGGATCCGCACGCCGTCGCCGATGCACTGATCGCCAACGAACGCCAGAGGTCGCTGCGGTCCCGGCAGGTCCGAAGCGATCGGCTGGAGGCGGACCTGTCCGATCTCGTTCTCGGCGGCATCGAAACGATCTGGAATCTCATCCGCAGGTAGCTTTTTTCCTTGCGCTCGCTACACTTTGCGGGCGTTATCGCTTAAAATCGTCCGCCTGTATGCCGGTCCCTGCAACCTCGGCCAAGCGTCCGTGGGGAACAGTTCCCGGTTCGCGATGAGAATGCATCTGTCCGGCGGCGCGAGCCGCCGTTTCAGTTTCAATGCCTACGCAATGGGTAGTGCTCGATGTCCCATCTGATGAATACCTACAGCCGTTTGCCGGTCGCTTTCAGTCACGGCGAGGGCAGCTGGCTGACCGACACCGAGGGCAAGGTCTACCTTGATGCCTTGTCGGGCATCGCCGTCAATACGCTGGGACACCGCCACCCGGCGCTGGTCGCGGCGATCGCCAACCAAGCCGCGCGTTTGCTGCACGCGTCGAATCTCTACCGGATTCCGGAACAGGAGCGGCTGGCCGACAAGCTGGCGGCACTGTCCGGAATGGACGAAGTCTTCCTATGCAATTCCGGTTGTGAAGCCAATGAGGCGGCGATCAAGCTGGCGCGCCTGCATGGCCACCGGCAAGGGGTCGATGGTCCGGCGACGATCGTCATGGAAAGGGCCTTTCATGGCCGTACCATGGCAACCCTCTCGGCGACCGGCAACCGCAAGGCGCAGGCTGGCTTCGAGCCGCTTGTTGCAGGCTTCCTGCGCGTTCGCTACAACGACCTCGAAGCGATCAGAGCGCTGGCCCGCGCGAACCAGAACGTCGTTGCGGTGATGCTCGAGATCGTTCAGGGCGAAGGCGGCATCAATGCCGCCGATATCGAGTTCCAGCGCGGTCTGCGGGCGCTGTGCGACGACCGTGGCTGGTTGCTGATCTGCGATGAGGTTCAGTGCGGAATGGGCAGAACCGGGACATGGTTCGCCTTCCAGCATGCGGGAGTGCGGCCGGACGTGGTGACCATGGCCAAGGGGCTGGGCGGCGGCGTGCCGATCGGCGCGTGTCTTGCCGCTGGATTGGCGAAGGGCCTGTTTCAGCCCGGCAAGCACGGCTCCACCTTCGGCGGCAATCAGCTGGCGTCGACCGCGGCACTGACCACCATCGACGTGATCGAGAAGGAAGGACTGATCAATCAGGCGCTGCTTGTCGGCCAGTTGATCCGTGACGGACTGAAGGAGGCTCTGATGGATTGCCGTGGCGTGGTGGAGATTCGTGGCCAGGGTCTGATGATCGGCATCGAGCTCGATCGCCCATGCAGCGAGCTGGTGACGTTGGCGCTGCAGGCTGGCTTGCTGATCAACGTGACGGCAGATACGGTTGTTCGCCTCCTGCCGCCGCTGACCTTTTCCGCCGATGAAGGACGTGAACTGACATCACGCCTGGCGAAACTCATTCGTGACTTTCTGGCCTCAACCTAGAGACCCGCCATGCACTGCCCCCGGCATTTCCTCCAGTTCAAGGACTTCACGCGCGCGGAATTCGATCATCTGTTCGAACGTGCGCGCTGGATCAAGGCCGAGTTCAAGGCCTTTCGCAAGTACTGGCCGCTCAGCGATCGCACGCTGGTCATGATTTTCGAGAAGGCCAGCACCCGCACCCGGCTTTCGTTCGAGGCCGGGATGCAGCAGCTCGGTGGGTCGGCGATTTATCTCAACAGTCGCGATTCGCAACTGCAGCGCGGCGAGTCGGTTGAAGATGCGGCACAGGTGATTTCGCGCATGAGCGATGTGGTGATGATCAGGACCTTCGAGCAGGCGATCATCGAGCGCTTTGCGGCGAATTCGCGCGTGCCGGTGATCAACGGCCTGACCAACGAGTATCATCCGTGTCAGATTCTCGCGGACATATTCACCTTCATCGAGCATCGCGGTCCGATCCAGGGCAGGACGGTCGCCTGGATCGGCGATTCGAACAATGTCTGCAATACCTGGCTGCAGGCGGCCGAAGTACTCGACTTTCGGGTTCACGTTTCTACCCCGCCGGGCTATGAAGTGGTCCCCGAGCGTCTCGGTTTGCAGGGGACAGGACATTTCGAGCAGTTTGCCGACCCTCTGGCGGCAACACGGCAGGCTGACCTGGTGACCACCGACGTGTGGACTTCGATGGGCTTCGAAGCCGAAAACGATGACCGCCGGCGCGCCTTCGCCGCCTGGCAGGTGAATCGGGAGATGATGCGGATGGCCAGTCCGCAGGCTCTTTTCATGCACTGCCTGCCGGTACACCGGGGCGAGGAAGTGTCGGCGGAGGTCATCGATGGGCCGCAGAGCGTCGTCTGGGATGAGGCCGAGAACCGCATGCACACACAAAAGGCGCTACTGGAGTATCTGCTGTGCGGTCGCGTCGATCTATCATCATCCAGTTCGAGCGGGGAAAGAACATGAGCGCGATCAGCAAAGCCGTCCTTGCCTATTCGGGAGGCCTCGATACATCAGTCATCCTGAAGTGGTTGCAGGATACCTATCGCTGCGAGGTGGTGACCTTCACTGCCGATCTTGGGCAGGGTGAGGAACTCGAGGCGGCGCGTCCAAAAGCGCTGAAGCTCGGCATTGCGGCCGATAACATCTACATTGAAGACCTGCGCGAAGAGTTCGTCCGCGACTTTGTTTTTCCGATGTTTCGCGCCAATGCGGTTTATGAGGGCGAGTATCTGCTCGGCACGTCGATCGCGCGACCGCTGATTGCCAAGCGGATGATCGAGATCGCCAATCTGACCGCTGCCGACGCGGTGGCGCATGGCGCGACCGGCAAGGGCAACGACCAGGTGCGCTTCGAACTTGGGGCTTACGCACTGCGGCCCGACATACGGATCATCGCGCCGTGGCGCGAGTGGGATTTGCTGTCGCGCGAGAAATTGCTGGCGTACGCCGAGCAGCATGGCATTCCCGTCGAGATGAAGCATCGTCAGGGCGGCTCGCCTTATTCGATGGACGCCAACCTGCTGCACATCAGCTACGAGGGACGTCACCTGGAAGATCCGGCAGCCGAAGCCGAGGAGTCGATGTGGCGCTGGACGGTCTCGCCAGAGATGGCGCCGGATGCGGCAGAATACCTCGAGCTCGAGTTCGAACGTGGCGATCTGGTGGCAATCGACGGTCAGAGAATGCCGGCACACGAGCTGCTGGCACGGCTCAACGAGCTGGGCGGCAAGCACGGGATCGGTCGCATCGACCTCGTCGAGAACCGCTACGTCGGCATGAAGTCGCGGGGCTGCTACGAAACGCCCGGCGGGACGATCCTGCTGCCCGCACACAGGGCCATCGAGTCGATCACCCTCGACCGGGAGGTGGCGCACCTCAAGGATGACCTGATGCCGCGCTATGCCAGCCTGATCTATAACGGCTACTGGTGGAGCCCGGAACGGCTGGCGCTGCAGAAGCTGATCGACCATACGCAACTGGCGGTGAATGGCTGGGTACGCGTCAAGCTGTACAAGGGCAACGTGATTGTCGTCGGCCGCGATTCAGCGACCGATTCGCTGTTCGACTCGACGATCGCGACTTTCGAGGATGACGCCGGTGCCTACGACCAGAAGGATGCTGCCGGTTTCATCAAGCTCAACGCCCTGCGGATGCGCATTGCGGCCAGGCTCGCGGCGCGCGGGCGGTGATCCCGGGATGATCCGTCGATGTGCGGCCTGAGTGAAAGGCGGCGCCGATGTTTGGACTGAGCGAAGAACAGATATCGGAGTTCGGCATGACCTTCGGGGTCGGTGCCTTCATGCTCTTCATGCTGTTCATCATCGGCGAGATCGCCTGGAAGTCGAAGGCCGGCAAGACGGGCACCATCGTGCTCTTCTTTGTCCTGTCATTCGGCATGCTGGGCTTCATTGCCAAGACGATCATGGAAAAGCTCTGGGGGCTGTAGACTTCTCGCATGCCACGGCCGGTGGCGTGGGGCCACGCCTGGCCACCTTTTCGACCAACAGATGGATCACTATGCCTTCATTCGATTTTTCTTCCGA
>ERZ761602.7639-NODE-7639-length-11332-cov-6.582779_pt1 | contig 11332 bp, 14 predicted proteins | sample MGYA00512165_ERZ761602 | MGnify/ENA primary metagenome ERZ761602 (study PRJEB28899, sample SAMN02445085) | bioreactor sludge metagenome | biome: EBPR sludge; isolation source: Thorneside wastewater treatment plant | place: Australia: Brisbane, Thorneside... | reverse complement strand
GTGCTGGGCGTTGAGCAGCGCGCCATGATACAAGCCGGTCAAAATCGGACGATAGCGGGGCTGGTCGGGCTCGGTCAGATCGCGCAAGCGCCGGATCAACGGATGGTCGGCGTTCAGAAAGAAATCCAGCGGCTGTTGGCGCAGCCGGTCGCGCACGTCGCCGGCCAGTTCCGCCAACCCTTGCAACAGAAACGGCTTTTCCAGCGCCCGCTCCATCTCATCGAAGGCGGCGATGCGCTGGCCGAGCAGCAAAATCGCGCTCAAATCGGCGGGTTTAAACCGGCGCACCTGGGTTTTGACCCGCGTTTCCATCTCGGCGAGCGCGCGATCCACCGCGCGTTCCAGCCGGGCGTATGCGGCCTGTTCCGCCGCGTCCAGCCGCTCGTACAGATTCGGGTCGTCCAGTCGATCCAGGGGTTTGAGTTCGACGGTTTCCGCGCGCTGGTCGGCGTAGCGTCGCAACAGCGTTTCGTCGAAGGGGCGGCCGGCGTTGATCGCCAGCAAGCCGCGCGCCTGACAGAGCGCGTAGAACTGGTTGGCGTCGGCTGCGTGGGTGAAGAAGTAGAGCGGTCGCTGGCCGTCGCTTATCGCCTGGCGGTCGAGATAATCGGGCAGGGTCAACTGCCCCTGATTGGTCTCGAACGGCAAATGATCGAGCACCGCCGCGCCGAAATCAGCGTGTCGCGCCGCCATGCCCTTGATGGCGTCGTGATGCCAGTCGCAGAGTTGCAGGAAGCGCGGGCGGTCGCGGGCGACGAGGTCGAGCAGGGCGGCGACGATCAAATCGCCCAGCGCCCGGCGCAGGGCATGATAGGTTTCGTCGCGCAACACGTTGTCGCGGGCGGCGGTCGGCTGCAAATCCGGGCAATCGACCACGCCGCGCACGAAGCGCGCCCATTCTGGCAGCAATTCGGCGTCGTTCGGGCGGATGCACATTCGCGCTTGAAACAGATCGACCGTGCCGCCTGCCTGACCGTCCGGCGTATAGCGGGCGGGGACGAGCAGTCCGCCCAGCGCTCGCGGAGACGATAAATCCACCGGGATAGCGAGCAAGGGCGGATCGGCGTAACGCTGGCTCAGGAAAGCGCTCAGCGGTCGCTCGCGCTCGCCGGGATCGCGCCAGCCCGGTTGATGCCAGGGCGCATCGACGGCGTTGATCGGGCCGAAGCCGTTGAGCAGGATCGGGTAGGGGAGAAAATCGGCGTAGCGTCGCACGATTTGGCGGAGCAGGCGGCCGTCGAGAAAGGCGGTTTGGTCGGGCGCCAGCGTGACGACGACGCGAGTCCCCGGCGGTTGCGCGTTCACCGGCAAGGCGTCCAGCTCGTAATCCTCGCTGCCGCGATTGACCCAGCGCCAGGTTTGCGGCGCCATCGGTTTGCGGGTGCGGACTTCGATCCGCTCCGCCACCACGAAGGCCGACAGCAGACCGATGCCGAACTGGCCGATGGTGGCGACCGCCACGTCGCGCGCCGCCAGGTCGCGGGCGCGGCTGCCTGTGCCGGTGCTGCCGATGACGCTCAAAAACTCCTCGATGTCGCGCCGGTCCATGCCGGTGCCGTTGTCGCCGAAACTCAATTCGCGGGCGCGTTCGTCGGTGTCGATGCGGATCTCTCCAGCCGGCTCCGGTTCGTGGACCCGGCGCAACTGGATGCTGTCGTGCGCGTTTTGCAGCAGCTCGCGCACGAACACATCCGGCTCCGGGTACAGGCTTTTGGCCAGCAGCCGGACCAGACCTTGAAAGCTGGTGCGCATCTTGGGCATGAGGCGGAACGCTCGCGGTTTGGAGTAAGCTATCAAAAATATTCTGACAGTTCGCGGGATGAGGGGGCTCTCTTTTTTCGCTCGCTGTTCCTCGATTCCTCGACCATTGTTTCGGAATATTGCGCTCCCATGCCCACATCCCCCCTTTCCCCCGCCGATTTCGCCCCGCTGCGCCTGCGCAAGGATGAAGACCGCCGCCTGCGCGCCGGCCATCTGTGGGTTTACAGCAACGAAATCGATGTCGAAGCCACCCCGCTGCGCGATTTCCAGCCCGGCCAGCCGGTCGAGATTCAAGCCAGCAACGGCAAGACGCTCGGCACCGGCTACATCAACCCGCACGCCCTGCTGTGCGTCCGCCTGGTCAGCCGCGACCTCGATCATCCCCTCAGCCCCTCGCTGCTGGTGCATCGGCTAAACGTGGCGCTGAGCTTGCGCGAACGGCTGTACGACCGGCCGTTCTACCGGCTGGTCTACGGCGAAGGCGACGGCCTGCCGGGCCTGATCGTGGATCGCTACGGCGACCTGTGCGTGGCCCAGATCACCACCGCCGGCATGGAACAGTTGAAGGAAGACATCCTCGCCGCCCTGCAAAAAGTGCTGAAACCGGCGGCGGTGCTCTGGCGCAACGACAGCCGGATGCGGGAAATGGAAGGGCTGGAACGCTACGTCGCCGACGCGGCGGGCGAAATCCCCGACACCGTGACGGTCGAAGAAGACGGGCTGCTTTTCCAAGTCTCAACGCGCACCGGACAGAAAACCGGCTGGTTCTACGACCAACGCGACAACCGCGCCCGGCTGGATCGCTATATTCAAGGCCGGCGAGTACTGGACGTGTTCAGCTACGTCGGCGCCTGGGGAATTCGGGCGGCGGTGCGCGGGGCGCGAGAGGTGCTATGCGTGGATTCCTCCGCGCCGGCGCTGGAGCTGGCGACGGCCAACGCGGCTCTGAACGGAGTCGGCGAGCGGGTACGGATGCAACAGGGCGATGCCTTTGAAGTGCTGAAAAGTCTGCGCGAAGCCCGCGAGCGGTTCGACGTGGTGATCGTGGACCCGCCCGCCTTTGTCAAGCGCCGCAAGGATTTCAAGGAAGGCGCGCTGGCCTACCGGCGACTCAACGAGATGGCGATGCAGGTGCTGGAACGCGACGGGCTGCTGATCACCTGTTCCTGCTCGCAACTGCTGTCGCGCGACCTGCTGATCCAAACCCTGCTACAAGGGTCGCGGCATCTCGACCGCAATCTGGTGATTTTGGAGCAGGGCCGACAAGGGCCGGATCATCCGGTTCCGCCGGCGATCCCCGAAACCGACTATCTTAAGATGATCGTCGCGCGGGTTTTGCCGGCTTGAGAGGGCGGGCAGAATCGCTGGGACAAACGCGACGTCCGATCTCGCCAAGGTAAACGGGGGAATCCGCATGACGACATTGATCCGAAAAATATTTGCATTAGGCTTTTCCGCGCTATTGGTCTTCTCGTGCGCGGTGGCTTCGGCCGCTGACAACGGTTGGCTGGTGGGCACTTGGGAGTTGACCCATGACGTTGACGGCGACGAAAAGGATTGGATGGAGTTTACCGCCGACGGAAAAACCTTCAGCATCAACCAGGCTGGCCGGCGCGTTCCGGGAGAATATGTCGTGACCGATGCCGAGGTTAAAGCGACCTACACCTACAAGGGAAAACAGATTCCGTTATCCTTCAAATACAGCCCGGACCACAAGAAGTTGTTCGCGCATTCCGCGAAAACCGGCAATACTTCAACTTATGAGAAAATAAAATAAAATTAGCAAGTTAATCGATGATGGCAGATCGCCTGCATGAGTGAGCCCGACCTGAAGCAATTGGTTCGCGTTTTGGAAGAAATCCGCGACAACCAAAGGGCGCAACTGGAACGCCAAGCCGAATCGCTGGCGCTGCAACGCGAGCAGTTCGCGCTGGTCCAGAAACAAGCCGAACGCGCCGAGCGCCTGCAGGATCGCGCCGAGGACATGCAGGTCAAGGGCGCGCAACTGGTCGCGGGCGCACGCAAAGCGATGGCGGTCGTCATACCCGTCATCGTCGGCTTGCTCGCTTATCTAAGCTGGCTCATCTTTCGTTGAATTGATCATGTCCGTAATGCGATCTGAACGCGAAAAGATGCTGGCCGATCAACCTTATCGGGGTTCCGACCCCGAACTGGTCCAGGCCAGAACGCGAGCTCGGCTGTTGCTCGCCCGCTTCAACGCTTCCTCCCCGCAGAATCCCGACGAACGCCGCGCCATCCTCCAGGAACTGATCGGCGACCTGGGTCCAGAGGTCTGGATCGAGCCCCCGTTCTATTGCGATTACGGCGCCCACATCCGGCTGGGGCGTGCGGTGTACTTGAACTTCGGCTGCGTGATCCTGGATTGCAATCGGGTCGAGATCGGAGCGCACTGCAAGTTCGGCCCCAACGTGCAGCTTTATACCGCCTATCATCCGGTCGACCCCGAACGGCGGCGCGCCGGTTTGGAGATGGCCGCCCCGATCCGCATCGGGGAAAATGTCTGGATCGGCGGCGGTGCCATCGTCGGCCCCGGCATCGAGATCGGTTCGGATACCGTCATCGGTGCGGGCAGCGTGGTGACACGCGGCCTGCCGGCGCGGGTGGTGGCGGTCGGCAACCCCTGTCGGGTGGTTCGCGAGCTGTGAGCGCGTTCGCCCGGCGTGCTCCTCGCGCGACAATGGCGTAGACCGAGCCGGCGCGGGCAGAAAATCACCCCGTCACTCCCTATCGTCGCTGTAGCTAAATCCGACCTGTTTGGTAAATAATTACCGATTAATCTTTCCACAAACATTTTGAGGAGACCTCTCCATGATGCAATTGAAGGAAATCTTGAAGAAGAAAGGTGGCCAGCCGGTCACCGTGCCGGCGACCGCCACAGTTGCCGACGCGATCCGCGCCATGAAAGAAAACCGGGTCGGGTCGGTGATGATCCCGAACGCTGACGGCTCGCCGGCCGGCATCTTCACCGAGCGCGACGTGCTGAATCTGTGCGCCGACGGCCTGACCGATTTCGCCAGAATGTCGATCCGGCCCTACATGACCTGCGATATCACCACCAGCAAATTGGAAGATACCATCAGCGAGGCCTTGGCTGTCATGACCGCCAAACGCTTCCGCCATCTGCCGGTGATCGAGGGGTACGTCATGGTGGGGGTGGTGTCGATCGGCGATCTGGTCAAGGCCAAGCTGGAAGAGACCGCTCTTGAAGCCAAGGTTCTGCGCGAATACATCACGACCTGATCGACCGGGGTCGCCGCGCGCAGTCCCCGACGCTTCTCGGCCGCCGTCCGCCGTGCTCGACGCGAACGCTGACCTTCCCTTTTGGGAGCGCAAGACGCTCGCCGAGCTGACGCTGCCCGAGTGGGAGGCGCTGTGCGACGGGTGCGGCAAATGCTGCCTGCACAAGCTGGAAGACGAGGACACGGGCGCGCTGTACCACACCAACGTCGCCTGCAAGTTGCTCAATCTGGCCACGGGCCGCTGCACCCGCTACGCCGAGCGCTTGCGCTGGGTGCCGGATTGCGTGCAGTTGACGCCCGGCTTGGCCCGTCAGGCGATCTGGCTGCCGCCGAGCTGCGCCTACCGCCTGCGGGCGGAAGGCAAGCCGCTGCCGGACTGGCATCCGCTGCGGACCGGGGACCCCGAATCCACGGTTCGGGCCGGCCGGAGCGTGCGCGATTGGGCCGTGCCGGAACGGCGGGGCCGGCGGCTGGAACACCACATCATCGAGTCCTTGCCATGAAAGTCCGCTGCATCACGCTGGGCGCGTTCCAGGTCAACGCCTATTTGCTCGAAGACCCGGCCACCGGCGCCTGTGCCGTGGTGGACACCGGCGAGGGGCCGCATCTGGCGAGCGCGCTGGCGAAGATGGATCCCCGCCCGGACCTGCGGGCCGTGTTGCTGACCCACGCCCATTTCGATCACGCCGGCGGGCTGGCGGACGTGCAGCGGGAATTTCCCGGGGCGGCGACCTATCTGCCGGCGCTGGAACGGGAGCTGTTCGAGATGCTGCCCCGGCAGGGTTCGATGCTGTTCGGCATGGCGGATTTCGACCGGCCGTGCGGGCGGATCGATCGGTTTATCGAGGACGGGGATACCGTCGAAGTCGGCGAATGGCGGTTTCGCTTCCTGTCCACCCCCGGCCACACGCCCGGCCAGGGCTGTTATTACGACGACAAGTACGTGTTTTCGGGCGACACGCTGTTCGCCGGCAGCATCGGGCGCACCGATTTTCCGCTCAGCGATCCCGAGCTGATGTGGAACAGCCTGCGGCGGCTGATGGCGTTGCCCGGCCATCTGATCGTGTGCAGCGGCCACGGTCCCACCACCACGCTGGACGAGGAGCTGCGCGGCAACCCGTTCCTGGATTACCTGCGCCGCGAGCGCGGGATGCCCAGCTTCGGCTTTGACATGGCGCCCGGCGGACCCCGCTGGGGCTGAACCGGCGGAGATCGGCGGCGATGTGCGAGCTGCTCGGGATGAGCGCCAACGTTCCGACCGATATCTGCTTCAGCTTCACCGGTCTGATGCAGCGCGGCGGCAAAACCGGCCCCCACCGGGACGGCTGGGGCATCGCCTTCTACGAGGGGCGGGGCTGCCGGACCTTTCACGATCCGCGCCCTAGCGCCGAATCGGAAATCGCCCGGCTGGTGCAGCGCTACGCCATCAAAAGCCCGATCGTCGTCAGCCACATCCGCCGCGCCAACCGGGGCCGGATCTGCCTGGAAAACACCCATCCCTTCGGCCGCGAGCTGTGGGGACGGAACTGGGTGTTCGCCCACAACGGGCAATTGCGCGGCGTGAAGCGGTTGCCGCTCGGCCATTACCGCCCCATCGGCACCACCGACAGCGAGCACGCCTTTTGCTGGCTGCTGGGCCGCGTCCGCGACCGCTTTCCCGATCCGCCGCGCCGCCCGGCCAGGCTGTGGCGCTGCGTCCGCGAGCTGGCGCTGGAGCTGAACCGGCTCGGCGTCTTCAACTTTCTGATGAGCGATTCCACCTACCTGTACGCCCATTGCGGCACGCAACTGTCGTGGCTGACCCGCCGGGCGCCGTTCGGCCAAGCCCGCTTGATGGACGCCGACATGCTGGTGGATTTTCGGGCTGAAACCACGCCCAAGGATATCGTGACCGTGATCGCGACCCGCCCGCTGACCGACAACGAGTCGTGGGCGGTGATGCGTCCCGGCGCCCTGACGATTTTCGGCGCCGGCGAGCGGGTGGCGGAATTTTGCTCCTAGCGTCCGTTAGAAATCTCCGTGTTATTGCGCCGAGGTGTTGATTTACCTGAGGTTGCATCGAGCCTTCGGGGATAAGTAAGGCCGGATGTACGACCTGATCCCAATCTGCGTCGCGTGCTCAAGGAAACAGGTCGATACGGCGTTTTCAATCGCTCCACCCTGCGCTACGGCCGAATCGATGAAAGCGCAGAGTCTTTTCAATTGATCCGGTGAGGCTTGAGCAAATAGTTTTTTACTGCGCGGACCAAAAGTTAACATGATGGAATGATAGGAAAAACCGCCATTTTCATAACCAAAGGCTTCTCCGCCGTCCCACTGGTCGCAAAATGCTGGAAATATCTTGACCAACTCAGCAAAAAGCTCCGCTGGAGAATTAATCACGTCAACTGTCCAGCGTTTGAGTTGGGAGTTTTAGCCGGAAAAGCCGCCGCTCCCGAGCCGGGGGCCGACCACCGGTGCGCTCGTCCCTTCCAAGAAAGTGGCGCCGCCGATCAGGTGCGTTTGCCAGTAGCGCTGGCTCAGATCGGTTTTGATCACCCGGCGGGTGCTGGAAGAGGCGTGGATCATCTGGCCCTTGCCCGCGTAAATCCCGACGTGGGAAACCGACCCGCCGCCGCCGCGGAAAAACAGCAGATCGCCCGGCAGGACATGGCGCTGCGGTCGGCCGGCCTGAAGCTGGGCGGCGGTGGTGCGCGGCACCCGGATGCCGGCCCGTTGGTAGGCGTATTGGACCAGGCCGCTGCAATCCACCCCGTCCGGCGACTCGCCGCCCAGCACGTAAGGCGTCCCGATCAGGCGTTCGGCGGTGGCGAGGATGCGCTGGCGGGCCGCGCTTTGCTCGCCGGTCCCGACCTTGGGCGTGGCGCAACCGCCCAGCCACAGCAAACCGGCCAGCAACGGGAGCCAGCGAAGCGCTCGGCGGATGCGAGATGAGCGGTGCATGGCGACAAGTACCTCCCGGTTGGCCTCGGCGTGCGAAAGATTTCTTTCTAGCATAGAGCATGACCCGAGCGAAAGGCAGGCTCCGAAAGGGTTCGGGACCGCCCGGGTTGGCGCGAATTGCGGCGGACGATCCGAGGATGGTCTATAGTAAGGCCCTAATTTCCAGCGAACAGGTGCTTTCATGAAGGCAAATCGAGGCAAGGTCGTGTCCCTCCACTACACCCTCACGGACGATGATGGCACGGTGCTCGATTCCAGCCGGGGACGCGAGCCGCTCGCCTATCTGCACGGTTACGGCAACATCGTTCGCGGGCTGGAGGCCGCGCTGGAAGGCAGCGAAGCCGGGTTTCTCTCGAACGTCGAAGTGGCGCCCGGCGACGGCTACGGCGATCGCAACCCCGAAGCGGTGTTCGAGGTGCCGCGCGAGCAGTTTCCGCCGGGCGAGGAGATCCGGGTCGGGATGCAAGTCCAGGGCGAGGGCGAACACGGCGTGCTGAATTTTACCGTGGTGGAGGTGAACGGCCAGGGCGTGGTGCTGGACGCCAACCATCCGATGGCCGGCAAAAACCTCCATTTCGATGTCGAGGTGCTGGGCGTGCGGGCAGCGACGGCGCAGGAGCTGGCGCACGGCCACGTCCACGCGCACGGCCACGACCACTGACCGAAACCGCTCGCGGGTTTCCGCCACCCCGCGCGCATGTTCCCCGGCGAGGGTTGCCGTGTAGAATAGCGCCGATCAACCCGCGTTTTGCCCGAGGTAGCCGACGCCGTTATGCTGCTGCGATCCCCTCATGTCGCCAGTGGAGATGCCCTGCCCTTCGAGCTCAAGGGCAGCCTGTTCACCTTGACCGTCCTGCACCTGTTCAACCTGGACCGCAAGGCCATCGAGCGGCATCTGGCGGAAAAAATCAAGCAGGCCCCCAGCTTTTTTAACAGCACGCCGGTCGTGATCGACCTGGACGGCTTGGCCGACCCGAAGGAGGGCGGCGATCTCAAAGGCCTTTGCGATCTGTTGCGCGGCCACGGCATGATTCCGGTCGGCATCCGCAACGGCGGCCCGAAGCTGCAAGCGGTCGCCCGCTTGGCCGGGATTCCGGTCTTGCCGGAAAACCGCGCCGCCGGCAAAAAACCGGAGCCGCCGGGACCGGGAACGCCGCGAACCCGCATCGTCAACCATCCGGTGCGCTCCGGCCAGGAAATCTACGCGCCGGACGGCGATCTGGTGGTCCTGGGCGCGGTCAGCGCTGGCGCCGACGTGGTGGCCGATGGCAATATCCACGTTTACGGAGCCTTGCGCGGCCGTGCCTTGGCGGGGGTCAAGGGGGATGTCGAAGCCTGGATTTTCTGCCAGAGCCTCGAAGCGCAACTGGTGTCGATCGCGGGCCGCTATCGGCTCAGCGACCAGCTCGATGCCTCCGAGCGAAACAAAGCGGTGCAGATTCACTTGAAGGAAGAGCGACTGATCATCGAACGCTTGGCTCGCTGATCCGCCGGGTGCGGCGAGCCAGAGGTGGTCGGTTCGGTCATTGTCAACCTAACAGGGTAGGAAAGCAGCTTGGCAACCGTCATCGTCGTGACCTCCGGCAAGGGAGGCGTGGGCAAGACCACGACCAGCGCCAGTTTCGCCACCGGTTTGGCCCTGCGGGGCTTTCGGACCGCAGTGATCGATTTCGACGTCGGCTTGCGCAACCTCGATCTGATCATGGGGTGCGAGCGTCGGGTCGTGTACGACTTCATCAACGTCATCAACAACGAGGCCAACCTCAACCAGGCGCTGATCCGGGACAAGCGCGTGGAAAATCTCTACATTTTGCCGGCCTCGCAAACCCGCGACAAAGAGGCGCTGACCAAGGACGGGGTCGAAAAAATTCTGAACGAGCTCAAGCAAAGCTTCGAGTACATCGTCTGCGATTCGCCGGCCGGCATCGAGCGGGGTGCTCTGATGGCGCTGTATTACGCCGATGAGGCGCTGGTGGTGACCAACCCGGAAGTGTCTTCGGTGCGCGATTCCGACCGGATTCTCGGCATCCTCGCCAGCCGTTCGCGCCGTGCCGAGCAGGGCGACGCCCCGGTCAAGGAGCATCTGGTTCTGGCCCGCTACGCCCCGGAACGGGCCAATCGCGGCGATATGCTCACCATGCAGGACGTGCTGGAAATTCTGGGGATCCCCTTGCTGGGGGTGATTCCGGAGTCCCAGGCCGTCCTGCAATCCTCCAATGCCGGCGTTCCCGTGATTTTGGAGGAGGGCAGCGATGCGGGCGCCGCCTACGGCGATTTGGTCGACCGATTCCTCGGCAAGGATTTGCCGCACCGGTTCATCGAAAGCCAGAAGAAGGGGTTTTTGAAGCGCCTGTTTGGCGGGAGCTGAGCCATGGGCCTGTTCGATTATTTTCGTTCGCCACCGAGCAAGTCGGCCGCGCTGGCCAAAGAGCGGCTGCAAATCATCGTGGCCCACGAGCGGGGCAGCCGGCGCAGCAGTCCCGACTATCTGCCGGCGCTCAAGAAAGAGCTGCTGGAAGTCGTGCGCAAGTACGTGCCGATCGATCAAAGCCAAGTCAAGGTCCATCTGGACCGCGAGGGCGGCTACGAAATACTGGAACTCAACATCACGCTGCCCGACGAGGAGCAGCGGCTTGGCCAACCGCGCTAGCGGAACGCCGATTCCGCCGGCCGCCGACGGTCGCGAGCGACATGGCCGCACCGGGCGGCGCTGATCGGCGAGCCGCCGCCCCGGACGCCGAAAGCCGGGTCCGGCTCGACAAGTGGCTGTGGGCCGCGCGCTTTTTCAAGACCCGCACCCTGGCGGCCGAGGCGGTCGCCGGCGGCAAGGTCCAGGTCGGCGGCCAGCGCGCCAAGCCGGCCCATGCGGTCCGGATCGGCGAGATCCTGTGCATCCGGCGCGGCCCGGACGAGTACACCGTCGCGGTTGAGGCGCTGAGCGTCCGGCGCGGTCCGGCACGCGAAGCGGCCCGGCTGTACGAAGAAACCGCCGAAAGCCGGTCGCGGCGCGAGCAGCTCGCCGAGCAGCGTCGCGCGCAGCAGCTCGCTTTTCCGCAGCCCGCCGCACGTCCCAGCAAGCGGGATCGTCGCCGCATCGTCCAGTTCACCCGCCAGCGCGAGCCCGACGAGTAGCGTCGATGCCGGCGCGCGGCAAAAATCCCCGAGCGACGCGCTGGCGTACTCCGCAGCCCATACCCGGGTTAGGCTGCGGGCTCTAATTATATTTGCTAGTTTTCCTGAGCGAGAGGAGCCAGATGGCCGAGAGCCGTTTCGGCTCGCGGGCATTCGACATTCGGATAACAGCCAATCAGTTTCGCGGAATTGCCTGGAGGTGCTGCGACCATGGCCGCCAAATCGCCGGAAAACCG
>ERZ761602.7638-NODE-7638-length-11332-cov-31.700630_pt1 | contig 11332 bp, 12 predicted proteins | sample MGYA00512165_ERZ761602 | MGnify/ENA primary metagenome ERZ761602 (study PRJEB28899, sample SAMN02445085) | bioreactor sludge metagenome | biome: EBPR sludge; isolation source: Thorneside wastewater treatment plant | place: Australia: Brisbane, Thorneside... | reverse complement strand
ATGAGAACGAGCGCCTGCAGGGACGCATCAACGCCCTGCTCGACAAGATCGAAGCAGCGCTGAAGCAGGCGCTGCGCATCGCCGCGACGCAGGAACCCCTGAAGCCTGATGCCGACTTCGCGGCGCTGGCCAACCTGTTGCGCTGCTATGTCGTCGGCCGCTGGGAACAGTACGCGCGCAGCGGCTTCCAGCGCGAACCGCTCGCCCAGTGGCCGCAGCAGTGGCCAATGCTGTACTTCGCCTGCCTGTCGCAGTCCGGCGCGCCGGTCACCGCCTGAACGGGAAACGGCGGCGCACGCCGCCATTCTCACTGGCCAGGGCACCAATCAGCGCTTCAGGTACGCCGCTGCATCGAGGGCGAAGTAGGTCAGGATGCCGTCGGCCCCGGCCCGCTTGAAGGCGAGCAGGCTCTCGAGCACGCAAGCCTGCTCGTCGAGCCAGCCATTCTGCGCCGCCGCCTTCAGCATGGCGTACTCGCCGCTGACCTGGTAGGCATAGGTCGGCACCTTGAATTCGTCCTTCACGCGGCGGACGATGTCGAGGTAGGGCATGCCCGGCTTGACCATGACCATGTCGGCGCCCTCTTGCAGATCGAGCGCAACCTCCTTCAGCGCCTCGTCGGAATTCGCCGGGTCCATCTGGTAGGTGTACTTGTTGCCCTTGCCGAGATTTCCGGCCGAGCCGACCGCATCGCGGAACGGACCGTAGAAGCTGGAAGCGTATTTGGCGGAATAGGCCAGAATCCGCGTGTGGATCTTCCCGGCCGCGTCGAGTTCCGCGCGGATGCGGCCGATGCGGCCGTCCATCATGTCGGAGGGCGCGACGACATCGGCGCCCGCTTCGGCATGGCAGAGCGCCTGTTTCGCCAGAACTTCCAGCGTCTCGTCGTTCAGCACGTAGCCGGCTTCGTCGATCAGGCCATCCTGACCGTGACTGGTGTAAGGATCGAGCGCGACATCGGTAATCACGCCGAGATCCGGGAATTCACGCTTCAGCGCCTGGACCGCGCGCGGGACGAGGCCATGGCTGTTGAAAGCCTCTTCCGCACCCAACGACTTCAACGCGGCATCGATCACCGGAAACAGCGCCAGCGCCGGAACGCCCAGCCGGACGGCGCGCTCGGCGGTCTTCAGCAGGAGGTCGAGCGACTGCCGCGCGACACCCGGCATCGACGCCACCGGCTCGCTGCGGCCGTCCCCCTCGAGAACGAAAACGGGGTAGATCAGGTCGTCGACCGCGAGCGCCGACTCGCGCATCAGGCGGCGGGAGAAATCATCGCGCCGCATCCGGCGCATGCGGGTTTCTGGATAACGCCCGGTAACAGTCATGTCAGAGCCTCAAGCCATTCGAATCGCGAATATTCGCGCACAACGGAACTTTTTCGCATTGATCGGCGTCAGAGAATGCAGACGGCGCGCGCCGTCTCTCGCTCCCCCTCCCTGAGCGGGCGTCTTGACCACGTCAAGGCAGTTTGGCCTCCGGACTCCCCCTTTCCGGAGGCCTTTTGTTTTCCGGCGCCTTGCCTTCGATGCCCAGCCAGTCGCCGAGCAGTGCTTCGGCTTCTTCGACACCCGTTCGTTTCAGGCTGGAGAAGAGTTGCACCGAGTACAGACCGGCATCGCCCCAGGTCGCCAGTTCCGCCTTTACCGCCCGCAGGGTCGTCAGTTGCTCCTGCCGGCTCAGCTTGTCCGCCTTCGAGAGCAGGATGTGGATCGGCCGTCCGGTCGGCCGGAACCAGTCGATCAGCCGCAGATCGAGATCGGTCAGCGGGCGCCGGATATCCATGATGACGACGAGTCCGACCAGCTGCTCGCGCTTGCCGAGATAGGGTCCGACCAGTCCCTCCCATTGCGCGCGGATCCCCTCCGGCGCCCTGGCATAGCCATAGCCGGGGAGATCGACAAAATACCGGCCCGCCGCGAGCGTGAAGTAGTTGAGATGCTGCGTGCGGCCCGGCGTCTTGCTGACGTAGGCCAGCCGCACCCGTCCCGCCAGCGTGTTGATCGCCGACGACTTGCCGGCATTGGAACGTCCGGCAAACGCCACCTCGCGGACGGCATCCCGCGGCAGGTCGCGGAGATGGGCGACGGTGGTCTGAAAGACCGCCTGCTGGAACAAGGGCATAAAAAACTCTCGGGTGCCGCCAAGGCGGCGGAGAAGTGCTATAGAATAACAGGTTTGAAACTTCCGTTCCGGCCAAAGCGCCCCAAGACGCGCACTAGGAGTTCGAAAATGATCCGTACCGCGGCAATCGCCATCCTTCTTGCCACCCCTTTCCTGTCTCACGCGGCTGAGGAAGCCAAGGGCAAGGCAGACCCCGCCAAGGGCAAGGCCATCGCCGAGGCCGTCTGTGTCGCCTGTCATGGCGTTGACGGCAACAGCGCCGCCGGCGCCAACCCGAGCCTCGCCGGCCAGGGCGAGGAATATCTGTACAAGCAGATGAAGAACTTCAAGGCGGTCGACGGCAAGCCCGCCGCCCGCAACAACGCCATCATGGCCGGCATGGTCGCGGCGCTCTCCGACGAAGACATGAGGAATCTCGCCGCTTGGTTTTCCGGGCAGAAGCTGAAGCCCGCCGCCGCCACGGATGAAGCGAAGATCGCCCTCGGCCAGAAGATCTGGCGTCAGGGCGATTTCCGCAAGGGGGTTCCGGCGTGCGCCGGCTGCCACGGCCCGAGCGGCGCCGGCATGCCCGCGCAGTACCCGCGCCTGTCCGGCCAGTATGCCGAATACACCGAGGCGCAACTGAAGGCGTTCCGCAGCGATGAACGCAACAACGACCCCGAAAGGATGATGCGATCCATCGCGGCCAAGATGTCGGACGCCGAAATGAAGGCCGTGGCGGAATACGCCGCGGGCCTGCGCTAGGGCGGTGGCCGGAAAGGCAGCCAGGGCTGCCTTTCCTTTTTTGTCGGTTCCGTGCTCTTGGCATTCGCTCCGCTCGCGGATAGACTGCGCTGACGAGACCGATCAACCCCGTCGAGGAGACCCAACGTGATAACACTCAAGCAAATGCTGGCCGCCAAGAATCGGCCTCTCGCCGTCGTGACGCCAGGCGATTCCGTCTTCCATGCGCTGAGCCTGATGGCCATGCACGACGTCGGCGCGTTGCTCGTTCTCGACGGCGACGATCTGGTCGGCATCTTCACCGAGCGCGATTACGCGCGCAAGCTCATCCTCCAGGGCAAGAGTTCGAAGGAAACTTTGGTCAGCGAAATCATGAGCGACAGGGTCGCCTATGTCACCCTGAGCGCAACCGTCGACGAATGCATGGCACTGATGACCGAGAAGCACTTCCGCCACCTGCCCGTCCTCTCCGACGACGGCGAGGTGATCGGGATCGTCTCGATCGGCGATCTGGTCAAGGCAACCATCAGCAACCAGCAGTTCATCATCTCCCAACTGGAGCACTACATCACTGGATGACGGCTGCCCGCATCATTGCGGGTAGCCGTTTTCTTCGCTCCACGGGCGAAATCGGCGGCACACTGTAAGTTTTCGCGGGTCCAATACGACTACTCGACAGACGCACAGAGTGAGGTTGCACCATGCTGATCAGGCACCGCCCGGATATTCCCACCTCCGCAATCACTCCGCCCGCTGTCTATGGCGGACGCCGCGACTTCCTGCGCGCGCTGGCGCTCGGCGCCGGAGCCGCCGGTTGCGGACTGCTCGGGGCCGGCCATGCCGCTAGCGGCGAGCGCACCCGCTTCGCGTCGGTCGTCCCCGGCCCCTTCTCGGTAAGTGACGAAAAGCCGACTCCATATTCCTCGGTCACCGAATACGGCAACTTCTACGAGTTCGGCCCCGACAAGGACAGCCCGCAGCGCAACGCATACCGCCTGCGCACCCGGCCGTGGACGGTCAGCGTCGACGGCGAGGTCAGGGCGCCGAAGACCTTTGCCATCGACGACATCCTGAAATGGGCGCCGCTCGAGGAGCGCGTGTACCGGATGCGTTGCGTCGAAGGCTGGAGCGCCGTCATTCCCTGGGTCGGTTTTCCGCTCAATGAACTGATCAGGCGCTGCGACGTCACCGGCAATGCGAAATTCGTCGAATTCTGGTCGCTCGCCGACCCCGAGCAGATGCCCTACGTCCGCCTCCCCGTTCTCGACTGGCCGTATGTCGAGGCGCTCCGGCTCGACGAGGCGATGCATCCGCTGGCCCTCCTCGGCCTCGGCATGTACGGCGAGCACATGCCGAAACAGAACGGCGCCCCGTTGCGCGTCGTCGTTCCCTGGAAATACGGCTTCAAGGGCGCCAAGTCGATCGTCAGGGTGCGCTTTGTCGAAAGGCAGCCGCCCACCGTGTGGACCAGGACAGCGCCCGACGAATACGGCTTCTATTCGAACGTCAACCCCGACGTGCCGCACAAGCGCTGGAGCCAGAGCCACGAGCGCCGGCTCGGCGAGTTCTTCAAGCGCAAGACCCTGCCCTTCAACGGCTACGCCGACCAGGTCGCCGGGCTCTACGCCGGCATGGATCTGCGCCGGAATTTCTGAACGATGGCCACACCGGATTCCCCGGCGCCGCTCGCCCGGATCAAGCTCGCCGTCTTCCTGCTGGCGCTGCTGCCGCTGGGGCGCCTGCTGTGGGCAGCGTGGACCGGCGACTTCGGCCCCAACCCGGTCGAGTTCGTCCAGCGCTGGACCGGCTCCTGGACCTTCAATTTCCTGCTGCTGACGCTGTGCATCACGCCGCTGCGCGTGTGGACGCAGTGGCACTGGCTGCTTCGCCTGCGGCGCATGCTCGGGCTGTTCACCTTTTTCTACGCGACGCTGCATTTCCTGTCGTTCATCGGCTTCGACCACGCCTTCGCCCTCGACGCCATTGCCCGCGACATTTTCAAGCGCCCCTTCGTCACCGTCGGCTTCGCCGCCTTCGTGCTGCTGATTCCGCTCGCCGTGACATCGAACCAGTGGGCGATCCGCAACCTGGGCGGGCGCCGCTGGCAGGAACTGCATCGCAGCGTCTACCTGATCGGCATTCTCGCCGCGGTCCACTACTTCTGGCTGGTCAAGGCGACGGCGCTGCTCTGGCCGCTCGCCTATGCGGTCGCGCTGGCCTTCCTGCTCGGGTGGCGCGTGCGCGAACGGCGGCGCAAGGCGATTCCGGTGCCGCGGTTCGAAAACGCCAAGCCGCTCAGGTTCTTCCGGCAGAAGCCGGAATAGCCGCTATTTCCGTTGCCGCGTGGCGAAGCGGATGATGGCGCGGCCATCGGCGACCTGCTTCGCCGCTGCCTTCCAGGCGTGGCCATAGACGACCTCGAAGGTCGCCGGCAGTTTCCCGTCGCGGCGCAGGCGCTCGTAGGCGGCGCGCGCCCGCGCCCAGGACTGGCGCCCGGTCAGCCCATGCCGGCGCGCCTTCATCGCGCAGCCCGACCCGGCGGCGCGCAGGTCGCCGAGCATGTCGTCGAAGCGGTCGTAGGTCAGCGTCAGCACTTCCATGTCCATCACCGGGTCGGCGAAGCCGCAGCCGACCAGCATGTCGCCGAGGTCGTGCATGTCGATGAAACGCTGGGTGTGCGCGTAGCCGTCGGCGAAGGCCGAACGCAGTTCCTTCAGCGTATCCGGCCCCAGCGTCGAGAACATGATCAGCCCGCCGACTTCGAGGACGCGGTGCGCCTCGGCCAGCGCCGGCAGCGGGTCGTCGAGCCAGTGCAGCAGCAGGTTGGACCAGACGATTGCGGTCGACTGCGATTTCAGGGGCAATTTCACCGCGTCGGCCGCCAGCCGCTGCACCGCGTTGTGCCGCCCGCGACCGAGCCAGCGCTGCCAGCCGGAACGCGGCGGCTGCCCGGCCCGCAGCATGGCGGGGGCAATGTCGAGGCCGACCAGTTGCGCCTGCGGGTAGCGCGCCACCAGGCCGGCGAAACTGCCGCCGCGGCTGCAGCCGAGATCGACGATGCGCGCCGGCTGGATGTTCACGTAATCCAGCCGCTCCTGCATGCGGCGGTCGACCTCGCGGACGAAGAAATCCGCCTGGTCGTAATTCGCCGCGACACGGGAAAAACGCCGGGCAACCTGCAGCCGGTCGACGAACGCCAGAGTCAAACCGCCGTCAGGCCCAGGCGCGCGAACAGTCGGTCGTCGCGGTCGACGTCGGGATTGCCCGTGGTGAGCAGGCGGTCGCCGTAGAACATCGAATTGGCGCCGGCGAGGAAGCACAGCGCCTGCAGTTCGTCGCTCATTTCCTGACGCCCCGCCGACAGGCGCACCCACGACGACGGCATGGTGATGCGGGCGGCGGCGATGGTGCGCACGAACTCGAACGGGTCGAGCCGTGGGTTGTCGGCAAGCGGCGTTCCGGGGATCGGCACAAGGTTGTTGATCGGCACCGATTCCGGCGGCCGCGGCAGGTTCGCCAGCTGGACGATCAGCCCGGCGCGGTTCTTGCGCGACTCGCCCATGCCGATGATGCCGCCCGAGCAGACGTTGATTCCGGCATCGCGCACCTGCTCGAGCGTGTCGAGACGATCGTCCTGGGTGTGCGTCTTGATGACCTGCCCGTAGAATTCCTTGTCGGTGTCCAGATTGTGGTTGTAATAGTCGAGCCCGGCGTCCTTGAGCTTCTCGGCCTGGCCTTCCTTCAGCATGCCGAGCGTGACGCAGGTCTGCATGCCGAGCGCCTTGACCTCGCGCACCATGTCGAGCACGCGGTCGAGGTCGTTGTCCTTCGGCCCCTTCCACGCGGCGCCCATGCAGAAACGCGAGGCGCCCTTGTCCTTCGCCGCCTTGGCCGCGGAAACGACTTCATCCAGCGGCAGCAGGCGCTCGCGCCCGGTTTCGGTCTCGTAGCGCGCCGATTGCGAGCAGTAGCCGCAATCCTCGGAACAACCGCCGGTCTTGACCGAGAGCAGCGTCGAGCGTTGAATGGCGTTGGGATCGAAATGCTCGCGGTGCACGCCCTGGGCGCGCCACAGCAGATCCATCAGCGGCATTTCATAAAGGGCGAGCACTTCGTCGACGGTCCACCGGCGGGCGGGGAGCGACTGGGTGGCGGGAGAAACGGCGGCGAGCGAGCTGGCGTGCATGGGAGGCCTTGCTTGAGAAAGATCGGGAGAAACCGGTGGCGGCGTTGTTGAATTGTCGGGGACACCTGTAAGGGTGTCAATTTTACCCCAGCCCTGGCGCGCCGCCCTGCACCGCGTTGCCGCGCGCCTGCTGCCCAGCAGTTGCCTGCTGTGCGCCGCCGACAGCGCCGCCGGCCTGTTGTGCCCGGCGTGCGCGGCCGACCTGCCGCGGCTCCCGCCCGCGCTGTGCCCGCAGTGCGGCGACGGGACGGCGCTCGGCGAGCGTTGCGGCGCCTGCCTCAAGGACCCGCCGGCCTTCGCGCGGACGCTGGCGCTCTTTCGCTACGAATTCCCGGTGGACCGCCTGATCCAGGCGCTCAAGTACGGTCACCAGTTGCCGCTGGCCGCCTGGTTCGGCGCCCGGCTCGGCGAGATGCTCGTCGCCGCCGACCACGACCTCGTCCTGCCGCTGCCGCTGCACCCGTCGCGACTGCGGGCGCGCGGCTTCAACCAGTCGCTCGAAATCGCCCGCCCAGTCGCCAGCGCGCTCGGCCTCGCGCTCGACCCGGCCCTGCTGTCGCGCACCCGCGCGACGCCGCCGCAGGCCGAACTGCCGCTCAAGGAGCGCGCCGGCAACGTGCGCGGCGCCTTCGCCTGTGGCGGCGACCTCGCCGGCCGGCGCGTGCTCCTGGTGGACGACGTCATGACCACCAGCGCGACGCTGCGCGAGGCGGCCCGCATACTGAAACTCCACGGCGCCGCGCAGATTGTCGTCGCCGTCGCCGCCCGCGCCCTGCGTCAACACTGATCCGCCGCACCCGCCCCGCCAGGAAACACGCCTCCCGATGATCGCCGTCGTCCTCCACCAGCCCGAGATCCCGCCCAACACCGGCAACGTCATCCGCCGCTGCGCCAACACCGGCGCCGAACTGCACCTCGTCGAGCCGCTCGGCTTCGCCTTTACCGACAAGGCGCTGCGCCGCGCCGGCCTCGACTATCACGAATGCGCCCGCGTCCTCCGCCACGCCGACTGGCCCGCCTGCCGCGCCGCCCTCGGCGCGCGCCGGCCGTGGGCGATGACCACGCGCGGCGGCGCCAGCCTCTTCGCCAGCGAACTGGGGAGCGACGACGCCTTCGTCTTCGGCTGCGAAACCGCCGGCCTCCCCGCCGCCATCGTCGAAGAATTCCCCGCCGACCGGCGCCTCCGCCTGCCGATGCGCCCCGGCCAGCGCAGCCTCAACCTGGCGAACGCGGTCGCCGTCACCGTCTTCGAGACCTGGCGCCGCGGCGGTTTCGCTGGCGCCGCCTGAGTCGCACCAGCGTTGCCGGGCGTTGTTGCGCCAGCGCAACAGGAAAGCCGCAAAGCGCCCCGCGCGGCAAAACATCCGTTGCCCCCCCGTCCGCTCTTTGCCAAAATCGGTTCAACTTCTCGAATCGAGAGGTAAAGCTTAATCGACTCGCAAGACGAGATTAAAAACTAACCACTAAGGAGAAATTCTGATGCAAAAGAAACTCATCGCCCTGGCAGTCGCCGGTCTGGCCTCCACGGCCGCCTTCGCGCAGACCAATGTCGTCGTCTACGGCGTCGCCGACGGCACGTTCGACTATGTCTGGACGAGCGGCCGGGACGTACAAACCGTCACGTCCTATAATGACAGTATCGTAACTGGCGGCAATACTGAACGCTGGACCGGTGTTTCCACCATGCGCCAGTCGGCGGACTTCGACGGCAACACCCGCGTCTCCGCCAATTCTTCCTACCTCGGCTTCAAGGGTAGCGAAGACCTGGGCAACGGCCTCAAGGCCATCTTCCAGTATGAAATGGGCCTAGACTTCACGGCCGGCAACTCCGCCCTGACCGCCAACCGTGACTCGTTCGTCGGCCTCAGCCACGCCAACGCCGGCACCGTCGTTCTCGGCAACCTGACCGGCCCGACCCGCGCCCTCGGCTTCGCCCTCGACGTCTTCCCCGGCGCCACCGGCATCGGCGCCAACAGCGCCATGCTCGGCAAGATCGCCGGCGCCAGGTTGGACGTCCCCTACGCGACTTACAACCGGACTACCGGTGCCGGTCTCGCTGTGACCGGTGCAGGCGTCGTCAACACCACCTGGGTGAATGAGACCGCGGGAACAGCCAGCGGCTGCGCGAGGGGCACGACCTGCACGTCGATCTTCGACACCCGCTTTGGCAATTCGATCGCCTATCTGTCCCCGAACTGGGGTGGCTTCTCGTTCGCCGCCGCCTACGTCGCCAACGAGAACAAGTCTGCAGACTGGGGTAACACCTACATGAACAGTGTGGATACGTACCGGCTCAACCTTGACCCTGTCGCCACTGTCTCTACCTCCACCATCGTGCCTTTCAACCAATTGACGCAACAGCCGTTGAACACCTATGGCTATGACATCGGCGCCAAGTGGGAAGGCATGGGCTTCATGGCTGCCGCGACCTACAACTGGATCCAGTTTGGTGATCTCCTTGACCAGACGGTGGACAACATCCGGGTCGGCGGCATGTACACCGCCCCGAACTGGTCCGTCCGCGCGATGTGGGAGCAGACCCAGGCGAAGGCGGACAGCAACTTCTTCTTTGCCGACACCAAGCAGCAGAAGTATGGCCTGGGCGCCACGTTCAGCTTCGGCAAGACGACCCTGGTCGGCCAGTGGTACGGCGCCAACGACGCCGACAACACCAACGACACCGGCTCCAACTTCTACACCCTCGGCGCACAGTACAACCTGTCCAAGCGCACGATGCTGAAGGCGGTGTGGGCCTATGTCGACAACGACAGCAACGCGCAGTTCGACTTCGGCATCAATTCCGTCGGCGGGTTCAGCCGCGCCGCCGTTGGACAACGTTACGTCGAAACCGGTGCGGATTACCGTCGGGTCGACCAGAGTGCCGGGGTAGCCTCAACCGGCAGCGGTGCGGGCGTCCAGGGCATCCAGGTTGGCATTCGTCACTCCTTCTAAGCCGGTCGACCGGTTGAAGAACGAAACGGGCGCTTCGGCGCCCGTTTTTTTGTTGCCGCGTCGCCGGTGCAATCGGCGGCGCGACAAGAAGGGCGCCCCGCGGGGGCGCCCTTGCTCCTTTTCCGCTCGCGAATCAGCCGAGCAGGATCAGCTTGTCACGGTAGACGATTTCCGGCTCGTCGACAGGGCGATACGGTCGCACCGGAGGGTTCATCCGAACAGGTCGGCGCCGAGCGTCGACCGGCACCTGCGCGCGCAACCGACTGCCTGACGTCACACCCGCCGACCCGGTCGCGATGCTTGCCGGGACTTGCGCCTTGCTGACGTCGTCCGTCCAGGCCAGGCACGAGGAAGGGAAGAAAAGAGTACGGGAATGGCGACACGTCGGGGTTTCGCATGCGAAACTTACTGAGGTAGAGTAAACCAAAAGGAGATCAACCCATGAGCGAGAACATCGACAATCTGATTCTCGAGCACTTGAAGGCAATCCGTACCGAGGTCACCAGCGTGAAAACCGACACAAGAGAAATCCGCAGCCGGCTTTCCAGTATAGAGAGTTCATTAGCTCGCCTGTCACGTGAAACCTCTTCGAACTTCGAAGAGATCATCGAAAACCGGCATATGGTAGATCAACTGCGCGAACGCATCGAACGAATCGAGCGCAGGTTAGAACTGAGCTAAGGCCAAGGCCAGAAAAGGGAAAGCATTGACGGCCCCCTGCTTTCCGCTTGTAGTCACGCTTGAATGCGGTCAACGGGTTTGGATTGTAGTCACAACACGACGTCCGAACATGTAGCAGCGGAAACGGTGTTCCCCGTCGATTCCCGGCTCAGCCGAGCAGGATCAGGTTGTCGCGGTGAATGATTTCCCGCTCGTCGACGTAGCCGAGCAGGCTCTCGATTTCCGCCGTCGATTTGCGGGCGATCAGGCGCGCTTCGCCGCTGCCGTAGTTGCTCAGGCCGCGGGCGATTTCGCGCCCGTCCGGAGCGATGCAGGCGACCGCCGCGCCGCGCCCGAAATCGCCCTCGGCGGTGACGACGCCGATCGGCAGCAGGCTTTTGCCTGCTTTCAGCGCGTTGACCGCGCCCGCGTCGAGCAGCAGCCGGCCCGCCAGTTGCAGGTGGTCGGCCAGCCACTGCTTGCGCGCCGCCAGCGGTGGGGTCTGCGACACGAGCAGCGTGCCGACCGCCTCGCCAGCGGCCAGACGGATCAGGACATCGGCTTCGCGGCCGCTGGCGATCGCCGTGTGCGCCCCGCTCTGCGCGGCGCGCCGGGCGGCGACGACCTTGGTGATCATGCCGCCCTTGCCGATGGCGCTGCCGGCGCCGCCGGCCATCGCTTCGAGCG
>ERZ761602.7637-NODE-7637-length-11337-cov-5.834958_pt1 | contig 11337 bp, 7 predicted proteins | sample MGYA00512165_ERZ761602 | MGnify/ENA primary metagenome ERZ761602 (study PRJEB28899, sample SAMN02445085) | bioreactor sludge metagenome | biome: EBPR sludge; isolation source: Thorneside wastewater treatment plant | place: Australia: Brisbane, Thorneside... | reverse complement strand
TTATAAAGCATTACCATTTTATTAACAGTTTTGAACAACTTTATTGCTGAATTATTTGCGTGGGCTACTAAATTTGTCCATACCGTAAAATTTATGTCGTTGAGAAGAATTTTGTTACCATTAGTACCGTTGTTATTTATTTGCGCGTGTAAATTAAATTCAGAATCAGGAAAGGAAGGTTCAGGCAGTCAGGCGCACCAGCAACCTTTTGAAAAAGAAAAAATAGCTCCTGCCGAATTTTACCGCTACAAACAACGTCTTGCAGCCAATTTTGACACAATGCTTTTGAACCGCAATTTTAACGGTGGCATTCTCGTTGCTAAAGGTGGCAATATTCTTTATGAAACCTACGTAGGCTACGCCGATCCCACAAAACAAAACGATACCATTACTGCCAATACCGCCTTTCACCTTGCCTCTACAAGTAAACCTTTTACGGGTGTGGCAATTATGAAATTGATTGATGAGCAAAAGATCAACCTCGATGACGAGATTAGAAAATATTTTCCTGGGTTCCCCTATTCAGGCGTTACGATTCGTCATTTACTTACGCATCGCAGCGGCTTGCCCAATTATCTTTATTTTATGGATGATAAGCAAAAGTGGAACCAAACCACAATGGTTTCAAATAAAGATGTGATTGATTTTTTAATCGGGCATCAGCCTCCCAAAACCGCCAGCCCCGGCACGCGTTTTCAATACAGTAATACAAATTACGTTTTGCTCGCATCTGTCATTGAAAAAGTTTCAGGCAAAGCATTTCCTCAGTACATGAAGGAAACGATTTTTGAACCACTTGGCATGACGAATACTTTTGTGTACACACCGGCGGACAGCACTCGCGCACTCATGTCATACAAGCCCTCTGGAGCATTATGGGCAAATGATAAATATGAAAACACCTACGGAGATAAAAACGTTTATAGTACCCCGCGCGACATGTTCAAATGGGATAGTGCATTGTACAGGGAGGACTTTGTGAAGAAGGAAATCTTGGACTCATCCTTTGTACCTCGAAGCAATGAAAAACCCGGTGTACATAACTACGGATATGGATGGCGAATGCTCAACTTAAGAAATGGTAAGAACGTAATCTATCATTTTGGAAAATGGCATGGCTTCACACCAGCCTTTGCAAGGCTAACGGATGAAAAGGCCGTAATCATTATTCTTGGTAATCAATACAGCCAAAGCATGTACGAAGCGGCAAAGCGTACATACAATATTTTTGCAGATTACATCACGCCTGACTCAACTATGGTTGAAGATGACACGCTGCCCACCGGCCCTGTGGATGGAAGGCCCCCCCCATCAAAGGAAGCAAAGAAGCCTGTTAAGAAAAGCGAAAAAGTTGTTCCCAAAAAAACGCCTGAACCAAAAGTGGTAAAGAGCGCAGCCGCAAAGAAAACCGCGCGACCCGAAGTGAAGCAAACAAAAACCACCCAAAAGAAATCTGTTGTGAACCCTGCTCCGGTTAAAAAAACAAAAACTCAAAAACCAGCGGCACAAAAAGTTGCTACACCAGCCACAAAAAAGAAAAGCAAATAGTTTTAACCTATCTGTTTAAATCCTTTTGCCCGATATTCACGTGGCACAAATTGCTCAGCTTTATTTGTACAATTGTAGCATAAATTTTAAATTGCTTTATGAAACTATTAAGCGCTGCGCAAATCCGCCAATGGGATCAGTACACGATACAGCATGAACCCGTATCATCCATTCAATTAATGGAACGCGCTTCAAAAGCCTGTACACGCTGGATTCTGCAAAATATACTTGCCGACAATTTTTATATTTTTTGCGGAAAAGGCAATAACGGTGGCGACGGCCTCGCAATCGCGCGCCTGCTTCACAGCTCAGGAAAGCAGTGCCAGGTTTTTATTGCTGAACCTGATGCAAAAGGCAGTGAAGACTTCAACCATAATTTTAATCATCTGCATCAGGCAAAAGCAGTCCCAATCACCTTACTAAAAAGCGAAGGCGATGCTCCTCTCCTTCCGCCTGATAGTGTAATCATTGATGCGCTGATTGGTACCGGCCTCAACAGAAGGCTTGAAGGCAACATGGCTAAACTGGTGAATTACTTAAATAATTCAGGCAATACCATCATTTCAATTGATATTCCGAGCGGTTTACTCAGCGAAGATTCTTCTGTTGGCAACTCGGTAGTGAAAGCAGCGCACACTATCACTTTTCAATGCCTGAAGCTTGCGTTTTTGATGCCCGAGAACGAACCTTATTTCGGGCAGGTTCATATTCTCGATATCAATCTTCATCCTGAGTTTATTGACACGATTAATACCCGTTTTAACCTGGTGAACAAGTCAATTTGTCAATCCATTTTAAAACCCAGAAGGCTTTTCGCACATAAAGGGAGTTTTGGACATTCGATACTAATAGCCGGTAGTTACGGCAAAATGGGTGCAGCTATTCTGGCCACAAAAGCCTGTACAAAAAGCGGCGTCGGACTGGTTACCTGTCATACGCCAAAATGTGGCACTCATATTGTACAAACCTCAGTGCCCGAAGCTATGTGCAGTATTGATGTTGGTGAAGAACACATCTCCGAACTTCCCGATGAGCTGGCAAAATATGCGGCAATCGGTATTGGCCCCGGCATCGGTACTGCGGATGAGGTGATTTTTTTTATTCAGAATTTAATTGCAAAGGCGCGGCAGCCCTTGGTTATTGATGCCGATGCACTAAATATTTTGGCTGCGCGAAAAGAACTGTTACTCAATTTGCCACCTCACTCTATTCTTACCCCCCACCCTAAAGAATTTGAAAGGTTGTTTGGTGAAAACCAAAAAGACTACCAAAAAATTGAAATGGCTTTGCAAAAAGCCAAAGAACTGAAAATAGTAATAGTGTTGAAAGGCCACTATAGTTTCATTGCGACTCCATCCGGTGACGGCTATTTTAATATTACAGGCAACGCGGGTATGGCAACCGGCGGCTCGGGCGATGTGCTAACCGGCATCATAACCGGCCTTGTAGCCCAGGGATACGCCCCCGCTGAGGCTGCGATTGCAGGCGTGTTTTTACATGGCCTTGCAGGCGATTTGGCCGCAGGTGTACACTCGATGGAAGCCATGACGGCCGGTGATATTATTGACATGATGGGAAGCGCTTTTAAGGCGGTGATGGAGTAATAAAGCATTTTCTTTGATGAGCATCATCTCTATTTTTCGGCAAATACATGGGCCGACAATTGAAGAATAATTTTATACTCCAAATGCCAAAAGCGGGAAGATATATACAGAAAAAACTGTTAATCTTTTGACAGGGAGTCATGCTTTTTCTGTTGCAGAGAGAGTTTACTGTACTTTGCAGGTGATTTTCTAATACACGTTACAATGGCGCAGGTTATTGTTTTGCAGGTTCTTTTGAAGTAAAAGCAGGTTGTTACATGAGCGTGTTGAACTTGCATTCTGGAATACATACGAATCGGAGATCGAATCTTTAGGTAAAGAGTCTGTCCTTTTATTGATTGAACAATTTGATTCAGGTGAGTACTCGATACTATAATATTGGTTTAACTAAGCATGAAAAAAATATCATTATGAAAAGGTATATAACTATTAAACGCAAGTCCTTTCACCCATTTGTATTTTTTGCGCTAATTGCAACAATTCTTTTTGTTAGTTGTTCCAAAAATGATGTTACGTCAGATACAGATGAGAATACCAATAACACCGGGTCGCCAGGAAATACATCATCAGGCAGTATTGCCATAGCCGATATTGCTACTATAAGCACGGCTAAAGAAGGCAACTCTGATTCAGCGGCAAACCCCGATGATATTATAGCTAATTCAACATTTACCACTCAGGTACAAATTGCCTTTAATGGTACAACGGCAACAATAACAAACCCACTTGCGGCAAGTACGATAAATATTGTTCAAAGTAACGGAGATGTAATTGTTACCTCCACTGCAAAAGAAGTAGAGTATGTTCTCTCCGGTACAACCACTAACGGCTCAGTGAAGATATATAGTGACAATAAATTTAAACTAACATTGAACGGTGTAAGCATCACAAACAATGACGGGCCAGCCATCAATATTCAATCTAAAAAGAGAGTCTTTGTTGTGTTGGCAGACAACACGGTAAACACACTTGCCGATGGCGCCAATTATGCAACTTCAACCGAGGATATGAAGAGTACAGTTTTTAGTGAAGGTCAACTTGTATTTACAGGAAATGGAACGCTTAACGTAAAAGGCAATTATAAACATGCAATCGCCAGCGATGATTACATAAGAGTACAAAGCGGAACTATCAATATTACGGATGCAGTTTCAGATGGCATACACACTAATGATGCTTTCATTGCTGATGGTGGTGTTTTTAATATTAAGGCAAGTAGCGATGGAATCGAGAGTGAGGAAGGATACATTGTAATAAACAAAGGGAATTTTACAATAAATGTGATTGATGATGCTATTGCAGCCTCCTGGGAAACAGATGCCACCATTGACCCGTTCGTGACGATTAACGGAGGTTCTTTTAACATTACCACTACTGAAGGAGAAGGCATTGAAAGTAAGAGCAAATTGACGATTAACAATGGGACGTTTAAAATTATAACTTTTGATGACGGACTCAATGCTGCAGGTGCCATTTATATCAATGGAGGTGTATTGTACGTATATAGCAATAATAATGATGCGATAGATTCAAATGGTATATTGACAATTACGGGTGGCAAGATAGTGGCTGTGGGAGCCGGCTCCCCAGAAGGTGGTATTGACTGTGATAATAACCAATTTAAAATAACAGGAGGTATTATTGTTGGTATGGGAGGCTCCACAAGTATGCCTACTGCAAATGTTTCTACACAGCGGTCTGTAAGATTGGGAGGTGCAAATGCGAACCAGATAGTCCATATTGTGGCAACAGATGGCAGTGCCGAAGCGCTCACCGTTTTGGCCCCAAGGACTTTTGCAACAATGTTGTTTTCCAGTCCTAAACTCAAAGCAAGTACCTCGTACCAAGTTTACATCGGAGGCGCAGTTAGCAATGGTATTGATGAGAATGGATTATACACAGGGGGATTATATACTAAGGGAAATGCCGTATCAGGTACAAGTTTCACAACTACATCAATGGTGACAATAGCAGGTGGTAGTGGCGGCCCTGGCGGAGGCAGATAGGATTTATCTCAATAAAAAAAGAGTCAATAATGAGTAAAGTGATTGCAGCAACCAATATGACACTTGATGGAATTTGTGACCACACCATCGGTGTTGTTGATGAAGAACTGCACCAACATTATTCTGAACTTATCAATAATGCCGGAGTAATTTTATATGGAAGAACAACCTACCAACTGATGCAATTTTGGCAGACAATATTGAGTAATCCTTCTGGTGAAAAATCAATGGATGATTTTGCAATTTCGATAGACAAAATTCCAAAGCTTGTTTTTTCCAACACACTAAAAGACACGAACTGGAACAGTGCAAAACTTGAAAACAAACCTCTTAATGAAAAAGTTTTGGAACTCAAACAACAACCAGGAAAAGACATTTTGATTGGAAGCCGGAGTTTAATTATTCAACTTTTAAATAACAATCTTATTGACGAATTTCAAATTTGTATTCATCCGATTATAGAGGGGAATGGCCTGCCATTGTTTGACCAAATTAATGACAGGATAGTTTTCAAACTCAATAAGACAAAATTTCTAAAATCGGGTGCAATAGTATTGTATTATGAAACAACATCATAAACATACAAGGAGCCGCTAACATTGGCGCCCTGCAATAGTTCAACCTGAGTCTGACATTTCAAAATTGATTCAATTAAAAAACTTGACTAAGATGGCGAAAGTGTTCCGGGAGTTACTCAATTTGTCATTGCAAATGGAATATTTGGAAACCTGAATGCAACGCACGAACTTTAAGAAAAAATATGCCTGTTACCGAAACGAAAAAATGCCTCGCGTGCGGAAAACAAGTCTTCGGCCGCTCCGATAAAAAGTATTGTAATGATTATTGCCGGAATAATTATAACAATGGCTTAAAGGGCGACTATGCAAAACTCATCCGCAACATTAATAACGCGTTGCGAAAAAATCACTACATCTTGCAAAGTTTGCTCCCTGCAAATGAAGAAACCAGTAAAACTACGCGTGAGAAGATGTCAAACCTGGGGTTCAGATTCCAGTACATGACGCATCAATACCAAAATAAAAAAGGGAACACCTATTTCTTTTGCTACGATCACGGATACCTGCCACTTGACAATGACTGGCTCCTGATTGTAAGACGCTCGTAATTACGATGGGGCGTTAATTTTTTTCAATCCTTCCAACCTCGACTTTGCTTTATTGAAAACATTCCTGCCAGCATCAATGCCTTTTCGTTTTTGTTTTTGCTCTTCCGCAGGCAGGTGAATAAATTCCTGACACTCAGCGCTGCAGCAATTTTCAAATTTCTCTCGGCATTCATCGCACTGAATAAACAACAGGTGACACGCATCATTCACGCAGTTCACATGAGTATCGGCGGGCTTACCACACTGGTGACAATACGAAATTATTTCTTCGGTCACCCTCTCCCCCAGCCTTTGGTCAAACACAAAATTTTTGCCGTGAAATTTCATGGGAAGACTCATTTCCTTTGCCTCGTTTACATAGTTGATAATGCCGCCTTGTAAATGAAAAACATTTTTAAACCCCTGATGTAGCATGTATGCCGACGCTTTCTCGCAACGAATACCGCCAGTGCAATACATGATAATATTTTTGTCCTTGTATTCCAGCATCATGTCCACAGCCATAGGGAGTTGTTCGCGAAAAGTATCACTGGGAATTTCAATGGCGTTTTCAAAATGGCCTACTTCAAACTCGTAATGATTGCGCATGTCAATCACAATCGTTTCAGAATCGTCCGTCAGTTCGTTGAATTTTTCTGCATTCACATACTTCCCTTTGTTCTCCATGTTAAAGGTTGAGTCATCAATACCATCAGCAACAATTTTATGCCGCACTTTAATGTCGAGCACATAAAAGGATTTGCCGTCATCATCAACTGCAATATTCAGCCGCAAGCCATTTAAAGGGTCAATAGTGTATAAAATACCCCTAAACTTTTCAAAATTTTCAGTAGGCACACTAACCTGGGCGTTAATCCCTTCGCCGGCAACATAAATCCTTCCGAGTACGCCTATGGATGCGAAGTCGCGGTACAATTGATTCCTGAAAGAAACAGGATCCTCAATTTTAAAATAACAATAAAAGGAAACAGTTGTGCGGGGCGTAGTATCCTGTAAAATACGATCTTTTAGTTCCCTGCGGGAAACACGGTTGTGTAATGCCATTTTTGTGAAATTTGACCCGTTGATAAACTCGGGGGATAAATTTTAAAATGATCGGGCAGCTGCAAGTTGCACCAAATTTCGGCAGCAAAGATAGCTATTTCGCGCAAAGGCACAACTTTACGGAATATTCGACAACTGTGTTGATGGCTGTTTTTCGGGTTCAACAGCCATCATGATTTTATGATAATACTTGCGGAACATTTTGAAGCAGGTTTCAATCTCATCACCCACCGGGCTGGTTGCATATTCCTCTTTTCCGTTAACCCAATTCCATTCCCAGTCCCTGATATTTTTTATAAACTCATCTTGATCAAATTTCTCGTTTCTAACAAGCGCGCTTTCTGCCGCGTTGAAAAACTGTTGCCAGCGGGGCTTATAAAAGTTTTTGAAAAGACCGTTCCACTGTCTTGCAGAATACTCGTGCAGGCGGTTGTTTTTGTCGCCCCAGGTAGTGATTAAATTGCGCGCGTTTTTCTCATACAATAACTTTTCTTCTTCGTTTGTTCCCCATTTTCTGGCATCGCTAATCCAATTTCCTAATAAAAAATCTTTTCGTGTACCAACCAATTCATCAAGATCATCAATTAATTGCAAAAAATCCGAGGCGTATCTTTTGAATGCTTCAACATCGCTTTTATGAAACGCGTCTGTGAATTGCTGATGAATTGAAACAGCATGATTAGAAAGTACCTGCCTTGTAACATCCACCATGTCAAACCTGAAGCCATCGCTCTTTTTCAATTTTGATGATGCAAGTATGAAATTTTCCCAAGCTTTCGCCAGTTCTTTGTTCATGTACGGAAAACGCAGATCAATGCGAATACCTCTTGGTGAAAACGTAGGTCTTGACTGAGCCATTGAACGGGGCCCGCGCGATGTGAGCGAGTCTGAGTAGGCAGTTCTCTTTAGTATATACCATGCCTTGTTTGCAAACTCATTACACGCGCCATACCTGCGGCGCGCATACCCCTTCAACCACTCATCTACCTGAATCGCATCCCTGCTCCATACATTCTCCATCATCATTTCATAAACAACCGGATTCGTTTCAATAGCTTCCATGGTGAGGCCCAATCCAACAAGATTCTTTGCTGACGGATGTTTCAGATCCCTTGCGGGGTTGTTTGCAATGCTGTCCATTAGCCCGTGTACCACGTTGTTTCCACCAAAATTGTTCAGCATGTTCCAAATCCAGGGCTTGCCATAGTAGGCATTGATCTTTGACCATACGGGAAATTTCTCCGTCCACAAATCCAGTAGAAGCATTTTATCATTTGGAACCGCATTGAGCAAAGCCTGTATTTGTGTTTCTTTCCAAAATTTTCTGGAAAAATAAAAGAGCCAGCCCTGCATCACCCATACCGCTTTTGGATCATACTCAGACATAGACTGGTACACTTTTTTGCTCATTCCGTCAATGAAAGTTGAATCATTGGTGGGCGGATCCACTTCATTAAACGTGTCGGCAGCATACAGGTGATCTGTTCCAAACATTTTGGTTTGAATTTCCATAAATTTTTTACCCACTTCTACAAATAAAGCATCGGTAGGATCAATAATATTGATATTTGGAAAGATGCCATTCCAACCAACACTTTTAATATTTGCTTTTGGAAAATACTCTTTAAACTTTGGTGGAACGTGGCCGCTGAAAGCAGGCAGAACCGGTTTCATACCCAAAGCCCTTTGTCTTTTAAGAATTTTTTTATGAAGTTCAGCATGGGCATGCATTAAAGTGCGCGGCAACGGGCCTCCCCAACCGTCAAGATTGCCCATCCAAAACCAGGCAAAATATGCGGGGCCACTAAAAAAATCATGAAGGTCTTTTTCTTTCATGCCCATACCGGTGTACAACTGGTACAGGGTTTCGTTCAGCCCGGTAACTGATAGCGGCATGTTGATACCATTCATTGCCATCCAGTCAATTTCTTTTTCCCATCGTTCCCAATCCCACCAGCTCATGCTGTAATTGAACGTGCAGAAATTCAAATAATAGCGGTAATTGTAAGGTGTATTCTTAACAATCTTTCGTGCAGGCAATGGCAATGTGCCAGGCAGTTGTAAGTTGGAACCATTCCATGAAACCTGGCAATTAGCAATATGCCTTAGATAATAATTAAATGCGCTGGCTATGGCTACCCCGTTAGTGCCGCGTAACACAATTTTGCCACCGCGTTTGTCAATCTCAAAAAAGTCCATACCGGCGGAGCCTTCAACAATTGCTTCAGTAATAAAATGTGAAGCTTTTGCACCTATGGTTCGTTCAATTAGGCTTTGCGCTTCGCGAGCATAATTCTTACTTGACTGAGCATGCCCTAATAAAGTAATCCAAATGGGAAGGATTGTGAATATGAACCTAAATCTCATGCCTTCGATATATAGTTTGGGTGAAAAAACCTAACAGACGATTAGAACTGTTAGGTTTTGATATAAATTATACTTTAAAAACTATGGCGATGGATATCCAAACATGGAAACAGGGTTGAACTTTTCTCTCAAATTTTCCGAAGGCACAATGATATCCAATGTAACCGTTCCTTTTCCTGAACCCTGATTGTCATACGATTTCACCAATACCACGCCAAAAGCCTGATTGTTCACAACGCCTGTTGTAAGATTCCATGATCCCCACCCGATCACAAACCCGGAACCGGAAACAGGGTCGCCACTAACACGCCTGTTTGTGGTTGATACATTATAGTTTTCCCCAAGCGGCCCCGGCCCTTTGATATTAATATTGATAAAATTGTCAAGGTTATTATCCCATACCAGTGTGTCGAGCGCAGCCGCTGTTACACTTCGCCTGTTTGCCGTAACCATTGTGTAGGTAGCTTTGCTAAAACCAGCCAAATAAGGAGCTGCTGCGTTCAAATAAGCAGTGCTGGCCGTATAAATAAACGGAGGCACAAACCGGAACGTATTGTTGTAAACAATCGTTCCAAAATCTATCATTTCCTGGTTTGCAGGGGCGTTTGTAATATCGAATACATGAGGAGCTTTCCAGGCACTGAACCAGTTGTTCTTACCTTCCCCAATTTCGGTTGTTAAAACAATATTGCTAAAACGCAGTAACCGCCTGTTAACTTTATTAACCGGCAATTCCTTTGTGTTATTTAAGCCACTTTCATTAACGGCCGTGATGCGAATGGCCTCCATTCCATCAACCGCGTTAAAGTTCACATTCAGCGGAAATGAGTTGCGCGGGGTTCCAATAGAAATGTTTTGTTCCGACCCATACACTCCGTTTGATTTAATGGCATAGGTTAATGTTGCGATGTCAGACCCTGACACTATTTCGCCTTTTAAAACGTTAACAGAATCTAAATAAACATTGTCAATAGATGTGATACTGTTAGCAATCACTATATTAACTGCGTCTTCTGCCACACCACCAACCTTAAAGGTGTCAACGGCCGTGCCGTTATAAATGTTTTTTGCGGTAATAACAATGGCATTCAATCCCTCCGGAACAAGAATATCCACGTCAAACGACTGGTTTTTTTTATTTGTTACGGGTACCGATCCTTCGTTGGCCACAGAACTGTTTACTATTGTTTTAAAGGTAATGCTTTGCAAATCCTGTTCGGACGTAACATTGCCTTTTACATGAAAATGTCGGTCACGAAAAACAGTTTGCTGGAACTTAATGCCTCCCTGAAAACTGATGATAGGGAGTTCCCTGATGTCAGACATTTTGATGTGTAGTTCCGAACTATTGTTGTCCTTATCAAATGAAACTAAAACCAATTCGAGAAGGGCAGGTACAATTGTAAACACCATATCTCTGTTCAACTCAGTTGGATACTCTGTGGGATCGAGATGCACGGGCTTACCAGATTCAGTGCCGTTTGCCGTTTTAGTAATAAAATAGTAAGAAAACCTCCTTATACCTGCGGGTGATTTGATATTAACAGGTATGGTAACTTTATCACCTACGTTAATTCCCTGTAAATTTTCAAACTCCTTTGCAATGGTCATCGTTGGGCCCGCACCACGGCTTTCAACCCAC
>ERZ761602.7636-NODE-7636-length-11337-cov-10.174969_pt1 | contig 11337 bp, 12 predicted proteins | sample MGYA00512165_ERZ761602 | MGnify/ENA primary metagenome ERZ761602 (study PRJEB28899, sample SAMN02445085) | bioreactor sludge metagenome | biome: EBPR sludge; isolation source: Thorneside wastewater treatment plant | place: Australia: Brisbane, Thorneside... | reverse complement strand
AGGTGGCCGCTATACTCTCTTAACCTGCGGAAGTCTTTTTTGGGGCACTACCGCCCTGTTTCCAACAGCACGAAATCGGCTCGGGCGTAAGGCGCGGTCGAGCCTAATTTCGCCCCTGGCGTAACTTCGGCGATGGTGCGCACCAGTCCTTGCAGCACCTGCCGGGCCTCCTGAACCTCTTGTGTCTTCCAATCCTTGCGGTCGCAACCGGTCAGGTTCGACAGCAATCCGGGCACGTCCACGACGACATAGCCATAGAACAGTCCCGCGCCCAGTTCCATATCCCCGGCATGGGCCGCGCCGGTTTCATCATCACGATTCAAGTCATCGACGACCGTGAAGTAATCCACTTCTGTATCCAACGGATGCACCGTCAAGGCATGGGCGACATGCACACAGGCATCACTGCGGGACAGAATGTCCGAAGTCACAAACCGCCCAAACAACGCGCCCTCCAAGCCAGCATACAAATGGCCGTGACCCGCTTGCGCCAGCATCGCCTTGAAGTTGTCTTTGTCTTTCTTCAACCGTTCCTGCAAGCGTTTTTCCGCATCTGGACCCGCCGCCGCGCAGTCTTTGAGCACCGCCACCAGAAAATCCGCCTCAGGCTGGCCAAACAGAACCGGTTGTTTGACCAGCAATCCTGCCGTTTCCGTGGTGTCCACCGGCTCTCCTTCTTCGCCAAAGTCCATTTCCGGTTGTTCTGGCTCCTCCTTAACTTTCTTCCCTTTCTTGCCCTTTTCCGCCTTGGCGGCTTTGCCGGCCTTCGCCGACTTCTGCAACAGCAGCGCCACCAGCGCCAAGGCCAACGCCTGCGCTTGATCCGGAGGCACTCCTTCCTGTTCCACCAAGCGCCGGACAATCACCCGCTCAAAGAAATGCCGGGTCCGCAAGCCGCCCGGCAGAGGTACGGTTTCATGCAAACGCTCCCGCCAATGGCGCTTGAGGCACTGCGAGGACACGCGCAAACGGGTCGCATTCCCGAAGGGAATCCGCTTAGCCAGGCCCGCGTCATCCCGGTTCAACAGGCTGGCGTGATAGGAAGTCAGAGTATGAATTTGCAGGAACATGGATCAGTCCTTCTCATTATTTTGATGACGGTAATAGTCGCCAGCGATCTTCAAACGCACGGCCTCCCGTTTGTCGCGGTCCTGGGCGAGCAGCAATTGCGCTAAATCCAGCCAATTGACGCTTTCCCCCTTGGCGGCCAGAAAGCGGGCGACGCGCAAGGTCAGGGTGTACAGCACGTCGTCTTGAGCTGCGAGCAACCGTTCCAAACGGGCCTCACTGTAACGGTGCTCCGCCAGTGCTTGACCCAGTGGCCGCTTCGGGTTATGCGCTGGTGTTCCCATCAATGCCAAACCTGCCAGCAAGGTTTGCCATGCACCGGTCTTGTTTTGCCAACCGTCCGGCAATCGCCGCTGGAAGCAGAACCGGTAGAAGGCCAGCGACGGTGGCCGATCCGGGGCTAGGCGTTTGAGCGCGGCCCGCTCCCCAGCCGGGAAATTCTCGCTGCCGATGATTGCAGCGACCTGACCGATCAGATGGGCCAGCGAAGGCGGTTCAGGGGCAGGTAGCGTCGGTGACAGTACGGCGTCTGGCATCGGTGATCTCCTTCAATTCGGGAAAAATCTTGAACAAACAACCGGAAAACACGCCGTTGGCCCGAACCCGTGACCGGTAATAACGGCCAGTGCGCGCGGGGAAGCGGGCAATGGCGCCGGCTAGAGTTTGGCGGGCATGGCGCTCCAAGGTTTGCAGCCAGAAACAACGCACGGCGTCCGCGTCAGCCTGGTCAACGGAGTTCCACAGCCAATCAAAAAAAACGGTGTGCCAGATGGCCGCGAACGAGCGCACGGTTTGTTCCACCCAAGCGCTCACTTCCCGTTTGTCCCAATCAATCTGCTCTGGCCCAGCTTCCAGCCAGGCGTACAGTGCCGGTTTGAGTACTTTGTTTTGCATCGCCGCCGCATCATTCAGACCCAAGCCACTGAGTTCCGCCAAGCGCTCACGCGCCGCGTCACCGCCAAACAAGCGCGCGGCGGCTCGCGCCGGAATCCGTACCGTGGCTTCATGAAAGCCATCGGTTTTGCCCATGCCACCCGGCGACAGCACGGCGGCCTGCACCCAACAGGCTTGGGCCGTCCGGTCCGGGTCCGGCTGCTGCATGGCAGCGGCTGCAAATCCCTCTTTTTCAAAAATCAGGTTACGTAAGCGTTGCGGTGAAAAGAACGGCGCCATTACCGTCCAGGCTTTTTTCTCTTTGCCGTCATCGACCAGCGGCGTCCACGGATCGCCCACGATGCCCTTTTGCTCCTTGGCCGCAATCCGATTGCCCGCAGTGCCCACCCCCAGTGCTTGAATCCATCCATTATTGACGGTCAGCCGGACCGCTCGGGCTATTTCAATAAAAAAAGGATCGAGTTTGGTTAAGGGCAGCGCGGTTTGCAGATCCCACGAGGGCAACCACAACAACACCAGCCCATCGGAACGGTAAGGCCATGGGTTCACCAGCAATTCAGCGCGGTAATCCAGCAGCTTGCGGGTTTCCCGCCGCCAGCGTCCGCCGAGAGCTTCGTCGTAACGCAGCCCGACACACACCCGGCTGCCCGTGCCGCTATTCATGCGGGCGATCCCGTAGTTGCCACGCCCCATCAACCCCGTCATCGTCTGCAAACTGATCAAGGCATACACCCAACATTCTGGATGATCCTCATGAACCCGTTGGCTTTTTACATCATGGTTCTTGGCGGTTTGCAGCACATCCAGTGCATCTGGCGTATCGGCTTTGGGCTTGAAGGCAGCCCAATCGGCTTTGTTCACCAACGGTGCCTGCATAAACGCCGGTTGCGTCACCTCCTCGACCACCAGCGCCCAGGCACAGTCATCGTCACGCCCGGCCAGTTGCCGCAACCCAGTGCGCCAGAAGGCTTCTGACTGCACCGGATCTTGAACGCCGGCCCGCGCCAGCACTGCCCCGGCCAGATAGCAGAGAAAAATATGAAACGCATCCTCCTGATGGCGTTGCAGGCCGGGCAGCGACTCGACCGTATCCGCCCCCAGCGCCGCCAGCAACCCCGGCAAACTCATCGCCTGCGGGCCTGTCGCGGTTTGCACCCGGAACACCGGCTCGGTCAGTAGATTCATATCTCCTCCTCCCGTTGTAAGCCCATGCGGGTATAACGGTAGCGCCGTTCACCGCACTGCAACATGATCCGGTCTGCATTCTGGATCAGCACTTGCGCGGTTTCTTCCGGCGTTGCCGGGGCCAGATGGCCCGGAATCACGATTTCCGCCAACCGTTGCCCAAACGGACTGGTCACGGTCCGTTCCAGGCGCACCCGCCAATCATTCAACCCTAACCGGGTTTGCACCGCCGTATTGAGCGGATTAAAGGTGAATGTTCCAAATGGTTTCGGCTGGATACCGGCTAAGGTGGCCTGAAGCGCCTGCGCCAATGCCTCACCTTCCACCTTCTGAGCGTGGCGTTGCCATATCGGGCTATCCAGCATCGCCAGCGCCTCGGGATGCGTCGCTCCTTCCACCAGGCGGCGGTTATCACGAGGAATGACCCAGATTGGTTCATTCCGTAATAAATCCAGCGTCAACCGCATCACCCGCAGATCCGGATAGACGCTGCCTAACCCCGCCATGCCGCTGACCTGGCCATTGCTCCGCAGCAGGTTTTCCAAAGTCAAATCTTCAGGAACCAGCACCACACATCGCGCCGTTTTAAATCCAGCGGGCCGCGCCCGGTCATGCCGATGCAAACGCCCGATGCGCTGCAACAGCACATCCATCGGACACAAATCCGTGATCAGCAGATCCGCATCCAGATCGAGGCTCTGTTCCAAGGTTTGTGTCCCGACCAGCAGCACCGGCCCCGGTGCGGAACCTCGACCCCAGCGGGCGCTGACTGCCGCATCCAACACCGTCCGATCCACCGCCGCAAAGCGGCCATGATGCGGCGCGATGACCCCCGCACACTGGAACAGTGTCTCAGCCGGTAACGCTGCCTCCAGCGCTGCTTGCAACGCTATCACCCGCGCCACGGTATTGAGCACCACCAACACCCGCGCCCCGGCCTCTACCGCCTCCTGCAAGCGCGGTAACAGCGCCACGGGACCGGCCAGCGCCGATACACACGCAACTTGGACGGTTTTGCCTTGGGTCGCCGCGGGAATCGCCCGGGAGGGTTGCCCTGCCACAGTCAACGCCGGATAGGGCGTTGCTTGCGCGGTCTCATAATCCGGGCCAGCTTGGGGTCGAGCGCCAGCGTGAAGAAACTGGGTGCGCGCCACAGCGCCCAGCGTCGCCGACAACAGCAAGGCATGACCGCCAAGGCCCAGATGATGAGCCAGCAACTGCGTCAGCAATTCGCGCATATACGGATCGCTGGCGTGGACTTCATCCACCACCAGTAATTGCCGGTCCAGACACACCGAGCGCAAATGGGCATGGGGGACTTGCAACACACTCAACAACACCTGATCCAGAGTGCCGACCGCCACCGTCGCCGCCAGAAAGCGCTTGGGCCGTTCCGCCGCCCAGGCCCGTTCCTGCTGCGCCCGTGTTGAATCATCTTCCCAGCGGGTTTCCGGGCTGGGTAGCACGGTTTTTACATCCACTCCATCCAATTGCGCATAGCCGGGCACCGCCAGCAGCACCGGGGGCCGGCCAGTTGGGTCGGGAAACACCGTCTCCACCATCCGTAACACCCGGCCATAGAGTTCTCGCGCTGCGGCCCGGGTGGGCAAGGCGAAATACAGCCCATCGATTTCCCTCGCCGCGAACAGCGCCAGAAAACGCGCCAACGCCGCCTCGGTTTTCCCAGAGCCGGTTTCCGCTTCCAGGATCAATAACCGGTCCGCTTCGTTCACTGGCCAGGCCGACAGTGTTTGTTGCAATGGATAGGGCGCAAACCCAAACACCGCAGCAAACGCGGGTAGAGACGTTCCTAAAGTGTCCCGGTATGGCTGCGTATCCAATCCCACAGCCCGCAATGCCCGGCTGGCTGCATTGGGCGCAAAAGCCAAACGGTCACCCATGTCCCGGTCGAAGGGAAAGAAGCTTTCATGCGAACCCAGCCAGTCGGCTAACATCACCAGCCCCGCGAAGCGATGCTGCAACGCAGGCGGCGCCGGTAATGGCGCTCCTCCCGGAACAAAGGCTCTTGGAAAAGCCTGCTGCGCCATCGTCCACAACGCCGCAATACCCTGGAAGGGGTCTCGTCCGTTTTCCGGCCGCCACCACTGGGTTTTCGCGGTGTGATAGGAGCCGGTGCGCTCGCTTGAATCAAAACGGACTGGACGGCCATGATGTGACAGCGTCGCGATCAGTAACGCTTCACCCTCATCGGGGCCGGCAAACCAGGCTGCCCAGGTCTCGACGGCCAAAGCTTCAGCCAACCGTGCCTTCAGATCGCCCTCGAAGAACAGCGGGGCTAGTTCACGAATATGACCTGCCTGAGGCGCATCCGGACGCAGGATTTTTTCCTGAAACCCCCGGTTCGGTTTGCCCAGGTCGTGCAACAGCGCAAACACTGCAAGACGATCTAAATCAGTTTCAGTGAGTGAAGATTGAGCCGCCACGTCCAAACGGCGGCGGATGACTGGCAAGGCGGCTAAAGCACGGAAGACTATCGCCACATCGAGACAGTGTTCTGCTAAGGGATGCCAAGCGAGCAGAACATTACGAGCAGGATCAAGACGTGCTTTTCCCCAATAGTCAGTTAACTGAATATCCATAAACCCTTTCCAATTGATGGGTTCAATGAACGGCTGAAGCTGGTTTTCTTCAACATGCATAGAACCCCTCTTACCAGATCATTTTTGAGGGGCGCGATGAAACGCGCGTAATAGCAGTGAACGTCGAGCGGTAGGTACAAGCAGCAGAGATCCGAGGAGAATCACACTGCACTGCTGACGATATGTGCAGATCATCACCTCGATCCTGTTCGAGAGGCTGGGTGCTCCATCGCAGCGGCGATGCACACAGCTTGCTTGGGGGCGGAATCGACACGCGCTGTGAGAGTGTCAATTTTTGAGGTCGGCATGGGGTATCCTGGCCTGCGTTTGTTACTTAATTATGGCAGATGTTGGAATACCCTAGCGTAAAAGAGAATAAGAATATAGAAGGTGTATTACTAGGTTTTTATTAAGTACCGGCTCCTTCCTATTTTGCTACAAAAAAGATACTATTGTAATTATACAATACGTTTTAAATAGGCCGATACGGTTCAAATCACGGTGCCCGCAAAATCGGCCGATTGAGCATTATCTAGCTAATAGCATTGAAAAAATGTAAGAAAAAATAACCAAAACCATTGTATTTTTTGAAAACTCGCCCGCAACACCTGTCTTCTCTTGGCGCAAACGCAATCTGCGATCGGCCTAGCGGTAGTTTTCTATGTAACAGAAAATAAACGGTTACCTGCCGGTGTTTGCCCAGCGAAAAAGAATTAATAGATGGCAGGATCTCATGCAATCTTGAGCTGACAGGCAACGGCCGGTGACAAAGCCTCCAATTGAGGATTCGACACCGTTCAAGGACGTTCAGAAACCCGCGTTAGGCGGGTTTTTTCATGTCTTTCGAGGGGGGATCAAGCAGTGGCGCGCTTGCGTGTGACGGCCAAGGCAGGTGGAGATGCCAACGTTTGGTACACAACGCAGTATCTTTCGGTCAGGCGCAGGAGAGTTGCGAGTTGCTCCTCCGATGCGTCAGTATCGAGGGTGAACTGCAACCGTATGTTCTGAAAGCCGACCGGCACCTCCTTTGACAGCCCCAACGTTCCGCGGAAGTCGAGATCACCTTCGGCTCGAAGCGAAGCGTCTCGCAACTCAATACCAAGCGCTGTGGCTACTGCGTTTAGAGTAACGCCGGCACAGGCCACCAGCGCTTCGAGCAGCATGTCACCTGAACAGGCAGCCAGTCCGCTTCCACCCGTGGCTGGATGTAACCCGGCGACAACTCCTGCTTTGCCTGTTTCGATCTTGCAGCTAACACCCTCACTAATGCGGCCCTGCGCACTCAAGGTGATCAGCGCCGCCGCTGGGGTCTCGCGATATTGCTCCTTTAGCGGAGCCTGGACAGAACGCAATTCTTCAGCATTCATGATGAGACGCCTCCTCGTAATGGGGGTGTGACCTGTCGGTTAAAGTTACAACGCCGTGTGATAACCGGTGGCGCTTTGTGCTGCCGAATGAGCGAAACGGACGTCATTGACCGCATTATTATGTGCGAATTCACAGCCGGATATATTTGGGCACTCTTGATTTCAACAGGCTAATCAACTCTGGCTGCATGCGCTCAAATTCATCCGGAATCCCCAGTACCGCGACTTTTTTGCCTTTTAGCAAACCGTGGAACTTTTTCGTGACCTTGTTTTTATGGGATTTCTCCATGACCAAGATGACATCGGCCCACTCAACGAGATCACCACTCAGCGGCGTTTCTGCATCGGCATTCGTTCCTGCCGCCATTGTTTCTATGCCTTCATACGCCGCAAACACTTCTGCCGCAGTAGGGCTACGCAATCGGCACTCACTGCAAATAAATAGTAGTTTGGTCATGCCTTATTACACATATCGAGAGAGGAAATTCTTCCAAATAAAGTTCCGTTGCCTCACGGAGATTCAGCAATGCCTCCTCGACAGTTTCACCTTGTGTGGTTGTACCTATCTCGGGATTAAATACCACATAGCCTCCTTCCGGGGCTGGGGTTAAGACTGCTGAAAGTTCCATATGCTTCTCCTTTGGCGAAAGTGCGAAGTGGAATGCCTAACGCCGCAATAAGCGGCGCGAAGCAGCAACGCTGCGGAGCGTTCGAGTGAGCGCAGCGAACGGCTTGATTACATTGTTAGATTTTGTTTACTCAATGGTTAATACAACATTTCCCTTCTTATGCCCCTCATCCACATATCTATGTGCCTCAACTATTTTCTCCAAGGAGTAGACTTTATCGATGACAGGCTTCAATCTTTTAGTCTCGTATAAACGCAAAATTTCTTGTAGTAATTCCTTGCTTTCCAATGCGACACCGCAAATCAAATTTTTTTTAACAAGTGAGCTTATAATAGTACCTAGACCGGCATTGATAAGAATTAATTTTCCTGATTTAGATAGTGATCTCTTACAACCTGCATAAGACAAATTACCTACGGTATCAAGAATTACATCATAAACTACACCATTATCAGAAAAATCATTATTAGTGTAATCAATCACTTTATCTGCCCCGATTGATAACACCAGCTCTCTGTTACTACCAGAACATATTCCTGTTACTTTGGCCCCGTAATTTTTTGATACTTGAACTGCTGAGCTACCAACAGAGCCAGACGCACCATTAATTAATACCTTACTATCTTGCTTGATTTTTCCCTGTAAAAAATATAGCGCTGTTATTCCACCAAAAATCAAAGAAACAGCATCTGTATGTGAAATTGAATCTGGTATTTTTATAAGGGCTTTGTTTTCAGCGATACACGTATACTCAGAATTCGCACCAAGTGCCACACCCGTAGTACCAAACACCCTATCTCCTTTTTTAAATAGGCTGACACCTTTACCCACTGCGACAACTTCACCAGAAAAATCCATTCCAGTTATCTTCTTCCTAGGCTTGAACAAGCCAAACGCCAGGCGAGCAGGAAGCCAAAACCCGCTTGGCACGTCAAATCTTCTCATCCGGCAGTCACCAGTAGTAACTGCAGATGAGGCTATTTTGACTAAGACTTCATGATTTTTTGGGGTAGGTTCTTCAAGATCATGAACTTCAAGGACATCCGGGGTACCATACGCCATCCATATTACAGCTTTCATTGCTCACCTTTGCAGTTTGAGCCTTGGCAGAACCCAATAAAATCTAACGGGGCGCTAACCGGCCTGCGCGGCTTTTCGCAAGGTCCGGTTAAGCGCAGGGTTATGCCGAAATAGCAAAGTGATAGACAAAGAATTGTTCATCGCGCTTCCAGCCAGCAGATTGATAAAGAGCTTGGGCTGTTTCGTTGCTCGTTGCGGTCGATAGCGAGACACGAACGGCTCCCAATGATTTCGCAAAATCAGTAGCTGCGGACATCAATTTTGAAGCAACGCCTTTCCGGCGGGCTTGCTCATGCACAAAAAGATCGTTGAGCACAAATACACGGGCAAGCGATACCGACGAAAAACTTGGATAGAGTTGAGTGAAGCCAACTGGTGCACTGCTTTCATGTGCAATGAACAGGACTGACTCGCCGTGATTGAAGCGGGCGCGCAAAAACTCGCGTGCGGCGGAAAGGTCACTCGCGCGACCATAGAACTGACGATAGCCATCAAAGAGTGGAGCAAGTGCTTCAATGTCAGATAGGACTGCTTGGCGAACGGTGATGTTGCTCATATTTCTCTATAGGTTGCTCATATTTCTCTATAGGAGGCATAACGTTGCGCTTGAGGGGCGCGGAGACAGCAAGCGAAGCTTGCTGGCGGAGCGTCCCTCTCGAAGCGTTTGTTAGGCATTCTCGGTGAGCTTCTTTGGAGTGAAAGCCGGGACCAATATGCCTTTCGGCGTAACAATCAATGCTGGCCATTCAATACCACGAACATAATATATTTCAGCATCTAATTCACCTTCGGTTGGTTCCCAGTCGCTGGGGGTGAATTGGAACTGCCAGGCAAGTTTGGATTCCTCTCGAACTGTTGCTACATGGCGATCAAACTCCGTTGGGTCTCTTGTGATTTCTATCAGCACGCTGCCTTTCGACCGTATTCCATTGCGAATGGCTGTAATGGCGTTTCTCCAGTGAGGGGCAGATTCTCTTGCTGCAACAGCAAAGAGGCCGGAAAACGCACCAAATACGAAGAAAGATTCGTATTCGGTTAGAACTCCCAACGCAATAAGCACCAGCGTCAGCCCGAGAAGCCCTTTGGGTGTCCATGAGAGCCGCGCGGATCGTCGAAGCTTTTCGATCTGCTGTTCTGGTGATATGGCCATAGTGATGCCTAACGGGGCGGCGGATAACCGGCGAGCCCGGACAAAACGCAGTTTTGGACGGGCGATGTCCGGTTGATCCGCTGGTTGTGCGGCGCTTCGCGCCGCGCAATCAGTGGATGCCGATCCGCCGCCCCGTTGCCGCGGGCGCAAAGCACTGGCCGCTACCCATAAGTCGAAAACTCTTGCAGAATTAGCTATATGAAATATTTATCATATAATTGATTTTGTTGATATTATCTGATTTATGGGTAATAACCAGCGCGTAGCGTCCGCGGCAACGCCAAGCTAAGCAGCAAACAACTTGAGTCTTCTGTTAGGCTCCATACCATACTCCATGAAAACTACTGGCTGATATCAGTGACCGGCTTAGCAGCCCGCGCAGAACGCCTACTCTTGTATGACCTTCCACAAGGTGCATACCCTCCTCTGTGCCGACCAAGCCACGGTGAACAAAAACCGGCTCCATCACCCATGTTTGGTGTTCTTCCCAGTGCCGCCAAACATTTTCCCTTACATCGATGCAGCGCCAGCCCATTTTCTCGAATTGATCGAGCCGTTGACTGACTCTGTATGGCCATTCTGAAAATCGCGACAACATGAAACACGGCTGAATATCGGCGGCGGTAATCCTTTTTTTCTCCCACGCTAAGGAACCAATATCGAGTTCCCCATACTCTTTTTGGTGCTCTCCGTTTCGCCCATGATCTTGGTAGACCTGTTTCACTACCTCAAGCGGAGTATTTGGAAGCACCTCAAGAATCGCTTCCAGCTCGATGATGCCATTCTTCTCGTTGTACGGGAGATCGAGTAGGTCGCGAAACTTCATCCTTTTGAGCCTAACGATAATCATAACAGGCGCGCCATAGTTGGCGCGTCCTAGTTGATGGCATGATTAGGTAATGGACTTTGGGAGGCCAAAGCGAATAATAGAACTATGCCATAGTGTTTTTGTATCTTCTTCATAGATGCAATAACCGTGAGAAAAGATTAATTCTCGCATTTTATCAGGATCATTCTCTGAAAATCCTGTATTATTCTTCGCCAAAGGTTTGGTCTTATCTGAATATTGAATAACCGCATTGGAGCTATTTTTTAACAGCGGTTTTATATTCTGGAGATAACGATTGATAATATCTAAATCTAAGTGTACAAAAACTCCAAAAGAAAACAAGAAATCAACTGATTCAACTGGAATCCCCGGAAAATTGTCACCATTATTCTTAATGTAAGCTATATTACTTAGATCAAAATTTGTCTTCAGCTCATCCAATAACTCTGGGTGGTAGTCAACAGCATAAATCTGTTTTGCATCAGCAATTCCCGGTCTCTTAAAAAGATCTATGTAATCAGTGTATTACGAAAGG
>ERZ761602.7635-NODE-7635-length-11341-cov-4.346358_pt1 | contig 11341 bp, 9 predicted proteins | sample MGYA00512165_ERZ761602 | MGnify/ENA primary metagenome ERZ761602 (study PRJEB28899, sample SAMN02445085) | bioreactor sludge metagenome | biome: EBPR sludge; isolation source: Thorneside wastewater treatment plant | place: Australia: Brisbane, Thorneside... | reverse complement strand
GGGTACTACGACCGCCAGTACGGCAACATCGCCAAGTGGCGGGCGCAGGGCAGCGTGGGCTGGAGCTACAGCGACTTCCAGGCGCAGGTCACCGCCCGCTACATCGACTCGGTGAACCTCTCCGATCCGGACGGCTTTCCCGGGATCCAGCCCGACCTGGAGATCGCCTCCCAGATCTACTGGGACCTGACCGCCGGCTACACCCTGGAGCGGACCAACACGAAGTTCCAGGTGGGCGTGAACAACCTGTTCGACAACCAGCCGCCGATCCTCTACCAGAACAACGTGACCAACGCGAATACCGACGTGGAGACCTACGACACCATCGGCCGGTACTTCTTCGGTTCCGTCGTCCAGAAGTTCTGAGCGAGACGAAGCGGGCAACCTTCAGGCCGCGCGGCGCAAGCCGCGCGGCCTTTTTCTTGTGACGGCGAACGACCTCAGCCAGGAGGCCGCGAGGCTGCTCGCGGCAGGGCGGGACGCGGAGGCGCTGCCCGTCTGCCGGGAGCTGGCCCGGCGGGAGCCGGGCGAGGCCCGCCACTGGGTCAACCTGGGCACGCTGCTCCGGCGCCTCGGACGGCTCGACGAGGCGCTCGCCGCCTACATCGAGGCCGCGGGCCGGGGCGAAACCTCGCCGGATTTCCTCTACAACGTCGCCCTGCTCCACCAGGACCGGGGCGACTTCGACAGCGCCCGGCGCCTGCTCGCGGACGCCGTCGCCGCGGCACCCGGGGATGCGGAAATCCGCCTGCAGTACGCCCGGTGCTGCTACGAGTCCCTGCACATCGAGGCAGCGACCGCCGCCCTCGCGGGCTGGCGGACCCTGCCGGGGCTGACGGGTGAGCAGCTCGCGACCATGGCCCTCCTGCTGCTCAACCTCGGCGAGGCCCGGGAAGCCGCCGAGGCCGCCCGCCGGGCCGCCGCGGATCCGGACCCGTCGGCCCTCACGCTGCTCCGCCTCGCGCAGGTCGAGGAGCGCAGCAACCGGGTCGCCGAAGCCGAGGCCCTCCTGGAGAGACTGCGCCAGCGGCCGGACACGGCGATGGAAGGGCAGGACCTGGCCCTGCTCGAGGCCCAGCTCGACCTCCGGCAGAAGCGCCACGACCGGGCCATCGCGGGCTTCTCGGCGCTGGCCGAACAGTGTCCCGAGCCGGACCGCCGGCACCTCTACCTGTTCCCGCTGGCCAAGGCACTGGATGCCGCGGGCCGCCACGCGGAAGCCTGGGAGGCGCTCGGCCGGGCCCACGCGGCCCAACAGCTCCAGCTGGCGCGGACCAACCCCCGCGCGGCTGGCGTCGCGGAACCCCCGCTGCTCATCACCCGCCACGGCTGTGCGCCGGAGGATGTCGCCGCCTGGGATCACGCCGGCGCACCCGGTGCCGGGGCAAGCCCCGTCTTCGTCGTCGCCTTCCCCCGCTCCGGCACGACGCTGCTCGAGCAGATGCTCGACGCGCACCCGGCGCTCGTGAGCATGGACGAGCAACCCTTCCTGCAGCAGGCCATCGACCGGGTCACGGACCTCGGCATCCGCTACCCGGCCGACCTCGCCCGGCTGACCCGGGAGCAGCTCGCCGGCGTGCGGGAACACTACTGGCAGCTCGCGGCCCGCAAGGTCCGGCTTGCCCCGGGCCAGCGCCTGGTCGACAAGAACCCGCTGAACCTGCTGCGCCTGCCGGCGATCCGCCGGCTGTTCCCCCACGCGCGCATCATCCTCGCCATCCGCCATCCCTGCGACGTGGTGCTGAGCTGCTACCAGCAGCACTTCCGGGCACCGGAATTCGCGGTGCTGTGCCGGGACCTCCCCACCCTCGCGCGGGGCTACCGGCGTTCCTTCGACTTCTGGTATCGCCAGCAGGCGCTGCTGCGGGCAGCGGTACTCGAAGTCCGCTACGAGTCGCTGGTGGCAGACTTCGGGGCCGGAGCCGGTGCGATCATGGACTTCCTCGGGCTCGACCTGGCCCCCCGGCCACGCCCGGGCGCGCGGCTTCATCAGCACGCCGAGCTACGCCCAGGTCATCGAGCCCGTGCACGGGCGCGCGGTGGGGCGCTCGGCGCCCTACCTGCCCTGGTTCGGGGAGGCACTGCCCCTCCTCCAGCCGTACCTCGACCGGTGGGGCTACCGCGCCGGCTAGCCGTCAGAACAGCAGGTAGGTCGAGAGGATGTACTTGTCGCCGGAGACGGGCTCCAGCCCCGCGTGCTGGAACATCCAGTAGGGCGGGAAGACCAGCAGCCGGCCCTGGCGGGCGGCGATGCGGACGCCCAGCTGGGGAAAGTCGGTCTCGCCGCCCTCGGCCACGTCATTGAGGTACCAGAGGAAGACGAGGTAGCGGCTGGCGACTTCATGGACCGAGTCGAAGTGGACCTGGAAGCGCTCGCCCGCGCCGGGGCGGTAACGCTTCAGGATGAGGTCGGCCGTCTGCGGCGAGTCCGGTACGGGGATCGGCTCGAGGCCGATGTCCGCGTTGTAGCGGTCAAGCGCGAGGCTGATGCGCCGGCGGAAGTAGGCCTGCAGGGCCGGCTCGGACAGGCGGGTCACGTTGATCTCGGTCCAGGCCGAATCCTCGAGGCCCGGGCGGTGCGAGCGGCCGTTGGGCTGGTGGAAACGCGCAAGGCCGGTGAAGGAGTCGATCATCCGCTGGCACTGGGCCGGTTCCAGGTCCCCGTCATAGCAGCGAATGAAGTGGGTGAGGTTCACGGTAGAATCATAAGCCCTCGCCTGCAGACGGGAACGCCCCGGTGACGGACACCTCCCAGGAAGCCAGCCGGCTGCTGCGCGCCGGCCGGATCGAGGAGGCCGAGCAGGCCTTCATGCGGGTGCTGGCGGAGGATCCCTTCAACCTGCAGGCACTCAACATCGTCGGCCTGGCGTCCCTGCGGCTCGGCCAGCTGCACCGGGCCCGGGAACTGCTGGATCGTGCGGTGGCCATGGCCCCGGACCATGCCGCCAGCCACCACCACCTCGGCCGGGCCGCCGAGCTGCTGGGCGACCACGCCGCTGCCCGGGACTCCTACGCGCGCGCGGTGGCGCTGGACCCATCGCTGCCGGCGGCGCGGCTGCACCTCGCCGCCGTGCTCGAGGAACAGGGAGAGCACCAGAAGGCGCTGGTGCAGTACTCCCGGGTCATGTCCGACATGCAGTCGCAGGGCCGCTGGCTCGATGCCGCCACCACGCCGCCCGCGCTGGTGAGCCTCGTCGCCCATGCCGCCCAGGTGGTCCGGGCCGGCCGCCGCCAGCTCTTCTTCGGCCTGCTGGAACCCCTCGCCACCGAGTTCGGGCGCGCCGGGCTCGCCCGGGTCGAACGCATGCTGCGCATCCACCTGCTGGAGGAGCCGGCATCGTTCCCGGACCCGCGCCAGCAGCCGACGTTCCTCTACTTGCCGGACCTGCCCACGACGCCCTGGTTCGATCCGGGCCTGTTCGCGGGCATCGAGGCCTTCGCGGCCGCCACCGACGGCATCCGGGCCGAGCTCGCGGCGCTGCTCACGACGCCGGCCGGCGCCGAGCCCGTGTTCGGCTCCGCCGAACTCGCGGCGGAGAACCTGCGCAGCGCGCGCGGCGCACCCTCCTGGACCGGCTACTACTTCTACCGCCACGGGGAGCGGCGGGAGGCGAATTGCGCGGCCTGCCCGGCCACCAGCGCGGCACTCGCGGCGCTGCCCCTCGCCCACGTGCCCGCCCACGGCCCCGAGGTCCTCTTCTCCGTCTTCACGCCCGGCACGCACCTGCTGCCCCACCGGGGCGTCACCAACACCCGGGTCGTCTGCCACCTGCCGCTCATCGTGCCGCCGGATTGCGCCCTCGTCGTCGGCGGGGAACAGCATCCCTGGCAGGAAGGCCGGGTCGTGGTCTTCGACGACACCTACGAGCACGAGGCCTGGAACCGCAGTGACCGGCTGCGCGTGGTGCTGATCTGCGACCTGTGGAACCCGCACCTCACGGCGCTGGAGCGCGAGGCGGTCTCCCGGCTCGTGGTCGCCATGGGCGAGTTCCGCCAGGCCCAGGAACAGGCCTGACGGCATGCGCCTGCCCCGCCCCTTCTACCGCCTGCCGGTCCGGTTCGACGCGGAGCGCCTCGCGGCCGAACTTGCCGCCCTGCCCGCCGATGCCTGGATGCCCCACCCGAACGAGATCCCGGGCAATTCCTCGGTGCGGCTGATCAGCGCCGGCGGTGGCGAGAACGACGACGTGGCCGGCCGCATGCTGGCCACGCCACGCCTGCGCGCCATGCCCTACGTGCGACAGGTGCTCGCCAGCTTCGGAGTGGTCTGGAGCCGCTCGCGGCTCATGCGCCTGGCACCCGGCGCGTCGGTGCCGCCCCACGCGGACATCAACCATCACTGGTTCAGTCGGGTGCGGGTGCACATCCCCATCGCGACGCACCCGGATGTCAGCTTCCACTGCGGCGACGAGCGCGTGCATATGGCAGCAGGCGAGGCCTGGGTCTTCGACAACTGGCGGCTGCACCGGGTGGATAACCCTTCCCCGGTGTGGCGCGTGCACCTGGTGGCGGACACGTCGGGTACCGCGCCGTTCTGGCGGCTGGTCGCCCAGGACGGTGCGCCGGTGCACCAGCACCGCTTCGATCCGGTTGCCGACCCCCCGGTCATGACCGAATCCAACCCGGCCGCGGGACTCATGCCGGCCCCGGAGGTGGAACTGCTCCTCGCCGACCTGCGCGGCGAGCTGGCCTCCACCGGGACCGCGGACGCGGCGAACCGGCAGCTCGCCCGCTACTGCCTGCTGCTCGAGGAGTTCTGCCGGGACTGGTGCCAGCTGCTCGCGCTGCACGGTACCGATGACGCCAGCCACCCGGACTTCGCCACCGCCCGGGACCGGCTGCGGAACCGTTCCCGGGAACTCGGCGACGGGCTCGTCATGCGCACGAACGGTGTTGCCGCGCACCAGGTCCTGGAAGGGCGCCTGCTGCGGCACCTGCTGCCGGCAGCCGTCGCGGCGCCCCCGAAGCCGGCATTGCGAACCACGAAGACGCCACCGGTGTTCATCGTGGCCGCCCCCCGCTCCGGCAGCACCCTGCTCTTCGAGACCCTGGCGACCCACGCCGGCATCGCGACCCTGGGTGGCGAGGCCCACTGGCTCGTGGAGGGGATGCCGGCCTTGCGCCCGGGTGGACCCCTCACCGACTCGAACCGGCTGACCGCGGCCGCCGCCACGGCCGAGGTCCGCGGGCACATCACCGCCGCGATCCGCGAACGGCTCCTGGACAGCGCGGGCCGGCCGGCCGGCGAAGGGGACCTCACGTTCCTGGAGAAGACGCCGAAGAACGCCCTGCGGATCCCCTTCCTGCACGCCCTGTTCCCGGAGGCCCGCTTCATCCTGCTGTGGCGCGATCCCCGGGAGAACCTGGCGAGCATCATCGAGGCCTGGCGCTCGGGGCAGTTCGTCACCTACCCGGCGCTGCCGGGTCGCACCGAGCCCTGGTCCCTGCTGCTGCCGCCCCAGTGGCAATGGATGAATGGCCGCCCGGTCGAGGAGCTGGCCGCCTGGCAGTGGGACAGTACCAACCGCTGCATCCTCGACGACCTCGCCACCCTGCCCCGGGCGCAGTGGGCCGTGGCCGATTACACCGGTCTGTGCCACGCGCCGCGCGAGACCGTCAGCAGGCTCTGCGAGTTCCTGGGACTGCCCGTCGACGAGGCGCTGGCCGCGCGCCTCGCCGCACCGCTGCCGCCGTCCCGCTACACCCGCACGCCACCCGCACCGGACAAGTGGCGGGCCCACGAGGCCCTCATCGGGCGGGTGCTGCCCCTCGTCGAGGCCACCCACCAGCGGCTGCTGTCGCTCGGCTAGTCAGGCCTCGAAGCGGTAGCCGTGGCGCGCGAGCAGCGCGCCATCCTGGGCCTCGACCCGGGCCCTCAGCGCCGCGTCGTAGTAGTGCCGGTGATCGGCGTGGGTGGAGCGGTTGCGCGGGGGTGACCCGGCGAGGTGCGCGCGCAGGGCCGGGGTGGCCGGGACACCCGCTGCGTCCAGCAAGTCCAGCAGGCTGCGGGGCAGGTCCTCCATGCGGCCCACGTGGAGCGGCCCCGTCGCGCCGTCATACAGGTAGCCGTAGAGCCAGGCGTAGAAGCCGAGCCCGGTGCCGCGGATCGGCGCCAGCGCGAAGCCGGGCAGGTTGAGGCCCTGGGCGCCATAGTCCCTGGGCAAGGCTGCGAGCACCCGGTCGAGCAGCGCGTCGTCCCGGCCGAGGTCCAGCATCCGGTGCAGTGTGACCGCGAAGTCCAGGCGGCCTTCGTCGGAGAGTACCCGGAACAGCGCATTGGGCCGGGGCCGCTGCTGCTGGTAGCTGTACCAGGACACGTAGTAGCCGAAGGGATTGCGCACCAGGCCGAGCACGGGCAGGTGGCGCGCCGCTGGCGGGATGAGCCGGGCTGGCAGGTGGTAGCCGACGGCGCGGGCACCAGCGGCATGCTTCAGCAGGGCCTCATTGGCGAAGGTGCCGCCGGACTTGTGCAGGTGGAGGAAGACGAAGCCGTCGGCGACGATCACGGGGCGGGTGCCGCGAGCCGCGCCCGCACCTCCGGCAGGTCCTCGCCGAGCCCACGTTCCCCCGCTGCCAGGAGCGCGAGCAGGCCGTCGGTGGGCAGGAAGTCGCAGATGAGGTGGGTCCGGGCGAGCACCGGATCGTCGTTCAGCACGCCGTGGCGGGCGCCGTTGTTGAGGGCCCAGACCTCGCCGGGGCGCAACCGGTAGGTGAGCCCGGCACAGTACATGTAGACCCGGTCGCTGGTCGTCACCGGCACGTGCAGGCGCAGCGTGCCGGCGAAGTAGGGTCCCTGGTCGATGTGGGCGGCAACGGCGCGCCCGGGCGGCAGCCGCGCCAGGAGGCAGCGGCGCGGCGGCGCACCGACGCGGGCCAGCAGGTCCCGGATGGCGGGCAGGTGCGCCAGCACCGGCCGGTCCTCGATGGGCAGGTCGCCCTCCGCGGGGGCATGGCCCCGGAGGAAGAGCGCCTCCGCCGCCCGGTGCACGCCCACCCGGCCGCCCGTAGTGCCCCACACGCCGGGCCCCAGGGCGTCGACTTCGGCCGCGATGGCGGCCGCGTCCGCGGCCAGCGGCAGGCGCAGGCAGCCGCCGATCAGCCGGTCCTTGTCGAGTGCCATGGCGGGGATTATAGGCACCGTCTGACTGTCACGCGGACGGCCATTCCGGCGCCTTGCCTGGACCGCCGGGACGCGGTAGCGTTACGGCAGTTCGGGGGAACCCTTCTGCCAGGCCACTTTTCGGCCCAGCGCTCCGTCCCGGAACGTTCACCGGGGCGGGACATCCGTTTGTCTTTGAGAGGATCGTCGCAATGAGGAAGCTAATGGCCGCCGGCGTCGTCGCCGCGGGCGCACTGGGTCTGTCGGCCGGGGCCGGGGCTGCCGAGACGGTATACGAAATCACGGGTTCTTTCGGCGCCAATGAGCACTCCTGCACCCAGATCTCCCACGTGCTGGGCGGTTTCGACTGCTCCTTCGGCCGCAACTGGCCGGCGGCGGCCACCGAGGCGGACGGCATCACGCCCGCGTGGGGTGGCCCCATCTTCGGGGGTGGTCATTATGAACGGGGGAGCCTCGGCGACGTCCTGAGCTATGTGCCAACGACCGGCGCCTATGTGAGCGGCACCACCTTCAGCCTGGCCGCGCCGGACGGCAAGTACGAGGCCCCCATCACGGGCACATTCACCATCAACGACAACAACACCCCGGGGAACGCCGCCGACGACCGCTTCAGCGCCAATTTCTCGATCGGCGCCATGGCGCGCAATTTCCCCACAGGCCAGTCCTCGCGTGCCCTGCAGCGCTGGGACTCCATGGACCACGTCATGGTGGCCACGAACGTCAGCGCCGCGACCCCCAACGGGGCCGGCGGCGTCGACTACGTCATCGGCAGCCGTGGCTTTCCCCAGCCCCTGTGCAATCGCGCGGACGGTGCGGACTGCTTCCCGACCCCGAACTCTCCGAACAACGCCACCGGTGACTACGACGCAAACGAACTGCTGGTGAGCTTCTGGACCCCGATTGCCCAGAACAGCATCGGTGTCGAACGAACCGGCCAGCTTGCGGACCCGTCGTGGGCGACGGCCAACCCCCGCCCGCCGGCGAGCCCGCCGACCGGCAACGTGGGCGCACGGACCACGGCCACGTTCACGGGCTACGAATGCCTGAGCACCATCAACGGCGAATGCACTACCAACTCCATCGTGTGGGGGGGTGGCGAGGACCCGGGCTTCGACAACCTGGTCATGCGCGTGTCCACCGACAGCAGCGGCGCGATCACCAACGCCCAGGTGTACTGGACCCAGGAGTACTTCATCGGGGCCTTCGGCGGCATCGCCGGCTACGACAACTCCGTCCAGTACGGCTCCTTTGAATTCGCGGGCTCCGTGCAGAACCTGGCGCCAAACGCCCGTGACTTCGCGGCGACCGTCATCGAGGACACGGCCAGCAACATCCTGGACACGGTCGCGAACAGCGTGAACTTCACGGGCCCGATCACGGTCTCCATCGTGACGCCGCCGGGTGCCGGCACTGCATCGGTGGGCGGCGACCAGCGGATCATCTATAACGCCACGGGCGTCGGGGTCGGTACCCAGACGATCGTCTACGAGACCACCGACGGGGATGCCACCGACCAGGGCACCATCACGGTCACGGTGGAAGCCGATGCCTCGCCGGTGGCTCCGGATGGGGGGACCATCGCGATCGTCACCCAGGGGGTCGCCCCCGCGTCAACCATCGGCACGCTGAACGTCAGCTCCCTTGGCGGCTACCAGGCGGGCAATTCACCCGCCACCGTCACGGCCGTCGCCGACGTGAACGACGGCACGGCCTCGGTGACCGGGGGCACCATCGTACGCTTCGTCCCGGCGGCCAACTTCTTCACTGGCACGGCTGTCTTCGACTACACGGTGACTGACGGTAATGGTGACGCCGATTCCGGCGAGATCACGGTGACGATCGCCGACGCGAATCCGATACTGTCGGATGGCACGATTCCGGCGACGGACCAGGACACCCAGAGCCCGGCCCTGACGCTCAGCATCGTTGCCGGCAACGGCTCGGTGGCCCAGCACACGCTCGCCGTCACCACCCAGGGCGCGAGCGGCACCTGCGACATCTCCGGGACCCAGCTCCGGTACACGCCGGACGCGGAGTTCTTTGGCGATGACAGCTGCGTGGTCACCATCACCGATGGCGACGGGGACAGCGACACGGCCGAGTTCGCCGTTACCGTCAATGAGGTGGACGACGCCCTCAACCTGCCGGGCGGCGGCAGCGCCATGGACCTCTGGAGCCTCCTGCTCCTGGGCGGCGCCCCGTTGCTCCGGCGCCGTCGCCGGGCCTGACCGTCCCCGCCGGACGTGCCTGAACCCGGGGCCCCGCCATTCGGCGGGGCCCCTTCTTTTTCAGGGGTCCGGTGCGGCGCCATCAGGAGCCATGGCCCAGAGCTTCGACAGACCGGCAAGGCCGGTCATGGACCCGTCCCCCTGGGTCGTTCACCATGCCGGCCTGGTGCCGGCCGGGACGCCGGTACTGGACCTCGCCTGCGGCAGCGGCCGGCATGCCCGGTTCTTTGCCGGCCGGGGCCATCCGGTCACGGCGGTGGACATCGACATCACCGTCTGCGGCGGCCTGGCGGGCCAGCCGGGCATCACCCTGCTGCAGCTGGACCTGGAGGCCGGGCCGTGGCCCTTCCCGGCCGGGCAGTTCGGCGGCATCGTCATGACGAACTACCTGCACCGGCCCCACTTCCCCCACTTGCCCGGGACCCTGATGGCCGGCGGGGTACTCATCATCGAGACCTTCGGGGCCGGCAACGAGCGCTTCGGCCGGCCCCGCAACCCGGACTTCCTGCTGGCGGAAGGCGAACTGCGCGCCGTGTTCGGTGCGGCGCTGGAGGTGGTCGCCTACGAGCACGTCACCGAGGAAGCGCCCCGGCCGGCCGTGCGCCAGCGCATCGTGGCGCTCAGGGCCGGCCCGCGATGATCCCGCCGTGCAGGGTCACGCCCGGCACGGGCCTGGACGTCCAGAGCTGCTCCGCGAAGCGCGGGATCGCCATGGCGGCGATGGGGAAGCACTCCACGAGCTGGGTCGGGCGGGCCGGCAGCCCGTCCAGGGCGTAGCAGAAGAATTCCATGCCCCGCCGCTCCACCGTGTTCCAGAAGCCCCGGATGGCCGGCATGCTGGCACTCACGGAACCATCGCCGTTGAAGTACGCGTCGAAGCGCAGCTCGCCATCCGCGGTCTCCATCCGGTAGCGGGTGGTGTTGGTCATGAGGTGGTTGTAGAAGCTCGGGTAACGCTCGGCGAGGGGGCGCGTGCGATCGATCTTCTCCTCCACCATCGCCACCGCGGGGCGGGGCCAGTCGGCGGCCCCGGTCTCCAGCATCAGGAACGACAGCAGCGCGGTGCGGTCGGCCTCCGGCACCGGTTCCGGGAGCAGCATGCGGATGCCGGGCACCAGCTGCTCCGGTCCGGCCAGGAAGGCATGCAGCCGGGCAACGTCCCAGCGGAAGCCCGCCGCCTTGAGTGCATCCGAGACCGGGAAGCCGGGGCTTGCGCCGGCCGGTCGGCCCACGATGCCCCAGAGGTTCGGGCCGGCCAGGTTGCTGCCACCCTCGGTGAGCGTGTGGCAGGCGCTGCAGCGCTGCTGGAAGGCCGTGCGGCCCTGCCGGTAGTCGGCGGCCACGAGCTGGTCCCGGTCGGGCGCCGCGGCAGCGATGGTGCCGGACAGGACGAGGCCGATGGCAGCGGCCAGCAGGACGGGTGCGCACGGCATGGTCGGATCCCCAGACGGGCGGTGCCCGGACGGCGCGATTATCCCCGCAGCGCGCGGCGGGGAGCCAGGGGACCTCAGCCCTGCTCCGCCCTGCGGCGCGACGGGGCCCCTGCGCCCAGTTCCGCCAGCCGGCTCGCCAGGGCCTGCGGCTCGCCGAGCAGGTAGCCCTGGGCCCGGGTGATGCCGAGCTTGCCGAGGAGCTCGAGCGTCGCCCGGTCCTCCACGAACTCGGCCACGGTCTCGAGCTGCATGACCCGGGCGACCTCGGAGATGGCAGCGACCACCGACTGGGACACCACGTTGGTGGTCAGGTCCCGGATGAAGCTGCCGTCGATCTTGATCGTGTCCACGGGGAAGAGCTTAAGGTAGGCAAAGGAACTCAAGCCGGTACCGAAGTCGTCCAGGGAGAAGCGGCATCCGGACTTGCGCAGGGCATGCATGAAGGCCTGGGCGCGCTGCAGGTTGGCAACAGCGACCGTCTCGGTGATCTCAAAGCAGATCATTTCAGGAGGCACCCGGCTGCGCTCGAGCTGCTGCTGGACGAAGCCGAGGAACGGCTC
>ERZ761602.7633-NODE-7633-length-11342-cov-3.677416_pt1 | contig 11342 bp, 8 predicted proteins | sample MGYA00512165_ERZ761602 | MGnify/ENA primary metagenome ERZ761602 (study PRJEB28899, sample SAMN02445085) | bioreactor sludge metagenome | biome: EBPR sludge; isolation source: Thorneside wastewater treatment plant | place: Australia: Brisbane, Thorneside... | reverse complement strand
TCGCAGTGTATCGCGACACGCGCCGCAACGGCAATGGGCGTTTTGCATATAATCTAATCCAGTCTTATCGGGGGCTATCGTACGTGTCTCGAAAACTCAAAGTGCTGCACTTGGCGGAAAGTCCTTATTTCGGGGGCATCAATTCGCATATATGCGCCATCGCAAATGCATTTCGCGAGCGTGGTGACGTCGAGATAGTCGTCGGAACGCTGCCGGGCAAGAAACCCGATCGCTGGTTGCATACCACCCTCGCGGACCGGCGTGTCCGCGAAGTGGAAGCGTCCTCCGCCGCCGTTGCCGCGCTTGCGTCGCAGGAAAAAGTCGACATCGTGCACACACACAATTACCGCGCAACGATTCTGTGTGCCCGCGCAATACTGCCGATGCCAATCGTCAACACCTGTCATGGGCAGATCGTCGATCGTTCGCTCAAACTGCGGTTCTACCAATGGTTGGAAACTCGCGCGATGCGGAGATTGAGCGCCACCATCGCAGTATCGGATTTTGTGCGCGCGTGGCTGATGGGTCGCGGTTTGCGCGCAACCGCGGTCCGTACCATATACAACGGGTATCAACCTCCCAAGGGTGCCGGTACGATTCCGCGTTCGGAACTCGGTATCGCCGACAACGCGATTGTTTATCTCTATGCTGGAAGGATCACCGAGGAAAAGGGCGCGTTGGATTTCATTCAAGCGCTTCGCGGGTGTGCCGGCGCGCACGGCGTGATGGTGGGTGATGGACCCCTGCGCAAAAAGTGCGAGTCCCTCGCGCGCGAAACAAAGATCCCCGTGTATTTTGCCGGAATTCGACCCAGCGTCGCGCCGTATTACGCGCTTGCCGATGTGGTCGTGCTTCCTTCGCGCATGGAAGCCCTGCCCATGACACTCATCGAAGCCGCCGCCCACGGAAAACCCGTTATCGCCAATCGCGTCGGCGGTGTTCCGGAAATCGTTCACGACTTCGAAACCGGCCTCCTCGCAACGCCAGGCGATGTCGATCACCTGCGCGCCGCCTTGCTGACCTGTCGCGATGAAGCGCTCCGCGCGGAAATGGGAGCCGCCGCGCACGCCCGCTGGCGGGCCTTGTTTACCACGGCGCGAATGGCGGATGCCTTGCTCGATGTATATACGGAAGTAGCGGCGAAACCGTGATGCATCCACGGCGCGGCATGCTTTCCTACGTTTGGAAGTAAGCGCGCAGCCGCGCTAGCGCGAACTCTTTTTCCATGCGCAATGCAATGCCATAAAGATCCAACGGATACCAGATCGGTGCCCAAATCGGAGCGGTCCCCGATCGCAACAGCGAATACAACGTATACAACAGCGCGCTGCGATGGTGCTTCAGCCAGATCCGCACCCCTGCCGCGCCGGCCTCACGCATGCGTTGTGCCGCGGGTTCCCATTCTGATTGATAGGCGTGCGTGACTTTCACCGCGTCGTCATACGTGATTGTCGCGCCGGCCTTTATCAGGCGATAGCAGAATTCCCAATCCTCCGCCGCGCGCAGCGGATCCTCAAGGAACCCGCCCGCAAGCTCGAAAGCTTCCCGCGTCACGAGAAAGTTCATCATCGGCGCCGCCGCAATCGTGCGCGGCGAACGCCCCAGCGCCCCCTGCACGCGATAGTGCAGATAGCGTTCAACGGGCGTGGCCATCGAACCGGGTTCCACGCCCCCGCAAAGCGCGTCCGTGTGATGCCGATCAAAATGGGAGACCATGCCTTCCACCCAATGCTCCGGCACCATCACGTCGTCGTCCGTGAACAGCAACAACTCGCCCGTGGCCGTCCGCACTCCCGCATTGCGGGTCGGACCAGGTGCGCCGTACGCAGCATGCACGACGCGTAGTCGCTCCGGATAACGCGCGGTGTAATCTTGCAACACCGATTCCGTGGCATCCGTCGAGCTGTCGTTAACGTAGATCACTTCGTAATCGAACGTATTGGTCGTGAACGCCTGTTTAAGAACGCGATCGAGGTGCGCAGGGAGAAACGTCGCGCGATTATGCGTTGGCACGATTACACTCACCCGGCGCATGGCATTTCTTCCTCCCCTCGGCCTATAGTATCGAAACACGAACGTCGCCCCAACATCCGCAGGCAGGACACGAATGAGCAACGCCGACGAATCACCTCTGGTCTCCGTTGTCATGGCGACCTATGCGGGCGATTCGCCGGATCATTTGGCCGAAGCCGTCGAGAGTGTGTTGCGCCAGACGCATCGCGCCATCGAGCTGATGGTCGTTGCAGATGGTCCGCTCCCCGTCGAATCCCAGGCCTACCTCAGCGAGCGCGCGCAACAAGACGCGCGCATCATATTGCTCAGCCTGCCGGTCAGCCGCGGTCCCGCTGCCGCGCGCAACCTCGCCATCGCGCGTGCAAATGGCAACTTCATAGCCATACTCGACGCGGACGATCGCGCGCTCCCGTATCGGCTGGAACTTCAATTGAAGTTTCTTCAAGAGAGTGGGGCGGATGTCGTCGGCAGCGCCTACAGCATCATCGATCAGCATGGCCACACTTCCGGCGTGAAGGCTTTTCCATGTGAAGCGCATGCCATTCGCCGCGCCATCGCATTTTATAACCCGATAGCAAACTCCACCGTTATGGCCAAATCAGAAGCGCTGAAATCGCACCCCTATCCAGAGACGTTTCGATATGGCGAAGACTATTCCCTCTGGATAACACTTGCCCGCGCGGGCTTCGTCCTCCGCAATCAACCCGAAGCGCTCGTCGAGTTCCGCATGGATTCCCGTTTTCTATCGCGCCGCAGGGGAGTGCATCGCGCGACTACCGAACTCGTCAACAAGCTCCGCACGATGCCGCTCTATCCCGCGTTCCTGTGGCCGCTTGTATTCTGCGCCGCATTCGGTATCGCCGCGACGCGCCTGTTGCCAACGTCTTTGCTTTCTCCGTTCTATTGGCTGCGAAGCAAGCTGGCGTGACAATACCATTCCAAAGAATGAAGAACCCAACAACACCGAAACAGGGCGGCACCGCAAGTGATCAATAAGAATACCGCTGACGTAATAGTCATCGGCTCCGGCGTCGCCGGGCTGAGCGTTGCAATGGAATTTCGAAAAAGGGGGCTAAGCGTTCGCGTTTTTGAAAGGCAGTTCCTCGCGTCCGGCGCCACAAGCCGTGCTGCGGGCCTCATTGGTCAGATGCGCTCCAACGCCGACGCCATCCGTCTCATTCAAGACAGTCTCCGAATAATCCGCGAAGTCGAAGCGCGCACTGGCATGCGGATTCTGCATGAAACAGGCTCTGTGCGCATCGCGCAAACGCCTGATCGTGCCAAAGAACTCGAAATCGATATCGCTATCGCGCGCGCTTCTGGCCTCAAAGTCGACACCATAGACACGCATGCGCTTGAACAACGAATGCCGTACATGCGCGTGGATGACGTTCTCCTTGCGAGTCTATGCCCTACAGACTGCTACCTCGAGCCGCCCGCCCTCGCACAAGGCTATATCGCCGTCGGACGCGAACTCGGCGTCGAGTACCACGAACACGAACCCGTCAACGCCTTGTGCGTAGATGCCGGCCAAGTTACTGGCGTTACAACCGCAAATGCTACCTACAATGCGCCAATCGTCATCAATGCGGGCGGACCCTGGGCGGAACTGGTCGCGCACTATGCGGAGCAAACCTTACCCACCGCCGGTATCAAACACTTTTACTTCACAACACTCCCGGAAAGTGGAATTGCCATAGACGAAAACTCCCCGTCCCTGCGCGATCGCGAAAACCGTATCTATGCGCGGCCCCGCAACGGGTGCTTGCGTGTCGGAATCTATGAAGCAATGCCGATTAACGTTGACATGCGGGCTCTTCCCGCCGATTTTTCGATGCAAAGTGTCACCGCCGGCCTCGATCATCCCACATCACGTGCGCTCCTCGATTCTGCGGTCCGGCGGTTCCCCGGCATCACCCCGGCAACCCCCATGGATATTCGCGGCGGCATCATGGCCTTTACCCCCGATGGCGCCCCGTTGATCGGTGAGATTCCCGGACTGAGCGGCTTCTACCATTGCGCCGGCTTCTGCGGTCACGGCGTATCCCAGAGCGCAGCCATGGGCCCGGCAATGGCGGATATCATCCTGCATGGTACCTGCCCCTACGATGTCGCATTGATCGCTGCCGACCGGTTCGCCGACTGGCCTGACCTGCATGATCGACATGCCGTCGCCCGGAACTGCGCTCAGGTCTACGCCAATTATTACGGAAAAGCGGCAACTCAATAATCGGGAGGACATTGCAGGCGCCGATCGTATACACTCTCCCTTTCGCGCAGGGGCGGAATAAACCAGGAAAATGGCATGCGGGTAGCGGTTATCGGGGCGGGTCCAGCGGGCATGACAGCCGCATATGAACTGACCAAACGGGGTATTTCTGTCGATGTCTATGAGGCTAGCGACACCGTAGGCGGGCTCGCGCGTTCGTTCCGGCTTTGGAACCAAACCGTGGATCTGGGCCCGCACCGTTTTTTCAGCAACGACAAGAGGGTCAACGCCCTCTGGCTAGAAGTCGCTGGACGCGATTACAAAATGGTCTCACGCACGACGCGCATCTACTACCGCGGTCGCTACTACCACTATCCCCTGAAGCCCGTCAACGCATTCGTGAATCTCGGCCCCTTCGAGGCGCTCCGATGCGCGTTCAGTTATGCCAAACAAATGGTTGCGCCCGAAAAGGACGATGCCACCTTCCAGTCCTGGGTGGTCAGCCGTTTCGGCCAGCGTCTCTTCGAAATCTTTTTCAAGACATATAGCGAAAAACTCTGGGGCATCTCCTGTCGGCAAATCGATTCTGATTTCGCGGCGCAGCGCATCAAAAAGCTGAACCTTCTTGAAGCCGTCCTCAATGCGCTGAAGCTGGGTGGATCGAAAAAACATAAAACGCTCGTCGACGAGTTTGCGTTTCCAGTCAGCGGCACCGGAATGATCTATCAGCGAATGGCCTCGCACGTCATCGAAAAAGGAGGTCGCGTCCTGCTCAAGACTCCAGTAAAGCGTGTCGTCATGCGCGAAGGGCGCGCCCGCGCCATCGAACTCGAAGACGGGGTGCAGCACGAATACGACCAAATAATCTCGTCCATGCCCATCTCGCTTCTCGTCTCCCGACTCGACGAAGTACCGCAAGACATCAAGGATCGCGCGCTCGCGCTAAAGTTCCGAAACACGATCCTCATCTATTTGAACGTGGACGCCGCCGGACTTTTTCCCGATCAATGGCTCTACATCCACGCCAGCGAATTGAAAATGGGCCGCGTCACAAACTTTCGAAATTGGGTCCCGGAGCTATACGGAAACGAACGCACCAGCATCCTCGCACTGGAGTATTGGGCAAACGACGATGACCCCATTTGGTCGGAAAGCGATGTAAACCTCATCGCCCTGGCGAAGGATGAAATGCGAAAGACCGGACTGATTGGCGATGCGCGGATAGTCGACGGGCATGTTCAGAAGATCAGGCGTTGCTACCCGGTCTATGAACGGGGCTACAAGGAAATCCTCAAGCCAGTCGAGCACTATCTGACCGGCATCGAAGGGTTGCATGTAATCGGACGCTACGGTTCGTTCAAGTACAACAACCAGGATCACAGCATCCTGATGGGGCTGCTCGTCGCGCAGAATATCGTCGAAGGCGCCAAGCACAACCTCTGGGAAATCAATACTGACTACGACAGCTACCAGGAAGAATCGCTCATCACCGAATCCGGCATGGTGGACGTGACACACGCCCCCTAGCCCGCATTTCTCACCGCTTCAAAGTTCCATGTTTCAATTTGAAGAGCCTCAGGCGGTGAGAAATGCCCACGAGAAAACCCAGATGCCCCTTGGAAAATACGGGCTAGGAGGGCGGGTTTTTCAACCCGCCACCACTTAAACCAAACCAACCCCGAAACTTTTCTTGACGTTGACGAATTCAGCGCCTCGATAAACCCCGCCTACGAAATCAATCGCCCGTAAATCTCCGCAAGCTCGCGCAAACGCAACGCCGCTTCATCCGTCAATTGCTCTGAACGATACCGCCAGCGCCAGTTTAGTCCGCCAAAACTTCCCGGCAGATTCATCCGCGCTTCGCTGCCAAGTCCCAACACATCCTGCAACGGAAAGATCGCCGTGTCCGCCACCGACGCCATCACCGCCCGGATACACACCCACTGGATATCTTTGCCGGACGTATTCAGGTATTGCTTCGCGTATGCACGCTCCAGCTTCACCGACGCACGGTCCTGCGTGCTTCCGCCTTCCGCCTTCCACCAGCCAATCGTCGTGTCGTTGTCCGCCGTGCCTGTATAGGCAACAGTGTCATACTCCCACTTGTACGGCAACAATCCCGAGTGCGCTGCATCCGGCCCGAACGCAAAGTGCAAAACCGCCATGCCGGGAAACCCGAATTGCTTGCGAAGACCTTCAACCTCGTCCGTAATAACGCCGAGATTTTCGCCAACGATTGGCACATCGCCCAAGGCATTTCTCACCGCATGAAAAAGCTGCTCCCCGGGCCCTTTCACCCAGGTCCCATTCACCGCGGTCTCTTCACCCGAGGGCACTTGCCAATAAGCCTCGAATCCGCGGAAGTGATCGATGCGAATGATGTCCACGAGTCGAAGTGTGCAGCGAATGCGCTCAATCCACCACCAATACCCATACCGCGCATGCACGTCCCATCGATAAATCGGATTGCCCCAGAGCTGACCCGTCGCGCTGAAATAATCCGGCGGAACCCCGGCCACAACGTTGGGATTTCCCTTCTCATCCAAATCATAGAGATAAGGATGCGACCAAACGTCCGCGCTGTCGTGCGCAACATAGATAGGAATGTCGCCAAAAATCTGGACGCCATGATCGTTTGCGTAGTGCTTTAACGCCGTCCACTGCTTGAAGAACTGGAACTGCGCGAACTTAAGGCGTCGAATTGGATCCCCAAGTCGCACCCCCCAAGCGTGAAGCGCCGAATCCTGTCGCTGCGCAAGCGCGGGTTCCCACTGGTTCCAGGGTAGTCCCCCGAGCGACTCTTTCGCCGCCATGAAAAGCGTATAGTCGCTCAGCCACGCAATATTCTCAGCGCAGAAATGTTCAAAGTCCGCGTGGTCAGGATGACCGGGATTCGCGAAAAAGTTGTCTGCCGCACGGTCGATCATCTCCCGCTTCCACGTAATCACCCAACCAAAATCGATCAGGTCGACAGGGAAAGGGGGAGGAGACGCAAGTTCCGAGCGATGTAGTAGGCCTTCCGCAGCAAGCGACTCCAGACTGATGAGCAAGGTATTGCCCGCAAACGTGCTGAAACTCTGATACGGCGAGTCCCCATAGCCCGTCGGACCCAAAGGCAGGCCCTGCCACACGCGCTGCCCGGCCTTTTCCAGCCAGTCAACGAAGCGATACGCCTCGCTCCCCAAATCACCGATGCCATAAGGGCCGGGAAGGGAAGTGGGGTGAAGAAGGACACCGCTTGTTCGTGGAAATCTCACGCGCCGAATACTACGCAACACACACAACTTTAACAAGTCAATAGATGAAAGTGACTGGCCAAATAGAAGAGGTAAACCACACCCCGCTCCGCGTGCAACAAGATCAAACGATTCCAAAACTAAGGGCCACGAAAACGCAACCACCCTGTTCCAGACAGTCCGAAGGCCAAAGAGTCCAGAATCGTCTGGCTCGAAAGCCCAACGAGCGCAGAAATTTCCAACGCGAACACGCCACGACTCCAGCTACAAGAAGCATCTAAGGCCCAACGAGCGCATAAACCTCCAGCAACACCACGCCCCGACTCAAGAAACAAGAAGCATTTAAGGCCCAATGAGCCCATAAACCTCCTGCACCAACGCGCGACGACTCCAAATCTAAAAAGCATTGAGGCCCAACGGGCCTAAATATGTTCAGTCAGGGGTAACCCGCGAATAGCGGGTTACCCCTGGGAAAAACTCCCCCAACGGGGGAGCATCAACAAAACTCGAATACCCCATCCCTCCAAAACGCCGAATCACCGATCCACCCATTTCATCAAATTTGTACAAGCCAGCGACAAAAAATGTCACTAACCATCTCGGCACGATTTTTTCCCGTTACCCACTAAATCAATTCAAGTTAAGCACTTGTGAATAACTTCCACTCACCAATGCAACTTGGCCCGACGGTTGCATTACCCGCTTCGGCGAAATTGAGGAGCAATTTCGAGCGGTAGTAGATACAGCGCAACTGGGGACCAACAGCCCGGCCGCCGGGCGGAGTGCACAGCGCACCCACGGAAGACCGAAGGAGAGACCTGAGATGCCGACCTTTACCTATGTGGCCAAGACCCGAGATGGCCAAAAGCGATCCGGGACGCTCACCGCGGAAAACAAATCCGCGCTGTTGCGCAGCCTTCAGGCGCAAGGGCTGACGGCCGACACTGTTCGAGAGAAAGGCGCAAAATCAAAATCGAAGCGCGGCCCGCGCGTTAAGAGCACGGAAATTCTCGTGTTCACGCGTCAGCTCTCCACAATCGTAAACGCCGGCCTTCCGCTCTTGCAGGGTCTGGACATTCTCGCGGAACAAACCGAAGACGAACGTTTCGCGGGCGTCCTGCGCGAAATCGGCGCGGCGGTGGAAGGCGGTGAATCGTTCTCCGAAGCCCTCAAGCGCCATCCGCAGATCTATTCCGATCTCTACGTCAGCATGATCCGCGCCGGTGAAGCCAGCGGTAATCTCGACAACGTGTTGCTTCAGTTGGCCGACTACATGGAGTCGATGGAAGAACTCAAGCGGCGCATTCGCTCCGCAATGACCTATCCCGTCGTCGCCTTCGGCATGATTGTGCTCATCGCGGCAGGTCTTATTATCTGGGTCGTGCCGCAATTCGCGGAAATCTTCAAAAGTTTCGACAAGGCGCTGCCTGCCCCGACACCACTGCTCATCGACGTCAGCGAAATCCTGCGCAGTTGGAAAATCTTCGTGGTCATCGCCGCCGCCATCGCCGGCATCATCGGATTCCGCGCGTACCGTGAAACCACAAATGGCCGATACCAGACCGACGCAATGATGTTGAAGCTGCCAGTATTCGGCAAGCTGCTCCGAAAAGTTTCCATCAGCCGTTTCGCGCGCACGCTCAGCACCTTGACGCGCAGCGGCGTATCCATCCTCGCAGCACTCGAAATCGTCGAGCGCACCGCTGGTAACGAAGTCTTCGCCCGCGTCGTCCGAAAAGCGGGGGACAGCGTCCGCGGCGGTGAAACCCTCGCCGAACCCCTCGCCCGCAGCCAGGAATTCCCCGCGATGGTCACGCGCATGATCGGCGTCGGCGAAAAAACCGGCGCCCTCGAACAGATGCTCGCGAAAATCTCGGACTTCTACGATTCGGAAGTGAAAGCCGCCGTTGACGGATTGACCAGCCTTATCGAACCGATCCTCATCCTGATGATGGGTATTGTCGTCGGCGGTATCGTCATCGCGCTCTTCATGCCGATTCTCCAGCTCTCGAGCCTCGTATCGCAATAACCAGGGTCTTTGCTCTGTGGAATGCCGCCCGCGGATCGTGCGAGGTCCGCGGGCGGTCCGTTTTTCGCCGTGCGTACCCGCCTTCGGGTAGTATGGAAGCTCCATTGGATCGCACAAAGGAGTTAACATGAAAAACGCATCTCGCAGAACTTTTCTGAAGTCGGCCAGCAGCGTCGCAGCAGCAGGCGCCGCGTTCGCAACACCATCAGTCGCGTTTGCGGCAGCGGACGACAAACCGGCTTCACTCGGCGCACTAACCGAACACAAGCTGCCGGACCTTCCCTATCCATACGAAGCGCTTGAGCCCTACATCAACACCGAAACCATGAAGCTGCATCATGGAAAGCACCACGCCGCATACGTGACCAATCTCATCAAGGCGGAGAAGGCACTCGCCGATGCACGCGCCGCAAACGATTTCGCCATGGTACAGCATTGGTCGAAGTCGGCCGCGTTCAACGGCGGCGGGCACGCCCTGCACGCGCTCTTCTGGACCGTGATGGCACCGGCGGGCAAGGGCGGCGGAGGAGAACCTACTGGCGCGCTTGCCGACACAATCAAAGCAGACTTCGGAAGTTTCGCCGCTTTCAAAGGTCAGTTCGCCGCCGCTGCGAAAGCCGTCGAAGGCTCAGGCTGGGCACTTCTGCATCACCGCATCACCGATGGACGCCTCATCGTGCTGCAGGCGGAAAACCAGCATAAGCTCGGCACCTGGGACAGCGTCCCCATTCTCGGCATCGACGTCTGGGAACACGCCTACTACCTTACTTACCGAAATGATCGCGGAAAGTATGTCGATGAGTGGTGGAATATCGTGAACTGGGAACAAGTCTCGAAGAATCTCGCCGCGCATTCGCATTCTCACGCATAAGCGCACGCAAAAAAAACGCAGGGACCACGGAACGATTGAAAGTCTCGTGGTCCCTGCGTCTTTACTTCCCAAGCAAAGTAGAGGCTATCTCGCTATTGATTCCCGAATTTCGAATCGCGCCAACGCCCGCGCCAAGTAAGAGTTGGTTCCGCGTCTGTTCGATCACAAGCCGGGCAACGTCCGCATCACGAATGCGCGATTCCGCCTCTGCCGCATTCTCGCTCGCAATCTCGCGTATCGATATCGCGCTGCTGAACGCGCTCTGCTGCGCGCCAAGGCTTGCCCTGTTCTCCGAGATGCGCTCTATCGCGCCGTCCAATTCCGAAATTGCCGCCTGCGCACCCGATTGCGTACTGAGATCCACCCCGGCGATTCCAAGCGATGACGCCGTCGATTCGTTCAACGACAGCGCATCGCCTCCCTGCGTTCCCAGCGACACGGATGTCTCGCTCCCATCAATAAGGTTGGTGCCGTTGTAATTGGTGTTTTGCGCAGTCTGGTCGATCTGTTGAATGAGTTGCTGCGCCTCTTCATTGATCGCAGCGCGCTGGTCCGCGTTCAAGGTCCCGTTCGATGCTTGCACCGCAAGGTCGCGCAACCGCTGTACCGCCTCGCCCTGCGATTCAAGTGCGCCATCGGCGGTCTGCGCCGCACTCACTCCCGATTGCAGATTCCCGACTTCCTGATTGTATTGACGCACATCCGCACGCAACGCTTCCGAGATTGCAAGCCCTGCGGCATCGTCGCCTGCACGGTTAATCCGCAAACCGGATGCCAGCTTCTCGTAATTCTTCAACAGCGACTGCGCCGTGCGTTGTGTCTGCTGAACGGCTGAAAGTCCGGCAGGATTCGAGCCTATACCGAGCGCCATGTCCACTCCTCCCAAGTCAAGAGTAAACTCACCCCGGCATTCTATCATTGATTTACGGTGTATGCAATACAATGAATATCATAATTTATTGTATTAATGGAATTTATTAAGAC
>ERZ761602.7632-NODE-7632-length-11343-cov-17.392541_pt1 | contig 11343 bp, 4 predicted proteins | sample MGYA00512165_ERZ761602 | MGnify/ENA primary metagenome ERZ761602 (study PRJEB28899, sample SAMN02445085) | bioreactor sludge metagenome | biome: EBPR sludge; isolation source: Thorneside wastewater treatment plant | place: Australia: Brisbane, Thorneside... | reverse complement strand
TCAAGAATGGGGAAATGCCATGACGACATCCAGCTTCCGACATGTCCCCTGCGGAATACCGGTCAATGAGAGTGAGGCACTCGCCATCGCGAAAGTCAAGGCCAGGCTTCAAGGCATTCCGGGTGCTTGGGTGCTACTGTCGAATATCAGCCATTCCAGCCATTCAACGCGGCTTTCTGATGAGATCGACCAAGTCATCATCGGCCCACAGGGTGTCTTTGTGGTCGAGGTCAAGCATTGGGACGCGGCGTGGATCAAGCAAAACGCAGGAGTTGTCGACAATGAAACCGAACGAATCAACGACAAGGCGAAGCGTGTCGCCGGGAAACTGAAGGCCGCCTTCGATCCCGGCTTCGTCGCGCCGCGTCTTCTGCTCACGCGTGGCGGAACAGGCATCCAGGCGGGAAAGCGCGTACAGAAACGCGGCGTCCCCATGTTCGGACTTGGCGAGTGCCGTGACTTGATCGACGCAGAGGGCGCCGTGCGCTTGTCTACCGCTCAAGTCGAGCAAGCCGCCTTGCTACTCGAACCGGCAGCGCGGGCCGCGCTGACCGGCGATCTGCGCAGCTTCGCCGGGCTGATCAATCTCGAGCGAATGCCGACGCCCGATGCGCCCTTTCATCGCGCCTATCGCGGTCAGCATCCAACTCGGCGCGACAAGGTGGTGCTGCATCTCTACGACCTTTCGGCGACTGACGAGAGAGACGCAGAGACTCGCGCCCGGCGCGAATACGAAGTCATGCAGCGCTGGCAGAAGTCACCGTATCTGCCCAATCTGCTCGACTCCTTCCAGGAAGCTGAACGGTATCCGGGCGAGTTGTACTGGTTCTCCCTGGTCGACCCCGGCGCGCCGACGCTCGCCGAACGTGTCAAGGACGCCAACTGGAGTCTGGACGACCGCCTGTGCTACGCGCGCCAAGCGCTCCTGGCACTGGCTGAATTTCATGAGCCGCGCGAGCCAGGTTTGCAGCGCATCGTTCACCGTCACATCACGCCGCATACCCTGCGGGTTCGCCACAACGGATGCCCGCTGTTCACGGACTTCAGCCTGGCCCGCCTGGATCAGGCGCTGACCATTTCGCTTGCCCCCACGGATTTCGGGCAGGACTCCCCTTATGTTGCCCCGGAGGTTCGTCAAGATGGCTTGGCGGCTGCGGATACGCGGTCGGACGTGTATGCCCTGTGCGCCAGCCTGATCACCATTTTCCCTGGGGACGAGCCGCGCGCCCGCGAAGCACGTCAGTTCCTGGAGCAAGGTTGCGCCCATAATCCGGAGGGGCGTGAGTCGCTTGCCGAACTGGCCGCCGTTCTGGAGCGGAACACCGCGCCGCTTGCCAGGCCGACGCTCGAACTTCCGGCGCCGGAGTACTGGGACGAAGACACCGTGGTGCCTTTCCAGCGAGCGCACTTCAAGATCATCAGCCGCCTCGGCCGTGGCGGCGTCGGCCAGACCTTCAAGGTCGTCGAAGTCGATGCGCGCTCCGACGAAATCTTCGGCAGCTACGTTGCGAAGCTGATCCACCACCAGAGCGACGCCGAGGTCGCGCTGCGCGCCTATCGCCGGGTGCGCGCCTACACGATCCACCCGCACCTTTCCGCGATCCACGAAATTGCGCCCGAGTGGCAGGCGAACCGCTTCGTCGCCCTGATGAAATGGGTCGAGGGAATCCCCCTACGGGACCTGACCGGCGTCCTTGCCTTGCATGCCGAGGATTTGGGCGAAGCCAGCCTGCAGGACCTCTTGTTCCGCTGGCTGCGAGACCTGAGCGATGCGCTCTGGGCTTTGCATCAGGTTGGCCTGGTGCATGGCGATGTCAGCCCGCGCAACATCATCGTCCAGGGCGGGGAAGTGGTTCTTACCGATTACGATACCGTGACCGAGGCCGGCAAGCCGGTGCGCAGTCGCAATCCCCTGTACGCGAGTCATGGCGTCGAAAACGGTGCGCCGATCCAGCGTGGCGATGATCTCTTCGCCCTGGCCGCCAGTTTGTTCCATGTACTGTTCGACCGGGAGCCCTTCGAGTTTGCCGGGCAACGCAGCAAGAATCGTGGTTTGAATTGGGAAGGAGTGGAAGACAAGGAGCTCGAACGGGTTGTCGAATTCATGAAGCGTGCGACCTCGCCCGTCGACGGCGAACGGTTCGCGGATGCTCATGCGGCGTTCGCGTTCCTCAAGGCTGCGACGACCGAAGGCACAGCCGTTGGCGAGCCGGTCGTGTCGACGCTTTCCGCCAACACCGCGCTGCGGCTGACGGAACTGCTCTCTGCCTACCCAGGGTCGCGCCACGGCAACAGCGAGACCCGCGGCCTCGATTCGCCGTTCGCCGCAACGACCTACGTGGAGACCCGCCTGGATGATGTCTTGCGGCAGGAGATTGAGGACGATCAGGTGAAGCTGGCGATCCTGTTTGGCAATGCTGGCGACGGGAAAACAGCGTTTCTGCAGCATCTGCTGGCCGCGCTGGGGGTTCGAGATGTCCATTCTTCACAGCGCGTGCAGGAGCGGCGTCTGGCCAATGGGCGCATGTTGAAGGTCAATCTCGATGGGTCGGCCGCGTGGCGGGGCCAGTCGGCCAACACCCTGCTCGACCAGTTTTTCGAGCCCTGTCATGACTTGGATTTCGCTGGCGCCGCACGCCATCCGCGGATTCTCGCGATCAACAGCGGCAAGCTGCTCGAATGGCTCGACACGCAGGAAGATACTCCGCTCAGCGAAGGACTGTACGCGGCCCTGTTCGACACCGAAAACGACGAGCAAACGGTGCTCGACCCGCGCATTCGCCTGATCGACCTCAACCGGCGTTCGCTGGTGGGAGGAATTGCCGATGGCCAGCTTCGCACCGGTTTTCTCAACGCACTGCTGGACCGCTTTCTTGGCATTGGCGACGAGACCGATCCTTGGGCGGACTGCGCCACCTGCACCGCGCAGCACCGTTGCACCGCTTGGCATTCGGTACGCAGCTTGCGCGACCGGCACACCGGCCCGCGCCTGCGACTCCGGTTTTCCGATGCGCTGCAAGCCTGCCACCTGCGCGGCGAGATCCACATCACGGCGCGCGAACTGCGGGCAGCGCTGGTTTTCATCTTCTTTGGCGTGAATGACTGCGGCGAACTCCATGCCGACCCGGAATTGATGCCGATCCGCTATTGGGATCGGGCGTTCGCCGCCGAGGCACCGCAACGGCAGGGTGAGTTGCTGGCGGAACTTGCCCGGTTCGACCCGGCGCTGGACAGCCATCCGTCGTTGGACCGACACCTGCTCAGGGACACCCCGCATGGCCCGGACGGGATCGGCAGCGCGCTGGCCTCTGCACGCCGACGCGCGTGGTTCGAGTGGGATGATGCTCGTTACGCGGCATTGCAGCTCCCCATCGATGCCCTTTCGTTGTTCGGTGGCCGGCATCTCGATCGCTTCCGCCGGGTGCCGCTGATGAACGACGGCGATCGCGCCGTCCTGTGCCGTGAGCTGTGCCTGGGCGTCGCCCGGCTGGAGGATCTGCCCGAAGCCGCATTCTCGCGCGACTCGGGCCTGCCTCTGCGCATCCAGCCACGGACCCCGACCGAAAGTACCTTCTGGGTGGTCAAGCCCTGGCAGCGTTTTCGCCTCGAAGCACGCCTGCCACAGACCGCCGACGGTCTGGAAGCAATGCATACGCACCTGCTGCTGGTTTATTCCTACGCGGCCGGTGGCGAGGAACAGTTGCCAATCGGCCTGGAACTGTTCCATCTGCTGTTGGCGCTGAAAGAGGGCACCCAGCTCTCCGGCACCAGCCAGGAGGGAGTGTTCGCGCATCTCGAAATCTTCACCCAGCGCCTGGCGCAGGAGGACGCCCGCGAACTGCACGGCTGGTATCCCGGGAATGAGACCGGCGTGTTCCGGGTAAGCGTCGTGGCACGGCATGGACGACAGATTCTTGTCAGGGAGGCCGCATGAACGTGAGGACCATCGTCGAGAACGTGCTGACGCCGGCGCGCGCCAAGGCTTTGTGGACTGCCAACTATTTCCCCGCGCTGCCTTGCACACCTCAGGACTTCCAAGTGGGCAGCCTGCTGCCGGCCATGCTGTACATGGCGCGCTGGGGCCAGCGCCGCGGCAAAGGCCATTTCATCGAAGTCTTTGGCCAGCGAGGTGCACAGGGCCGAGTTCAGCCACCCCGGCTGGTCGATGTGGCAAGTGGCTTGCTGACCCATGCCGGTGGGGATTTCGACGGCTTTGCCGACGACCACGGCCCCGCCATGCTAGCTGATCTGCTGCTCACCTATTGCCTGGAAAACAGGCAGCATGAGTTGGGCCATTATGAGGTGGTGCAGCGGGTTTTCCCAACCCATTACCTAGCGAGCTGGGTGGACCTACCTGAAACAGTGGCCCATTTACGTGGTGTTCCGGAACTTCTGACCACCCTGCTGGCTTGGCAGGACAAGGGCGAAGCGCTGGAGCCCGAGACCGATCGCAGCCGTTTTCCGGTCGGTGTCGGCTTCGCCGAAAATTACTTGCTTAAGCAGTTTGCACGGCACATGTCGGTGCATGGCCCCGCTGCCAACCTCGGCTCCGACCAGTTCCAGGAGGAGCGCGCCGACGACCTCGGAGTAGACGAACTGCTGGCCGTGCGTCTGGCGCAGACCTGTGGGCATGCACCAGACCGACTGAGAGGCAGGGAACAGGCACAGATCGCCAATCGCTGGCCCATCGCCAAGGCTGCCGCCAGAAGCTTGCGGGCTAATCTGGCGACCTTCGTCGAGGTCTATGGTAGGACACTGCCGCGTCAAGCCTTCCTGCCGATGCTCGAAGCAGGTATTGGCCTCGGCATGGTCAACCTGCTGCTGTCCACCGCAGTCTGCCTGGCCGAATGGGAACGCACCGGCGGCATACCCAGAGAACAGAACCCGATGCCCTTGTTGGTAGACTGTTCGCACAGAATGCACACGAAGCTGCGCAACGCTTCTGAAGCCGCGATGAGCGAATGCCAGGCCCGCTACGAGCGGTTACCCGTGCTGATGATGCTGGCACGACTGCTGGATGACCGGGTCAGCCACCACCCCAGGCTGCGGAGAGAACTCCCACCACAGCGGCCTGACCCGACAGTCTGGTTCAACTTGCTTGGCGATATCTATCACGAACGGCATCCACTGGCGGAGTCGATCAGGGAACGACTCGACGAAGATTGCATGGGTCTGGCCAATAATCTCGAACATGCGGATGAGGCGTCGGACGTGGTGAGAGCCTTGCGTAACGACCACAACAATCCGGCGTTGCGCCTGGCCGAAGCGTTGGTCGAGTTGCACGGGCATAAGCAACAGGGTAGCCAGTTCCTCAACGCGCTAGACAGCAGCCTGATGCCCAACCGCCCCAACGGCCTCGCTTTCAAACGCCGCGTCTCGCGCAGCGAAGCAGGCACCAGGAAGGCAGTGGACCTGCGATCAATCGTGCTCTCGCACGCCCTGCTGGACTTTCTCGTCCATCGCCATCTGCGCAAGGACGGCGAAGGCAAAGCAGCGCGTCCACTCACCCTGCGCAGCTTCCTCGACATCCTGCGCGAGCACTACGGCCTTCATGTGGACCGTCAGCCACCGGGAATGTCCGTTCCCCAAGACCTGCTGCGCGCCAACAAGCAGTGGCTGGAACGGCGCCTGCGTGACCTCGGGTTGCTGGTCGGGGTAAACGACGCGGAGTCGATGAAACAACTGCGCGCACGCTTTGATGTAGCATGATCGGCTTCAATCGTATCGCAAACGGCTACAACCATGCTCGCATCACTTCTCTTCGGCGATTACCGCCAGAAAGTCCTCGCCCGCTTGCTGCTGCACCCGGAACAGAGCTATCACGTCCGCGAAATTGCCCGCCTGACCGGGACCAGTGCCGGTACCTTGCACAAGGAACTGGCGCGGCTCGCCCAGGCGGGCGTGCTGACACGCGAGGCGATTGGCAACCAGGTTCGTTACGGCGCCAATCGGCGGTGCCCCATCTATCCCGAACTGGCCGGCATCCTGCGCAAGACGGCAGGGCTCGCCGATGTGTTGACGGAAGCCTTGTCCACCTTGCGCGAACGCCTCACGCTGGCAGTGGTGTTCGGTTCCGTCGCGCGCGGGGACGAAGGGCCAGGCAGCGATGTCGACGTCCTGCTGGTGGGTGATATTGGCTTCGCCGAGGTGGTACGGGCCTTTCACGAAGCGCAGTCGAGCATTGGCCGGGAGATCAACCCGGTGGTCCTGTCGTCTGCCGAGTTCCACGACAAGCTGAAGTGCGGCGACACCTTTCTCGCCGCGATCCTGGGCGGAAAGAAGATATTCCTGATCGGAAACGAACATGAGTTTGGAAAACCTGCTGGCAATCCAGCGCCTGGTTCGGCATGAGGCGGGACACGCCGTCGTTCTGAAGCTGATCGCGGCGGCGGAACGGAACCTGGCAGACGCCAGGGTCACCTCGATCAGCGCAGAGAACCGCTTCGATGCCGCCTACAAAGCCATCCTGCAATGTGCGATGGCTGCCCTCGCGGCCAGAGGCTATCGCACCTCGACCAGCCAACCCGGCCACCATCAGACCGCCATCCAGACGCTCCCGCTGACCTTGGCCGTGGACAGCGGCACCGTGATCGTCCTTGACGCACTGCGCAAGCAACGCAATCTGACCGACTATAGCGGCGACGGTATCAGCGACGCGCTGCTGGCAGAATGCATCGCCCAGGCCGAGTCCCTGTTGCGTCACGCTCGAGCCACCCTCGGAGGTCCTTGACATGCCCCTCACCGAAAACGCCGCGCCGATCCTGGCGCTTGCCCTGAGCGATCTGTTGGGACCTGCACTTCCCGGCAGCATGGCGTTCATTCGCTGCCTGCCGAGCGAGGTCGCGCGCGAACTGGCCGCCGACGAACGCTTCGCGATCCGCGGCTGGCAGCTTGCCGTGGTCAGCCAAGCTGCGCACGAGGCCGCTCGCTCGATCACCGCCGACCAGGCGGTGGAGTGGCGCGAGGACAAGGCGGAGGCAGTGCTGTTGCTGGTGGATGCCCACCACGCCGGTGCCGGCATGGACGGTATCTACAATGCGGCACGCGAGATCGCCGAAGCGGAGCTGTTTGCCAAAGCGACAGCTCGGGCGCGTGACAAACTGCCGCGCGGCGGCAAGAGTTTCGCCGACAAGGCACTGTCCAAGGCACGCCGGCTGGCGCGCAACAAGGCCTTGTCGCCCTGGCGTGAATTCGCCTATCTGTGCCGCGCGGCTCAGGGTCTGGAGGCTCTCGGCGCTGCCTTGCCCGAGATCGGACTATGGCCCGTGGCGGTGGGCGACCGGCCAGACGACGGCGATCTCGAGAAGTCCGCGCTTCTGGTCGAACGCCTACTGGCCCGCCCGGGTAACAGGCAATCGGCCGAAGCACGGGTCGTCGGTCTGCAACTGCCGGTGGCGGATGCGGCGGTCGAGCGCGATCTGGCCGAATTCCTGCGGGCCGCGGAGAGTGTGTCGCGGCTGGACGCGCTGGCGCGCCTCGAAGGGCAGGAATCCCTCTGGCTCAACCGTCTGCGCCCTGATCTGCTCGAGAGCGAGAAACTGCAATCCATCCGCTGGATCAATTGGCGCCAACGAAACGGCAGACCCTACCAATGGTCCGGGCTGATTGCGGATGCCGAAGACCGCCTGACATTCAAGCTGGCGCTCGAAGACAATCCGCAGCAGCGAGTCCGGCTGGAAGTGCGCTGGGATGCCGAGCCAGCCACCCTGGCCAAGGGCGCCGTCGACTACATCGTTGAGATCCGCGCCGGGGGCGACGCGCTGGCGGAAAAAACCGTCACCCATGCCACCCGAGGGCCCCAGAAATGCGTGTTTACTCAGGATGACTTCGGCGATCTCGAAGGAAACGAGCGGTTCGAAGCAGAGGTGGCCATTCGAGCGCTGACGGAGGCAACTTTGCCGGAAAGCAATGCTGAGGGCAGCTCGCACCACGCGATCAGCGAGGACTTCATCTTGTGCTTTGGGGTCAACGAGCAACCGGCCAAGTCCAGCGCCGGCAACGTTTTCCCGAGCCTTGCATTGGCCGCGATTCAGGTGGCGAGGGACGGCGAAGCGTTCAAGCGGCTCGCCGACAATCCAGGCGACAGGCAGGCCTTCAGCGCCGACAGAAAAGGCTACATTGCCTGTCGCGTGGACGGCAAGGCGGCGCGCGTGCTCTGTCCCAACCTGCTGCTCGACCTGGCGGCCGATTGGGCAGTGCATGAGGGCGACCCGGGGCGCTGGCAATTGAAGGTCAGGGCGGATGGTTCACCAGACGGCAAGCCGGCCTTTCTTCCCTTTGGCCCGGCAGCTGACCGGGTCGGAGAACGTTTCGTCAGAGCCTCGCGCGATTTCTGCAATTGGTTGCTGCGATCGAGCCTGGGCCCACTGGCAGTGCTCTACACCGACCGTCCGGTGTTCAACGAATACGTCAATGCCGCCACCGCCTGGTGGGAAAGCGCTTCCGCGCGCGCCACGCAGATACACACCCTCGAAGTCGTTGGCGTCAGCGGCCAGCGCATCGGCCTGATCGTCCTGCCGACGCATCCGCTGCGCGTCGCTTGGCAACAGGGTTTCGACATGCTGGTCTGGCGCCACCGCTATGAGGAAGCGACACCGCCGAGCAAGGTGGCGAAGCTCCTGGGATCGCTGATCGGCGCCCATTACCCGGCGATGTTGCCGGGTTTCGCCCAGGGCGAGGCCTTCGTTTTCGCGGACAGCCTCGGCTTTCACACCGTGGCGATGACCGCTACCGACGATCCCGAGCCCAAGGCCACGGTGGCTCTGCTCTCGCGCCTGCTCGGCGGGGGCGATGCCAGAAGCGAGGAGTTGCTGGCGCCATCGGTAGGCCGCAGCGCATCTGAGCTGCTGGGTGAGGAAGTCGCGCGCTATCTCCACCTGCATCCGGAAACCCGGCGCGTGCACGTGCATGCGCTACGCCCCGGTGATGCCATGCCCGCAGCGCGCGCCCTTGGCTGCGCCTTGCGCGATGTGGAAGCGACAGAAGTCGACGAAGAGGGTGACCCGCGCGACGAGGGTGCAAGACGCGCTTTCGTGCTCGACCTCTACCCCGCCGCTGGGCGCAACACCATGCTGGGGCGCTTCCTTGCGACTACGGCGCAACGCCGACGCAGCGGTGCCGGTTTGGTACCAGAGGAGGATCGCTGGCTACTGGACAGCGTCACCCGCCCTGGCGGCGTGAGCTTGCCGCGCCTGGCCTGGGCGCGGCGTGACAGCGAAACCCCGAGTACTCCGGCGCATCTGGCTTTGGCCTTTGACATCTTCGCCACCCGTGTCGAATGTGTGCCGATGGCCAGTGTCCCCAATGGCGCCCTGGAGGTTCATGGTCTCGCCTTGACCCCTGACCGGCGCTTCGAGGCCGCGCCAATACCGCGCTGGCTATCTGCGATCCCACCTCTACCTGAAGGCGAAAAGCATCCGGTGGCACGCGGCTTCTCCGAGCGGCTGGTCAAGGCGCATTCCGCCTTGCTGCGCTGCGTCGCCAAGCGCATGGGAGCGGGTGACAACGACTGGCCGGAATTGATCACCGAAGTGTCGCCCGACCGTGGCGAAATGCTGGCGGCACTGCACCGTCTGTGCGATTGGGTGGTGACGGTGGATCGGCATGCCGGCGTCGAGTATTTCGACTCGCCGCGCGAACTGCAGCACCTGTATGAGGCCTATCTGATCGACTGCGTTCCGGAGCGGGACGACCTGGGCTTCCTGCAACTCATCACCTCCACGAGTTCGCTGGACGAGATCGTGCGCCTGCTGGACGCCGCATTGGGCGAAATGGGCCTGTCGGCAAGCCCGCGCAACTGCAGCTTTCTGCTCGACGCGCTGAAAGCCGTCAGCGGCCGCCTCGCCTTGCGGCTGACACAGTCCGGCTCGGTGGCACAGGAAATGGTCGCACTGGCGCTGACGCAGAGCCACTGCGCAATGGCCGGCGATGAGGGTGCTCCGTGGTTTTCCCTCAAGGAAGGTTTCTTCGTTCCGCTCGACGACGTGCCGGAACTGTTCCGTCCGGTGGGCGAGAGCAAGGACCGGGATGCCAACGGGCAGCGCGCCGACTTGCTGTATGTGACGGCGGCTCGGCGTGGCGGCTTGAAGTTCTCGTTCGTGGAAGTGAAGTTCCGCCGCTACCTCAAGACCGCCCGCAGTCCGGACTTGTTGCGCATCATCGAAAGCCAGCTCGATGCGTCCTGCCAGCGCTGGGAAAAGCTGTTCGGACCGGATACCACGCTGCTCGAGAAGACCGTCCAACGTGCCCGTCTGGCCCGCGTGCTGCGCTTCTACGCACGCAAGGGGCGGCGGCACACGCTGACCGGCGAAGCCTTCGAGTGCATCGACAGGGAACTCGCGAAGTTGGCGCGCGAAGGGACCGGCTACGCACTGCCGGCCTTGCCCGACCTCGAACGGGCCAGAGCGGGTTTCGTCTTCTGCCCGGAATATGGAGGCGTCACACCGGTCGAGGTTGGTCGCGACATCTGGCTGTTTGGCCCCGTTCGCCTGCCCGAAACCCAGCGCGGAGGAATGTCCCTGGGTGAGCGGGCCGGTTCGGTTGAAGACGTTGCGACCGTACCGGTAACTGTAACGGCAGAGACGGCCACAGTGGGCCGCTCCTCACAGCCAGATTCTCTGCCGACCGTGGAACAGGTACCGGCGGATCCGTTGGTAGTGGCACCAGAAACGATCGAGTTGCTGCTCGGCCAGCACGAGGGCAGTGATGAACCCGTGCATTGGCGAGTAGGCATTCGAGGCAACCCGCACTTGCTCATCGTCGGCCTGCCGGGTATGGGCAAGACGACCTGCCTCATCCACCTGTGCCGGCAGTTGATGGAGGCTGGCATTGCACCCATCGTGTTTTCGTATCACGAAGACATTGACGAGAAGCTCGGTGAGCTGTGGCGCGATAGGCTGCACCGGGTGAGCTACGCCGGTCTGGGCTTCAACCCCTTGCAGGTGGTGAGCAATGCGCCGCTGGCCTACATGGACAACGTTACGCTCTTGCGCGACAACTTCGCGGCGATCTTCCCGGACCTGGGCGACGTGCAATTGGGGCGGGTGCGCGAGGCGATCAAACAAAGTTACGCCGACCGCGGTTGGTCCTTGGGGACGCGTGGAGAAATCCCGCCTTTTGGCGCCTTCTACGACTTGTTGAAGGCCGAGGCCAAGTCGGACCGGGGGCTGATGACCCGGCTGGCAGAATTGGCGGACTATGGATTGTTCGAGGCCAACAAGGGTGCGCCGAGCCTGCTCGACGGCGCGGAGCCCATTCTGGTGCAGATTCACAGCTCGCAGAACGAGGTACTGCAGCGCGCTTTTTCCACTTTTGTCCTGCACAACCTCTATCAGTCGATGTTCC
>ERZ761602.7630-NODE-7630-length-11344-cov-6.179024_pt1 | contig 11344 bp, 7 predicted proteins | sample MGYA00512165_ERZ761602 | MGnify/ENA primary metagenome ERZ761602 (study PRJEB28899, sample SAMN02445085) | bioreactor sludge metagenome | biome: EBPR sludge; isolation source: Thorneside wastewater treatment plant | place: Australia: Brisbane, Thorneside... | reverse complement strand
CAATGCCGAATAGCAGCAAGATGCCGAGTGCCGAAAAGATGTTCAGCGTTTGCCCGGCGAGCGCCGTCGAAAGCAATGCGAAAGGCACCGCCAGCGGCAGTGTCAGCAATATTGTGATCGGGTGAACGAATGACTCGAACTGTGCCGCGAGCACCAGATACATGAAAACGAACGAAAGAAGGAATGCCAGCAAAAAGCTTTCATAAGCCTTCTGCAATTCCTTTGATTGCCCCGTCACACCAGTAACATATTCCGCCGGAAGTTTGAGTTCCTTCACATAGCTTTCCAGCTTTGCGAGTGCGTCCGATTCCGAAGCGTTCGGCGGAAGACTTGCGCTCACAGTAACTTGCCGAAGTCGATTCAGTCGGCTGATGGTGGAAGGAGCGAGGCCTTCCTCGAGTTTTACTACGCGGTCCAGCCCGACCGTGCCGCCGTTGGTCGATGCGACCGTGAAGAGATTGAAGCTGCTTCGGTCGCGTCTGTACGGCTCATCGGCCCTGACGACAACGTCGTATTGATTTGAGCCCTCGCTATATGACGAAACGATCTGCCCGGCGGCAAGAATGTTCAACGCCTGAGCCACATCACCCGCACGCACCCCAAGGTCGGCTGCCTTTGTGCGGTCGATCGCGACGCGGATCTCCGGCGTTCCGACCTCGACCGAGGAATCCGGGTCGCGGAATGTCGGGTCGGCCTTCATTCTCTCAACGAGAATATTCGCGTAATCATTCAACCGAGCCATATCAGGGCCTGCTATAAAATACCCGACACCGCTGCCGCCGCGGCCAAGCCCGATGCTTCCTGCGATCGAGGACGAGGCGGAGACGCTGATCTGATAATCCTTGTTCGAATACTTTCGAGCGATCTGCCTCGTCTTATTGATAAGCTCCGCTTGAGAGAACTCGCGTTCACTGACCGGTACCAGGGAGACGTTAATAAATCCATTGTTCGGCCCGCGGCCCCGGCCAAACCCGGCGAGCACGAGGGTCGATCTCACTCCCGGAACCTCGGCACGAATGTCACGAGCGATCCGATCCAAAATACTTTGCGTTGCAGAAAGCGATGTGCCCTGCGGCCCCCGGAGATTAACCTGATAGAGCGATTCGTCCTCATCAGGCAAAAACGCCATACCTACATAATTGTAAAGAGGCACTATCGATGCGACGGTGAGTACGCAGACCAGCACGACAGCCCAGCGATGCCTCATCGAGAGCTTTAGCATGAAGGTATAAGCACCGTCGATCTTTTGCCAGGCTTTACCCGATTTGGAATCGGCACCGTGTGTGTGACCGCCGCTCTTTTCCCCGCCCTCGCCGTGCTCGGGCCGCTTTATCCAGCGAGCTGCAAGCATCGGTGTCAAAGTAAAGGAAACAATTAGCGAAATTGCGATAGCCGCCGCAGACGTCAATCCGAATGAGGACATGAACCGGCCGACGATACCGGTCATGAAACCGACCGGAATGAAAACGGCGAGGAGCGAGAGCGTCGTCGCAAGCACGGCGAGGCCGATGTCCTTCGTTCCCTCGATCGCCGCCTGAAAGGGCGTCATCCCCTTCTCCTCAACGAATCGATAGATGTTCTCGAGCACGATGATCGCGTCGTCGATCACGATGCCGACCATTAGCGTCAGCGCCAGCATCGTCATCTGGTTCAGCGAATAGCCGAATGCCGCGATCGCAGCGAACGCGCCGATGATAGAGACCGGAATAGCGAGTGCCGCAATGACGGTCGAACGAAAGTTCCAAAGGAAGAAGAAAACGATAATTGCCGCGAAAAGCCCGCCGAGCACCAAATGCTCTTCGATAGCATGAAGAGAATTCTCTATGAACTCCGATTGGTCGCGAATGATCACGACGTTCATATCCTCGGGAAGGTTTGGAATGATCTGGGCCATTCTGTCCTTCACATTCCGGATAACGGCGATCGTGTTCGCCCCCGCCTGCTTTCTAACGCCGATCGAAACCGATTGAACGCCGTCAAGCGAAGCGGCCGTCGTCGGCTCGGCTCCGCTTTCCTCAGCCCGGCCAATGTCCGAGATCTTGATCGGAAAGCCGTTTCGGGTCGTGATGACGATATTGTTGAACTGCTCGATCTCGGTCAGCTTGCTGAGCGTACGGACGCCAAGAGTTCGCGGCCCTTCGACCAGGTCGCCGCCCGGAAGCTCCTGATTCTGGGCACGAACGGCATTTATGACCGAGATGTTGTAGGCCCGCAGCCGCTCAGGATTTATGCTTATCCGCACCTGCCGCCGTCGCTGGCCGAACATGAACACTTCGCCGACACCGTCCGCCGATTCGAGCCGCTTCTGGATAAGCTCTTCGACCTGTGTCGAAAGTGCTATCACGTCGCGCGGTGCTGAGATTACGTACTGAATGACCGGCTGTGAATCCGGGTCGGCTTTCTGTACTTCCGGCGGATCGGCCGTGTCGGGAAGGCGGTTGGTAATGCCGCTGAGCTTTTGCTGAACTTCCTGGAACGCAACGTCCGGATTCTTTTCGAGGTTGAACGTGAGGGTTACGTTCGAGCGGCCGCGGGATGAACTCGACCGCATTTCCTCAACGCCCGGAACTGTATTTAGTGCCGCTTCGACGATGTCGGTGACTTCAGATTCGATCTCTTCCGGAGCTGCCCCCGGGTTGCTTGTCGAAACGGAGATCGTCGGGAGGTCGATCTTCGGAAATCGATCGACACCGAGCGTGAAGAAGCTAAAGCCGCCGACCACCGTGATGAAAAGCACGATCACGGTCGCAAACACCGGACGATGTACACAGATCTCAGCTAACCATTGCATATCTCTAAAACCCCTTGGTGACTAAACTGCGACCCTTGCACCTTCGTAAAGCTGATCGAGATTGCTCGTCGCAACCACCTCATCTGCTTCAACGCCGATCAATATCTGGACGCTGTCGCCTTCGTCGGCCCCGGGCTGAACCGTCCGCAGGCGTGCCAGACCGTCCTGGATCACGAATACGCGATACGACCCCGTCGGCACGTGGTTGTAAAGTGCAGACTTAGGTACGAAAACTCCGACCGACCCTCCTTCCTTGTTGATCCTGGCGGTCGCGAACATTCCCTGCCGTAGTGCGTTGTCACCGTTCTCTATCGATGCTTCGACGATCGCCGAACGCGACGCGGCATCGACCGCCGGATTGATCGCCGTAACAACACCCGAGAATCTGCGGTCGCGATACGCCTCGACCTCGATCGAAACACCGCGCCCCATATTGACGAAAGGAACGTCGGCCTCGGCGACCTGTATTTCTATCTTGATCGGGTTCGTCCGCAGCAAAGTAGCTACGACCGTCGCCGTCGAAACGAATTCGCCGACCGCCACCTGCCGTTCGCTGACGAATCCCGAGAACGGGGCCCGGATCACTGTATCTGTCACCGCCTGTTCCGCGATCCGGACCTGCGTACGAGCGGATTCGACCGCCGCCTCGGCACTACGGATCTGCTCGTTGTTCTGGCGGGCTGCGTTGATCTGAGCATTTAGCTGCTCTTGTGCGCTGTTCACCCGTGCTCTGGCCGTATCACGGGCAAGCCGGAACTGTTCGTAGGTCACCATCGCGACATCGCCGGTCTCGACGAGTTCACGGTAACGCTTCTCGTTCGCCTCGGCCTGCCTGAACTCCGCAACAAGCTGCTCATAGTTGGCGTTTGCCGCACGAACCTCAGGGATCGACGAAGCATTGAAGTTGCCGTTCGGCCCGAGCCCGAGCCGTGCCTCCGCCTGCCTGACGGCGGCGACCGCCTGCTTTACGCTTGCCTGTGCCGAAGCAAGCTGCAGGCGTGCATCGCGGTCATCGATCCGGGCAATGACGGCGCCCTGCGAGACGAACTGGCCGACGTTTACCGCTATATCCGCGACCTTGCCCGCGACCTTCGGTGCGATGTTCGAACGCTCATCCGCGACCAGCGATCCCGTCGCCTGTATGAAAGCCGGAACCGGCCGAGCCTCTGACCTTCCCGTCGTGATCGCGATAGGTGCGTTCTCCGGCTGCGCCGTATTACCCGTTTGCTGGATTGCAGCGGATTGTGAAGAGGAACACGAAGCGACAAAGAACGCAACCGCTGCGAAGGCAAGAAAAGGTACCGTATGAAGGTTTGGCCGAAGGCTTTTTCGCATAGAGATCTGGAAAAGATAAATTGTATTATACGGATTCGCCCGAAATAAGAATGTATATGTAAATTTTTGTAAAAGGATGACTTACGCTAATCTCCTTCGGTGTAAGCGCATAAGCCTGTGAGTTGCACCCGAGGCCAAAAAAAGGGCACAATTAAGGCAATTGTAAGACACTAGATTTAAGTTTCGAACTGGGAAGAAAACGATGATCGAAGAGATCTCTGCTGCCGACCTGAAAGCTCGGCTTGATGCCGGCGACAACATTCAATTGATAGACGTCCGCCAGCCGGAGGAGCATTCTTTTGCAAGGATCGAAGGAGCAAAGCTGATCCCGCTCGGCGAGATACTTCGGCGAATGGGCGAACTTGACACCGAGAAGGACGTCATCATCCATTGCAAAATGGGCGGAAGAAGCGCGAGAGCGATCGAGGCTCTTCGGCAAAGCGGTTATAAGGGTCCGCTTAAAAACCTCAGGGGCGGGATCACGGCCTGGTCGAATGAGGTCGATCCAAAGGTTCCCAAGTATTGACCGAGACGTCAGATATCTATGACCGGATTGATGTCCTCGATGGCCATACCGGCCGCAATGTCCGTCCGACATGACATTACCGTCCGCGAACGGCCATTCTCGGCCACCCGCACCGTGCAGTTCTGGCAGGTGCCATTCCAGCAGAGCTCCGCTTCGGAGATCCGCTGCAGTTCAAGGAACTGAAGACAACGCAGAATCGTGTTGTTTTCGGGAACGTTGTAAACCTTTCCCCGGATCGTTATCTCGATCAGCCGCTCGAACGGCCGAAAGATGTCCGGGTCTTCCGCCTTGTCGCGACCCTTTGCTGCCACGATCCCGTCTTGTTTTGAGGAACTCATCGACTTCGGTAAACTATTCCACATTAGGGGGAACGAAATCAAAATGTCTCTGGTAATGTACACAAAACCCGGTTGCCCTTACTGCGACCAGGCACGTTCTCATTTCAATTCCGAGGGCATTGAGTTTATCGAATACGATGCTCAGAACGACCTCGAACGCCAGCGGGAGATGCTGGCGTTTTCCGGCGGTGACCTTACCGTTCCTTGCATCGTAAGGGACGGCGAATATGTAGGTTCGGGGTGGGGCGATCCGCCCCGCGGCTGAACGATCGTACCCAGTTGACCTGCGGTCCGTAGGTCGAAAATGTTGAATTAGCGATTTCCGATTTTGGAAATTCCATCTTTGGGCATAGAGTAGTCTCTTACTGATCTAGGTTCGCGGCGGCAATTTCTCCTGCATCTTTTTTGGCCACAGGGCGATCCAAAATCAACTATGATCGGTTCTGAGATCAATCAATACAAGATCCTCGAAAAGATCGGTTCGGGCGGCCAGGGCACTGTGTATAAAGCGCTCGATACCAAGCTCAACCGGCAGGCGGTGATCAAGATACTCCCGCCGGAACTCACCAACAAGACAGCCAATTTCAAACGTTTCGAACGCGAAGCTCAGCTTTGCTCCCAGCTCGATCACCCGAACATCTGCACAATATACGATTTTCAGGACGCCAACGGCATCTTCTACATCGCGATGCAACATGTCGAAGGTAAGAACGTTCGGCAGCTCGTCAACGGACGGCCACTTGAGCTTTCAAGCGCGCTCTCGATCGCGATCCAGGTCACGGACGCTCTCGCCTACGCTCACTCGAAAAACATAATCCACCGCGACGTAAAAGCCGGCAACGTGATGGTAACGAGCAGCGGGCAGGTAAAGATCCTCGACTTTGGCCTGGCGAAACTCCTTGAGGACGAATATGCCGACGAGGCCCGCGGCCACGACCGGACCGAAATAACCGAACTCGGAATTCCCTATGGCACAGCGACCTACGCCGCCCCTGAACAGGCTCGCGGCGAGCGGGCCGATGAGCGCTCAGACATTTTCTCGACCGGCGTTCTGATCTACGAGATGCTGACCGGCATCTGGGCATTTCAGGGCAAGACCGTGATCGACGTTCGCCATCAGGTCCTTTACGGAACACCAAAACCGATCGCCGAGCTTCGACGCGACCCGATACCGCCGGCCTTGCAGGCAATAGTTGATAAGGCACTGCAAAAAGAGCCGAAAAACCGTTACCAGAAGATCTCGCAGATGCGCGACGATCTTCGGCAGGTCTATCAGCAAGTGGCCGGTGCGGGTATGATACCGGGCGAAACCTTTGCCCCAAAACACCTTGAAAGCGGCGTCTTCCGCCGAGCTTTAAGCTGGATCACCGGCAAGACCGGCGGCGAAGGCAATACCGGCTCGTTCGGCTCGTTTTCAAATCCGCCTTCGCTGGTCCCGGAGTCACCATTAACGGCGACCTCAACCGGAACCGAAAAGAAAAGCGTTGCGATCCTTCCTTTCCGCAACCTCAATCAGGATGCGAACTCAAGTTTCTTTGAATTCGCTCTGGCCGACGCCGTCATCACCGAACTCGCCCAGCTTCGTTCGCTGGTCGTGAGGCCGAGTTCCGTTGTTGCTAAGTATCAGGGCAAAGAGACCGATCCGCGGGAAGCCGGAAAGGAACTCCGTGCCAACGCCGTACTTTCCGCTGGATTCCTTCGGGCCGGCGACCGCCTTCGCGTAACAGCACAACTGATCGACGTGTTGACCGGCGATATACTTTGGAGCGACCGGATCGATGCCGATGCGAGCGATGTTCTGAACCTTCAGGATGAGATCGCTCAGAAGATCCTCGAAGGTCTGCGGATGGAGCTTTCCGAGAACGAACAGGAAAAGCTCGGTCGCCGGATGACGGACAATCACGAAGCCTGGGAAGAATATCTCCGCGGCCGCGACCACTTCGGCCGATTCATTTTCCGCACGCTTTCGGCCGAAGATTGCGACGCGGCCATCCAAAATTTCAAGCGGGCCGTCGAGCTCGACCCGCATTTTGCTCTTGCATACAGCGGTCTCGGAGCCTGCTACGCAAATCGTGTTTTCAAGGGCCTGGGCGAAACGGAAGATTATACACTCGCCGAATCGGCGTTCAGCAAAGCGTTCTCATATGACCCGAACGTTGTCGAGGCACGCGTGCTGATGGTCATGATCTACATGGCCCGCGGCGAGAAAAAGAAAGCCCGAGCCGAGATCGATCTCCTAACTAAACAGTTCCCAAATGAACCCCCCTTGTTCTTCGTTAAAGGCGTAGTTCACCGTTTGGACGGCGAGTATGAGGAATCGCTGAAGGCTTTCGAACGCCTTTCGCGTCTCGACCCGGCAGCCCGTGCGGTATCGGCCTACAACAGGGCCAGGATCTTCGTTTACAAACGCGAATATGACAAGGCGATCGCCGAACTCGAGATAGGCGAACGTGCCGAGCCGAACCACCCGATGCTCAAGCTCTTCCGTGCATCGACCTACTATTATCGCGGCGATGCCGAGGATGCGATCCGGTTGATGGAAGAAGTGCTTGCCGCACATCCGCGGATGGATGGCGTTCGTCCGCTCTACGCCCTCTTCCTCGCCGGTGCCGGAAGACAAGAAGATGCCCGGGCTCAACTTACCGAAGACGCTCTTAAACTCGCCAAGGCCGACCATGACACGGCCTATTGGGCGGCCTCTGCATACGCCGTTCTCGGCGAAAAGGACCTCGCCTTCAAATGGCTCAATAAAGCGATCAAGCTCGGAAATGAGAATAAACCTCACTTCGAGCTTGATAGAAATCTTGATTCGCTTCGCGATGACCCGCGTTTTGCCGAGGCGATGGCCAGGATAGGCGACTAAACCGCGATCCGCTGATCGCGCAAGTCTATTTCTGACCGAACTCTTTGCTTGAGCGCTTTCTCGAACTGCCTGGCCTCGTTCACACCGTCAAACGCCAAGCCCTGAAGGTTCGCTTCGATCCGTTTGCGATAGTCCGAAACAAGCGAATCCGAGACCTCGAGCATCTCCGCGACCTCGAGCTGCGTCCCGCCGTCAGAGATCAAGTAGCAATGCCAGAGCACCCGCAGCATCCGGTCGAATTGCTTCTCCTTACCGCGGACCGAAACACTAAGTTCCTCAATGAACTCGTCAACACGTCCTGCCGCGTTCGCTTCCGCTTCGCTGCGTATATAGCCGTCCTCTGGTGTCTCCCGCGTATCCGCGATCTCCATCGGCATCCGCTCGGGGTCATCACTATCTCCTGAGCCGCCGACCGGCACTAGGTGGATGTCCATTATCGGAAGCCGGGACATAACGAACGACCGCAGCGAACGCATATCGACCGGCGAATCTATCGCCTTGAAGATGCGGATGATGAGCTTTTCGAGTTCGACATTGCTGATCACGATCTGTGCATCGCCCGTGCAGCCGACCATCCGAGTGTCGCGGGCAAAGAAGGCGACCGTCTTTACGCGGCCATCCATTTCCTGAACATCACGCCTGGTCTTCTGATCGGGCCAATTTGCAAGTCCATAAAGCCTGTCCGCTAATCGGCGGTGGGCGTCGGGATTTCCTAGATTGTCGAACCGCTTGAACCTGCGGCTCTGCTGAACTATGGTCGAAATGCGTCGCGCAAGACGGTAAGACTCCGGGTACCGTTTCCGCAATTCGGACGTGAGCATATTGCTCAACTCGATCTGGCTGATCTCGGCCTCGATCTGCTGATCGGACATCCCGGTCTCTATATAGTGCTGGAATCGGTCTTTGCTTAGAAGTGTGACGAACAACTCCTGGGTCAGGTCCGTGTAAGCATTGTATCTCCCCTCTTCGACCAGAAATCCGGCGCGCCGCGACGCTCGCACCAGCGGATGCGACGAAACGATCCGGTGAAGCTCTATCCAGATCTGATTTACGTCCGAAGCTTCGAGATTCTCATTCCACTTACCGATCTTTATTGGGCGGCCGGAGAGCGAACGGACTTGGGAGTCTTGTGATGAGGGTGTTGTCATAGCAAAGTTTGAGTATGCAATGAAACCGCGTAGGCTTTTGCCTAACTTTTGAGGTCAGGAACTCGGTCGAGCCCGATCTGTTGAAATGTTCTAAAGTACTCGGTGGTGATGGTCACGTCTTTGCGGTCCCAATTGCCTGATTTGGTCGAAAGGCGGGCTTGCCGGCAAAAGGAGCACCCCGCCGACAGTTTCAATACTAGCAGTATTTCAGAGATTGAGCAACAACTTTTTTATCTGTTAAACACACTATAACCAAATCGCCCGGCAACGGCCTGACAGCCTGTTTACGATTCTGGAAGGTGCTGATAATTAACGATTTACTCAAAATGAACGCTTGAACTGTGCAAAATGAACGCTCCCAAATGAGGCTTGCGAGTATGGGCGTCATTGATCGAAGATAATGTCTGATTTCCAAAAACAGGGTGATTGCCCTTCCTCACAAGACCTTCTCGCATTTCAGACGGGCGAAATGTCCGTGGCCGATGGCGGCTTTATTCGCATGCACCTAAGGACCTGCGATTTTTGTGCTGCCGAGGCAGAGTTTTACGAGCATTACCCGATCCTTGATGACGCCCACGAGCAGGTCAGCAGCCCGGAGATCCCGGAGCCGCTTTTCGAGCTTGCCGAGGCAATTCTGAGCAAAAAAGAACCGAGCCGAACTCTTGATCGCTTGATCAAGGAGATCGACTCGGTTTCAAGTTAAGCCCGATTGATCGGTAGTTTTTCCTAATTATCCTCCGCAGATCTCATCTATCGCATCGCTGTATTTCTCGTCGATAACCGAGCGCTTGATCTTGAGGGTTGGGGTCATTTCGCCCTTGTCGATAGAGAATTCTCTCGGCAGCAGATAAACACGCTTTACCCTTTCGAAATCTGAAAGCTCGCGGGTCAGTTCGACCGCGTCCCGCTGAACGCGCTTTATGACGTGCGGATTCTCGCAGAGCTCTTCGCGGCTGCCCTCGACGGCGATGCCTTCATCGGCGAGAGTTTCTTTCAAGGCATCCCAATCCGGCACGATCAAGGCTCCGACCTGCTTGCGGCCCGAGCCGACAACGACCGGCTGAGCGATCAGCGGGCTTTGCTTGAGCAGGCTTTCGACCTGGAGCGGGGCGACATATTTGCCGTTTGAGAGCTTGAAGAGGTCCTTGATGCGGTCGGTGACGTAAAAGTGCCCGTCCTCGTCCACATACCCCACGTCGCCGGTGTGGTAATAGCCCTCGCTGTCGATGACCTTCGCCGTCTCTTCGGGTTTTTGATAATAGCCCTGCATCACGTTTTTCCCGCGGATGAGGATCTCGCCGTTGCCCGGGTCGATCTTCATCTCGATGCCCTCGAAAGGCGTGCCGATCGAGCCGACCTTGTTGTCCTCCGGCCGGTTCGCGCAGGTGATGCAGGCCTCGGTCATGCCGTAGCCTTGCAGGATCGGGATGCCCGCCGCCCAAAAGGCATACGAAAGCTTTTTCGAAAGCGGAGCTCCGCCCGAGACGAAGAAACGCAGATGCCCGCCGACGCCCGCACGCCATTTTGAGAACACGAGCCGCGAGGCGAGAGCGTGTTTTGCCGCGAGCACCGCCGGCACCGGCTCGTGCAAATCCTTCGCCCGCCAATAATCCTGCCCGACGTCGAGCGCCCAATCGAAGAGCTTCGTTTTCCATCCGCCGGCGGCCTTACCTTTTTTGACTATCTTGTGATAGACCTGCTCGAAGAGCCGCGGCACGGCCGTCATTATCGTCGGCTTTACTTCCTGCAGATGCCCGGCGATCTGGTCGAACGCCGCGCAGTAATGGATCGCCACGCCGTTCGAGCAAAGCACATAAAACACCGATCTTTCAAAGATGTGCGAGAGCGGCAGAACGGCGAGCGAGCGGTCGGTGTTGCGGATCGGCAAGCCCTTCGAAATGGCCGCGACGTTCGACGTAAAATTCTCGTGCGTCAGCATCACGCCCTTCGGCTCGCCGGTCGTCCCCGAGGTGTAAATTATCGTCGCCAGGTCGTCGGCCTTGACCTGTGCCAGCAGCTCGTCAAAGTTGTCGATCTCGTCCTTGCGGCTGCCCTCTGCCTCAACGTCCGCGAGCCGCATCGCCCGGCTGTCCTCGGGCAGAAAATCGGCGTCGAAAAAGATCAGCTTCTCGAGGGTCTCAATGCTCTGGATGACCGATTCGGCGTGTTTCCAGAGCTTTTTGCCCGAGATGAAGAGCATCTTCGCCCCCGAATTTTCGATGATATAGCGGATCTGATCGACGGCCTGCGTCGTGTAGATCGGGACGTTGACCGCCCGCAGCGAAAGAATCGCGAGGTCCGTGAACGACCACTCCGGCCGGTTCTCTGAGATGATGGCGATGC
>ERZ761602.7629-NODE-7629-length-11348-cov-5.472417_pt1 | contig 11348 bp, 5 predicted proteins | sample MGYA00512165_ERZ761602 | MGnify/ENA primary metagenome ERZ761602 (study PRJEB28899, sample SAMN02445085) | bioreactor sludge metagenome | biome: EBPR sludge; isolation source: Thorneside wastewater treatment plant | place: Australia: Brisbane, Thorneside... | reverse complement strand
AGATCTACACTATCCTCTTCGTCGGCAGCGTCAGATGTGTATAAGAGACAGACCGAGAGCCGCTCCAGCCTGCAGCGCGCGCTGCAACTAAAACTGGGCCCCCAGGAAGCCGCCGAAGCGCGGCGCGTGCTGGCGCTGCTCGAACGTGGCAGCGGCGCGCAGTGACGGCCTCTCGAAGGGCTGCGCTCTGTCGCAGTCGACGCGCCGGCTACGCCGCCGCCCCGCTGGCCCGGACGGCCCTCATCGCACCGCTTCGAGGACGATGCCGGGCGTGAGCAGCTCGGGCAGGATCACGGGCGCATCCTGGCCCGGCTTCCACACGACGTTGAACGGCACCGCCGACCGCTGGTAGTTCGCGAGCTCCGCCGTGATGCGCGCGTCCTTGTTGGTCCAGTCGGCCCGCAGCGTGGCGATCTTCCTGTCTGCAAACGTCCGCAGCACCTCGTCCGAGCCGAAGACCAGCTTCTTGTTCGTCTGGCACGTCGCACACCAGCGTGCGGTGAAATCGACATAGATCGTGCGCCCCTCCGCGCGGAGTTTCGCCACCGCTTCGGGGCTCCACGCTTCCCACACGACCGGAGCGGCCTCGCCCGGCCTGGCGGCCTGCGCCTGCAGGTCGCGCGGCCATCCGAGCCAGAGGCCGAAAGCGCCGACGACCACCAGGCCGATGACGCCGAAGCGCGCGCGGGCCGGACTCGCCCCGGGGGCGTTCCACCGGCCGTAAATCCAAACCGCCATCGCGATCAGCACGAGGCTGAACAGCAGGCCGCGGAAACCCTCCTCGCTCGTCTGCGCGGCCAGCACCCAGATGAGGTAGCCGACGGTCGCATACAGCGGAAAGGCCATGAACTGCTTGAACGTTTCCATCCAGGCGCCGGGCCGCGGCAGCACCTTCACGGCCTGGGGGAACGCCGAGAGCAGCAGGTAGGGCGTCGACAGCCCGAGCGCGATCACGGTGAAGATGGCGAACGACTCCACCGGCGGCACGGCCAGCGCCGCGCCGAGCGCGGGGGCGAGGAACGGCGCGCTGCACGGCGTCGCGACCGCGGTCGCGAGCACGCCGGTGAGGAACGAGTCGGCATAACCGGACTTCTGCTGCTGCTGCGTCACCCACGGCGCGTTCGAGACCGCCGCGGTGGCGCCGAGCCCGAATTCGAACACGCCGCTCATGTTCATGCCGAAGACCAGCAGCAGGACCGTCAGGCCATAAACGAAGCCCGCGGACTGTAGTTGGAAGCCCCAGCCGAGCTGTTCGCCTCCCGCCCGCAGCACCGCGAGCGCGCCCGCCAGCAACCAGAACGACAGCAGCACGCCGCCGGTGAACGTGAGCCCGTGCGCCACGATCTTGGCGCGTTCCTGGCCGGCCTGGTTGACGAAACCCAGGATCTTGATGCCCAGCACCGGAAAGACGCACGGCATCAGGTTGAGGATCAGCCCGCCGAGAAAGGCGAGGAGCAGCGTGCCGGGCAGGCCGCCCCCGGAGGCCGGAGACCCGCCGGCCACCGCTCCGGCCGCGGGGGCGGGCGCGTCCGGCAGCACCGGCCCGGCAAATTCCGTCTCGACGCGCAGGCCGCGCAGCGTCCCGCCCGGCAGCCAGCCATTGTCCGAGGTGAGCACGCCGAGCAGCCGCGCGGGCGCCGTCGCGGTCGGCGAGATCGGCGCCGTGAGGACGAAGCCGCCGCGGCCATCGGGCTTCACCGTCTGCGGCAGGTCGTAGGCGATGTAATCGCTGTCGGCGAAGAAGTGCACGTTCTTCGGTGCGTGCGTGCCGGGTTGCGCGGGTGAGATCGTGAGCACCACAGTCTTCGCGGAGCGCGCCGCGGTCACGGTCCAGGCTGGGTCGGCGCGGGGCAGCCCTGCGACCGTTGCACGGATCTTCGCCCCGTAAGCCGGGTCGGGCGACGGCGCGCCGGCCGCCACCGGGAGGGAAAGCGCCACCGGCGCGCTGCCGGGGATGCAGACGTCCGCGCACATGAGCCAGTCCGCGTCCGCCTTGAGCTCGACCGTCGCGCCGGGCGCCAGGTCGGGCGGGGAGGTGAGCACGACCGGCAGGAAAAGCTCCCCTTCGTAGCCGTTGCCCACGACGTTGCCCTTCCGGTCCTTCAGCACCATGGGGGCGGGCCACTGGATCTCGCCGGCGGACCAGCCGGGAGGGAGTTTCCAGGCGAGCGACGTCGGGAGGCCGGTGCCGGGATTGAGCCAGTACGTGTGCCAGTGCGGTTCATGGACCAGGCGCAACGCCACGGTGAGCTTCTGACCGGGCTGCACGGCGGCGTCGGCCGCCACGAGGGAGGCTTTCACGTGCGCCGGCGCCGTGGCCGCTGCCGGCAGGGCAGGCGCGGCGCCGACACAGAAGGCGAAGACGAACAGCAGCCGGCGGAACGACATGGTCATGCGAAGGTGTGCGGACCACGAAGGAGACGCAAATCCGCGAAAATATTCCACCGCGGACATCGGGAAAAGGGTAACGGCATCGTCGGAATGGCGGCACGGCGCCCGCCGAACGGCGGGAAACGGCCCCCGCATCGGGCCATCGACCGGCGCCCTTTCGCGGCCCCGCGCGTGCGGCCGGATGCCGCCCGCGCGCGCGGGCGAGCTTTCCGTTTGCCCCGGCGCCCCGCGGCCGGCTACCTCCGGCGCGTGAAGCGTGCGCTGCTGTTCCTCGCCCTGCCGGTCGCCGGCTGGCTGGCGGGATGCAGCACCTCGCCGGAGGCCGGACCGTCCGCGGCCGCGCCCTCCGCCGGGGCGCCGGTTCCCCTGCGGCCGGTTTCCCGCGATGCCTACGTGCTGCTCTCCGGCGGCGGGACGCCGGCGACGAACAATTATTCGCAGTACCTGCAGGCGCGCGCCGTCGCGGGTTTCCTCGAGCGCGAGGCGCCGCCGGGACGCAGCTGGATCTTTTTTGGCATGGGCAACCGGCCGGACACCCCCGCCGTGCTGGCCGACGTCCGGCGCGAGTCGAAGCAGGACGGCTTGCTCATCGAGTCGTGGCTCCCCGGCGTGCTGCCGCGCAACCGGCCTGCGACGCGCGAGAATTTCCTGCGGGCGCTGCGCGAGGAGATCCTGCCGGTGGTGCGGGACGGCGGGACGCTCTTCCTTTTTGTCGGCGACCACGGCGAACTCGCGGGTCCGCGCGATCGCCGGGAAAGCGCGATCACCCTCTGGCAGTTGAAGCCCGGACGGCGGCGCGCGGCCGAGTGGTACACCGACGAGCGCGAGGTGCTGGGCGTGGCGGAATTGCGCTCGGTGCTGGCTGCCGGTTTGGGGCGGGGGCGGGTGGTCTTCGGCATGACCCAGTGTCATTCGGGTGGCTTTCACGGCCTGGGCCTCGCCGCGGAGCCGGTGCCGGACCGCGGATGGTTCGTGGGCCCGCCGCCCGGCTGGGCCGCGCCCGGCGCGGCGGGCGTGCGCCTGCCGATCGCCGGTTTCACTGCGACGGACCAGGCTTCGCCCGCAGCCGGTTGCGACGCCGACCCTGATCCGGAACGTTGGGCGGGATATGAGCGGTTCCTGCCCGAGGCGCTGCTTGGGCTCGACCTCATGACTGGCGCCGTCCGGAAAAGCGGCACGCGTTCGCTGGCCGAGGCCCACGAGCAGGCGACGCTCGTCGACCTCACGATCGACAAGCCTCGCGCGACCTCGGAGCATTACCTGAGCGCGTGGGCCGACCTGATCGAAAACCGCCTGGCGCGGGAGCTGCGCGTCTCGCCCGCGGTCCGGCAGGCGCTGCTCGCCTACGAACGCGCCGTCGACCGGGGCGTCGTGACCCAGGATGTCCCGGGCCTCGGCGAGCGGCAGCGGCAGTTTGCCCGGTTCGCGGACCGGCTCGCGGGGGAACTGCCCGCGGCCGCGCCGCTGCTTCGTCAGGGCACGCGGATGGCACTCGAGGCCGCCCTCCGCGAGCGCGAGCCCGGAGAACGCGGTGGCCGGGGGCGCCGAAGTGGCGTCGCCGAGGCCCGCCGCGCGTGGAGCGAAACCCTGCGCCCGGCGTGGAAGGCGGCCGTGCTCGGCGGCGAAGTGGAGGCGCGGCTCGGGAGCGCCGCGGCGTTCGAGCGGCGGCTGCTCCAGCTCGAGGACGAGGGCCGCGATTTCCTGCTGCCCCGGGGAGGCAGCGCCGACGCCCTCCGCAACGAGATCTACTGGCAGTCGACCTACGCCGAGCCGGCGAAGTTCGACGTCGCCACGGCTGAGTCAGTGACCCGCTGGGGCGCCGGCCGGCGGGCGGGAATCGTGGCCTGGGGGCGGACCGCGCGCGATCCGCAGGTGCGCGCGGCCGCGGAGCGGGTCGGGCCCGGGCCGGTCTTCACGCCGGAGCCCCCGCGGCCGCTGGCGCGACGCACTGCCGTGGAACGCGTGCTCTTTTATCGTCGCGTGCTCGGAGCCTGGGAGTTTCTCGCGACCCTGGCGGCGCGCACGGCGCTGGCCGAGCTCGACACGCTGATCGCCCTCGAGCAGCAGCCCTGGCGCACGCCGGAGGCGCTCCCGCGTGGAACCGGCCTGGTGCCGGGCGCGGGAACGGGCGGCTGAGCCGGACTCACGCCGTTGGCCTTCAATCAGCCGTGGGAACGGCCATACTGAAAGGTGGAGCGGCTTGTCCTCAAGCCGCTGCGGACCGGTCCCTCCCACGTCAGCCGCCTGGGGACAGGCGGCTCCACCTTCCGGGGTGCTACCCACCCGCGCGGGTGGGAAAGGTGGAGCAGCTTGTCCTCAGGCTGCTGTGGTCGGATGTGCCGCACGTCAGCCGCCTGGGGACAGGCGGCTCCACCGCGACGGCATCGTCCCGTACTCCTGCATTTTTTGCGAATCTTCCACCTTTTGGTTATTCGCGGTTGCCGGGGGGCGTCATCATTGGTCGCGTCCTCTGTCCATGGTTCTGGTCCGACACGTTCTTCGCCTCCGCACCTGGTGTCTCGCCGGGTTGCTCGGCGCAAGCGGTGCCGGGACGATGGCGCAGCGGGCGCCGGAGAAAACGACCCTTCCCGCCGTGGATGCCCCGGCCCGGCCGGAGGCGGTGGCGGCGGAGGAGCCGGTTCGACTCGAACGCCTGGAAGTGCAGGGCCGGGCCGAGGAGGCGGGGTACGACGCCACGGGGATGGGCTCGTATGAGCACCAGTTGCGCGACACCACGTTTTCGAACGACCTGATTTCGGCCGATGCGATCGAGGATGATCCCGCCGCGATGGAGCTGGCCGCCGAACTCGGCGTGGTGGCGTCTCCCGCCCTGATCGACATGGCGACCGGGGACAGCCGGGTGGGACTGCGGGGTTTTCCCACCCCGCTTCTCAGCAACGGCTTCGTGCGCATGGGCGGCGTCGACGTGCTCAACACCGGGCGCACCGTCGTCATCCAGGGCGCGCTCGTCCCCGTGCTCGGCCGCGGCGCGCCGGGCGGTATCCAGGATTTCTGGACAAACCGGCCGCGGACGGCGAAGAGCCAGCGCGTCGACTACACGATGTCGTCGCTCGAGCGCCAGGCCATGTCGCTCGAGATCAACGGACCGGCCGTGCCCAAGCGGTTGTGGCACCGGGTGGCGGCGGACTGGTCGCGCCGGACCGGGCCGGAGACGTTCACGGCGTCCGAGACGCGCTCCATCAACGGCGCCCTCACCTGGAAACACAGCCCCGCCGCGAGCACGCTGTTCTCGCTCGATTATTACCAGCTTCACGCCACGGCGGCGCCGGCGATTCCCGAGTACCGCGAGGCGACGGGCCGCAAGATCGTCGGTCCGTACCGTCCGCTGGCGGGTTTCAACGCCCTCGGCCCGGAGGCCGGCCTGCGGCGCCGCAGCCTGCTCGGCACCATCATCGTCGACGCCCAGCCGCATCCGAAGGTGGCCGTGAGGGCCAGCGTCGAGGGCTGGTGGCGCCGGATCGAGCAGGATCGTTTCACCACCGGTTTGCTCAACCTCGCGACCGGTCGCTTCGAGGGCATCCGCGAGCCCCGGCACAGTGAACAGCCCCAGACGGCGCTGGTCGCCCGCGGCGAAGTCACCGGCCGTTTCACCGCGCTCCGGGGCGAGCACAAGCTGATGCTCGCGCTCAGCCACACGCGCGCCGGCTACTACCGTGAGGAGCGGGCGCTTTCGATCGCGGGCCGCAACGCCCAGCCCGCCACCGTGCGCAACTTCGACCCGGCGGCGCCGGACTACCGGCGGCCGCCCTACGATCCCGTCATCTACGACCGCGTGCTTACCGATCGCGAGGAGCGCACGCAGTACACGGCGCTGGAGCTCAGCGAACGCATGGGCCTGGCGAAGGGCCGCACGGTGCTCACCACGGGCCTGCGTTTCGACCAGGTTGACCTGAAGGTCGACGATCGTCGGGCCGGGCTGCCGGCGCACCAGGCCAGGGTGGACGACGCGGTGAACCAGCTCACCTATCACGCCGGCGTCAACTACCAGGCGCTGCCGAGCCGGCTGCTGCTCTTCGCCACGGCCAGCACGGCGTTCAATCCCTCGACGCGCGTCGACCTGCGCACGGGCCGGATCCAGGGCAATGAAACGACCCGCGGGTACGAAGGGGGGTTCAAGGCGCGCCTGGCGAAACCGCAGCTCGAGCTCACCACCTCGCTGTTCACCTTCGTGAACGAGGACATCTCGCGCCGCAACCCGCTCTACGACGACCCGATCTTCGATGCCAACCACATGCAGCCGCAACTGGTGGCGGCGGGCGAGGAGGAGTTCACCGGCGGCAAGGTCGAAGGCCGCTGGCGGCCGCTGCCGCCGCTCTCGATCTCGTTTCGCGGTTCCTACGTGCGGGCGATCACCACCCGTTCGCCCGATCTGCCGGAGGAGGTCGGCCGGGAGCTCACGCGTTTCCCGCCTTACAACCTCAGCGCCTCGGCGAGCTACAGTTTTCCCAAGGGCCGGTTCCAGGGCCTCTCGTTCAGCGGGAGCTGGACGTACATTTCCGATTTCGTCGCCAACTACGAGGACCGGCAGCGGTTCTACCTTGCCTATCCAGGTTATGGATTGAGCAGCATCAGCTCCAGCTATTCGCGCCGGATCGGGCCGCGGACGCATGGCGTGAGCATCGCGGTCCGCAATCTGTTCGACACCGACCTGCTCCAGAAACTCGCCCGGCTCGGCGCCGGCCGGGAGCTGTCGGCGACCTATCGGATGCTGTGGTGAAGTTCGCGCCAGGGTCGCGGGAGGGGATGCGCCAGAACCGATGCAATGATTCTGTCGCCCAAACCAAAACGCAAAGGCGCAAAGGAACGCGAAGTTTCGCCACGCTTCCCTTCGCGCGTCTTCGCTTCCCTTCGCGTCTTTGCGTTTGGGATCCTGCCCTGAGCCGGACTCATGCCGTTGGACTTCAAATCAGCCCTGTGAACGGCCGCACTGAAAGGTGGAGCGGCTTGTCCTCAAGCCGCTGCGCACCGGTCCGTCGCACGTCAGCCGCCTGGGGACAGGCGGCTCCACCTTAACAGCATGAGTCCGGCTGAGCCGGAACGATACCGTTGCGGTGGAGCCGCCGGTCCCCAGGCGGGTGCCGCGCACGCGGAAGGGGTTTCTCGCTTTCTCGGCCGTCGGGTAATCGACGCCGCCCCTACTGGTCGCCGCCGGCCACGGTGGCGGGCGTCTTGCCGGGTGAAAGCTCGAGGCGGCAGCGGGTCATCTTCATTTCCGCGCGCCCGTCGCGGACGATGGCGACGCCCAGCGTGAAATCCTCCGCCGGCAGCCGGTCGCGTTCGATCAGCGCCCGGAAGCCCGCGAGCCGCCAGCGCGGTTCGCGGTAGGCCGCGGCCACGTCGGGGCGCTGCAGCGTGATGCTGGTGAAGTACCGCGTGCCGCTTTCCGACTGCAGCACGAGGTGGACCTCGCCCCGCTGCGACTCGACGCCGGGAACCATCGCCCAGCCGCCGGCGGCGAAGGCGTGGTCGGTGACGGTGAGCTGGTCGAAGTGCACGATGATCCGATCGCTTGGCTCCACGTGGGGGAGGCGCACCTCGTGCGAGACCGACGGCAGTTCGTACACCCCGCGCGCCGCGGCCTGGGCCAGGAGCGCATCGGCGTGGCCCTCGCGCGGGTGCAGCCGCGCCAGCCCGCGACCGTCGCGGCCGTGCAGCATGAACGACGTGGCGGCGCGCTCCCGAATTTCGATGTAGCCCTCGGCGAGCGGGGCGTAGGCCTGGTTCGCGCCCACGTTGAACACCACCAGGGCCGGCGCGAACCAGCGCAGGATCCGGTAGGGCTGCTCCGGCGGCGTCGCGTACTCCATCAGCACGAAGATGAGCATGCTCCAGGCGAGCGCGCCGAGGACGAGGTAGCGCGAGTTGATCGCCGCGCCCGCGAGCTCCGCGCGGCCGTAGGCGACCAGCGCGAGCGCGCCGAGGGCGAAGAGCGCGCTGAACATCGCCAGCGGCTCCCGCGTGAATGCGCCGCGCGCCGCCACGAGGCCGAGCCCCGCGAGCAGCACCACCCCCGCGTACGGGGCGAAACCGGCGTCGCCGAGCGTCAGGGGGCCGCCCAGCAGCGCGAGCCAGTACACCGGCACGTCGATGAAATTGCGCGCGCCCACGTCGGTGATGTGGTGGCTCGGATTGAAGGCGAAACCCTGGAGAAAAACCGCGATGACCACCGCCGCGGACGCCGCCCACGCCCCAAGCTGGGCGCGACGGCGCTGGTGCCAGAGCAGCGCGCCGCCCGCGGCCCAGACCACCACGCCGTGGGCCAGCGTGAACGTGGCGAGCAGGGCGAGCAGCATCGCCGCGGCCACGCCGCGGCGCGTGCCGCGCGCGAGCGCGGCCAGGGCGCCGACCGCGAGGGTCACGATCTGGAAGTGGTCGATCGAGGCGCCCGACCAGAGCAGGCTCTCGAAGTGTTCGAGCTGGAACATCAGGAAGGCCAGCACCACCGCCATCCGCAGCCGCGGGGCCCAGCCCGGTTGCGCGCCCACGAGGATCGCGCAAGTCCCGACGTGGAACAGGTTGCCGATGGCGCCGATGACGTGGAAGTTCACCGTGCCGGTCAGCCAGTAGCTCGCGGCGAACAGCAGCCGGCTCGTCACGGTGCGGTGCTCGTTGTTGATCGCGAAGAGCCGCTCGCCCACCTCGCGCCAGCCGATGCCGGAGTCGAGCCGCAGGATCAGCTCGAGCGCGGTGTCGAACTCGTCCCAGAAAACGATGTTGCGGCTGGCGTCGACCGCCACGGCCGCGATGTAGGCGACCGGCGCCGCGGCGAACAGAATCCAGCCGAGGAGGGCGCGCGCGGGAGTGATGGACGAAGAACGAAACACGGGTGCCGGCCGCGGTGAAAGGGATGAACCGCCATCGGTTCGACGCGGGCCGGTCGAGGTTGTGGCCCCGGTGATGAAGCGCAACCTTGAAGGCGGGACCCGCGGCTTTTCGCGACCTCGGAGGGTGGCGGCTGCAACCGATTCGCGACGCGCGTCCGCGGCCGGCAAAAGATTGCACGCGCAGGGGAACGATTCAGCATGCGCCGGCATGAATCGCTTCGCTCCAGCCGTGTTGCTTTTCTCGTTCCTGCTCGTCTTCGCACCGTTGCTCCCGGCGGCGGAGCCGGCGCCCGCGCCGGCGGCCAGGGACGCCTCGCCCGCCGCCCCGATCGCGGCGGCCATCTCCACGGTGACGGGCATCGCGATCTCGCCGCTGCTCGGCACGAGCGGTTACGGCGCGTACAAGTGGTTCACGGCGAAAGACGACGCCGCCCGCGCGGCGCTGCCCTGGTTCGCCCAGGTCAAGTTCTGGCTGCCCGCGCTGCTGATCGTCGCGGTGTGCGCGCTGAAGGACAGCTTCGGCGCCATCGTCCCCACCGGCCTCAAGAAGCCGCTCGATATGCTCGAGACGATCGAGAACAAGTTCAGCGGCCTCGTCGCCGCGGGCGCGGTCGTGCCCTTCGCGATGGATACGCTCAGCAAGATGGTCTTCGCCGGCGGCGCGGGCGTCGCCCCGGAGCTCGCGCACACGGGCCTCGCGACCATTCACCTCGCGGCGTTCGACCTCACGTGGCTGCTCAACCTGCTCACGGTCCCCTTCGGCGTCGCGATCTACGTGCTCGTCTGGCTCGCGTCGCACGCCATCAACGTGCTCATCATCCTCAGCCCGTGGGGCGCGATCGACGCCGGCTTGAAGGCGGGCCGCACCGCGCTGCTCGGGCTCATCACGATCTCCGCCACGATGAATCCGTGGATCAGCGCCATCCTCTCCCTCGTGGTGATCGTGTTCGCGTACTTCATCGCCGGCTGGGCCTTCCGCCTGACGATCTTCGGCACGATCTTCACCTGGGAGTTCGTGACGCGCCGCTGCAACCGTTTCGCTCCGGCGGCCGACAGCAACGCGATGTTCTCGGGGGCGCACCTCGCGGGTGTCCCGATCCGCACCTACGGCCGGCTCAACCGCGCCGCCGCCGGGGGGCTCGAGTTCGTGTACCGGCCCTGGCTGTTTCTGGCGCCCCGGCGCCATGTCGTCGTCACGCCCGCCGCGCAGCTCGCGGCCGGCACCGGCGCGTTCTTCTCCGACATCGTCGACAGCGAGGATCGCACCCTTTTCACCCTGCCGCCGCGCTATCGCGGGCATGAGGAGAGCCTTGCCCGCCTGCTGGCATTCGGCGGGGTCCGCCCGATCGGGCTGCACAAGGCGTGGAGCGAACTGGGCGAAATGCTGGGCGGCCGGGCAATCAAGCCGGAAGCGCGCGTCGCCTGAGCCAAAGGCCACCGGGGTGGAGCCGCCTGTCCCCAGGCGGCTGACGTGCGACTGAGCGCTTCACGGCGGGTTGAGCACAAGGCCGCCACCTTTCCGTGCGGTCGTAGGGGGGACGAAGGCATGCGCGCCGCCGGGGCCGGACGAACGTGCGCGGTGATTGCGCCGGCCGCCGCGTTGCGTACATGGTGACGCGACCCCGATGAACCGCCGCCACTTCCTCCACAGCTCCCTCGCGGCCGGCGCCCTCGCCGGCTTCCACGTCCGCGCCGCAGACAAGGCCGGCCCGAAGTACCGCACCGCCCTCGTCGGCGCCGGCTGGTGGGGCGGCAACATCCTGCACGAGGCGATGGCGAGCGGACACTGCGACATCGTCGGCATCTGCGACGTCGACCAGCGCCAGACCGACCTGACGGTGGAGCGCGTGACCAAGCTCAACGGCCAGCAGCCGAAAAAATACCGCGACTACCGCGAGCTGCTCGCGCGCGAGAAGCCCGAGATCGTGATCGTCGCGACGCCCGACCACTGGCACGCGCTGCCGACGATCGCCGCCGTGAAGGCGGGGGCCCACGTGTATGTCGAGAAACCCACCGCGCACACGATCGGCGAAAGCCAGGCCATGCTGAAGGCGGCGCGGGCGACGGGGCGCGTCGTGCAGGTGGGCACCCACCGCCGCACCTCCCCCCATG